>OGYU01000281.1_pt1 | contig 42647 bp, 35 predicted proteins | sample 1576581 | NCBI WGS metagenome assembly OGYU01 (sample SAMEA3541547, study PRJEB24748) | human gut metagenome | biome: human gut; feature: human-associated habitat; material: faeces | place: China | collected 2012 | reverse complement strand
CAGTGCTTATATTACGGTACAGCTGGTTTTGATCTGGACACATTGCAAAAATATGATTTGCGAAGAAGATAGATTAGAGTGGAAAAAAGTATTTCTGAACGTAAATATTATTTCAATCATAGTAGGAGTGATATTGTTTATCTGCAGAATCCAGATGCCTTCGGGAGTGCAGGATGTCATGGATATGATGAATAATATGATTGGTCCGATCGGTATGCTGCTTGCCGGAATGGTTATTGCGGACGTACCTCTTAAGATTGTATTTACTAAAAAAAGAAACTATCTTTCAACAGTATTGCGATTGATTGTTTATCCAATATTTGTACTGATTCTAATGAAACTGATTCATACATTTGCAGGAATAAATGATTCCAAACAGATTCTCCTGACTGTATATATTGCATCCATAACACCTGCTTGTGCAACTGTGACATCCATGGCGCAACTATATGATAAAGATGCGGCATATGCGAGCTCATTGTATGTACTTACGACACTGCTGTCAATTGTGACCATGCCAGTGATGGTGGGAATGTATGAGATGTTTGTGTGAGAGAATAGAAAGATTGAAGAAATGACACTGACTTCGGTTGGTGTCTTTTATTTTCATGGTCCAGTCATGTCCAGACTGATCGAATACTTTGTGAAGATCACGTTCCAGATGTTAAAGGCATTCTACATTGCAGAATACAAATCCATCATGATAATTGATAGACGAGAAAAAAGATATGGATCCGAGTATGCATGCTCATGCTGCCATTTCTGATTGTATATTTGGGGATAAAAGATGGACTGAGCCTAAAAAGCACATTATTTTATTTCCGAACAATATTGGACAAGCAATTATGAATTAGTGAAAGAAATGATGTCACAAGCGGAAATCCAATAAATGTCGTGTCAAGTCTATAGTATCTGACACAATAGGTTATAAAAAATCTGTAATAATGAGATAATTACACTCAATAACGCCGATACGGGATTATAATAAATCCTACTCGGCGTTATTGATTTTTGCATAGCATTCTTTGCTCTATAAGAAGTTCACGAAATTTACCACATCGAGTTGGATTTGTTGACAATCATATTGGCCTGGAATATACTTGGTTTATCAAGCGCGGCTCGAAAAAATCTTTATTGTCAGAAAAAAGTCAATCCAAAAGGGGAACTGGAGATTATTGACAGTTAAATATAACATATGAAATCATATAAGTAGATGTTGAGCTCAAGAAGCTAAAACTTTCATAAAGAGGTGTCGGAATGGATAAAAAAACAACGCTGGAAATGATTGCAGCAATTTCAAATGCAAACGGTACATCTGGTTTCGAAGATGAAGTGGTAGCAGCGATTCGTCCTTATGCAGAAGGACTTGGAGAAATTACAGAAGATTGTATGCGCAACCTGTATATCCGCCGCAAAGAAAATAATGGCAAGCGTCCGGTTGTTCAGCTTGACGCACATAGCGACGAGGTTGGTTTTATGGTGCAGGCAATCTGCCCGAACGGAACACTTCGCATTATTCAGCTCGGAGGTTGGGTTAACCACAATATTCCGGCACATAAAGTCTGGGTTCGCAACCGATTCGGAGAATATATTCCGGGGATTACTGCCAGCAAGCCTCCGCATTTCATGACAGAACAGGAGCGTAAGGCTCCTTTGGATATGAAAGATATCACGGTGGATGTTGGAGCTGTTTCGAAAGAAGAGGCAATGGAAAAGTTCGGGATTCGGATCGGGGAACCGGTAGTGCCGGATGTGACATTTACATATTCAGAAACCACAGATCTGATGGTAGGCAAGAGCTTTGACTGTCGTCTGGGATGCGCAGCGATTCTTAAGACGATGCATAACCTGGCCGGTCAGGAGCTGGATGTTGATATTGTTGGTGCTTGTGCAGCACAGGAAGAGGTTGGTGTACGTGGTGCCACCGTGACAGCACAGGTAATTAAGCCGGATATCGCAATTGTTTTTGAGGGATGCCCGGCAGATGATACCTGTGTGGAACCATATATGGTTCAGACAGCTATCAAGCGTGGACCGATGTTGCGTCACATAGATGCCCGTATGATTACCAATCCGCGTTATCAAAGATATGCGCTGGATTTGGCAGAAAAGCTTGGTATCCCGGTTCAGGATGCAGTCCGCAGTGCTGGTGCAACCAATGGTGCAGCGATACATCTGACTGAAAAAGCGGTTCCGGTTATCGTTATCGGAGTTCCGGTTCGCTATGCACATACACATTACGGAATTTCAGCTTATGCCGATTTTGATAACGCTGTTAAGCTGGCATGTGAAATTCTCAAAAGACTTGACGAAGAGCAGATTAGGAGTTTCTAACTTGCCTTTCATCTTGCACGTCGACAAAAATGCCGCAAAAAGCAGGCACCATCGGATGCTACCGGCATAAATATAAGAAAGAAGCCTCTGCAGAAAAGGAATGATCTGCCATGGAATCAGAAAAGCTGGAGGATCTGCTGCTGTTGAGCCTGTCGGCAAGTAAAGGACAGAGGGAACGCTCGGAGGTTCTGGATGTGGGAGTGACCAGGGACAAAAACCTGCGGGAGGTCATCGTCAAATACAGTGGGGACATCGACGGACTGCAGATACCCGGAATGGAGATACAAAAGCTTCTGGCGGGCTATGCAATTGTAAAGCTTCCGGAGGATCAGATCGGAGCGCTCGTGGCTGCCCGGGAGATCGAATATGTGGAGATGCCGAAAAATCTGCAGACCGGTTTGTATGAGGCGAAGCGTGTCAGCTGTATTTTGCCGCTTCTTTCACAGGGGGATGAGGGCGCACCCCTGGATGGAAAAGGCGTGTTGATCGCTGTTTTGGATTCCGGGATCGATTATCGGATGCCGGATTTTCGAAAGGAAGATGGCAGCAGCCGGATTCTGGCTTTGTGGGATCAGGAACTGGAACGGGAGTTTTCACAGGAACAGATTGACGAGGCGCTGCAGGCAGAAAGCCGGGACGGGGCGCTGGAGCTTGTGCCGAGCATCGACCGCTCCGGACATGGAACGGCGGTGGCGGCGATTGCTGCCGGGAGCAATCCAAATCTCCGGCTGAGGGGCGCTGCGCCGGGCGCGGAGCTGTTGGTTGTGAAGCTTTCCCAAAAACAGAATGGCTATCCACATACAACGCAGCTGATGAGCGCAGTGTCCTGGTCACTTTCCAAAGCTGCCAAAATCGGGCAGCCACTCGTCATCAACATCAGCTACGGAAACTGCTACGGACCGCATGACGGTTCCTCCCTGCTGTGTCGTTTTCTGGACAATGCAGCGGAAAGCGGGCGGACGGCAATCTGTGTAGGCTGCGGAAACGAGGGTGCGGCAGGCGGTCATGCGTCCGGGCAACTGGAAAAAAATGCAGCGGACGTTAGTTCCCGTGCTGACGGATTGGCCGGCAATCTGCAGAGGGAAAGGGAAACGCTTGAGCTGATCATCGGGGAATATGAGCGGACGCTGAATATACAGCTGTGGAAAAACTATGCCGATGTGTTCACTGTGATTTTGCAGACACCATCCGGACAGGAAATTATCGTACAGCCAGATAAAAACGGACGGCAGGATGTGCTGACAAACGGGACGGAGGTATTGGTTTATGCCGGGCAGCCGTCGCCGTACTCTGTCTGGCAGGAGATTTTTTTTGACCTGCTCCCACGGGATCGTTATATTGAGTCCGGGATCTGGACCTTTCACTTGATTCCGGAAAAAATCGTGCTCGGCAGCTATCAGCTGTATTTACCGACCCAGCAGAGCCGTTCTGCAGATACGCGGTTTGTACGACCCGATCCGCTTTTGACGATGACGATTCCTTCGACGGCGCAAAAGGTGATTTCGGTCGGAGCAATCCACTCATATTATGAAGCGTATGCGGATTTTTCGGGAAGAGGCGAGAAAATAAACAGGGAAAACCGCCTGATGTTTGCAGACTCCAAGCCGGATCTGGCAGCGCCGGGGGTCGATCTTTTGGTTCCGACATCGGAGGGGAGCACGCAGCGCGTAAGCGGGACCTCCTTTGCGACACCGCTCGTTTCCGGCGCAGCGGCACTTTTGATGGAGTGGGGAATTGAAAAGGGAAATGATCCGTATCTGTACGGGGAGAAACTAAAGGCATATCTGCGAAAAGGCGCGAAGAAGCTGCGGGGCGAGACGGACTATCCGAATGAGCGGGTGGGGTATGGTGCGCTGTGTGTTGCGCAAAGCCTCCCGCAGGTGGAAAATTGAAAAATAAATTTTTCAATCGAGAGATTTGTGTCTGCGCACACTTGACACAAACTCGACATGTGCAAAAAGCGTGCGCAGAAATGAGCGGAAAAATAAAGTGAATGCACTCAGAAAATGGTGGTGGGTATAAACCGTTGACGTTTACGGAAGAAAGCCAAAGGCTTACCGCGCGGCAGCTTTGGCATGACGCTTCCGCACCCGGCGTTCCAACGCCTTGTAAAAGCTGCTCAGGCAGAGCGTGAGTAAAAATACGGTCAGGGTCCAGACCACAGGATGTGCCGTAAGACCAAGCTTGTTTGCAGCCAACTCCATATACCGGATCAGTACCTGATGGATCAGAAAGCCGTAAGGCGACAGCCCGGCCAGCCACAAAAACGGATTTGCGGAAAGCAGCCGGGAAATCACTCCCTTGCCCACGGCGAGCAGCCAGACCAGCAGCACCGCAGAGGGGGTGAACAGCACGTTGTACCGGAAGGCTACCGCGCCCAAAGCTCCCACCTGTCTGGCAGCGATGAAAAAGCAACCGCCCGAAAACAGCACAGCTGCCAGCTCCAGAAGGGAAAAGGCACCGTAGGGTATGCGCTCCTCCTTGCGGCTGCGGTAAAGGCAGCCCATACAGCAGCTGATGGCAAAATCTCCTGCCCGGAAAAGAGGACATAGATAGGTCAGGTAAAATACGGCCTTTCCACTGAGTCCGGCCTTCCAGATTGCAAAGGAGAAAAGGAATTGTGCGCAGAAAATCGCGGCAGCAATACAGCGCAGTCTGCGAGTATCGGTCTTTTTCAGCACGGCGAGCAGCCAGGGAAAAATAGCATACAGAAAAGCCTGCACCGAAAGATACCACGCTACTCCGTTTAGACAGAACCAGAAACGGCTGGAGGGAATCCAGGTTTGCAGGAGAAAAATGCTTACCACAAGCTGCGCTGCACAGGACAGCGCCCCACTGGCAGAGGGCTGTACCAGGAGCCCCTTCAGCACAAGGAGCAGGGCAGCAGCCATCATAATAAGGTGCAGCGGATACAGCTTGCGTATTTTTTGCAGGGAAAAGACCATGGCAGACCGCAGTCCCGGTGCTGTGCGCGGGCGGTCGTAATAGTTGCAGGTCATCAGAAAACCGGACAGCGCCACAAATACGGAAATTGCCCACGGCCCCAGCCACGGTGCACCGCAATGGGACAGGATCACGCTCAGAAAGGCAACTGCCCGCAGCCCCTGTAAAGATGAAATCAGTTTTTTATCTGTCACAGTATCCTCCGTTCTGCCAAAAATCGCGGCAGCTGTGTTTTTTACAAGTGTTATAAGTATAAAAAAGGCGGCTTGTTCTGTCAAGAAGTATGCGGAGAGCGTTTTTCCGATCCGGCGATCGACGGCGTGCGCTCCGCTGTCAACGGCTCCGGACAGCTCTGCCGCCAAAGGTTCACTGTGCGGCAGCTTTGGCATTTTCGTGGCAAAAATCAAAGATTATTTACAGCAATGACTTGCCTGGAATCATTTTCCAACCGCTCCCCTTCTGTACTCACTGGGTGTCACGTCATAATATTTCTTAAAGAAACGGATATAGCTTCGGACGTCGGAGTAGCCGACCTTCTGGCTGATCGACTGGATCGTATCAGCAGTGTCGGTCAGCAGCGCGAGGGAACATTCCGTGCGGTAGCAGTTTAAGTACTCGGAGAGCGTTTTTCCGGTGTCGAGCTTGAAGAGCCTGGAAAGATAGACCGGGTTTAAGCTGACGACGTCCGCGATCTGAGGGACGGAAAGCTCCTCCCTGTAGTGCTGCTGGATATAGGAAATTGCCTGGCAGATATAAGTGTGGGCTTCCATGGAGGTTTTTGTTTTGGCATTTAAAAGTCCCTGGATGCAGGAAAAGAAGATGCGGCTGCATTCGGAAGGATCCGCAGCATTTTCCAGCTTTTTGAGGTAAGGGCTCAGCTGGGTGTCCGGAATGTCATCCCCGAAATCAAGCAGCGCCACATAGACCTCGCACAGGAGAATCGTTGTAAGCTTTCGGGCTTCCTGGGTGTTTGCTGTTTCCAGATAGCGGGAAAAAAAGCTGTCGGCGATTTTGCGGGCAACCGTCTGATCGCGGTCGATCAGCGCACGAGAAAGCTGGATGGACAGGTTGGGATCCAGGGAGGAGGTCAGATCCTCCTGATGACCGATGATCATAAAATCCTCTGTTTCCGGAGAAGTGAACAAAAGGTTTCTGCGGGCCAGCTGCCAGGATTTCTGGTAGGAGGGCGATGCCTGTTCACACAATACAATGGAAAAGAAGGGATCAATGGAAAGCGTCTGCTGCATGCGTTGGGAAATAGCGCTGCAGAGGCGCTTTAATTCTGCCGTCAGCTCTGCATCTGCGATGGAGGTATTGAGCAAGATGCAGATATTCTGCCCGTTTGTATGGATGCCGTAGGCTTTGCCAAGGACGGAAAATGCCTCCGAAGCGCTGGAGAGGACAACGAGACGCAGTTGCTCCTTTTTTGCGAAATCCTCCATGCTTTCGAGGGCAGGCATGTGGATGAGGATCAGGGAAAAGAAGCGGTACGGAAAGACCAGACCGTATTTCATATATTCCTGAGGCAGGGCAGTGACATCGACAGAGGCATGGAGGATACCAAGCAGCAGACGCTCCCGGACGAGCTGTTCCTTTTCGTGCAGGACGGAATGCACCTCTGAGACCTGGGCAGTCAGACTGTCCAGGGCGGAATTTAAGCGGAAAAATTCATCATGATCGTCGGACAGACCGAGGGTGTAGGGCGTGATGCCGAGTTTTTCCATAATGTCATCCACGGGTTTTAACAAAACCATGCTGTAGATAGCAGAAAGTAAAAAGCAACAGAATAGTATAAAAAAGTATTCGCAAAAACGTCTTAAAAGAAAGGGAGTAACTGCTTTGAACTGCTCTGTGGTGGACACATAGTAGGTACACTGCAGCGTATTGGAGTTCTGAACGGCAGGATAGGCATTATAATCGGGAAAAAGCAGGGCTTCATTTTCATCAGCGGACAGAGAAGAATCCCAGCGCTCGTACAGAGCTGCATCCGTGGCATAGATAAGCTGATCGCAAAAGGTAACGACAGCATGATAGCTGTTGTCGTTGTCGGAAAGAAGGGCAGCAGCATCCCTGCGCAGCTCCCGCATGGCATAGGAAATTGTGATATAGCCCTTCGGATTGGAGGAATACAAAGGCAGACTGTGGGCATAGACCACAACCGGTACAGCAGGACGCGGGCTGTAGTAGCGCTCATAAGGAATGTTTACAACCCAGGCCTCCTCCGTGTCCATTTCCGAAAGGATCTGGAGAAAATCCGGGTTATAAAAATCACTGTAGGTGTACATGCCTCCGCTGGAATCGAAAACCCGTTCACTGCGGTCAAAATACAGGCAGATCGTTTCAAAGGAGTACAGCTGTGTGTAAGGAGAAATATCACTGATCATACGGGAAAAATAATCGATGGTAGGATACGGTGAAACGAGGATGTGATTTACGGAGGCAAGCTTTGCGATAAAAACAGAGCCTACCTTCATAACGGAAAAAGTATTTTCCATATTGGAATAGGCAGCGTCTGCCTTTGCCTCCAGCTGCTCCTTTAACTGTAGGTTGTTCTGCCAGATGCTTAAGAGCGTGGAAACAAAAAACAGGATCGTGGATAACAGTGTCAGAATAAAAAAACAGGAAGAAAAGTGTCTCGAGCGAATGATATTTTTCAGCTTTTTCTTTTGCATGGAATGATCGAATGATATCAAAACAATTGCCTCCCTTTGATTGGTTCTGACACCATTATACCGAAAAAATGCACAAAGCAAAAGAAAGGGAGTGCAAAAATGGATAGCAAAAATCCGATGAATCTGCAAAAAATAAAGTCAAAAAGTTGCAAAAAGTCAATAAAGGGGTGATAGATCAAGGCTTTTTTGAAATCGTTATAAATGTAACAAAACAGGTCGGATTTTTTAATTTTTAACAGAGCTGTGTTTTTATATAATGACCTCAGAAACGGAAACAAAAAAAACGCAAAGGGGCTGCAGCCACCAGGCGGGCAGCATTTACGGAACAGGACTGTTTCAGAAAAAAAGAGAGGGAGGAAGGTACATGACGGGAAAGAGGGAAAAAACCGCAGCACTTTCAAAGGGCCGACAGCAGGGGGGCCTGCAGAAGGCAGCACTGTATTTCTGGAAGCATAAATATCTGTATCTGATGCTGCTTCCGGCGATTCTGTATTACATCATTTTCTGTTACGTTCCGATGTACGGCGTAACAATTGCATTCAAGGATTTCAATCCGATGCTTGGAATCTGGAAAAGTCCGTGGGCGGGGACGGAAATGTTCCAAAAGCTGTTTGGAATGGAAAAGTTTTATTCCGTTTTCTGGAACACGATCCGGATCAGCCTGATCCGACTGATTTTCGGATTTCCGTTTCCGATTATCATTGCGCTGCTTTTAAATGAGCTGCGGCTTGGAAAGGTAAAACGGGTCATCCAGACAGCGATTTACATTCCGAATTTTATTTCCTGGGTCGTTCTGGGCGGTATTCTGACAAGCCTGTTATCGATGGATTCGGGTATTGTCAACGGCGTCATCAAGGCGCTCGGCTTTGCACCGATCGGATTTTTGACAGATGAAAAGTATTTCGTCGGCACGATGGTCGTTTCGATGATCTGGAAAACGTTCGGCTGGAACACGATTATCTATCTGGCGACGATCACCGGAATCGATCCGCAGCTGTACGAGGCGGCGACCGTGGACGGGGCGAACCGGTGGCAGAAGCTGTTACATATCACATTGCCGTGTATCCGTTCTATTATTATCGTTGTGCTGATTACGAGAATCGGCGGACTGATGCAGGCGGGCTTTGAACAGATTTTCGTATTGTATCATCCAGGCGTATACGGGACGGCGGATATCATCGATACCTATGTATACCGGATGGGCTTGCAGGAAGGCAAATTTGAGCTGGCGACAGCGGTCGGCTTGTTTAAATCCGTGATCAACTTTGCACTGGTTGTCATTGCAAACAAGACAGCACGCATGGCAGGAGAGGAGGGAATTTACTGATGAGCAGGGAAAAGCCGAAAAAAATCAAGGTTTCTGTCGGCAGCAGGATTTTTGACACAGTAAATCTGATTTTTCTGATTCTGCTGGGGCTGACAACCTTTTACCCGTTCTGGGACTGCCTGGTTGTTTCGTTTTCCTCGCTGAAAAGCTATCTGGCGACGAACATCCATTTATGGCCGGACGAATGGTCGTTTGAAGGCTATGCCTATATGTTAAAAAGCTTCGATCTGTGGAGATCGTATGCGAACTCGATTTTTATCACGGTTGTCGGCACACTGATCAACATGCTGATTACGACGATGGCGGCGTATGTGCTGTCGAAAAAGGATTTAAAGGGACAGCGGTTCTTCATGTTTCTGGCAGTGTTTACGATGATGTTTACCGGCGGAATTATTCCGACCTACATCGTTGTAAAGGATCTGCATCTGATGAATTCGCTGTGGGCGATGATCCTGCCGTCGGCGGTCAACACCTACAACCTGATTATTTTAAGAAACTTCTTCTTGGAGCTTCCGATGGAGCTGGAGGAAGCGGCGCTTTTGGACGGATGTACGGAGATCGGCGTATTGTTTAGGATCATGCTTCCGATTTCCAAACCGGCGCTGACGACGGTGACGCTGTTTTATGCAGTCGATCACTGGAACGACTTTTTCTCGGCGATTATGTATATCAATAAGAAAGAAGCATGGCCGCTGCAGCTGTTTTTACGGTCGATGCTGTTTCAGAATGACGCAGCATATTCCAGCGGCGGAGAAAGCCTGTTTTTATTAGGACAGCCGATGAAGATGGCGGCTGTGATGCTGGCAATTATTCCGATCATGTGCGCGTATCCGTTTTTCCAAAAATATTTCACAGCAGGGATGACGGCAGGCGCAGTGAAGGGGTAAAATATAAAAGGGAAAGAAAGAGGGAACAAAATGAGAAAAAGAAGTAAGTGTGCATTTCTGGCAACAGCGATGGCAGCGACAACGATTCTGGCAGCAGGCTGCGGCAACAGCGCTTCGGGTGGTCAGAACACTGCGGATTCTGCAGAGCGGGTTCCGATCCGTTGGTTGACGACCGGCGACGCTGCGGCAGAAGCAATTCAGGATAACGACCGCATTATTGAAGCGATCAACGAAAAACTCGGCATAGACCTGACGGTTGAAATCGTTCCGGAAGCCAATACGGAAAAGGTCAACGTTGCGATGGCGTCCGGCGATTTCCCGGATGTGGTAACTGGTGCATACGGGACGAGCGCAACCCAGCAGTGGATTGATGATGGAATGGTTATTCCGCTGAATGATTACATGGATTCCTTCCCGAGCATGAAGGCATGGCTGGAAAATTACGAGTGGTCGGCACAAAATGGAAAATATTACGGCATGCCGTTTATTGCACAGTACAGTGTGGCCAATACCCTGATCGTGATGCGTCAGGACTGGCTGGATAATTTGGGATTGTCCTATCCGCAGACGTTGGATGAAATGAAAGACGTCATGCTCGCTTTCACAAACGACGATCCGGACGGCGACGGACAGAACAATACATACGGCTACACGGCAGAAAAGCCGGGACAGTTTGACTGGGTATTTTTCGCATACGGACTACCCTATGCGGACTATTCGCTGGATGAAAACGATCAGGTAATCCCCGTTTTTGAAGATCCTGCGTTTGTAAAGGGCATGACCTACATCAAAGAGCTGTGGGATGCAGGTACGATCGATCCGGAGCTGATGTTGAATGATATGTCTAAAAAAGAAGAAAAGTTCTATCAGGGCAAAGCCGGCATGATGCCTGCACCCCTGTTCCGTCATGTGACCCGTCATGAAAACAGCGTCAGAGAGCTGTTCCCGGACGCTTCGATCTGCTATGATCTTTCCCCCGCAGGTCCGGACGGCGCGAGAGGCTTAAGCAAGCAGGGCAAGAGCGGTATGATGACCTGTATCACCGCAGCCTGCAAGAACCCTGACAAAGCGGCAGCATTTGTGGACTTCATGGTTTCGGAGGAAGGAAATAACCTGCTGCGTCTTGGTATCGAAGGTATTCATTACACCAAGGATGGCGACGAAATCGTCTTCAACGAAGAAGAGCGTGCAAAGGATGCTTTCTCGCCCAATGGCTGGGCGCACGCGCTGGCGTGGGGCTCCTTCTACTGGCCTCTGGAGAGCAACTACATCCCTGTAACCGATCCGAACCGGGAACGTGCGCTGCATACCGTTGATCTTGCGACCCAGTGCCAGGTTCCGAACCTGATTAAGCAGAAAACGCAGGTTGAGATCGAAAACGGCGCCGCAGTGGACGATATTTACACCCAGTACTTTTCGGATATGCTGCAGGGTAAGCTTTCCATCGAAGAGGGTGTAGAGCAGCTGAGCAAGTCCTGGAGAAGTCAGGGCGGTGAAGAGATCCTTGAGGCAGTCAATGCAGAGTATCAGAAAACAAAAGCAAAGCAGTAAAAAGGAAAATCTAATGATATGGAAAAAACAGAGAAAAAACCGAATATTATCATGATTCTGGCAGACGATCAGGGCCCCTGGGCGATGCACTGCGCCGGGACACCGGAGCTTTATACGCCCAACCTGGACAGAATTGCAGAACAGGGAATGCGGTTTGACAGCTTCTTCTGTGCCTCGCCGGTGTGCTCTCCGGCGAGGGCATCCATTCTGACCGGGAAAATGCCTTCCGCTCACGGCGTACAGGATTGGCTCAGAAGCGGAAACTTAGACGGCGAGAAATTTGCCGCCCAGGGAAAGGAAAATCCTTATTTCGAGGGCTATAAGCAGGAACGGAAGCCGATTTCCTATCTGGAAGGACAGCCCACCTACACGGACATTCTGGCGCAGAACGGCTATCACTGTGCACTCTCCGGAAAATGGCACCTGGGTAACAGCATCGAACCGCAGCAGGGCTTTCAGGAGTGGTACACCATCGGCATGGGCGGCTGCTGCTATTATCACCCGGACATGGTGGAGCATGGAGAAATCACCGTGCATCATGGGGAATATGTGACAGATCTGATCACGGATCGTGCACTGGAATATTTAAAAGAGCTGGGCGAAGGGGACGACCCGTTCTATCTGTCTGTCCACTATACTGCACCCCATTCACCCTGGGAAAAGGAGCACCATCCTGCAAAGTGGATCGATTACTACGATGGCTGCACGTTTCCCAGCATTCCTAACGTGCCGGATCATCCTGATCTGCGCACCGGCGCTGTATATGGAACCGGTAAGAGGGAAGAAAATCTGCGGGGCTATTTTGCGGCGATCAGTGCGATGGATGAACAGATCGGCAGACTGCTGGATGCAGTAGAAGAACAGGGGCTGGCAGATAATACCGTGATCCTCTTTACAGCGGACAATGGAATGAGCATGGGACAGCACGGCGTCTGGGGGAAGGGCAACGGGACATTCCCGATGAATATGTATGATTCCGCAGTTAAGGTGCCGTTTCTGATTTCCTGGCCGGGGCACATTCCTGCCAATACCGTCTGCAGCGAAATGATAAGCGCCTGCGATCTGCTCCCGACGATCCTTAAGCTGACGGGACTTTCCGATAAGCAGCCTACGGGACTTCCCGGAAGAAGCTTTACAGAGCTTTTAAAAGGCGAGCAGAGGGAGCACCGCGACGAGGTCGTGATCTTCGACGAATACGGGCCTGTCCGCATGATCCGGACGAAAGAATGGAAATATGTGCACCGGTATCCCTATGGAAAACATGAGCTGTATCACCTCGTGGACGATCCGGGAGAAGAGAAGAATCTGTACGGTTTACCGGAATATAAAAAACTGGTAACCCAATTAAAGGGCAGGATGGAAAAATGGTTCTGCACCTATTCCGACCCGGCGATCGACGGCGTGCGCTCCGCGGTCAACGGCTCCGGACAGCTCTGCCGCCCGGGTGTGTATGCAATCTATGAGGATCCCTTTGCACCAAAGGGCGTGGAATGATTACGAGTTGTTTGTCAAAGAATAAGATTGAGCAAGGCCGGTCAGGGAAAGATTCTCTGACCGGCCTTTTGCAAGTTCATTCATCAGTCGGATGATTGCCTGTGTCTTTTCAAAATCCTGCATATCGAGAATTGCATATCTGCCGCGTCCGTTCTTTGTCAGAAAAACCGGAGTACCAACAGCTGCATCACGCAGCACAGTGATGCAGACTGCCAGCGGCTGGAAATGCGGGTATAGCAAAATGCACAAAAGCACCGAAAGCGATATAAAAAACGTGATATGCAACACCAGAAACATTATTTTTAACATGTTAGGATGATAGGAAATATATGAAATACAAAAAAATAATTGATAAAACGAATATATATACATTTAATGATGACATTTGTGAAAAGTTCTTAAATTTTTAATATAAATCTGAAATATTCAATATGCTAATGGTATTGCTTTTGCACAAAAAAAATCCTACAATTTAGATAAAGTGAAAATGTGGCATAAAAACCATTGTGAAACAGAAGGAACAAAACAGGGGGAAAGGAAAATCGGTATGTGGAAAGCGACAATATCACCGGAGAAACGGAAAAAGATAAGAAGATCTGTCAGCTTTTTTCTGAGCTTACTTTTGATACTGGAAATGGTATCGGGAACTGGCATGTTTGCAGAAGGAAACAGAGTGAAAGCGAAGGAAGAAACTCCATATGCCGTATACCTGGATCTTTCAGGAAGCAGCACGGCAGAAGCATTGGCATCCAAAGGGATCTATGCATACGCTTATGACGATGCAGCAGAGGCAGAAGCAGCAGAACCGGTAAAGCTGGAAAAGGCAGAGGGACAGCAGGAGGTCTGGCAGCTGGGTCTGACCCGGAAATATCAGCATGTTGTATTTTGCCAGGGACAGAAAAAAGAAAACAAAAACACCACAGGGGAGCTTACGATAGACTGGTCCTTACAGGCACCCTGCTACCGGCTTCAGGGAGAAGACCTGACCGGGACAGGCAGCTTTTACGGATTGTATACCGTATATTTTGATGGAAGCCAGTACAGCGCGTTCTGTAAGAACGGCGTCAGCGTCTATGCATATGATTCGGAAGAAAGCAGTGCAGCGGATGCGCCTGTTGAGATGAAGCCCTCTGATAAGGGCGATGGAATTTACGAATACTGTCTGGACAGACCCTATGAATATATCGCATTTATGGCCGGGACAGATGGATGGGATTATACGGAAGCGACCACACCGGTTTATACGGAATGGGACTTCCAGGAACCCTGCTTTGTACTGGAGAAGGTGGATGGAGAAGAATCCACAGGCAGCTGGGTAAACCTTCATTATATGATTTATTTCGATGCATCGAAGATCAAAGAGGATCCGGAGTTTTTAAAGTCGGGCGTATCTCTTTACGCCTGGACAGAGCAGGAGGGCGGCAGACAGGAGCTTTCTGCAGAGCCGGTTCGGATGATTGCATCCTCCAAAGGCGAGGATATTTACCAGTACACCCTGGATCAGGCATATGACCATGTGCAGTTTTTCCTGGGCACCTCCTTTGATGCAGCCATCCAAACAGATGTCATTGAAATTGACTGGAACAGTCTGGCAGCACCCTGCTATCAGATGACCATCGAAAGAATCGAAACAGAAACCGAGACGGAAACGGAAACCGAGACCGAGACGGAAACGGAAACCGAGACCGAGACGGAAACGGAAACCGAGACCCAGACCGAGACCGAAACACAGACGGAAACCGAAACACAGACGAAGACAGAAAACGAGTCTGAAACAGAAAGCAGACCTCAGACGGAAACTGCTGCAGAAACACATACCACGGTAGAAACCGAGACCAAAGCAGATTTCAAACCGGAAACAGAGACCGGCACAGAGACAAGCTACGAAACGGAAAACAATGTGCCCTCTGCACCGGAAACAGAAAAGGATGCGACAGGCTCCGAAGGAAACACTCCGGACAGCGATCCGACAGCAGAAGCTGCCTGGGAGCAGGAAGCAAGGTGCGAGACCCGTTTTTTTCACCTGGAGGTGCTGAGCGAAACGGTTGAGGCGAAAACCGTAGAAACCCTGGAACGGGGAACTGAGCCTGCCACAGAAGGATCCAAACAGGAAAACACAGAAGAAAACAACAGAGAAACTGCATCGGAAAGCAAACAGACAGAGGAAGAGAGCAAACAGACCGAAGCAGAAACCGGCACAGAGGAGAGCAGTAAAGAGCAAGCTCCTTCCAAGGAAGCTGTTGAAAAGGAAGCAACAGAAGAAATCCAGCAGGACGGAAGCCTGTACGACATGGGCGGCGAAATGAGAAAAGCCAGCCGTGTGGCGAAGGTTGGATTCAGAAAGGCAGCAGGAGGACTGGATTCTAACTATGTATATCTTGATACGACGGGGATGGATTTGAATCCCAATGCGGATTGGAGTGCAGCAAGTCAGATATATCTTTTTAGAGAAGAGGATAAAGGACAATTTCATCCGGGACAAAAAGTCGAGGTTTATGGCAAATCCTATTGGAGATGGAAAATTGATGGTAAAAATAATAAATTTGCATTTGTCTATAAAGCTGACTGGAACGGTAGCGATGGAATTAACAAAAATTCTTATTACAGAACGGTTTTGACAGATGTGGTTTATTCGCAAGCTGGTGGAAAGGTGTTTGCAAGTGGAGGTCAAGCAAAAGATGGAAGTGGAAACGCAATAATAATAGAGAATCAAGAGGTCTACGCCCTCAAAGACATCACAGCAGAAATTGCAAACAAGATGCCTTTATATTTCTATGACTTTACGGGTAAGGTTACAACCCCGGTAAAGGTAGTCTATTCGTTAGACAGCAGCTTCTCAGAGGGAAAAACCACAATAGTTAAGATGAATAGCGTTGATGATTTTCCGAATCTTTATACAGTAGAACTGGAAAAGGCGAAAATTGAAACAAACCCCTATGTGAAGTTTACAGATGGATCCGGTGGATCCGGAAATAAGCTGGGAGAGATTTACTATTTCGGGGAAGACAGTACCAATGCAGGTGCTGACGCAGTTTCCGTAACCTATAAAGCTGGTTCTGTGGATACCTTCCTGTATGGAGCTACCGAGCTGCAGAACGACGATGGTACAACAACTACTATAAGCGGCTGGGGCACAACACCGGGTAATGAGAGTCTGAAAGACAAAACCCTCTATTTTGATAATCAGCATTTTCCGGTAGGCAAAGAAGAGGAAAGCCAGAAGGTAACCCTGCAGATTGGATCAGAAACAGGGACGGAGCTGAAACCAGATTCAAAGTTTAAAGATAGTTTGTATAGCTATACGTTTACGGACGACGGCACAACCCAGCAGACTGTTTTGACAGTAAAGAATCCCAAGGGTAATATCTATCATTTCTTCTGGACAGATCTGGACTGTAATCTGCTTCAGGTGATGGACAACATAGCAAATGTCACAGGCGATTATGGATACGGAAATAAGATCTATTTTGATGCAACCTATTCAAAGCTGAATACGCCGGATGGGGGAAATGGTGGACAAAATTCCATCCCGGCAAGTGACGATGCGAAGGTTTATTTTTACGCATGGAGCACAACCACTACGAAGTACCGGTCTGGAGAAATGATAAGAGCAAAGTCCCACAAAAAGGATGGACAGACCTGGAACGATGTGTGGTATGTGCGTATTCCGGAAGAGGATGGAATTGATAAAATTATTTTCTCTGCTGAGAAATTGCAAGGTAAGGATGACCGGACTGGTAATTTGTTCGGCATAAGAACAGACATTCTGACGATTCCGAATACGAATGCGTGCGGAGGGAAACCCTGCTTCTATGCAGACGCCGGTGATACTGCGGCATACAGTGCTGGTGAATATAGGGGCGGTTACTGGGCTGAAGCATATACGGTTCGGGATGCAGAGAAGTATAAGAACAGCGATGTAGTTAATATTCAGGAGAAACCTTCGCCGATAGAGAAGGATACCCTGTATGTAGATTCCACCTTCTATGACTACTACACGGATTATGAATTGAACGGTAATAATCGGGATTCCTATCCGGGTGAGAATGGAATGTCTCATCGCAACTGGGTCACATTTCGACAGTTTGATCAGGCATTGAGTGATTATTATGAAAAGAATCAGGTTTCTATTCCAATCTATACAGGGCATTTTCAACCAAGTTTTTTGGATTGTCCGTTTAGTTACATCAATAACACACTGAAGCTATTCGGAAGTGATAACGATAACAAATTCTTTTCCACAAACAACTCTTCTATTGATGCGGATGGAAATCGGGAGAAATATGCATATGCAGCACAGGGACTTGTAAATGCGGCACTTTCCAATGGAACGCTGATGACTGCAAACGGCGAGAGTCCAGAGCCCCATTTTGACGAAGCGTTTTTGCTTGGAAAGAACAGCAAAAATGCGGTACTGGGTAAGGTCTATCATAATGTATCATTCCCGTTTAAAAAGGAAAAGGATAGAAATGGAGTAGACTATTGGTGGTTTGACAGCAGCAAAACGACACTTGCGATGCAAAAGGATCCATCCACCGAAGAATATTACCTGAAAGATACAGGGAACCAGGGTTGGGCGAAAAATGTAAACAGCACCGGAACTACTGGTGGAAATGATGGAGTATCAACAACGTATGGTTTTTTCCCCTTTAACGAAGGCACTACTGCAGAAAGCGGAAAGAATTACAACTATGGATTTGGTACAAAATTAGAGATTAAATTCCGCCTGACAAAGGATGGAACGGTTCTGGGAGAAGACAAACAACCAGTGCCGATTACCTTTGCGTTTTCCGGAGATGATGATGTATGGGTATTTATTGATGGAAAACTGGCACTGGATGTTGGCGGAGCCCATGGAAAGGTAACAGGAACGCTGGACTTTAAAAATCTGGAGGCAAAAGTAAGTAAGGTAAAGAAAAGTGCGGCAGGAGAAGCAGGAACAGGAGAAGGAGGCAAAAAAACAACAAAATTCGAATTGAATGGCAGCAACGAAGCCGAGCATACCCTTACCATGTTCTATATGGAACGCGGTATGTGGGAATCTAATATGATGATTGCCTTCAACTTCCCGGATGATAACGAGTTTGCAGTAGAAAAACAGGTAGATAAAAGTGACGTAAATGCCCTGTTTGCCGATTCCTTTGAGGATGCCTCTGTATTCCCCTTTACGATCCAAAGTCAGGCGACACACTATGGAACAAAAGGCGTAGAAAGCGACGCAACGGTAGAAAAACGGATATTTAACGAATTTGACAGCAATTCACCAGAATTGACGAGTAGCCCGGATAATACATTTGAATGGGTAGGAAACTATCAAAGTCAAAACGGTGTTGCACACTGGCATGCGCAGTTAGAGGATACGGACGGAGAGCACATAGAGTCGAGATTTGGTATTATCCCATATCGATCAACCGGATCTCTAAATGCGTCAACGACGAAAAAGTATCTGGATTTCAAGCTGTATTATGATTATGAGGACACTCCAACGGCGAAATGTATTTATCTGGAGCTGGTGGATGCAAAAGGGAATAAGACAGGAGACTGGTTATCCGGAAAGCTATACGGAAACACAACTCTTAAGGGAAAAGCATGGAATACCCTGACGGTTGACTTAAGCAAATTAAATGGAGCAGATGGTTTTGATTATAACCAGATAACATCCATCAAATTTAATTACAGCTATCCCAGAGACATATATCTGGATGACTTTGTATTCCGTTCCGGCGTGCAGGTAACGCAGCATATCGGATTTGAGGTGGATCAGAGTCAGATCCCGGATTATGTTTCTGCTAAATCCGGAAAACTGGAGAAGCCAGAGGGCGCAGTTTATTCTCTGAGCAATTCCTACAGTACAGATACCGGCGTGATTAGAGAAGATGGAACCTTTGTACTGGCGGATGGTCAGACGGCAACCTTCCGAAATCAGTTCCGCCGCGGCAGCTACATTTCCGTGAAGGAGGAGATAGATTCTCCTGCATTTAAGACAAGCTGGAGTTTATATGAAAACGGACATGCAGTAGGTCAGGTAACCAAAGGAGGGGACAAGGTAACGATTACATCTGGGCAACCGGTTTCCAACGTACCCGGAACGCAGATCAAGGATGGCAGAAAAGAGGTATGTACGCCGGAGAATAAAAACACCGGATATACTTTGACGCAATGGGCAAATCAAGGTCAAACCGAGGATACCATCGTGTTCCGTTCCTACGATAATCCGGATAATGAAACCGGTGTTACAAAATTAAAAGCGGTATTTGTTAATAAAGTCAAGGTTGGTTCCCTTACGATCAAAAAGGAAAGGACAGTGGATTCAGATGAGCTGAAAGGAACCTATACTTTTCAGGTTAAATTTACAAATGTCGCAGGAATGTCCCTGGAAAAAGGAGATTCCATTACGACAACCTTTACCTTAAAGGAGGGAAGATTCCATAAGATTTCAGGAATTCCCATCGGAACAGATTATGAGATTACAGAAGTAAAACCGACAGATGGAACTACCCTGAAGAAGGTTTTTATCAATGACAAGGAAGCATCCTTAAATGTAGAGAAGGGCTCCGTAAACGGTACCATTACAGCAGAAACAACTACTGTCGTGGAATTTCAAAATAATAACAAACCGACCGGCAACATTGTTGTGACTAAACAATGGGTAAAGACAGATGTCACGCCGATTACGGATCTGAAACAGCTTCCGAAGAGTATTTATTTGCAGCTGCAGAGAAAACAGAAAGATAATGAAGCTGCGACGTGGGAAGCGGTTGACTATTCCGGCAATATCAGTCCAGAAAAAAATTGGGTTGAAGTTACTCCAAAGTATAGTGGTTCATCCTACGTTTGGTCTTATTCCTTTATGGATCTGGAGCGATATGTGAACAGCGCAGCAGAATCTAAAGTCCTGTGGATCTACCGGGTTATGGAAGTGGATGCTGAAGGAAAGGAGATTGCTTCCGGCGAGACATACACTGTGGATGGAAAAACCTATCGAGTGACCTATTCCATGGATGCTTCGACAGGCAAAACAGATCCGACCTCAGCGGGTATTGACCTTACACCTGCTTCGCAAGAAACCGACAAGCAGCCAACGGTGAATATGACAGTGACCAATACCTATTTGGAAGAGCTGAACCTGAAAATTACGAAAAGGGGTAAAAACACAACGGAAGATTTGCTTTCCGGTGTACAGTTTAAGCTGGAGAAGAAGAATCCGGATGGAACGGGGTTTGAACTAGTCGGTGATCCGAAAACAACTGTTGACGGCATTGCCACCTTCGAAAAGCTTGGTCAGGGAACCTACAGACTGATAGAAACAAAGGCTGCAGAGGGCTACAACCTGCTGAGTGATTCGATCTTAATTGAGATTAATGAATCGAATCAGGTGAAATGGAAGATGGAGAAGGAAACAGATGACCACTGGGAGCCAATAACTATAGAGGGAGACAATATAATCCCCCTCACCATCTACAACACAAAGCAGCTGATCCTTCCTGCAACAGGAGGATCAGGGTTTGGATTGGTTACTATGGGAGGCATTGCGCTGATGGCGCAGGCAATCCTTATGGGTACATACTTCACGCTGCAATGCAGAAAGGGGGACGATAAGCTTCGGAAGAAGAGATAATACCCCCGGAGGTATGAAACACAGGCTGTTGGAGCAGGGGCTTATGTCCGGCAGCTGCATAAGGCGAAAACCTTAGAAACAAAGTACGGAGCGAAACGTACAAAGCAGGAGAAGTAAAAATAATTCGGCTGTCCCAAACACAAAAGGACAGCCGGACAAAAAAGGAGAATGGAAACAATGAAGAGAATGAAAAAGCTTCTGACAGGGCTCCTGACCCTGGGAATGACATTGTCGATGATGACAATGACGGCATTTGCGGTTGACGCCGGTACGACTACCACAACGCCCAAAATGCCGACGATTGATTTTGATACGAATAAAAAAGGTTCGATTACGATTCATAAGTATGAATACAATGGAACAGGTGGGGTAACAGGAACTGGTGCAGATAATCAAACTCCTCCGACAGGCGCGGAGCCGTTAGCTGGTGTAACATTTAAAATCACTAAAATTGCAGAATTAGATGCTTATTATGGGAAAGATTCAGGGAAATTGCCGTCCGTAGAAGAGGCACAACGCATAGCTGCAACAAAAACAGATTCTGTAGAAAAGGATACTGATGCAGACGGTGTAGCAACATTCGATAACTTATCTTTGGGTTTATATTTGGTTCAGGAAACAGAGGCTCCTGCCCAGATTACAGGAAAAGTAGGAGATTTTCTGGTGTCTGTTCCTATGACAAATGCAGATGAAGATGATTGGCTGTATGATGTACATGTGTATCCGAAAAATAAAAGTACATACGGTGGCGTTACCTTACAGAAACAGGGGAAAATTGGATCAAATCCTGAAACGACTTTAACGGGTGTTCAGTTTAAGCTGGAAGTAAAGAGCGCTGATGGTACAACATGGACACAGGTTACTAAAAATAATAAAGGTGTAGATATTGGATTAACAACAGGAACAGATGGAAAAATCACTGTTGAAGATTTGGCACCTGGAGACTACAGATTTGTAGAGGTAAAAGTTCCTGACAATACAGGTTATATTGCAGATCTGAAGACGGAATATAAATTTACAGTAGCTAAAGAAAAGGGTACAGATTCAGATGGAAATGAATATACAGCAGGCTCTATTCTTATAGACGGCAAAAAAGTGGATACAACCCAACATCCGATTTCGGTTACAAACTACAAACCTGATGTAAAAAAGGAAGTAAAAGACAGAACGAGTGGCACTTGGAAAAATAATTCGGACTACAATGTTGGTGATACAATTCCTTACAGAGTAACAGTAGACATTCCAGAGAATATTGCAGAGCTGAAAACCTTTACCTTAACGGATACACCTGCACATCAGACATATGTAGATGGTTCATTAAAAATTTACTCGGATCCAGATTTAAGCAGTCCGATTTTGGATACTTATACAGGAACTGCGGCGGGTAGCGGCTGGAAAATCGCATTTAACCCCAATGATACTGAGCTGGCAACCTATGCAGGAAGCAAAATCTACATCGCCTTTAATATGACATTAGATGAAGGTGCAGTTGTAGGAGCTGGTGGTGCTGATCGTAATGACAACAAAATTAAATTGGAATACTCCAATAAAATTCTCCCGGATACTGAGACTGGAACTCCTGGAACAGACGAAATCACAGATGAGATAATTATTTATACATTTAAGATTGCTGTAGAAAAAGTAGATGCAACTGATAATACGAAGAAGTTGCAGGGAGTAACCTTTGATCTCTACAGAAAATTGAAAGATAGTGACACCACTGGATTAGTGAATCCTGTAAAAGGATTAACTGGAAGATTTGAAAAAGTAAACAAATCCGCCGCTTTAATGACAGATGACAATGGTGAAATCTTTGTATCCGGCCTTGCTAAAGGTACTTATTATCTTGTTGAGACAAAGACAAATGATGGCTATAACCTGTTAAAAGCACCGGTTGAAGTTAATATTGAGACGTCATATAGCTTAACATCAACTACGAAAACTGAAACAAAGGGTGGAAAAACAACGACAACAACTACTATAACGAATGGAACGACAGACGCTGGTGTATTTACAACCACTGTCAAGAACAGCAAAGGCTTCACCCTTCCCACCACCGGTGGTATCGGTACCTTCGTATTCACCTTCGCTGGTATTGCCATGATGGCAGCAGCAGTGATCCTGCTGATCACCGGCAAGAAGAAAAAAGCAGAGTAATTCAGACAGATAACTCTTTTGTTATCTCTTCTATGGATGCTGCGAAGCTGTTGTGAAGTACAGCTGCAATTTTATCAGCAACGGGTCTGCATCGCGTTTCGTGTGCGCGAGAACAGATTCCGGCACAGGACGGGGGTCACGTCCCGCCCTGTGCATCGCTCCTTCAGAACCCCCTTTCCCCCTGAACGGAGCGATACTGCGGTGATCGCCGTCGGTCTTAGAAACCCGGCTGCGGCTGCGGTAATCGGGAAAGAAAAATTTGGGATTTTCTTTTCCGTGTTGTGTTTTCCCATTCCCTTCCTGAAAAGGACATCCGGGCGCTCTCCCGTGCCCTTGGATGTCCACGAAAAAACGGCGCAGAGAAAATGCAGAAGCGGCGGCTGCCGCAGGCCTTTGATCTGTGCCTTTCCTTATAAAATGTCCGGAGGTTACTGTCATGGATAAAAAAAGAGCATGGTTTATCGCGATATTGTTTTTTTCTGGTCTGTGTCTGACGCTGTATCCATTTGTCAGCAACCTGATCGCCCAGTCCCATGCAAGTCAGGCGATCGCCGCCTATGATGAGCAGGTTGCAGAGATGGATCAGGAACAGATCGACGCTGCCAAGGAAGCAGTCCGTAAATATAATGAACAGCTCAATGCAGCAGTGGAAGCAAGCGCCATGCAGGGAGAGGATGGAATCAGCTACCTCGATCTGGTGGATGTGGGCGAGAGCATTGGTTTTATCGAAATTCCGAAAATTGACGTATATCTTCCCATATACAGCGGAACCGGTGAAGATGTGTTGCAGAAGGGCGTCGGTCATCTGGCGGAGTCCTCCTATCCGATCGGCGGTACAAGCACCCATTCCGTGCTGACCGGTCATCGTGGACTGCCCAGTGCGGTTTTGTTCACGGATCTGGACAAGCTGGAGGAGGGCGATGTGTTCTATCTCCATGTATTGGATGAGGTGCTTGCTTACAAGGTAGACCAGATCAAGGTTGTGCTTCCGGAGGAAACCCAGGACATCGGGATCGTGGAAGGAAAGGATTACTGTACCCTTGTTACCTGCACGCCCTATGCCATCAACACCCACCGGCTGCTGGTTCGTGGCGAGCGGACCGAGTACATCCCGCCGGAGGAGCTGGCAGAACAGAATGCAGTGCATGAAGTACAGTCCCAGACCATCACGAAGCGGATCGTGGATGTATGGCCGTGGCTGGTTGTATCCCTGCTGATCGTGGCAGGAGTGGAGGGCTCCATCTTCCTGTTGATCGTGAAACGGCAAAGAAGCTACGGAGATGTCCGGGAAAAACGAAAGAAAGGCAAAAGGAGCAGTCGGTCATGCAACAAAACAAGGCGCAAAAAGTAATTGAAGAAGTAAAAAAAGCATTTATCGGAAAAACAGAGTGCGTGGAAAAGCTCATGACAGCCATTCTTGCCGGCGGACATGTGCTGGTGGAGGATGTCCCGGGAGTGGGAAAAACAACCCTGGCGCTGGCCTTTGCCAAGGCAATGAATGTGGCGCAGAACAGAGTGCAGTTTACACCGGATGTTTTACCGGCTGATATTACAGGCTTTACCGTATATAACAGGGAAAAGGATGGCTTCTTTTACCGTCCCGGCGCAGTCATGTGCAATATTCTTCTGGCGGATGAGATCAACCGTACCTCCCCCAAGACCCAGGCGGCGCTTCTGGAGGTAATGGAGGAGGGCAGCGTAACCGTAGACGGCGTGACCAGACCGGTGCCATCTCCCTTTCTGGTCATTGCCACCCAGAACCCGGTCGGCTCTGCCGGAACCCAGCTGTTGCCCCAATCCCAGCTGGACCGGTTCCTGATCTGCTTTGGGATCGGATATCCAGATGCCGCAGAGGAAATGGATATTTTAAAAAGCCGCCGGAGCGGAAACGGGCTGGAAGATGTACGTCCCGTCATCAGCAGTCAGGAGCTGATGGAAATGAAAAAAGAAGTCGAAGAAGTGTTTGTACACGATCAGGTATATGACTATATCGTGCGTCTGGCTCAGGCCACCAGAAACAATGACGCGCTGGAGCTTGGGCTGAGTCCCAGAGGCTCTCTGGCGCTTTTGAAAATGGCTCAGGCGAGAGCCTATCGGAAAGGCCGCAGCTTTGTGATTCCGGCGGATGTTGCGGCAGAATTTCAGGATGTTGCGGCCCACAGGGTACAGCCTGTATCAAGCTCCGGAATGGATAGAGTCCGTGCAGCAGCCGTGCTGGAGCGGATCTTAAAGGAGACCCCGGCGCCTGCTCCGGAGAAAGGGTGAAGCCTTGAAGGAAAAAGCAATTTATATAGGGGCGGTGGTTCTGACTGCCGTCTGGGGCGTAGCTGCTCCCGGGGGCTTTGCCTCGTTTTTGCTGGGCTTTGAGCTGCTGCTGGCGCTTTCCATGTGGATTCTGGTTCAGATCCTGGCTGGGAAGGTAGAAATTGTGCCGGAGCCTGGAGAAGAGACGGTTGGAAAACAAGAGCCCATCGTCCTTCGGGTAAAGCTGAAAAATGCTTCCCTGCTTCCGGCGTCCTGTGTGGCGGTTACCGTCGGCTGGCGGGATCTTCTGGATAACAGCACAGGCACTGTGGAAAGCATGGGAATGGCAGGTGGAAAACGGACCGGTGTGCTGGAATTTTACATTCCGGTGCGGTATTCCGGCGTCTATGAGTTTTGGATTCAGTCAGCATCGGTGCGGGACTGGTTTCGGTTATGGTCAAAGAAGCTTTTGACCACAGATAAAAAAGTGCAGGTGTTGTCCGTGCCCCTGGTACATCAGGCGGAGGAATGGATCCCGCCGGCACAGCTTGCCTCCGGCGGGGATTCGGATCAGCATTCCCAAAAAAAAGGCGGGGACGATGGCTCGGAGGTATTCGAGGTCCGTGCCTATCGGGATGGAGATCCGCTGCAGAGAGTGCATTGGAAGCTGACTGCAAAGACCGGAGAAATGCTGGTGCGGGAATTCAGCCTGCCAAAGCGGGAGGTGCTTTTGCTGCAGGTGGATCTGTATCATCCGCCTCAGGAAAAGTGGGATCATTGTAAATTGGAACGACTGCTGGAGCAGACAGCGGATTTTTGCTGGAGGCTTTTGGCGGCAGAACAGGAATATGAAGTATTCTGGCAGGAGCAGGAGCAGCTGTGCAGGATGCAGATTTCCAAAGCCCCGGAGCTGTGGGCCTTTCTCAAACGGCTTTGTCTCACAGCCACAAAAGAGGAGCTGGAGCAGAAGGGAAAGCAGAGTCAAAAGCAAGCTGCCGGGAAAAATAAGTATCCGGCAGAGGGAAGCTTGGAAAAGGGCAGAGGCAGCGGTGTAACAGAGCCGGGAGCCGGCGGGCAGCTTTGGAAAATAGATGCAGAAGGAACAGTCAGGCAGGTGAGAGGCAATGAAGAAAGGGCAGGAGCCGGGACAGCTGGATAAAGAAGCGGTAGGCAGGATTACCTGTCGGATTCTACAGGAAGAAGAACCCGGCGGTATGCTGGTCAAAAAGCTGTGGCGGCTGGCTGGTATGCTGATCTGTCTGCTCTGCCTCACCGGTGGTCTTTGCAGCGCATTTCTCAGTGGCTTTGGAATCCGATATTTGGTCCCTGTTTTTTGGATACTTCTGATTGTCTCGGTGCTGTTCTGGATCGGGTTTTCCAGACTGCCCCTGGAAGGGGTATATCGGCTCCTTGCAATTTTGGGAACCCTGATCGGCGTAAGCCTTTTCCTGCTTCTGCTGCAAAAGGATGTGATCGCCGGGTATATGTCTGCTGTAAACGGAGTACGCAGCCGGTTAAATGAGGCCTATGACGGTACCCTTGCCCTGTATCAGGTGTCAGCATCTGCGATGCAGATGACGGTATTTTTCGGGTTTATCCTGTTTTTGCTGGCGGGGCTGTTATCTGCCGGGATCTGTTATCGGACCAATCCGGCAGTGGTTCTGGCAGGAGAATTTCCGGTGCTGGCAGGAATCGGAATTGCCGGAGGGACACCCTCCTTTTTCAGCTTTTTCCTGATCCTGTTGGGAACCCTCGGAATGCTCAGTGCCGCCGCTGTCAGTCGGGCGGATCAAAGGGATCAGGACAGTGCCCGTCAAGCAAGGCAGATGACAGAGCAGATGAAAAGCAGTGTCAATGTCTGGCTGCTTTTGCAGGCTGTAGTGCTGTCGCTGTTGGCGTTTGTGCTGGTGCGGCCCCTGACCAATACCCTGCTCCAGGCACAGGAGGCAGGGATGAAGACACAAAACGGTGTGCTGCAGGCAGTCTGGCAGCTGCTTCCGGCGGTTTCCGGAGGGAGGCTGAAGCTTTCCGTTGAGGGAGTCGGCGGAGGGGTATCGGATGGCACACTGACAGATCAGGATGGTTTTTATTTTGGAAAGGTACAGGCCCTGAAGGTTACGGTTTCGGAGAAACCCTCAGAGACCGTGTATTTAAAGGGATTTATCGGCACGGATTATACCGGGACAGCCTTTGAGGAGGCAGACGGGGAGAGCTTTGTGCAGGCAGCATCCCTGTGGAAGCTGGATGGAAATGTATCCCTTGGGGTGGAAAATCTGCCCTTTCTGCGAACCTATTATGCGGAAAACGTGGTATTTACCGGAGAGGGAGACGATGCAAAGCCGGAGCTCTCGGCAAATGCAGCCTCCTCTGCTGTGACCCTGCAGGTGGAAAATCTGGCGGCAAATCCGAATTATACCTATGTTCCCTATGGAGCATTTTTAAACGATTATTATCAGGTGCTGGGAGGCGACGGCGCACTGGCAGGTCAGAGCGTCCAGCAGGATATTTTTTCCTGTTATCCCAGAAAGCAGCTGGAGGAAACATTAGAGGACTGGAACGAAACAAAGCAGCAGGAAAGCACTCTGGATCAGGCGGAAAGCGCCTATGCCGCCTATGTGAAGGCACATTGCAGCAGCCTGCCGGAAAATCTCAGTTATTTGCAGGAGAAATTTGACCTGGAGCTGGAAACAAAGGAAAGTGCAGATCCAAAGGAAGCAGAAAAAAACTGGGAAAAGATCAAAACCGCAGTGGTTTCTGAGCTGGCAGGAAATTATGAATTTGTCCGGGAACCGGAGGCTGTGCCCGAGGGGAAGGACTTTGTAGAATGGTTTTTAAAGGAATCCAAAGAAGGAAATTCCGTTCATTTTGCAGCGGCGGCCACCATGCTGCTGCGTGCCTGCGGGATGCCGGCACGATATGTGGTGGGCTATGCAGCGCCGGCAAGCCTCTTTAAGGGACAGGAGGACGGCAGCTATCAGGCAGTTTTGGAGGATGACAACGCCCATGCCTGGGCAGAGGTCTATCGGGAAGGAATCGGATGGACCGTAGTGGAGGCGACACCGGGCTTTGCCGCCCTGGTAACAGAAAGCGATGGAGCCTCGGGCCAGAAGGAGAAGGAAGCAGACAGCCCGGACACCCCGGGGGAAGTCTTTGATCAGGAAGACACTCCGGAGGCGGAGACGCCCGGGATCGGCAACAGAATATTCCGGGTGGTGAAAAAAGCACTGGCGACGGTGGTCCTTCTGATGACTGCCTGTGGGATTCTGGCAGTCATCCGGAGGCATATCCTCTGTAAACGACGGAAAAGAGGCAGAAAGGGAGAAACGCTGGGAGAGCAGATCCAAAGGATTTATCGAAGCTTTGCCGCTCTGCAGAAATTCAACAAAAAAAGTGTATGCAGCTGTCAGGAAGAGCGTTTTGCAAAGCAGCTTGGAAAGAAATATCCGGTATTTTCGGAGAAGACAGCGCAGAAGCTGGCAAATATCGTACTGAAGGCATGCTATAGTGATCAGGGGCTGACAAAAAAAGAGTGTCAGTTTGTACTGGATTGCTATGAAACGCTTGCAGAAGCTGTATCAAAGGAGCTGTCACCGGCAAAGCGTCTGGCGGGAAGCCTGATCTTTTGTTTTTGGTAAAGCGGAAGGGAGAAGTGCATGAAACGAAAAATTTTGACAGTCCTTGCCATCCTTCTTGGTCTGGCAGGGCTGGGTGTCCTGTTATATCCCTCCGTCAGCAACTGGATGGAACAGGCAAAACAGCGCAGGCAGATTGCAGCCTATCAGGAAGCACAGGCGCAGATGGAGCAGGAAAGGCGGGCTGCCCTGCTGGCAGAAGCCGACCGGTATAATCAAAAGCTGGCAGAGCTTGGCATCAGCTTCGATATGCTGGGAGAGGCGGAAAAGGAGGCACTTTTGATCGACGGAAAATCCTATGATGAGCTGCTTTTGGCAGAGGACAGCGGTGTGATGGGATATCTGGAAATCGAAAAAATAAAGCTGAAGCTTCCCATTTATCACGGAGTATCGGAGGAGGCGCTGGAAGCTGGAGTTGGTCACCTGGAGGGAACCTCCCTGCCGGTTGGCGGAAAAACGACCCGTGCGGTTCTCTTTGGTCATCGGGGGCTTCCCTCGGCAAAGCTTTTTACCGATCTGGATCAGCTGGAGGCAGGAGATACCTTTCAGATCACGGTGCTGGATCGTGTGCTGGTCTATGAAGTGACCCAGACAGAGGTGGTGCTTCCGGAGGAGTTAAACGGTTTGACAGCAGAGTCCGACAAGGATCAGGTCACACTGGTTACCTGTACGCCCTATGGAGTCAATTCCCATCGTCTTTTGATCCATGGGGAGCGGGTGCAATAGATTGGAGATGCTGCAGCTGCAGCAGAAAGTGAGGAAGAAAATGAAAGGAAGAAAAATCCGGATCAGACAAGGGGTAAAGGGCTGGCTGCTTGCACTGGCCATGGTATTGTCCCTTTGCAGCGGCTGGAAGCAGGACGTCTGTGCACAGCAGAGTCAGAGCAGCTCGTCCAATTTTATGCAGGACGTGGATACGGACAAAAAGGGCTCCATCGAAATTCTTTTTGACACCATGCAGGACGAACCCGTTGCAAATGCAGAGTTTACCCTGTATCAGGTTGCAGCAATGGTGGATCGGGGAGGATATACGGTGCTGGAGCTGACAGGCGGCTTTGAGGGCTGCGGCGTGCAGCTGAAAAACCTGACGGCACAGCAGTCTAAGGAGGCTTCGGCAGCACTTTTGGAGTATCAGAAAGCAAATCACATTTCCGGGGATACGAAAAAGACTGATGCAAACGGAAAGCTCAGCTGGACAGGGCTGCAGACCGGTCTGTATCTGCTGGTTCCGGGTCAGATGCAGAAATACAGAACCGATCCGTCTCTGATTTCAATCCCGACGAATCTGAACGCCCAGCTGCTATATGACATGTCGGTGAATCCCAAGGCCGAAAGGATTCCGGATCCGGTATATCCGCCGGAAGAATCCGAGGAGCCCACTACGCCGGAGGTAAAAAAACCGCCGAAAAAGACAGAGATCATCGTTACACCCCAAATCACTCTGGAGCAGAAAACACCGGAGAAGCTGCCCCAGACAGGACAGCTGCGCTGGCCGATTCTGGCACTTTCCGCAGTAGGAGCCGTATTGCTGTTTCTTGGATGGTGGATCGGTCGAAAAAAAAAAGACTGTTCCAAGGCTCTGATGGGGCTGGGGATCCTTCTGGCAGCAGGAGCAGTGGGGATCTCCGCGTATAATATCTGGGATAGCAGCCGTGCCGAAGCTGCGGTGGAGGCGTCCTTAGAGGCCTATGAAGAAGAGCTGACTGCTGTGGAGCAGGAGTCGGAGGCGCTTCCTGTGGATGAGAACAGCGGGATGACCTTTGTGGAGGCAGACGGGCTTTGCTGGATTGGCGAGCTGGAAATTCCGTCCCTGCAGCTTACGCTGCCGGTGGCGGATCCCTGGAGCTATCCGTCCTTGAAAAAAGCACCCTGCCGCTACACCGGAAGTGCAGAGGAAAATTCCCTGATCATTGCCGCCCATAATTATAAACGGCACTTTGGCAATATCGGACTTTTGCCGGAGGGTGCAACGGTGAAGTTTACAGCGGTTTCGGGCGACGTATACGAATATGAGGTAGAAAAGGTAGAAACCTTAAATCCCTATGCAGTAGACGAGATGCTGTCCGGTGACTGGGATCTGACGTTGTTTACCTGTACCTATGGAGGAAGAAAGCGTGTGACGGTCCGGTGCAGCCTGGTTGGATGAACAGACAGAGAGATGGAAAAAAGAAGCATCCGCAGAAATCAGCGGCGACAGGCTGTCAGGGTCGCTGATCTCTGCGGATGCTTTTTGAATCAGAATGTTTTGAGGATTTCAGGGAAATACAATAGAATGCACCCCATGTGAGCATTCTATTGTCATGAAAAAAGAACCTCGATCTCTCAAGGTTCTTTCTGTTAATCGGAGTGACAAGACTTGAACTGGTATTTGCAATAAGTGTATATTCCTTGTATTTGCGGGAAATGTTGATTTTAAAGCATTTTTGCAATATATAATAGTATTATAAAAAGTTGATATGTATACGCTAAAATACAAAAATAATCAGTGGTATGACACGAAATATGACACGAATTTATAAGGAATGATACATCGCATCAAAGTGTCCGTTCGTTTTGTCAGACATCTTCTCGCGCTGGTCTGCCATTGCATGGCGGTATACGTTTTTCAAGGTTCCGTCATTTCCCCAGCCGCCGCGTTCCATGATGTAGGCATCAGGCACGCCGATTGCATGCATGATGGATGCGCAGTAATGGCGGCAGTCATGGAAGCGGAAGTGCGGTACTCCGGCGTGCATCAGAACATGATTAAATCGTTGGGTAATCATGTTTGGGTTGAGTTCCGTTACTCTGCCGTTGCCTTTGGGGATTTTGTCTGTAATAAAGGATGGAAAATCTATAAAACGGTCTCCGGCGTATGATTTTGGGGATTTGATAATGTATTTCCTGTTTTCGTCAAGAACCATGTTGCGATGCACATGGACGCGTGTTCCAGCTACATCGCTTCGGTCAAGCGCACAGATTTCCACGCGCCTCATGGGTCCGAAGGCTGCCAGTAGGATAGGAATCTCCATTTCCGTTCCTTTGGCTGCCTCCATAACCTTTTTTATATCATCATCTGTCGGGACATAGAGCTGCGGTCGAACCTTCTGCGGGAGAACGGTGTTGAGCGCAAAATCAGGGCGCGTCTCCCTCAGTACGGCACTGATCAGAGCGTGGTTATCCCGGACGCTCTTCGGGGAGTGTCCCTCATTAAACGCATTGACATGCTTCTGGATATCCTCCTGCGTTATGTCATCTATTCGGATATCTTTCAAGTCGTCATAGTTTTTCTTGGCGCGTTTATATTCTCGGACGCTGGAGGGGGATAGCACGACAGACCTCTTATCGATGTAGGCTTCAAGGGCTGCCTGGAAGGTTAAGGAACGCGGAGCAGTCGTTTTTTTTGAAACTGCATAAGCAGCGGCGGCAGCCTCAGCCTCTCGTTTTCCTGCGGGCTTTGGATTGTCAGATGTAAATGATTTATAATGTTTTTTCCCGCTTTCGTCTGTGTAGTCGTAGACGCGGCATCGCCACGAGCCGGATGGGAGTTTTTTTGCTGTTGCCATAGTTAATCCTCCTTTTTGGGTATAAAAAATACACCTATACAGGTGCAGGAGGCCGTGGTATAATTCTCTTGTTGAGGGATAATTATGCCATAGTCTTCTGACTGGTATAGTTTTCTGGGATTGCCCCGGTTGCTGCCGGGGCTTTTTTGTCGGATAAAAATTTACAACGTAAAAAGCCCCACATTGCTGTGAGGCTTTACATAATAACTGCTGTCTTCTTTTATGCCCCTAGGGCGCTGTTTGTAACAACGTTACCGTGGCTACACAGTTATTATATGCTATAATATGCTCACAGTCAATTAATTTATGCGTGAATAAATAATTCTTTTAGTTTAAGATTTATTTTTTCCATAGCATTTTCAGATAAGCGTATTCCATTCAATACTCCTCGTGCATTTTTTGGATCGTATATGCGCATTTTGCTGATAGTTGTAATGCTGCTGACGAGAGCAACGCTGCCAACTTTCATATGAGCGATTTCTGCACCAATTTTCTCTAATTGTTGTTGGGCAAGTGTGTTGTCTTTTACTTTTTTATCTATGGTTTCAAATATTTTTCTTAGTGTGTCAACATGTTTTTGTGCTTCTTGCATATCTTGCTCGAATGTAGAGGAGTCAGATGGAGATGAATGAACCACATCCAGTTTTTCTTTTGCCATATCATAGAGTATATTGAATGCTTTATGATATTCTTCCGTTTCCGCTATTTCTTTGTTCAAATTTTGTGAAATGATATTGTATTTCAGTTTTAACGATTTGTATATCTCATTGCCGAGAAATACGTCATCCGGATGGATTTGACTTTCGTCTACCTTCAGTGAAGTAAGTGGAATTACTGTTAGCACAGAGGAATTTCGCGCGTTTCTATTATTTACAACAATAGCATAGTGTAGACCGCCGTATTCAGAACCAATGTTGAAGCCAAAATTGAGTTTGATGATATCACCGCGTTTATATGCTTTTAGACATTTAGGATCGAAGTCATGCTCATTACGGATGTAGTTTGTATATTCTTCGATCCAATATGCCATAAGATCTGTTTTCTTTAATAAAATTTCTTTTTCTGAGGAGATATAAGATTCTAAAAGCGCATTAAGTTTACGGATTGCATTCTTTTTATGTGCGATTATTTCTTCTTTTGTTTTTTCTTTGCTCATGCAGTAATCTTCCTATATGTATGATTTATTTGCTAATCGCTGTAGCGATATAACCAATATGATTTTTTTATGATACTATACTGGGACGCATTTGTAACCGTACCATATTTGGCAGTAGTTTAGGGTGGTCTGATTAAAATTTACGCATAATAGAAATCCACGGTTCAAAGAAAATAATATAGTTGTCTATCTCTGTATAGATTCCATACTTGCGCCGGTATGATTCCAGAGCATCTTTCAGAAAATCTTCTGTCACATCCAGATAATCAGCCATTTCATAAAGTGATTTACAGCCGGCTTCAAAGGCTTTGATGATACCGATAAGACCGACACATTCATTATATGCCCATGTTCTGGCATGCAGTTCTTGCTTTATATTCGTAACCTCTTGCTGGTCGAGTATGTTTCCTGTGGTCGTATAGTGATGCCCAAGTTCCTCAGCAAGGACACAAGTTTTTTCAGCAGATGTCAGATTTTTCTCAATTGCAATGTTCCCATTATAGTATAGTCCTTTAAGTCCGGACACTTCGGAGAGATTCATCTCTTTAACGGGAACTTCATTATTTTGAAGTTGCAATTTTTCATAGGTCATGAAAATCAGTCCTTTGGTCTTGCTGCAATGAGCAGCTTTTTATATTCTTCGATTTTATCAAGTTCTTCCGGAGTGAAATTCTCGCCGTCTTTGTGAGCAGCAAGGGTAAGAGTTTGGTTTGAATCATCAAAATCATTTAATGACAGATTTAGAACACGCGCGATAGATTTTAATGTTTCTAGTTTAGGGTCCTTTGTTGCACCGCTTAAAATTTTATTTAAAGTGCCAATCGGCACACCAGATAATCTAGACAAATCTTCAGTGGTTAACCCCATTTTTTTCTTATACTCATTTATTCTTTCAAGTCCCATTTTTTTACCTCCTTGACATGGAAATATTTTACCGCCTTTTATAAGTAAAGTCAACAAATTTTACCGTTAAAGATAAAAATGTTTCCAAATATGGTTGACTTTTACCGTCAAAGGGAGTATATTACAAGAGTAATAACCGTTAACGGTAAAGAGAGGTGAGAAAAATGCACAGAAATTTAAAAGCAGAGATGGTTAGAAGAAATAAAACCATCAATCAGTTAGCCTTAGAAATTGGTGTTTCGGAAAAAACACTTAGAAACAAAATTAACGGCGACACGGATTTTACATTACCAGAAGCCCAAACAATTCGGAGAATTTTGGAGTCTGATTTAAGCTTAGATGAGTTATTTGAAATTGAAAAAGAATAACTATCTTTTCCAAACAGAAGATGGGAGGTGAGAGGGATGAGGAAAAAGCATACCAGATTAGAAGAACTTCGAAAAAAAGATACGCTCCAAAGTATTGATAATACGTTGAAGCGCATCGAAGTTATTCTTCGGGATGGTCAGAATTCTCCAGCGAAGATTTTACAAGATGCAATTGAGGCTTCACTTTCGCAGCCTCAAGAGCATTCTTTGGTATTACCCCTAACGATACCAGACCTGTCACAACTACTTGAGCAGAAAGATTTGCAGATAAAATAATAGAATTAAGAGCCATTCTTGAATAAATCTGTTCTTCTGTCATGTCAGTTGTGGTTCCGTTGAATAATTGTTCTTTGATGAGTTCTTTGTTTCCATCAAAAGTATTCGCAATTTCAGCGGAAAAAAGTTCGCACAATTCAGTAGTAGTCATTGGAGCTCTCCCTTCTTCTATACTCGGCTCTGGCAGGAGCCTGTGGGTACATTATAGGAATGGAGAGAGGAAAGGACAAGTGGAAAATAAGGCGAGCATCTTTTCCAAACAGAAGAGTAGAGGAGGTGAGAGAGGTGAAAATTGCAAGACGAATAGGAGCGTACATGAAGAAAAAGGGGCTTAATCTTTCCGAAGTGGCAAGACAGACAGGGTTGGATTACCAATCTCTTTACACAAGCCTGTATGACGAAAGCCGGGAGAGAGATTTGAGAACAGAAGAGCTCATACCGCTTTGCATCTATCTGGATGTAGACCCAAGAGATTTTACAGACAAGGGGAGCGCAGAAGAATAACAAAAAACTGATAGAAGCGCATTTTCTACCAGTTTTTGCCCACATTTTTTTACCTTGTGTATCTTGCAGGAAAAATGCCTAAAACCAAAATCCGTAGTTTCCGTAGACACTGGATGGTTGAAGTGACATATTCCGCGCATGAATGCGCCAAACGTTTCTTTGAAATACTCTGTCTCTTACGCAGTTGTGGTTCAGCATCGGAACGCCCTTTAGCAGACAGATTGTTTCCGCTAAGTAAAATATTTTTGAATTGGACTTTCGCCAATATGCTTAGTTTTCACAAATAGGAGCAGGGCAAGTCAGTTTTTTTATCATGCTGATTCCACCTTTCTTGCCCGATCAAGGGTGAGTGTATTTTAACGTAATAACAAAAATTTTTCAAGTAATGATAAATTTTTTAAACAAAAGATGGGAGGTGATGTCATGCCAAAAACAAAAGCAATCGGTCTTTATGCGGACCGCAAAGAAGCCGTCCGGCGGGTTATCAACATCGGGTTGGCCCGCAGCGGACTGACTGGGGTAGACCTTGACCGCCGGAACATAATCAATATAAATACCCTCGCAAAAAGAAAGACAGAGGGCGAAACAATCCGGCTGGGAGAAATATGGGCGCTGGACAAGGTGCTGCATTTTACAGATGACGAATTATTGCAGATGTTCGGGAGAGGAGAAACTCATGGATGAACAGAGAAAGATCGACAAGCTTTATGAGCTGCTGGAAGAAAAAGAGCGGAAAAAGGATGCCGAAGCGGCTGTGGCGCTGAGGTGGGCAATATTCGAGTTGGAGAACAGGAGGTGAAAGTGAAGATGGACAAGTCTGATGTGTGTCTGATGACCGGATCTGTGCTGATTACGGCAGCGCTGATTATGTGGGAGACGTTTGGCATGATGATCACGCCGACGGTACTGACGGTCGCCGCCGCCGGATGTTTTGTGGCAACAGTGCTGTGCGCGGCACGCGAAGAAGAATTAAGAAGCCGGAAAAGAAAAAGGCGCTGAACCGACCAAAGTACCAGCGCCAAAGAAAAAATATTACGCCTTTAGTATAAGGCGGGAACAGGAGAAATGCAATGATTAAATCAAAAGATGGGAAAGTAACTATAAGCGGGACAGGTTTAGAGGTCCTTGGAGATTTTACAGTAATATCTGCAGCTGTGACTAAAACGCTGATGGACAGTCATGTATCAAGGGAGGTAGCGAAAGATGTTATGGAGAAAGTGTTTAATGTCGGAATGAAAGAAGCATTGGATAGAAGGAGCGAGAGGATGCCAGAAATGGATGAGATTGAGAAAGCCGTGAATGAGTTCTTCGATAGATTCCGCAATTGTCTGAGGGATGAGTGATATGTATGCAGAACAGCCAGTATCTGAAGATAATGAAAATCTCAATCTAGCAATTGAATTAAAAGCACATAAGCGTATGAAAAGAATAATGCGGATAACGCAGGAGATTGAACAGGAGGAACACAAAGAAAATGAGCACACTGTATGAGATCACGGGGCAGTATCTGGACCTGTACGAAATGCTGGAATCAGCGGATGAGTTGGAGATGAAGGTCATCGAAGACACGCTGGACGGTATGGATGGCGAGCTAGAAGAAAAAGCGGACGGCTATGCAAAGATTATGGCAGAGTTGGATGCAGAGGCTGAGAAATTTGAAAAAGAAGCTGACCGCCTGGCAAGCAAAGCTGCACAGAAAAGAAACCAAAGTAATATGCTGAAAGATCGATTAAAAAATGCACTAATCGCCTGCGATAGAAGAAATTTAAAAACAGGCCTTTACTCGTTCTCTATTTGTAAGAATGGCGGTCTTGCCCCGCTTAAGATGAAAGAAGGCATAGAGGTTCCGACAGAGTTTACGAAACCAGTACCCGATACAGCAAAGATTAGAAAAGCATTAAGCTCCGGTCAGGCGCTTCCGTTTGCTTCCCTGGGAGAGCGTGGAGAACATTTAAGAATTAAGTAGGTGCTTATGGACAGAGAATATTCAGTTTACAAATTACAAAACCAAAGCGGCAGGGTATATATTGGGGTAACTTGCCAACGGCCAGAATTGAGATGGAGAAGAGGCAAGAAATACTCGGGTGAGCTAAAGAAAGATATCGATAAATACGGATGGGATTCTTTTACAAAAGAAATTTTGGAAAGTGGGCTTACATATCAAGAAGCGGCAAACCATGAAAAGAAGTGGATAGAGGAATATGGAATAACAAATTCGCTATACAACGCAACATCTGGAGGCGAAGTAAGGTCTGATCGAGATCTTGACATGATGGCGCTAAAAATGAAAGGGAGAAAGCTTTCTCCCTTTGCCAGAGCGAATATAAGTAGAGCAAGGAAAGGAATTGTTTTTTCTCAGGAGCACAAGCAACATTTAAGCGAATCACACATGGGGCAGGCAGGATATTGGACGGGGAAAACAAGAGATAGGGAAACTAACGCTAAAATATCCAGTAAGCTTTCTGTTCCGATCCGTTGCGTGGAAACTGGAGAGATTTTTTTAAACCTATCCGACGCAAGCACAAAAACAGGATACTCGAAATCGTGCATATCGAAATGGTGCAACGGTGTGAGACCGAAGAAATGCAAATTGACATTTGAAAGGATAAAAAAGGATGGCTAAAGTAATTGCAATCATGGGGGAATCAGGATCCGGTAAGACAACATCTATGCGGAATCTCAATCCGGAAACCACATATTATATCGACTGTGACAAGAAAGGCCTCTCATGGAGAGGTTGGAGAGAGCAGTATAAGAGCGGGGTTAATTATACCGCAACAGATTTCCCTATTACCGTAAGGAAGCTTCTGGTCTGGCTCAATGGCAAGGGTGCTGACGGCAAGGCTGTTGGGAATGATGCTGGTCTGAAATTTAAAACGGTAGTAATCGACACACTGAACGGAATTATGGTCGCGGAAGAAATGCGAAATGCAAAGGTGCAGGGGTATGGAAAGTGGACAGATTTGGCTTCCTACATCTACGACATTCTCGATTATCTGCTTTCCATGCGAAATGATATTACGGTACTTCTGGTGGTTCATTCCGAAACAATTTCCGATGATAATGGCATGGTATTTACCAGAATTAAAACCAACGGAAGAAAACTGGAAAAAATCGTTGTGGAAAGCAAGCTGAATACGGTACTTCTGGCAGAGTGCAAGGATGGAAAGTATATCTTCCACACACACGCAGAGAGATCTACCACTAAGACTCCGCTTGGAGCATTCAGCGAAGATGAAATTGACAATGATATTACCGCAGTGATCGAAGCACTGCAGGAATTTTAAAGGAGAAGTAAGACGATGAAAAAATGGAATGGTTATGAAGATACACAGGCTTATTCTGAGAACGAGAAACTGCCGGCAGGTGGGTATGTTTTAAAAATTCAGAACGTGCGTCTGGACGAAGGGAAGAACGGGAACAGCGATGTGCTGGTAATCGCATTTGATATCGCAGAAGGTGAACATGCAGGATTTTATAAGCGTAATTATGATGCACAGACGCAAGAAGATAAGAAATGGAAAGGGGTCTACAGACTGTATTGTCCAAAGGATGATGGTTCCGATCAGGATAACTGGGCGAAGCGCCGGTTTAAGACGGTCATGGAGGCATTTGAAACTTCTAACGAGGGATATCATTGGAACTGGGATGAGAAGACCCTGAAAGGCAAGATGATCGGCGGACTGTTTAATAACAAGGAATACGACTTTGGCGGCCGGCACGGGTTCTTTACAAACTGCCACAGCCTGACAGATGCGCAGAGGATCCGCGATGGAAAGTTTACGATCCCGAAGGACACGCTGCTGAAACCTGAGAAAGGTACCTATCCGGCAGGTGTCACACCTGGGACGGATGGTTTTATGAATATTCCGGACGAGATTGATGAGGAACTCCCGTTCTAAAGGAGGCCGGAATGAATCATTTTGAAGTAGATGACTGCCTGCGTTCCATGGTAATACTGGTGGATACGCGGGAACAGGATACAAAACGGGCGAGGGAGCGGTACAACCGCTTCCCCTGCGAGTATGTCAGACAGGCACTGTCTTATGGGGATTATGCTTATAATTTCGTCTTGCCGGATGGAAGCCGTTTTTTGGAATATTCCCCGCATGAGGTGGCAGCACCGATCGTCGTGGAACGGAAGATGAATCTGGATGAGCTGGCGGGGTGTTTTACCCGGTCGCGGAAACGTTTTGAGGCAGAGTTTGCTAGGGCAAAAGAAAACGGGGCGAGGATATACCTGCTAGTGGAAAACGCCACATGGGAGAAGCTTCTGGCAGGGAAGTACAGGAGCATGTACAATCCGGCTGCATTCATGGCATCAATCCTTGCATGGCAGAACCGTTATGATCTCCAGCTGATTATGTGTAAGGAAGAAACGTCTGCAACGCTGATCTATGAAATCCTAAAGCGTGACTTGAAAGAACGTCTGGAACGCGGGGAATTTGACTGGGCTGCGGAGGATGTAGTATGACGAGCGAAGAGATCAAGGAGTCAGTTTCCATACGGGAGGTGCTCCAGCGCTGCGGGCTGCCGGCACCGAACCGGGCAGGTTTTATCCAGTGCCCCTTTCATAAAGGAGACCGGACGCCGTCCATGAAGATTTACCAGAAAGATTACCATTGCTTTGCATGTGGTGCAAATGGTGATGTATTTACCTTCCTACAGGACTATGAGGGCATTTCGTTCCGTGAAGCATTTCTGGAACTGGGCGGGGAGTACCCGGACCGGGAGAATGAAAGCTGGTTTACCCGCCAGCGCCGGCGATATGAACTTCAAAAGCGGCGGGAGAAAGCGGCGAGAAAGGTTCATGAGGAAGAGGAAGAGAAGGAGGCACTGCGTCAGGAAACAAAGCTCTTGTGGATATGTGTGCGCCTGTTTGAACCGCTTTCGGATGCATGGTGTGAATGTTACAACAGGTTTCAACTGGCAGAATACCGACTGGAATATTTAAACGAAAAGAGGTGATGGGTAGATGCAGAACATTGCTTCTATGACCGCAGCGGATGTCATTTCGGATACGGTGCTGGATGAAGTATTTTCGGAAGAGGATGAAATCCAGAAAGCAAAGCTGCTCCTGACTTTGGAGGACAGGGCAGTTGAGCTTGGCGTAAAACCAAAGTTCCGGGCGATGGTGGCGGCCTATAAACGCATGGAGAAGCAGATGCGTGCGGCATCAAGGAACAGCGTGGCAACATCGCTTGATAACTGGACAAATTTTGATGGTCCATACGACCGGATGTACTGTGGGGCGTGGATCGCACGGGAAGACGGTGTGTGGGTACAGAATACCGGGACGATAGATGTGCAGGCATGCTATCACCCGATCCTCCCGATAGAGAGATTAAAAAACCTTGAAACGGGAGAAGAGCAGATCAAGCTGGCATATAAGCGAAATGGCCAGTGGGATGAAATTATCGTTCCCAAAACGATGGTAACATCGGCAAATAAGATCGTTGCGCTGTCAGGAAGAGGGGTTGCGGTGACGAGTGAAAATGCAAAGCTTCTGGTGCGTTATCTGGCTGATGTGGAGAACATGAACGAAAAATACATTTCTGTGCAATACTCCAGTTCAAAACTTGGATGGGTTAAAAAGGATTTCCTGCCATATGATACAGGTATTATTTTTGATGGAGACAGCCGTTTTAAACAGGTTTTTGAATCTATCCAGTCAAAAGGTAGCGATGAAGCGTGGTACCGTCATGTATCAGAGCTGCGCAGGTCCGGTAGGATTGAGGTAAAGATGATGTTGGCAGCATCTTTTGCAAGTGTGCTGATATCGCCGCTGGGAAGCCTGCCTTTTATTGTGGATCTTTGGGGAGAAACGGAAGGTGGCAAAACGGTAACACTGATGTTGGCAGCGTCGGTCTGGGCGGATCCGGACGAAAGTAATTATATAGGGGACTTCAAGACAACGGATGTGGCGCTGGAAGCCCGTGCAGACTTACTGAACAGTCTACCGATGATTTTGGATGATACGAGCAAGGTGTCGGCGCGGATACGTGACAACTTTGAAGGGATTGTGTATGACTTGTGCTCTGGAAAAGGAAAATCAAGATCCAACAAAGAACTAGGAATGAACCGGGAAAATAAATGGCGGAATGCAATCCTCACAAATGGGGAACGCCCACTGTCATCGTATGTAACTCAGGGAGGCGCGATCAACCGTATTCTGGAAGTGGAGTGTGGAGAAAATATCTACTGCGACCCACAGGCAACGGTAGAAACGCTGAAAAAGAACTATGGATATGCGGGAAAGGATTTTATTGATGTTATCAAAGACATGGATCCGGTAGAGCTGAGGGAGATGCAGCGGCGGATTCAGTCAGAGATCCACGACGATGAAAAAATGCAGAAACAAAGTATTTCCCTGTCTATTATCTTGACTGCGGATCGGATTGCAACAGATTATTTATTCAAGGACGGACAATATTTGTCACTCGAAGAAGCAAAGGCGGTGTTGGTAGATCGGGATGAACTTTCCGACAACGAGCGCTGCTACCAGTATGTGCTGAGCGAAGTGGACATTAACCGTGCAAAGTTCGACCCGATGAGCGGCACTGCAGAAAAATGGGGCGTGATCGAAAATGGATATGCCATTATTTACAATAACGTAATGGACTCTATTTGTAAAAAGGGTGGCTTCTCGAAGAAATCCTTCCTGAGTTGGGCAGTCCGGGAAAAGCTCCTGCAGACACAGGCTGGGAACATGACGAAATTGAAAAAAGTATCCGGGATAACCGTGCGCTGCGTATGGCTGAAAATGAATCGGGATACCGCGCCAGAAGATGGATTTGTCAGCATAGATGACCTGCCGGAATACATGCAGGAAAAACTACCGTTCGATTGAGGTAACAAAAGTAACAGAGGAACAACGGGGTTTTTAATGTATATATAAAAAAAGAATATATGCAAAAGGTTGTTTGAGATATTTTTCTGCTCTATATGGAGATACAAATTTTACTGTTACTTTGTTACTGATATCCGAAAAGCTTGTATGTATGCGGTCTTGTGCGGTTACAGAAAAGTTACATAG
>OGYU01000276.1_pt1 | contig 42941 bp, 38 predicted proteins | sample 1576581 | NCBI WGS metagenome assembly OGYU01 (sample SAMEA3541547, study PRJEB24748) | human gut metagenome | biome: human gut; feature: human-associated habitat; material: faeces | place: China | collected 2012 | reverse complement strand
CATAAATTGGGCGGATAAATTTGTCCCTGCCATTCTGGATACAACTGACACTCCGTTTCCGTGTATTTGATGATGGAATCGGTTTCCGCTATGAATACACGGTGCCGACTGTAGATTCTTTATTGATTACCGACGAACTGACTACTTTCCGTTTCCATCGTGACGGAACTTCGTGGTCGATTCCCGCCAGTGCCGAAACATATGAACTACTCTATCAACAACAACCGATTTCCGAAGTGGAAACGGCTAATACACCTTTCACATTCAAGACTGCGGATGGAGTTTACGGAAGTATACACGAAGCCGCTTTGTATGATTTTCCGGAAATGACTCTGAAGCAAATCGGCCATTATACATTGAAAGCGGAACTTGCCCCGTGGCCTGACGGCATTAAGGCGCGTAAGGGAAATCACTTCACTACCTCATGGCGCACCGTACATGCGGAAGGAAGAAAGTCACGCATAACGGGAAAGATTATGCGAAAGGGAAGAATCAAGGGATTTGTGGGTGTGAAACAAGAAAAAGAATAGCAGCGGAAAAGGAAACCGCAAGGATTAAAAGAGAAAATTTGCCAAGCAACCCAAAGTGGATTGGGCAGAAAATTGGATGCTGGGAGATAATTGGATATAAAACGGGATTCGGCTGGAAAACGAGATGTACCTTTTGTGGTGCAGAGAATTACCACGCTCCAAAGTTTTTGTTGAGAGAAAATCCTATGGTTTGTATTTGCCAAACAAACCGAGGAAAGTTTGATATAGAAAAATGGAGAGGTGTTCGAAAATACCATCTAACCGTTGTTGGAAAACGCAAAAAGATGTTTGTGTGCAGATGTGATTGCGGTAGATCAGTTGAAGTAAATCCGGTGCTTTTTGAAAATGGGAAAATAAAGAGTTGTGGAAAAGCAGATTGTATTCATCATAAGTCCCTTATTAGTACACATGGATTATCAAAAGATAGGATATACAGAATTTGGAGCGGAATGAAAGAGCGGTGTTATAACCACAAAAACCATGCGTGGAAAACATACGGTGGGCGAGGAATAGACATTTGTGATGAATGGAGAGAGGATGTGTTTGCGTTTAGGGATTGGGCTCTGTCGCATGGGTATGCCGATAATTTATCAATAGACCGAATTGATAACGACAAAGGGTACTCACCAGATAATTGTAGGTGGGCTGATGCAAAGGCGCAAGCAAACAATCAACATCCGAAATATACATTTACCGCAAGACCAACCGAAAAGCGGAGCAGGAAACGGAAACTGGAATGGGAGATTAATGGAGAAACGAAGTCGGCCATTGATTGGTGCGAGCAATACGGATTGAGCTTTTCTTTTGTATCTTACCGCATTAAGAAAATGGGCATGACACCATACGAGGCATTAACCACGCCGAAAGTTACCGCTGGTAGGCCAAAAACGACAATATCCTAAAAAATAAAAAAAGACGGCTCCATCACAGTGGAGGCCGCCTGTAAGCAGATGGGCATTAGTAAAAGCCAATGGTATAATTTGAGCAGAAAAAAAGACCGCCGCCCTCGGTCAAAAGGAAGCGGCGATCTGAATGAGAACACATCAGAGGCGTGTTGACAAGGATAATATAGCACACGCCTCCAGATAAAACAAGGGGGTATTGACTATGTGTAAAGAGTGTAAGATATTGGATCAGATTTTGGGTTTTATTGACAAGAAAATTGAGGCTTGCGGGTCGTTTAAGGCTGGGCCAGAAGGTGAGGCCCTTCGCTCTGTAAGAGAATACATCTTGAAAGTACAGGACGACATGTAGGCAAGAAAAATTCCGCAAAAAACAAAAAGGAGGATATGATGGACTGGATCAAAGTAACGCCTGAGACGATGCCGCCGGATATGGAGCCGGTAATGGTGACGGTAAGAGTCAATGATGGAGGAAAGCAGACCTGGGTTGATGTCCGATACAATCCAGAGTACAAAGAATGGGAATAGCTTGCGGATGCTGTTGGAGATTACTGGGAAGGGCTTGGAAAGGATTATGAAGTAACTCATTGGATTCCGTACCCGGAACCGGCGGAAGATTGAATAATTGTAGTGCCAAGTGCCTCTCCCAACGGAGCGAACAGTGCCAAGTGCCTTTTATCTTACGGGATAGGAGGCACTTTTTTCATGGAAATTCGAGAGTTGGTAAAGAAGGCGTTTCAGAGGGACTTGTCTGACCCGTCTGCACTGAATGACGCCTTTGATAGCTTGCGTTTGCTGGAGCCAGAAGATTTTACGCTGGCGCATGAGCGGAACAAGGAAGTGCGGCGGCTGTCTGCGAAATTCGCCACAGAACAAAAAAGCATCCGTATGTTCGAGCTGAACAAGCGGAGTCTGCTGTTTGATGCGCCGTATGATTTTGATGCGGCGATAAGATATGCTGAGTGGGATAGAGAGCCGAAAAAGAAGTTTTATATGCCACGCAGAAAGCAGTTACTTCCGGTTGTTCAAGCTATGCAGCGGCTATCTGAACGGAAGATACGCATTTTGGGTGTTATGGCTCCCCCGGGCGTCGGGAAGACCACCATTGAATTGATGTTCATGGTGATGGAGGGGTTAAAGAATCCAGATTTAAGCATTCTGATGGGTTCGCACTCAAACTCATTCCTACGTGGGGCTTATGAAGAAGTTGGGCGGATGTTAGACCCCAAAGGGGAGTATTTGTGGAAAGATATTTTCCTATCTGTTCAAGTTTGCAAAACAAATGCCCAAGATATGCGAATTGATCTTGGGAAACGAAAGCGGTTTGAGACCTTTGAGTTTTCGTCCATTGGATCTGGTAACGCGGGCAAAGTACGCGCTTCGAATCTTCTGGTAGCAGATGACCTTGTACCTGATATTGAGTCCGCAATGAGTAAAGAGCGCATGGACAAGCTCTGGCAGCAGTATTATACAGACCTCATGCAGCGTATGATCGGAGATTGTGTCCAGCTTCTTGTCCAAACACCTTGGACGTTACATGACCCCATTGACCGACTTGAACTAGCCCATGCAGAAGACCCAATGGCAGAGTTTATCCACCTACCTGCTCTGGATGAAAATGATGAGAGTAATTTTGATTATCCGTATGGACTTGGGTTTACCACGGCATTCTATCACAATCAGAGAGATGTTATGGACGATGCTTCCTGGAGGGCACTATACATGACTCAGCCCATTGAGCGTGAAGGACAGCTATACAATGAAGATGAGCTGCGCAGGTATTTTGAGCTTCCTGACGGGAAACCAGATGCAATCCTGTTTGTGTGCGATACGAAGGACAAGGGCACTGATTACTGCGTCATGCCAATTTGTTACCAGTACGGGAATGACTTCTATTGTGAAGACGTAGTATGCGACAACAGCAATCCAGAGGTTGTAGAGGCGCGGCTGGTGTCAAAGCTCCTTCAGCATAAGGCTCAAATGGGCCAGTTTGAAAGCAACAGCGCTGGTGGGAAAGTAGCAGAAAAAGTTCAGAAAGAAGTTAAAGAAGCTGGCGGTATAGCGAAAATCACCACAAAATATACGACACAGAAAAAGGAAACAAAAATCATAGTGAACTCGCCGTGGGTGAAAGACCATGTGCTGTTCAAAGACAACTCTGTCATAAAGAAGGACAAGGAATATCGAAGGATGCTCAACTTCCTTTGCGGGTATACGATGGCAGGTAAAAATAAGCATGATGATGTTCCTGATGCTTGGGCAATGTTTGCTGAGTATGTTCAGCAACTCGAAGGGAACAAAGTAGAGGTGTTCCGCCGTCCATTTTAAAACACAAAATATTGTGTATAATGCCTTGATTAAATCGTATATATTGTGGTATAATAAAGGAGGATAGATATTTGCCCATATCCGCCAGGTTTCTTTTTCAGCCTCCTTCACACGGTATTCTAATGGTGAAAATACTATAATGACAATGAGATATTCGTTATATTTTGAAGCTGAGCTTATAATAATAATAACAAATATACTACTGATTATTAGTTCGCTTCTTATACTTATGATTACTACAAATAATAGGTATTGGGGATTGTATATTATAATTTTTGTAATTTTTTGTGATTTTAGTTTTTATAAAACATTTAAAGATGAAACAGAAAAAATTATGCAATATTTTAATGAGAATGTATTTATAGAATCTTAAGCATTTCTGTAATTCATAAATAATGTCAATAGACAAAAACAGGAACCTCACAGTGCAAAAACTTAAGCTCCCTGAGACCTTATGAAGTCAGAAAATAGAGGTACAATAAAAGAGTGCAGAATGAAGAAATTAGAAAAATAGAAGCAAGAATCTTAGAAATGATGAATATATGAAAATTGTCAGATATTATAAGGTCTACGGTACCCAATGTGCATATGTTAGATAGCCTTAAAATAAGAAATTCTTAAGGCTATCTAATAATGCTCATTATTAGATGAGGAGGTTATAATGATAAGTTCTGAAAAAAATAAGGATTTATGGATTGAAGATTATATAAAAAGAGTAAAAGTTTTATCCGCACAAGAAATAAAATTATTAGAAACTAGTTGGTCAAGTGAAAATAATAAAGTAGAAAATTATTTTAGAACAGATGATGGTCAAGGAAAGTTAAATTTATGGTTAATAGATACATATAATTATGAAAATTTGACTGTAGAAATGCAAGTTAATCTTAATGTTATATCAAAAGACGCTGGATGTGAAATAATAATTAAACCTCAAAAATTTAAATTATACTATTTAAAAATGGTGATATTTTTTTATATAGTGTTAATGATAATATTTGGTGTTATATCACAAAGTGTTATAGTGTTTGCTTTTGGAGCAGTTCAAGTTATGATTTTATATGTTCAAAATCGAATAATATATAAAAATACGAGAAATCGTATAATAGATAAGATACAAAATATGTGATGAAACGTAGATATCATAAGATCTGCAGTACCTTAAGTATGACAAAGAAGGAAAACAGACAGCTGTATAAAATCTTAAGGTCCCAGGGACATTAAGATTAAGTAAATCCGCAAGTACAAATCGAAGAAACAAAAAGGTGAGAATAAAATGGTAAAAATTAAAATATTTATTTGCACTATATGGATAGCAGCTTTTTGTGTAACTATCGGTGGTTGTAAATCTTACAGACAAAGCAGAAAGCAAAATCAAAAATTATACAATGCCATAGAAACAAATGAAGTTGAAGCAGCCAAAGAAGCAATTGATGATGGTGCCAATATGAATTCGTTTCGAAATATAGGCTTGACAATGGATAGTCTTTATGGAAAATCAGATAAAAATCCAGTATATGCTGATACAGCCATGCATGAAGACAATAAAATTGCCCAGTATTTAATAAGAAAAGGAGCTGATCCCAATTACAAGGATAAAGACGGAATTTCATTACTTATGCTTGCTGCTCAACAAGGAAATATAAAATTTTGCAAGCAATTGGTAGAAAAAGGAGCTGATGTTAAGTATAAAAAAAGAGGAATATCAGCTCTAGATTACGCATTATCAACGGGCGAAATTCAAGATGCTAAAACTCAAATAGAATTAATAGAATATCGGTATCAACAAAAAATTCCAGTTACAAAAATGACAAAAAGAATATTGATCAATGGATATCGTATGGGCGTTTATGGAGATACATCGGCAAACACGGAATATATTCTTCAATGGGGAATGAAGCAGGGAATTGTAAAAATAAAAGACCTGTCAAAGAAACGAAAGATTTTCTATCAAATCTCAATAGGACAAGAAATAAATTCATCAATTTTAAAAGGAATTTCCATTCATGAATTACATAATACATATGGGGAGAATATTGCAATGGTTGCTGCTCAATATGGAAATTTGAAAGTGTTAAAATATGCAGTAAAGAATAAGATTTCTGTTCGAGAAGAAAATGCAGATTTTCAAAATATATTTGACCTTGCGATAAAATCAAACAACATTGATACAATAAAATATCTAATGGATATTATAAAGCCATCCCCAAAAGATATATGCGAATCAATTGAGAATTCGATAGATTCTATTTCAGAGAAAACATTAGGGTATTTATTGACAAAATTAACAGATATAAATATATCACCAGAAGATAATGATGAAAATATATTAGAAACAGCAGCAATGAGTAACCGAATAGATCTTGCAGAATTGTTAATAAAAAAGAAGGCAGTAGTTACACCAATAGCATTAATAAACGCGGTAGATACGGGAAATATAAAATTAGTAAAACTATTGCTTAGCAATGGAGGTGAAGTTAATAAGATTGGAAAATACTCTGATGGAGAAAAAATGACATCTGCTTTATATGAAGCGATTACATTAGGAGATTTTCCAATGGTAAAATTTTTGATCAAGGAAGGGGCGGGTGATACGGATATAAAAGAAGCTGTAACAGACGGTAATAGTTATAGAATAAAAAAATATATTTATCAAAAGTTTCCGGGATTGCAAGATGACTAATACTATAGTGACTTAAGTTCCCTGAGACCTTACGAAGTTAGAAAACGAGAAATTAATAACACAATAAAAGAGTGTAGAGTGAAGAAATCAGAAAAGCAGAAGTAGTAATCTTAAAAAAGCAGAAGATATGGAAATTGCCAGATAACATAAGGTCTACGGTATTGATGTGTGATTAATTAAGGTCCCAGGGATATTAAGATTTCAGAAAATAGTGATACTTGATTCGCTTAAGATAACAAATATTTCCAATATTGAAATAATGTATCTAATATAGAAGTTAATATAGGAAATTATCTATTTCTTAAGTGAATCAAGTACTAAAGAATAGGTAGATCTATAAGAAAGATATTCGAAATAAAAGCTTTGGAAATGATTTAGGTTTTGACATTATTATGGGAGGAAATGACTATGAATTTATTGGAAAAACTAATGTCGATAATAAATAAACAGAAACAAGCCATATTATTTTCACAAAAAGATAAAGAGATTATACGAGAAATTAGCCAATGTAATAATAGTTACTATAAAACAAAAGTATTAGATGTTCTTCAATGTGAATTATCTGACTGGAGTTATGATATTTCAAAATATATGATAAAAGATAAGAATCGATTAATTGCAGAAAAGTCTATATCAGTAATTCAAGAATTTAAAAGGTTAGAAGATTTTTTGAATTTATTTGAACAATATCAAAAAGATGAGTTTATTAATTATGAGTTGATTGAAGCGATAGGATATATTGGGATAATGCGACAATTAGATGATGATATTATTGAAAAAAGGATGAAAGAAATTTTACAAAACTTAGAAAAAAAAGGTTATGCAAAATACAGAATTTATGATTATTTATTTTATATAACAAAGAATGAGAAATATTTAGATGCTATTTTGAATGGATTACAATCTTGGGATGATGATATAAGATATCAGGCACTTTATACTGTTGAGGATGTAATAATAAATGAAGATGATAACAAGTGGTTAAAAAAAATAAATAAAAAATTGATTGATAATATAGAAAAAGATAAAAGATATAACCGAATTTACAGAGAACGACTCATCAATAGGATTCGAGAAAGAATGGGAAAGAAAAAAACGATTATTTGCCAGAAAGAAAAAAAATTATATCAAAGATTATTATTAGGTGGGAAATTTATATTACAGAGATGTGTATTCGAACTATACTATCCTGTAAATAATGATAGATATGAGATGATATTGGAATTATTAGAAAAAAATAGGACCAATATGATGGAAGAACAATTTTTTATATTTGGAAGCTATGTGGAAAGTATTTATGGAAATAGTGAAATCAATAGATATCAGCAATGGTTGGAAAATAACGGATCTGAGAAAAATAAGGCATTGATCTTATATTTAAGAGCGGTTTGGGAAGTTGCAAAAGATGAATATGATTTATTCAATGAAACTGCACTTAAATATGCAAGAGAATCTCTTGAATGTGATAAGGATATTCCAGCAGTCTATCATATAATAGGTAGATTGACAAGTCCAGACACATCGGAGTATGAAAAAATAAAAAAAGATTTAAAAAAACATGTGGTCTATATATCTTTACAGGAAATTGAAGAGATGCCATTAAACAAATTATATAGTTATGATACTTTTCTTAAAATGGATATTTTAAAGAAAATCATAAAGCCGAAGAATTTTTCATTAATCTTATTGGAAGAAGTAAGTGATAACTTTTGGAATTGGGAGTTATAATGTGCGGTTTGAGATGCGTGTGAACTTAAGTTCCCTGAGACCTTACGAAGTCAGAAAACAAGGAATTAACAATACAATAAAAGGGCGTAGAATGAAGAAATCAGAAAAGCAGAAGTAGTAATCTTAAAAAAGAACAAGATATGGAAATTGCCAGATAACATAAGGTCTACGGTATATATTTCGTTTGTGAAAGAAAAAATTTTTTTTTGAATATTTTATTTGATTATAGTATACTGTTAATAGTAATTGAAGTAAACGATATCAAACAATTTTAGAAAGGAGTAAGAAAAGCATGGGAAGATTCGTAAATCCAGATAATAGTGCATTTCAGGTTGCTCTGAATTCTAAAATATATATAGATAAGACAGGTTTGATCGAATATACAAACAGTGTTCTTGATACGTCAGATGCACTTATTTGTAACAGCCGTCCACGCCGATTTGGTAAATCTTATGCAGCGAATATGTTAGCTGCATATTACAGTAAAGGCGCAGATTCAAAAGAAATGTTCTCAGAACTAGAGATTAGCAAGGATGAAGATTTTAGAAAACATCTTAATAAATACGATGTGATCCACATGGATATCCAATGGTTTCTTGCAAACTGCAAGGATGTAAATCACATTGTAGAATTTATTACAAAGAATATATTAGATGAACTAAAGGAGATCTATCCAGAAATATTATCGGATGAGGTATCTTATTTGCCAGATGCTCTTTCAAGGATAAAAGATAAAACAGGACAGAAATTTATTGTTATTATAGATGAATGGGATGTACTGATTCGTGATGCGGTGATCAACCGACAAGGACAAGGTGAATACATTACCTTTTTACGAGGAATGTTCAAAGGGACGGAACCAACAAAATATATTCAACTTGCATACCTTACTGGTATTCTTCCAATCAAAAAAGAAAAAACACAATCAGCTTTAAATAATTTTGATGAATTTACAATGTTAAGTGCAAGTAAGCTGGCACCTTACATTGGATTTACAGAAGATGAAGTAAAAAAATTGGCAAAAGAATATCATCAGGATTTTGATGAGGTAAAGAGATGGTATGATGGCTATCTTTTGAAAGATTATCAAGTTTATAATCCAAGAGCTGTTGTTAGTGTTATGATGAGAGACGAATTTAAAAGCTATTGGTCAGAAACAGCATCTTATGATGTAGTTGTACCATTGATCAATATGAACTTTGATGGATTGAAAACAGCGATCATCGAGATGCTTTCAGGCGCAGAAGTCAAAGTGAACACGGCAACATTTCAAAATGATGTAGAAGACATAAAAAGTAAAGATGATGTTTTGACATATATGATTCATTTGGGATATCTAGGATATAATGAAAAAAAGAAGACAGCATTTGTGCCAAATGAAGAAATTCGACAAGAGTTAACGACAGCGGTTGGGAGTACACATTGGAATGAAATGTTGTTGTTTCAACAGGAGTCAGAACAATTATTGGATGCAACTTTGGATATGGATGGTAAGGAAGTTGCGAAGCAGATTGAAAAGATTCATAATGAGTATGTATCCGTTATTCAATATAATAACGAAAACTCATTAAGCAGTGTATTAGCAATTGCTTATTTGAGTGCAATGCAATACTATTTTAAACCAATACGTGAGTTGCCAACAGGACGAGGATTCGCAGATTTTGTATTCGTGCCGAAACCGGAGTATAAAGCGGATTATCCGGCACTGATAGTGGAACTGAAATGGAATCAGAATGTGAGTACTGCATTAAATCAGGTAAAAGATAAAAAATATGTATCTTCAATATTGAATTATACGGGTGACATCTTGCTTGTTGGTATTAATTATGATAAGAGCAGTAAGAAACATGACTGTTTGATTGAGTCATATTCAAAACAGAATTGATATATACTTTCGGACACATACTTGAAGGAGTCAGAGAAATCTGACTCCTCTTTTAACATAATATAGCAAGAATTTTCCGTAAGCACTTAAGATTTCAATGAATTAGTGATTGGTAATTTTTGGATAAAAGCAAAGATAAGTCGATTTAGAGAAAACAAAAGCAGCAAAATTGTAGTGATAACAGGAGGAGACGAAATTGGAAGTTAATGTAGAAATTGTATTAAGTTATAATGATGAAGAAACAGATTGGAAAGTAAAAAAAATATTTCTAGATTCATATACAGATTAAAGAAATACAGAACAGGAAATCGATTTTCTGGAGAATATACATATAAGATTAATCAAGATTCAGAACTATATAAACAAATAATTGAATTTTATAAATCAAACAAAGAAGATGTAGAATTTATTTGTTTAAATTATGGTGTTAAAATTACAGATGAAGAATTTGAAAAGGCAAAAGCATTCGTTTTATGTTTTCCAGAATATTACTGTGAAGAATACGAAGATATTGAAAATGAATATAGTGAATGTGAAAGTTGTCATAGTAAAGAAAAAACAAATAGCTTATTTTATGCACAACCGAAAGGATATATAAAAAAACATGAGAATGATTATGGGTTTGCAGGATTGGATGGAACAGGAGAGTTGTTGTTATTACCAAAACTGGTGGAGAAATTAAAAGAATCAGGAGTAGATAAAAAATATTTTCAGCCGATTATAAGCAAAAGTAAAAAGACATTAGGATATACTTTTATTACTGATAATATATTACCACAGAAAAGTTATATTGATGAAAATTATAAATTTGAAAATCAATGTGAAAAATGTGAAAGAATAAATATGACAGAAAATGAAAACATTTTCTATTTCATACCGAAAATAATAACAGAAGAAGGAATAAAAAAATTAAAGGATGTAAATAAGACATATGAATTTTACGATGAGTATAGGGAAATCGTAATAAATAAAAAGGTTGCACAAATTATAAAAGAAAATGTTCCATATGCAAAATTTTACCCTGTTATTTTAGATAACAGAAATTAAAAACAAATCAACTATTCAGGAACCACCCCGCGATTCTCAACGATCGTAGAAAACACGATCATCGTACTAGAAAAAGCAACCTTCAGCAGCACAGAATAATTTCCAGTTACACAATCACATTCCAGTACATTTGGATGAGCTCGAAGAAAAGGATAAACTTCGGGTTTTTGTGCAGGGCTGATCTCAAGACTGATATATGCTTTAATATGATAACCAAGTTGGATCGGGTCAACAGAAGCATGAAATCCAGTCAGAATTCCTTCCGCTTCCAACCGCTTAATTATTTAAAGTAAATCAAGACTTTCATTAAAAAAAGAAAAGATGAAACACAAAATTTGAACTTTAAATTTGGAAAGACAGGATTAAGGTTTACGAACATTGCATACTGTGTTAAGCTTCAACACATAAAATCTTGAAACAAAACGACAGCATGAGTAATCAGAAAAGAGGAAGACAATGTTAAGCAGAATGGAACACGATTCAATTGGAGCATTAAACGTACCAGCGGAAGCATACTATGGAGTTCAGAGTATGCGTGTAGCCACAAACTTTCAGATCACACACCGTCCATTACATCTAGCGTTGATCGACAGCATTGTACATCCAAACGATCATGTCAATATGTCACAGTCTACGAACGATGTAATCCCAACGGCAGGAAAGATCACCGTCTTAAAATTACTTCCACAAACGATCAAATAACTTGAGAAATTAGAAAAAACCATGGAAGAAAAAGAAGCAGAGTTTGATGATATCCTCAAAATGGGAAGAACACAGCTTCAGGATGCCGTTTCAATGAGACTTGGACAAGGTTTTGGAGCATTTGCACATGTCTTAAAGAGGGATATCAAAAGACTGAAAAATGTTATGGATGAGATGAAAGTCTTAAACATCGGAGCAACAGCGATCGGAACAGCGATCAATGTAGACCCTTACTATCTTGCGAACATTTCTTATGAATTAAGCAAAGTTGCAGGAATTTCATTAAAACAGGCAGATGATTCCAGCAAGACAGAATGGTTCATCCATCATGCCAGGAAAGATCAACCCAGTGATTCCAGAAGTTGTATCATAGGTTGCATACCTGATCATTGGACATGACTATACGATCACGATGGCAGCCGAAGCCGGACAGTGCGAAGAATATATTGAAAAAAGTGTTGGAATCTCAACAGCGTTATGTCCATATATCGGATATGCAAAGTCTGCTGAGATTGCAAAGAAATCACTAAAAACAGGAATTTCTGTAAAAGAGCTGGTATTAGAAGAAGGTCTGTTAAAGGAAGAAGAATTAAAAGAGATCTTAAAATCAGAGAAAATGACACAGCCTATGAGAGAAAAAGTGATGAAAGCAGTATCGTGATACAATTAGAATACAAAAAAGAATGAAAAGTAAGAAGAGGCTTTGGAGAAATTCAGAGCTTCTTTTATTGCAATATCCTCTCGCACAAGATATAATACATAAATAGAACATAAGTACGATTGGAGGATGGAAAGAATGATAATAATTCTATGCTTAGACAACAACAACGGTATGATGTTTAATGATCGAAGGCAGAGTCAGGATCGAGGCTTGCGAGAGTATATTGCGGAGATGACTAAAGGGGAGAAGGTCTATATGAATGCATATACAGAGAAGTTGTATGAAGAGATCAACGATCCGGTTGTTTGTGAAGATTTCTTACACAAGGCAGGAAAAGGGGAGACTTGTATTGTAGAGAATCTTCCATTAAAACCAGTGATAGATCAGATCGAAGAGATCGTGATCTTCCGCTGGAATAAAGTTTATCCGTCCGATCAGGTATTGGATGTGGATCTTGAGGAATGGAAACTTGCAGAAGAAGAACAGATCGAAGGTTCCACTCACGAGATCACAAAACAGATCTATCTTCCAAAACAATAAGCTAGATTAGAAAAGAATATAACAAGAGGAGAAACAGTTGATGATGAGAGTAACAAAGAAATTATATGCCTTGCTGATCGCAGGAACGATGGCGGTATCACTGGCAGGATGTCAGAGTACAGGCAATAGCAGTAATCACGAAAGCACACAGAACGAACAAAGCAGCAAAGGAAGTACAAATTCTTCCACCAAATCTGTATCATCTGACAATATTCCGGATTTTTCAGGGAATATGACGGTTGCTGTTGACAATAATAATCCAGATTTTACATCCAAGGATCTGACAACAAAATCCTACGAGTCTTACAGCAGACTTGACTCTGAAGGAAGATGTCAGGTGGCGGAAGCGTGTGTTGGAAAAGATATCATGCCAAAAGGAAAACGTGGAGCGATTGGTATGGTAAAACCAACCGGATGGCATACAGCAAAATACGATAACGTTGATGGGAAATATCTATATAACCGCTGTCATTTGATCGCTTACCAGCTGACCGGTGAGAATGCCAATAATAAGAACCTGATCACAGGAACAAGATCTTTTAACGTGGATGGAATGTTACCATATGAAGAGATGGTCGGTGACTATGTCCGTGAGACAGGCAATCATGTATTATACAGAGTTACACCAGTCTTTGACGGAGATGACCTGGTAGCCAAAGGGGTACAGATGGAAGCGATGTCTGTGGAAGATAAGGGCGAAGATATTAAGTTTAATGTTTTTGTATATAATGTACAGGATGGAGTGAAGATTGATTACGAGACAGGAGACAGTGAAGCAGACAGCAGCGTGCAGGTAACAACAGAGAATTCAAAAGCAAGCCAGAAATACCACACAAACCAGAATTCATCTAATAACAGCAAAAACAAAAATACAACAGCAGCAAAAACAAATACAAAGACAACTGCTTCACAGAAGATCCGTGGAAACAGCAGATCAAAGGTATACCACTGCCCAGGTCAAAGAGATTATGACCGTATGGGAACATCAAAATATTTAGTCACATTTAAGAGTGAGAAAGAAGCAAAGGCAGCGGGATATCATAAGGCACAAAGATAAAAGAAAGAGTTAACGATCCATAAAGACAGACAGGAGGAATCATATGAGTTTAAATGCAACACCAAGAGGAGACAGAATTCACATCGCATTATTCGGGAAACGAAATGCCGGGAAGTCAAGCATTATCAATGCTATGACGAATCAGGAATTAGCGATCGTATCCGATGTCAAAGGAACAACGACAGATCCTGTATACAAGGCAATGGAACTTCTGCCATTAGGACCAGTAGTTATGATCGATACCCCGGGACTTGATGATGAAGGAGAATTAGGGGAAAAGCGAGTCAAGAAAGCAAAAGAAGTCTTGGGCAAGGCAGATATCGCGCTTGTGATCATGGATGCTACAGCTGGTATGACAGAGTTTGAAGAAGATATGATACGCTTGATCGAAGACCGGAAGATTCCTTATCTGAAAGTCTACAATAAGATGGATCTTTCCAATGCCCAAGAATGGAAAGAAGACAAAGCCTGCTTTGTCAGTGCAAAGGATAAAAAAGGGATCTGGGAGTTAAAAGAAGAGATCGGGAAACTGGTTCCAACTGATGATGACACGCTAAAGATCGTTGGAGATTTGGTTTGTCCGAATGATTTTGTGATTTTAGTCGTACCGATCGACAGTGCAGCACCGAAAGGCAGACTGATCCTTCCACAGCAGCAGACGATCCGTGACCTCTTAGAAGCAGGAGCAGCCTCTATTGTTGTAAGAGAAACAGAATTAGAAAAGACATTAGAAGAGATTGGCAAGAAACCAGCATTGGTCATTACAGACTCTCAGGCATTTGGCAAAGTCTCAAAGATTGTGCCAGAAGATATCAAACTGACTTCATTTTCGATTCTGTTTGCAAGATATAAAGGTGATCTGGAAGAAGAAGTCAGAGGAGTGAAAGCCTTGGAACATTTAGAAGAAGGGGCGAAGATCTTGATCGCGGAAGGATGCACTCATCACAGACAGTGCGATGACATCGGAACGGTGAAGATCCCAAGATGGTTAAAACAATATACAGGTAAGGATTTTGATATCCATACAAGCAGTGGAAACTCTTTCCCTGAAGATCTGGATACTTATGATCTGGTCATTCATTGTGGCGGATGTATTTTAAATAGAAGAGAGATGAAAAACCGTATCGCAAGAGTCAAAGATGAAGGTGTTCCGATTGTGAACTATGGAATCTTTATCGCGGCAACGCAAGGAATATTAAAGAGAACCTTAGAGCCATTTGAGGAAGCTAGCAGGATCTTAAATGAGATTTAAGACGGATTGTTTCAAAAAATTAACATAAATTAACGAAAATCAATAAGACTGCTTCTTTACAAAGAAAGATAAGTTTTGTAGAATAGAAAGATAGAATTAAAACCAAATGGGAGGAAATCATGAGCAAAGTAAGAACAAGATTTGCACCAAGCCCTACAGGGCGTATGCATGTAGGTAACTTAAGAACAGCCCTTTATGCATATCTGATCGCACGTCATGCAGGCGGAGATTTTATTTTAAGAATTGAAGATACAGACCAGGAAAGACAGGTAGAAGGGGCAGAAGAGATTATCTACAATACCCTTAAGAAAGCCGGAATGAACCACGATGAAGGACCAGACATCGATGGTGGAGTCGGACCATATGTTCAGAGTGAGAGACAGGCACAGGGGCTTTATTTAAAATATGCAAAAGAACTGATCGACAAGGGAGAAGCATATTACTGTTTCTGTGATCAGGAGAGATTAGACACACTGAAAGTAAAATCAGGAGATGTTGTGATCAGTCATTATGACAAACATTGCTTAAACTTATCCAAAGAAGAAGTTCAGGCGAAATTAGACGCAGGAGTACCATATGTTATCCGTCAGAATAATCCAACAGAAGGAACAACATCTTTCGTTGATGAGATTTACGGAGAGATCACAGTGGATAATATCGAATTAGATGATATGATCCTGATCAAATCGGATGGATATCCAACATACAACTTCGCAAACGTAGTTGATGACCATTTAATGGGAATCACACATGTAGTTCGTGGTAATGAATACTTATCATCTACACCAAAGTACAATCGTTTATATGATGCATTCGGATGGGAAAAACCAGTATACATTCATTGTCCACTGATCACAGACGAAGAACATCACAAATTAAGTAAGAGAAAAGGTCATTCTTCCTTCGAAGATCTGATCGAGCAGGGATTCTTGCCAGAGACGATCGTAAACTTCGTTGCATTACTTGGATGGAGCCCAGGAGGAGAACAGGAAATCTTCTCATTAAAAGAATTAGAAGAGATCTTTGATTACAAACATATGTCTAAGACACCAGCGGTCTTTGATATGAACAAGATCAAATGGATGAATGGTGAATATATCAAAGCCATGGACTTTGACCGTTTCAAAGAACTTGCTATGCCATATGTAACAGAGACAATTCACAGAGAGATGGATTTTGATAAGATTCTTTCTATGGTGAAGACAAGAATTGAGTTATTTACAGAGATTCCGGGACACATTGACTTCTTCGAAGCAGTTCCAGAATATGATGTAGAGATGTACAAACATAAGAAGATGAAGACAACACCTGAGACTTCATTAACCGTATTAAAAGAGATCTATCCAGTGATCGAAGCACAGGAAGATTTTACAAATGATGCATTATATGAGATGTTAGTATCTTTTGCAAAAGGACATGAGTACAAGAATGGTTATGTGATGTGGCCAGTTCGTACAGCAGTCTCTGGAAAGCAGATGACACCAGGTGGAGCAACAGAATTAATGGAACTTCTGGGAAAAGAAGAATCATTAAAGAGAATCAATGATGCGATCGCGAAACTGGAGGCAGCACTTGCATAGCCAGCTGAGCAAGGCACAGAAAGAAGCAGTGATGCACAAAGATGGACCGATGATGGTACTTGCAGGACCAGGTTCAGGGAAGACACTTGTGATCACAAAGAGAATTCAATATTTGATATCGCGCTATCAGATCCCACCGCAGCGGATTCTGGTCATTACATTTACCAGAGCAGCAGCGAATGAGATGAAAGAGCGGTTTTGGCGGCTGGCAGGGGAAACCCTGCCGGTTTCTTTTGGAACTTTTCATTCTGTGTTTTTTACGATTTTAAAATATGCTTATCACTATAGTGCAGATAATATTCTGCCGGAACATAAAAAATATGACTTTATCCGTGAGATCATCACAGATCATGAGCTGGAGATTGATGATGAAGCAGATTTTATGCGTCAGATCATACAAGAGATCAGCTTAGTCAAAGGGCAGATGATCCCTCTTGCCTATTATCACAGTGGATGCTGTGGGGATGAAGTGTTTAAAGAAATTTATCGGGCATATGAAGAAAAACTGCATGAGAACCGTTGGATCGATTTTGATGATATTTTGGTTTATACGTATGAGTTGTTAAAAGAGCGTGAGGATATCAGGAAAGCATGGCAGCAGAAGTTTCCATATATTTTGATCGATGAGTTTCAGGATATCAATAAGATTCAGTATGAGATCGTCAAGATGTTAGCAGGAGAGACAAAGAACCTCTTTATCGTAGGAGATGATGATCAGTCTATCTATAAGTTTCGAGGTGCAAGACCAGAACTGATGTTAAATTTTCCAAAGGATTTCGAGAATACCAGACAGGTGATCTTAAACCGAAACTATCGTTGTGGGGAAGAAATCGTACAGGTTGCGGAAGATATCATTTCTTATAATACAAAACGTTTTGAAAAGAAGATGCAGGCAAGAGAAGATGCTGCAAGTATGGTCGAGGTTCGTACATTTAAAGATCACTATGAGGAGAATAAGCACATCATTTACACGATCAAGGAAGAGATGGCAAAGAAGACACCATTATCCCAGATCGCGATCCTTTATCGGACCAATCAGGGGCCAAGACAGCTGATCGCTGCATTGATGGCATACAATATCCCATTTTATATGCAGGATGCAGTACCGAATCTGTTTGATCACTGGATTTCCAAAAATATCATAGATTATATGCACCTTGCGATGGGAGATCGCAAAAGAAGCACATTTTTAAGAGTCATGAACCGCCCCAAGCGTTATATCAGCAGGGAGTATCTGACCGAATCACAAGTGTCATTTGATGATCTGTTAGAGAAGGTCAAAGATAAACCATGGCTTTATGAATATGTAGAAGATTTTAAGGAAGATCTTCGGATCATGAAGAATATGACTCCGTTGATGGCGATCAATTATATCCGGAAATCCGTGGGATACAATGCGTATTTAGCAGAATATGCAAGATTTCGCAAGATTCAGGAAGAAGAATTTACACAAGTATTAGAAGAACTTCAGGAGAGCGCAAAAGGCTATGATACATATGAGGCATGGTTTGATCATATCAAAGAATACACCGAAGAATTAAACCGCCAGTCAAAAGAGAATCAGAAAGAAAAAGAAGGGGTTGTGGTCAGCACGATGCACAGCACCAAAGGATTGGAATTTGAACGTGTCTTTTTGCCAGATGTCAATGAAGACGTGATCCCACATAAGAAGTCCATGAAAGAAGAAGACGTGGAAGAAGAAAGACGTTTGTTTTACGTTGGAGTTACAAGAGCCAAGAAATATCTGCACATCTTATCAGTAAAGAAACTTTATAACAAAGACAGCAGGCCGTCAAGGTTCGTAGAAGAACTAAGAAGCCGTCAGGAGAAAAGAGGTGTTTTGCATGGAAAATAGAGCGATGCCAAGAGCAGGCGAATTTTATATGCATTTTAAAGGAAAACTTTATCAGATCGTTACGGTTGCAATACATACAGAGACAGAAGAACCATTGGTGGTCTATCAGGCAATGTATGGAACGTTTAAGACATATGCAAGACCACTTGCGATGTTCTTAAGTGAAGTCGATCATGAAAAATACCCAGATGTGCAACAGATATACCGTTTTCGGAAAGTAGAACTGTGTGAAAATGCAGAAGCAGAACTGGTTGATGAAGTGACAGCACAGGAAAATGAATATGATGAGACAGAAGAAACAGCAGACATTGAGCCACTGTTGAAATTCTTAGATGAAACAGATCTTCATGAGCGCCTGAATATTTTATTACAGTATAGAGATCAGATCACAGAAACGATGCTGGAATCCATGGGTATGGCAATGGATTGTGTCCTGAATGGAAAAACTCTGGAAGAAAAGTATTATGAACTTGACAAAGTAATCCGAACAAAACTTCAATATGAAAAAAAGCCCCGCATATAAGATGCAAGGGCTTTTTTGAGTTATTCTTCGTCTTCTAAGATCTCATCTAAGACAGCAGTGACTGTCTCATATTCTTCGTCTGTTTCAATGTTGTCAAGACTGAAAGTATCAGGATCTTTAGGGTCTTCGTTGTAACGATATAAAAGTAAAGCCCCTTCTTCGTCATCACTTTCTAAGTCTTCAACAGTGATCAATGCGATATATTCCTGATCATCTAATTCTTCTACAGAGAATAAAGCGATCACGGCACAGTCTTGTTCAGTTCCATCTTCTAATTCTAAATGGAGCACAGGAGTTTCTTCTTCAATGATATTATCTACTTCGTTAAATTCACTCATTTTGATACCTCTTTTCTTAGTCTTTTCTCCACTATACTAAAGGATCATAAAAAAAGCAAGAAAAGGATAAAAAAAGATCACTTTGTCTAAGAATTGACAAGAAAAAACAGGTATGATACGATACGAACTAATGGAGGTAAAACAATGGAAGAATATAAGTTTTTGCTGGATATCGCAATCATTCTGGCAATGACCAAGTCTTTTAGTCTTGTGTCGAAGAAGTTTAACATGCCGCCAGTCGTTGGAGCATTGATCGCGGGAATCATTTTAGGACCAGTGGTCCTTAATGTAGTGAGTCCTTCAGATTCAGTTTTAAATCTGGCTGAAGTAGGTGTAGTTGTTTTAATGTTTCAGGCAGGTCTTGAGACAGATATTGATGAGTTGAAGAAAAGTGGAATTCCTGCATTCGTCATTGCGTTATGTGGAGTATTGATCCCACTTATCATGGGAGCTGTTTTATCTGTTATATATGGAAATAATATCATGGAATCGATCTTTATCGGAGTGATCCTAACAGCAACTTCAGTAAGTATCACAGTAGAAGCCTTACAGGATATGGGACACTTAAAAGGAAGAGTCGGAACAGCAATCCTTGGGGCAGCGATCATTGATGATATCTTGGGAATCGTTTTATTATCAATTATGACAAGCCTTGGGGGAGCATCTGGATTCCATATTCAGGCAATCCTTAAGATCTTGATCCAGATGGCAGCATTCTTTGCGATTTCTATTATCGGTGGAGTTGGGATCAAGAAGTTCTTTGAGTGGCTTTCTACTTATAAAAATCCAGAGATTGAACGTCATAGAAGAAGAGTTCCGGTGTTTGCACTTGCATTTTGCTTAGCACTTGCATTTCTTGCAGAAGTGTTTGGAATCGCTGATATCACAGGCGCATATCTTGCAGGGATCATTTTATGCAGGCTCCCAGAACGATTTTATATATATAATAAGATTGAAATTTTATCGTATATGCTGATCACACCAGTATTCTTTGCAAGTATCGGTCTGAATGTAAACATTCATGGAATGACACAGACGTTGATCATCTTTACGATCATTTTATGTGTGATCGCAGTGATCTCGAAGATCGCGGGATGCGGTTTTGGAGCATTGTTGTGCAAATATACGAAGAGAGAATCTGTACAGATCGGAGCAGGAATGATATGCCGAGGTGAAGTTGCACTGATCGTTGCACAGAAAGGAATTTCTGTTGGATTATTATCAGAAGTTTTCTTTGCACCAGTGGTTATCATGGTCCTCGTCACAACACTCTTATCACCGATCATATTAAAAATGTTATTTGCAAAATAAGAAAAGTAAAATATTTACGATACAGATAAAACAATAGAAAAGAGGCTTTAATATGATAGACACAGTCGTATCTGTAAAACTTCCGATCGGAGAGATGCTAAGGATCAAAAGAAATCGTCTGATGCCGGATGTGGTGACTGGAGAGGAGAAGAGAATCTGTCTGGTGTCTGGAATCTACGGAGATGAGCTTGGCGGACAGTATATCTGCGGAGAGATCATTCGCCGGATCAAGGCAGAATTTGAGAATCTGACAGGTATTGTCGATGTGTATCCAGCGGTCAATCCATTAGGACTGGATGCACGAACAAGAGCAGTACCAATCTCAGATATCGATTACAGCAGTGCATTTCCAGGAGACATCAATGGAGGTCTGGAAGATTATACAGCAGCTAAATTGATCGAAGATATCAAAGGAGCATCCTGTTGCATTGATATTCATTCTAGTAATATCTTTTTGCAGGAAGTTCCTCAAGTACGTTTAAATAACGATTACGATGAGACATTACTTCATCTGTCAAAATATATGAATACGGATCTTGTCTGGATCCATCCTTCTCAGACAGTGAATGAAGGAAGTTTAGCTTTCACTTTAAACCAGATGGGAATCCCAACTATGGTTACGGAATCCGGTGCAGCATTTCGTATCCGTTATGAGTACTGCCGCCAGATCATAGATGGAATTTTTTCGGTGATGGCAGAACTTGGTATCTGGAAGGGAAAGGTTCAAGGCAAAACAAAGGTTCCGTTTATCCACGAAGACCAGATCTTTTATTTAAATTGTGAATCCAGTGGATTGTTTGTTTCTTACAAGCGATTAAAGGATCCGGTAAAGAAAGGCGAGATCATAGGGATCGTACAGAATCCTTTAATGGGGGCAACGGAAGAAGAAGTGGTTGCCCCAACCGATGGTATTTTGATGACATTAAGAGAACATCCAAGTGTAACGGAAGGGTCCTTAGTAGCCAGAGTGATCGGAGGGAATGCACTATGAAAAAAGAAATCATATATTCCTCAGGAAATTACTTAAGAGATGAGTTTAAGATCGAAGGATATCTCTTTGGAAAACAAAGTGAAGGATCAGAACCAGCGGCATGTATTGTCGGAGCAATGCGTGGAAATGAATATCAGCAGTTATATATTTGTTCTCAGTTAGTCAAACGTTTAAAAGAACTGGAGAACAGTGGTGCAATCGTTGGAGATAATCAGATTCTGGTCATTCCATGTGTGAATAATTTTTCAATGAATGTCGGAATGAAATACTGGGTATCTGATAACAGTGATATCAACCGTCAGTTTCCTGGGAATTTTGACGGGGAACCAACAAGCCGTCTGGCAGCACATTTATTTGAACGGGTTAAAGGATTCCGCTATGGAATCCATTTTGCATCATTTTTCAGAAGCGGGGATTTTGTGCCACATGTGCGAATGCCTGCAACAGGAAAAGAAAGCACCAGCCTTGCAAGTCTGTTCGGGCTGCCTTATGTATTAACAAGCAAACAACGAAATTTTGATAAAAAGACATTAACTTATAACTGGCAGATCAATGGGACGGATGCATTTTCGGTATATTCTGGGGAAACAGATAATATCGATGTGAATCTGGCCAGGAAGGCTGTATCTGCCGTGCTTCGCTTCTTGACTCGAATGGGTATTTTAAAATATAATTGTCATAACGGGTATATTGCGAGTATTATAGAAGAAGAGGATCTTGTATCCGTCAAAGCAAGTGCTCCGGGATTCCTAAGACGTTTTGTGACGATCAATGAGGAAGTTAACCGAGGTCAGCTGCTTGGTGAAGTCATTAATCCATATAATGGAGAGATTTTATCAGAGATCCGTTCAACGGCAGATGGGATCATATTCTATGCCGAGGATCAGCCAACGATTTTGGAAAATGCATCTGCATTTCAGGTGATTAAGAAACTACATGAATAAATGGGAGGAAATCATGGGAGAAGTTAGAAGAGTCTATGTTGAAAAGAAAAAAGACTACGCAGTAAAAGCAAAAGAGCTGCATGCATCATTGAAGCAGTATCTTGGACTGGATGTCGAATCTGTTCGTGTCCTTGTCCGCTATGACATCGAGAATCTATCCGATGCAAGTTATGAAAAAGCACTGGTTACAGTATTTAGTGAACCACCAGTTGACGACGTGTATGAAGAGACATTACCACTTGCCGATGGGGAAATATCTTTCAGCGTTGAGTTTCTGCCAGGTCAGTTCGATCAGAGAGCAGATTCTGCACAGCAGTGTGTGAAACTGTTGAATGAGGACGAAGATGCCCTGATCAGAAGTGCAACAACTTATGTTGTAAAAGGTGACTTAACTGACGAACAGTTAGAAGCAGTCAAAGAATATTGCATCAACCCAGTTGACTCAAGAGAGGCAGCTGCAGACAAACCAGAGACATTAGTGATGGATTTTGAAGAACCAGCAGATGTTAAGATTCTGGATGGATTCAAAGATATGGAAGAAGACAAATTTAAAGAATTATATGATTCTTTAAATCTTGCTATGACATTCAAAGATTTCCTTCATATCCAGAATTATTATAAAGGAGAAGAAAAGAGAGATCCTTCCATGACAGAGATCCGTGTACTGGATACTTATTGGTCAGATCACTGTCGTCATACAACATTCTCCACAGAACTTACAAGCATTGGATTCCAGGATGGATTCTATCGTGCACCATTAGAAGAAGCATATTATTCTTACATGGATGACTTTGAAGAGATGTACAAAGACCGTGATGACAAATATGTCTGCTTAATGGATATGGCATTAATGGCGATGAAACGTCTTAAAAAAGATGGAATTCTTGACAATATGGAAGAAAGCGATGAGATCAACGCCTGCAGCATTGTTGTACCAGTAGAAATTGATGGTAAGGAAGAAGAATGGCTGATCAGTTTCAAGAATGAGACACATAACCATCCAACAGAAATCGAACCATTTGGTGGAGCGGCAACATGTCTTGGAGGAGCGATCCGTGACCCATTATCAGGACGTTCTTATGTATATCAGGCAATGCGTGTTACAGGTGCTGCTGATCCAACAGTTCCATTAAAAGACACATTAAAAGGTAAATTACCACAGTATAAGATTGTAAATGAAGCTGCGAATGGATACAGTTCTTACGGAAACCAGATCGGTCTTGCAACAGGATATGTTAATGAAGTATATCATCCAGACTATGTTGCAAAACGTATGGAGATCGGTGCCGTTATGGGTGCAGCACCTAGAAAGAACGTGATCAGAGAGAACTCTGACCCAGGAGATATCATCATCTTATTAGGTGGAAGAACAGGACGTGACGGTTGTGGAGGAGCAACAGGATCATCTAAAGTTCATACAGAAGAATCTATCGAGACATGTGGAGCTGAAGTTCAGAAAGGTAATCCACCAACAGAACGTAAGATCCAGAGATTATTCAGAAGAGAAGAAGTCAGCCGTCTGATCAAGAAATGTAACGACTTTGGTGCAGGTGGAGTTTCCGTAGCGATCGGAGAACTTGCAGATGGTCTGGTTGTAGATCTTGATAAAGTACCTAAGAAATATGCAGGACTTGATGGAACAGAATTAGCGATTTCTGAATCTCAGGAACGTATGGCTGTTGTTGTAGATCCAAAAGACGTAGATCAGTTCCTTGCATACTCTGCAGAAGAAAACTTAGAGGCTGTAGAAGTTGCTGTTGTAACAGAAAATCCAAGATTAGTACTGAAATGGAGAGGAAAAGAGATCGTTAATATCTCAAGAGCTTTCCTTGATACAAACGGAGCACATCAGGAAACAGAAGTATTTGTAGAGATCCCTCACCGTGTAGAATCTTACTTTAACCGCAAAGACGAGACAGGTACATTTGAAGAAGTGTGCAAGAATACATTATCTGATCTTAATGTATGTTCACAGAAAGGTCTCGTAGAGAGATTCGACAGCTCTATCGGAGCAGCAACAGTTACAATGCCATATGGTGGAAAATACCAGATGACACCAATTCAGACAATGGTCGCAAAACTTCCAGTATTGAAAGGAGAATGCGATACAGTCACAATGATGAGTTATGGATTTGATCCATATCTGTCCAAATGGAGCCCATTCCATGGAGCAGTTTATGCGATCACAGAATCTATCGCGAAGATCGTGGCTACTGGTGGAGATTATAGCAATATCCGCCTGACATTCCAGGAATACTTTAAGCGTCTTGGAGAAGATAAGACACGCTGGGGACAGCCGGTTGCAGCACTGCTTGGTGCATATCAGGCACAGATGGGATTTGGACTTGCATCGATTGGTGGAAAGGACAGTATGTCTGGAACATTCAATGACATTGATGTACCACCAACACTGGTATCTTTTGCAGTTGATGTAGCGAAGAAAACAGATGTTATCACACCAGAACTTAAGAGAGCAGGAAACCGTCTGATCCGTATCTGTATCCCAACAGATGCATACAATCTTCCAATCTATTCTGAAGTGAAGAAAGTATACAAACGTATTACAAAACTGATCAAAGATGGAATTATCAAATCTGCATATGCAATTGGCGGCGGAGGAGCCTTAGAAGCAGTTGCCAAGATGGCATTTGGTAATAAATTAGGTGTGATCTTCGATGAAGAAGTAGAATTAAAAGACTTAACAGATCCTAAGTTTGGATCATTTGTTGTTGAAATGAGCACAAGAGATGTTCATAAACTTGCGATTCCAGGATTAATGTTAGGTGAGGTTACAGACAAACATGAATTTGTATTTGGTGACGAAGTTGTAACATTAGAAGAAGCGATCGATACATGGAAGAAACCATTAGAGAAAGTATTTCCAACAAGATCTGAAGGAGATCAGAGCATCGTTGCTACAACAAGACACTATACAAAAGGAAATATTTACGTATGCAAGAATAAAGTTGCAAAACCAAATGTATTTATTCCAGTATTTCCAGGAACAAACTGTGAATATGATTCAGCGAAAGCATTTGAACGTGCAGGAGCGAACGTGATCACAAAGGTATTTAAGAACTTAGATGCACAGGGAATCCGTGATTCAGTGGAAGTTTTTGAAAAAGCGATCAAAGAATCACAGATCATCATGTTCCCAGGTGGATTCAGTGCCGGTGATGAACCAGATGGATCTGCAAAATTCTTTGCAACAGCATTTAGAAATGAAAAATTAAAAGAAGCAGTCATGGATCTGTTAAATAACCGTGATGGACTGGCACTTGGTATCTGTAACGGATTCCAGGCTCTGATCAAATTAGGACTTGTTCCAGAAGGTAAGATCGTAGAACAGAACGCGAAATCACCTACACTGACAACAAACCGCATTGGTCGTCATATTTCCAAGGTTGCTTATACAAGAATCGCTTCTAATCTGTCACCATGGTTTAATAATGTACATGTAGATGATATCTTCAGTATACCAGTATCTCATGGAGAAGGACGATTCGTAGCAGATGAAGATGTGATCCAGAAACTGTTTGAAAATGGACAGGTAGCAACACAGTATGTTGACCTCAATGGTGATCCTACAATGAATGAAGAATTCAATCCAAATGGTTCTTACCATGCGATTGAAGGTATCACAAGTCCAGATGGAAGAGTCCTTGGTAAGATGGGACATTCAGAACGTCGTGACAGCTATGTAGGAATCAATATTTACGGACAGAAAGATCAGAAGATCTTCGAATCCGGAGTAGAATATTTTAAATAAGAGTACAAAAAAAGAACCTTGCAAGAAAAAGCAAGGTTCTTTTTTACTGCTCTTTTGGAATGATATGAATTGTTTCCATACGGTTCTTATCAACAGAAACAACTTTAAAAAGAAAATGTTCATCTTCTGCAGTTTCGCCCTCTGAAGGCAGATGATCAAGCAGTTCGATGATATATCCGCCAAGAGAATCATAATCCTCAGAATCAAGGTCTACGTCAAGCAGATCATCAAGATCATCAAGCTTTAAAGAAGCGGATACCATATAAGATCCATCGGATAATTTTTTGAAAGTTTCTTCCTCAGAATCATCATATTCATCACGCAGTTCTCCAAAAATCTCTTCAACGATATCTTCTAGAGTAATAAGACCTGCAGTCACTCCATATTCATCCAAAACAATGGAGAAACTAACAGATTTTTCACGCATCTGTGCAAGAAGGCTTGATACTTTCTGAGTTTCATACGTAAAGAACGGCTTACGCAGAACATCTTTCAAATGAAAGATCTCGCCTCTGTGCTGGCTGCGGTAGAAATAAACATCCTTAAAATAAACAATACCAACAACATGATCTTTACTTCCTTCATAAACAGGAAGTCTAGAATAACCGGCCTCGCGGAAAATATCCAGAACTTCATCATAAGAAGCATCTACAGACACAAAAGTTACATCAATTCGCGGGATCATAATATCCTTGGCAAGAGATTCCTTAAAATCAAAAACGTTGTTTAACATATCTTTCTCAGATTCTTCGATAACGCCTTCTTCGTGGCTGACATCAACGATCGTACGAAGTTCACGTTCAGTCATGATACGTTTGGATTGTTTCGAGTCGATCCGCAAGATGATAAGGATCGCTGTAGAAAGTTTGTTGATAATGTAAACAACCGGTGTCAGTAATTTTGTGATCAGATAAATGCTGGAAGCATAGCTTAGAGCAAGTTTTGTATTATTGATCGTTGCAAAAGTCTTTGGTGTGATCTCACCAAAGATCAATACAAGTACTGTGATCACAGCAGTTGCGATTCCGGCTCCCATGCTTCCAAAGATACGAATAGCGATCGTTGTAGTAAGGGATGTTAATGAAATATTCACAAGGTTATTTCCGACTAAGACGCTGGAAAGCATCTGGCTTGGATTCTCGATCAATTTTAAAACAATAGCAGCTTTTTTATTGCCATCTTCTGCCATGGCACGCATACTATGTGGATTGACGGTTGTAAGTGCTGTTTCTGCAGATGAAAAATAAGCAGAAAGCATTAATAAAATGATAATTGCGATTATCTGTAATATCATACTGGGGTCCAATGAAAATTCCTCCTAAAATAAATATCTGTTCATTTTTATACAGTTCTTTTCATTGTACGCAAGAAATATGTACATGTCAAGTTAGTCCTTGCCAACCATGGAAGAATATGGTATACCTATTTTTAGGAGGATTGTCATATGAGGTACTATTATGATTATAGTTTTCCAATCGGTAATTTAACGATTGAGGAAGATGGGCATGGCATTTGCGGGATATATTTTGGGACGAAGACATTAGAAGGCGAGAAGAAGAATACAGAATTGATCAGGGAAGCAGCACTGCAATTATCACAGTATTTTGATGGGCGGAGAAAGAAGTTTGACCTGAAACTTTCTTATCATGGAACAGAATTTCAGATCAAAGTATGGAAGGCATTGGAGAAGATTCCATATGGGGAAACTTACACTTACAAAGACATTGCGGAATCAGTAGGAATTCCCAAAGGATGTCGAGCTGTTGGCATGGCGAATAACAGGAATCCGATCGTGATCGTTGTTCCATGTCACAGAGTGATCGGAATGAACGGTTCACTGACAGGATATGCAGGTGGTCTGGAAATGAAAGAATACCTGTTGGATCTTGAAAAGCGTAATCAAAAATTAAAGGAAAGATATTGACAAAGATTCTCAATTGAGATATGATACATAGGCACATTTTGCCGGAAGCACATCCGGTATGATCTTATAGATATTTCCGTGAGGGAGTAGTTAGCAGAGAATCTGTGACAGTATCAACATAATGATGAACGACATCTGGTGCTGTCTTAATTAACGAGACTCACAGACGATAAGCTTTTGTTTATAACAAGGCTTTCGTCTGTGGGTCTTTTTCATATCATAGGAAATTCCGATGGAATCCCCTATGATATGAAAAACTTACGATATGGAGGACGTTTTTATGGATTTACTTACGTTATTAACACTGGCTGTTGGATTGGCGATGGATGCATTTGCTGTTTCTATCTGCAAAGGACTAGCGATGAGAGAAAAAGTTTTGAAAAAAGGGATCATTGTTGGTTTATGGTTTGGAGGATTTCAGGCACTGATGCCAACAATCGGATTTTTCCTTGGAACACAGTTTAAAGACCAGATCACATCGATCGACCATTGGATCGCATTTGTGCTTCTTGGGCTGATCGGAATCAATATGGTCAAAGAAGCATTATCAAATGATGAAGAACAGGCAGATGATTCGATCGCAGTGAAAGAAATGTTCATGCTTGCTGTTGCGACAAGTATCGATGCATTAGCAGTTGGGATCACATTTGCCTTTTTAAATGTGCATATTGTATCCGCAGCGTCGATGATTGGAGTCTGTACTTTCTTGATTTCATTTGCAGGAGTAAAAATCGGAAATATTTTTGGAACAAAATATAAATCCAAGGCAGAGCTCGCAGGTGGCATAATACTGATACTTTTGGGATTTAAGATTCTGTTTGAACATCTTCATATTCTCTAAAATGAAAAATTAGCTCTTTCTTTTTTATGAAAAAGAGTGTAATATAATAAAGGCAATGGCACAAGATATAGTGCTGATTGGTAGAACGACAACAAGATTTTGTGCCAGAAAATGGAAACACACAGAATCTTGTAATTTTATATAAATGAGGGAGAAACTATGAATGGTGATGTAAAAACAAAGATTATCAAGAGAAACGGTGAGGAGGTAACCTTTGATCTCGATAAGATCATCAATGCGATCACGAAGGCGAATGAAGAGGTAACAAAGATCCATCAGATGAATCAGTATCAGATCATGGCGATCGCAGAGAAGGTTGCAGATCAGGTAGCAAACTCTTCTCATGCGGTGAATGTAGAAGATATCCAGAATATGGTCGAGACAGGGATCATGGAGATGAGAGGATATGAAGTTGCCCAGAAGTATGTAAGATATCGTTTTAAGAGAGAACTGAGAAGAAAATCAAATACGACCGATGATGGAATTCTTTCTTTACTTGATAATATTAATGAGGAAGTAAATCAGGAGAATTCGAATAAGAACCCAGTGATCAATTCCACGCAGAGAGATTATATGGCAGGAGAAGTCAGCAAAGACTTAAGTAAACGTGTCCTTCTGCCAAATGAGATCATTCGTGCTCATGAAGAAGGAATCATCCATTTTCATGATTCTGACTATTTTGCACAGAGAGAACATAACTGTGATCTGATCAACTTGGAAGATATGCTTCAGAATGGAACGGTGATCAGTGAGACATTGATCGAGAAACCGCATTCATTTTTTACAGCATGTAATGTGACAACACAGATCGTTGCTCAGGTTGCAAGCAACCAGTATGGAGGACAGTCTTTTACATTAGCACATTTAGCACCATTTGTAGACATCAGTCGAAAGAAGCTGCGTAAGAATGTCGTGAAGGAACGTAAAGTGATCGGAGAATCTATGGATGATGCGATCATCGACAAGATTACAGAGATGCGTCTGTATGATGAGATCAAACAGGGAATCCAGACGATCCAGTATCAGCTGGTAACTTTAATGACATGTAATGGACAGGCGCCATTTGTCACAGTCTTTATGTATCTTGACGAAGTACCAGAAGGACAGACAAGAGACGATCTGGCTCTTGTGATCGAAGAAGTCCTGAAACAGAGAATTCAGGGTGTTAAGAATGAAAAAGGAGTCTGGATCACTCCAGCCTTCCCAAAACTTATTTATGCATTAGATGATGATAACATCACACCAGATTCCAAGTATTGGCATCTGACAGAATTAGCTGCAAAATGTACAGCAAAACGCATGGTTCCAGACTATATCTCAGCGAAAGTGATGAGAGAACTGAAGAATGGTGAAGTATATCCTTGCATGGGATGCAGATCCTTCTTAACGGTTGAAGATTCCCAGAGAAATGCAGATGGAAGCCATAAGTTCTATGGAAGATTTAATCAGGGTGTTGTAACGATCAACTTGGTTGATGTCGCATGCAGTTCTAATGGAGATATGGATAAATTCTGGGACATCTTAGAAGAGAGACTGGAATTGTGCCACAGAGCATTAAGATGTCGCCATGAGAGATTAAAGGGAGCGGTATCTGATGTTGCGCCGATCCTTTGGCAACATGGAGCGCTTGCGAGACTGAAGAAAGGCGAGAAGATCGATAAGTTATTATACGATGGATATTCCACGATTTCCCTTGGATATGCAGGACTTTATGAGATGTGTGTCCGCATGACAGGCAAGTCTCATACATCCGATGAAGGAAAAGAATTTGCATTAAAAGTTATGCAGAAATTAAATGATAAATGTAATGAATGGAAGACAGCAGAGAACATCAGCTATTCTGTATACGGAACACCAATGGAATCAACAACTTACAAGTTTGCAAAATGCTTACAGAAACGTTTTGGTATCATTCCGGGAGTTACAGATAAGAACTACATCACAAACAGCTATCATGTTCATGTAACAGAAGAGATCGATGCATTCAGCAAACTGGCATTTGAGTCAGAATTCCAGAAATTATCTCCAGGCGGAGCGATCAGCTACATTGAAGTACCAAACATGCAGGATAATATTCCAGCCGTTTTATCCGTGATGAAATTCATTTATGATAACATCATGTATGCAGAGTTAAATACAAAGAGTGATTACTGTGAATGCTGCGGATACGACGGAGAGATTCAGATCAAAGAAGATGAATCAGGAAAGCTGATCTGGGAATGTCCAAACTGTGGAAATACAGATCAGGATCATATGTTTGTTGCAAGACGTACTTGTGGATATATCGGAACACAGTTCTGGAATCAGGGACGTACACAGGAGATCAAGGATCGAGTACTTCATTTATAAGACACGATGACAGAGGAGATCATATGCACTACGGAGAAATTAAAAAATGTGATATTGCGAATGGACCAGGAGTCAGAGTCAGCTTATTCGTATCAGGCTGCCGAAATCATTGTCCAGGATGCTTTAATAAGGAGACATGGGACTTTTGTTATGGAAAGCCATTTACGACGGAGACAAAAGATCATATCATGGAATTGTTAAAGCCAGATTATATTGAAGGTTTTTCGCTTCTTGGAGGGGAACCATTTGAACCGGAGAATCAGGAAGAACTGGTTAGATTATTAAAAGAGATCAAAGAAAATTATCCAAAGAAGAATATCTGGTGCTATACAGGATATACTTATGACAAGGATTTGCTCGAAGGTGGTAAAGTATACACACCGTTTACGGAAGAGATGTTATCTTATATTGATACGCTGGTTGATGGACAGTTTATCGAATCCCAGAAAGATATCACATTAAAATTCCGAGGAAGTGCAAATCAAAGAATTTTAGATCTGAATGAAAAATAGACGAAAGAGATGTAGTTTTTTACACTGCATCTTTTTCTTTATCATCTGGAAGAGAAGCTCTTGACAGACTGTGCTTTATATTATAGTCTATGTATAACAAAATATCATAGATAAGTTGTAAATTTCGAAAGAGGAAAGAAGGGTTGCACAATGATACTGGAGATTGATTTCAATAGTGACGAGGCAATCTATGTACAGTTAAGAAATCAGATCATTATGGGAATCGCATGTGCAGAATTTGCTGATGGAGAATCACTTCCATCTGTCCGTCAGTTAGCACAGGTGCTTGGAGTGAACATGCACACGGTGAACAAAGCCTATGCGATCTTAAGAGAAGAAGGATACCTGAAACTAGACCGAAGAAAAGGTGCAGTCATAAGTGTTGAAACTTTGGAAAAACAGCAGGAATTAGCAAGCATTCAGGAGAATTTAAGGATGTTAGTTGCAGAAGCTGTCTGTAAAGGAGTTACAGAAGACGAGATGAACCGGTTGATTCATGATATGTACCAGAAATTAGACAGAAAGTAATAACAGGAGGAATTATGAACCGATTACCATTTACAAAATATGCCTCCAAAGCATTGAATGAAGGACGAGAGATTGCTGGATATCTTGGATTTAAAGATGTCAGCAGTATTTTTGTTCTGCTAGGACTTTATGGGGCAGACGGATCTCTTGCAAGTGAAGTGCTCAAGATGCACGGAGTGACAAGAGAATTAATAGAAGAAGCGATCAAAGAGAAGTCAAAGATGCCAAAAGACCGAAGAAGAACGGTAATGGATACTCCGAAGACAGAATACCTGTTAGAAATTGCAGGAGAACTTGCAATGAAATACGGGTGTGAAGCGATCGGATCAGAACATATCTTGATGGCGATGATCAAAGATGGAGATAATGAAGCATTCCGTTTTCTGGAAGATCATAAGATTTCATCCGAAGGAATCTATACAGATATTTTAGTTACTGCAGGAATTGATTTCAGAAGTGCGAAGAATGAATATAATGAAGCGATCTCTGATGGCGGTGATATGGAAGATGGAGCAGGAGAATATATGCTGCTTCAGTATAGTACAGATCTGACAGAGAAAGCAATGCTTGGGAAGCTTGATCCGATGATCGGACGTGAAAGTGAGATGGAACGTCTGATGCAGATCCTTTGCAGAAGGACAAAGAATAATCCATGTCTGATCGGTGATCCAGGGGTTGGTAAAACAGCGATCGTTGAAGGCCTTGCGCAAAGGATCGCCGAAGGCAATATGCCAAGAATTCTTAAGAATAAGAGGATTTTGTCCTTAGACCTTACGAAAGTGATCGCTGGAACGAAATTCCGTGGAGAATTTGAAGAACGAATGAAACGCATCGTAACCGAAGCAACACAGGATGATTCTATTATTTTGTTTATTGATGAGATTCATACGATCATTGGAGCTGGAGGTTCTGAGGGAGCTATGGATGCATCGAATATCTTAAAACCAGCATTGGCAAGAGGAGATTTTCAGCTGATCGGTGCGACAACGAGTGAAGAATATACAAAATATTTTGAAAAAGATGCAGCATTAGTTCGAAGATTCCAACCAGTCAGAGTGAAAGAACCAACCGTAGAAGAAACGATCACGATCTTAAAAGGGATCAAACATCGTTTTGAAGATTATCATAGGATCCTGGTATCAGAAGATGTGGCAGAGGCGATTGCCTCTCTTTCTGATCGATATATCAGTGATCGTTTTCTGCCAGATAAAGCCATCGATCTGTTAGATGAAGCCTGTGCAAGGAAACGAATGGAACAGCTTGGAAGTCATGCAGGTTTTAAGAAAGAACGCAAGGAGATCAGAGAGATCATAGAGAAGATCGAAGCAGCGCTTTCTGATGGAGATATTACAGAAGCAAGAGAGCTTAAGAAAGAGAAGAACAAACTTGAGAAATCTCTGGAACGTAAGATGAAGAGAAATCAGAAGAAGCAAAATGAGATTCCAGAATTGACAACAGAGGATGCCGCAGAAGTCGTTTCTTTATGGACACAGATTCCAGTAACACAGCTTACAAAGGGAGATATGGAACGATTAAGACATTTAGAGAAAGAACTTCACAAACATGTGATCGGGCAAGATGAAGCGGTCAATGCAGTTGCCAAAGCTGTGAAGAGAAGCAGAGTCGGTCTTAAGAGTCCAAACCGTCCGATCGGATCATTCTTATTTTTAGGGCCAACAGGAGTTGGTAAGACAGAGTTGTCAAAGACATTAGCAAAAGCTTTATTTGGAAGAGAAGAAGATCTGATCCGTGTGGATATGTCTGAATATATGGAGAAGCACAGTGTATCAAAGATCATCGGATCTCCTCCAGGATATGTTGGATTTGGAGAAGGCGGACAGCTGAGTGAACAGATTCGAAGACATCCTTACTCCGTCCTTCTTTTTGATGAGATCGAAAAAGCTCATCCTGATGTATTTAATATCCTGCTTCAGGTATTAGATGACGGACATATTACAGATTCCAATGGAAGAAAAGTCGACTTTAAGAATACTGTTATCATTATGACTTCCAATGCAGGTGCAAACCGTATCATTGCACCAAAACATTTAGGATTTTCTATGGATGATACAGATAAAGCCAAGACTCATGAACGTATGAAAAAGGGTGTTATGGAAGAAGTGAAACAGATCTTTCGCCCAGAGTTTTTAAATCGAATTGATGAGACGATCGTATTTGCCGTCCTTACAAAGGAAGAAGTTAAGAAGATCGCAAAATTATTTATGGATGAATTGAGAGCCCGTTTATTAAGCGAACATCAGATCACATTAAAGATCACATCTGGTGCGATGGATCTGTTAGCAGATAAGGGATATGATGAGAATTATGGGGCAAGACCATTAAGAAGGATCATCCAGAATGAGATTGAAGATGTACTGGCAGATAAGATCTTAGAAGGAACCCTTACGAATGGACAGACGATGACGATTGGTAAAAAAGATAAAAAACTTACTTTTTCGGTAAAGGAAAACTAGTAAATAATACTGAAATATATTATAATATACATACGACGACCGAAACATATATTAGGAGGAAAAGACAATGGCAGTGGTAACTGAATTATTCCGCAGCGAAGACAATGGAACACTTAGCTTTGGTGACTATACATTAGCACAGAAAGCGAAGAAAGGAGATATCCAGTTTGAAGGAGATATCTATAAGATCAAGACTTTCAAGACAATGACAAAACTGGACAAGAACGGACAGCTGATCTTTGAATCAGTTCCAGGTTCAGCAGTACATAACTTTGTTGCAACAACAGATGGAGTTGCATTTGAGATTGAATCTTCATCTGATGTCCAGGTTACTTTAGAAGTAGAAGCTGGACAGGAATATAAAGTTTTTATTGATAATACGAATGTAGGAATGATGAAAGCAAATCTTGGAGGAAAATTAACTCTGAGTGTTGAGTTAAGCGAGGGAACAGCAGCAGCTGTTCGTGTAAAGAAACAGTAGTAACATAAAGGAGCACCAATGGCAAAACAAAAGACAGTTTATTTTTGCAGCCAGTGTGGTCATGAGTCTTCCAAGTGGATGGGGCAGTGTCCTGCCTGTAAGCAGTGGAATACTTTTACAGAAGAGAAAGTTACAGAAACGAAAAAAGGAGGGGCGAAGTCTTTAAAGACTTCTGCCTCTCCTATGAATATATCCGAGGTAACCGTAGAGAATGAAGAGAGGATTCCAACAGGGATTCATGAACTAGACCGTGTGTTAGGCGGCGGGATCGTCAAAGGTTCCCTATCGCTGGTCGGAGGAGATCCGGGAATTGGGAAATCCACGTTATTATTACAGGTATGCAGGAATCTTGCGAATAGCAAACGTAAGGTTTTGTATATTTCTGGGGAAGAATCTATGCATCAGATCAAGATGAGAGCAGAGAGGATCGGAACATTTGAAGAAGAGATGCTTCTGTATTGTGAGACAGATCTTGATGCGATCACGAATGCGATCTTAAAGACGAAACCAGAATTTGCGGTGATTGATTCGATTCAGACAATGTACAGCGAGGATCTTTCCTCGGCAGCAGGCAGTGTGTCTCAGGTAAGAGAAGTGACTGCAGTGATGATGAGAGTTGCGAAAGAGAATAATATCGCAGTTTTTATCGTAGGACATGTGACCAAAGAAGGAGTGGTTGCAGGACCAAGAACACTTGAGCATATGGTAGATACGGTCCTTTATTTTGAAGGGGAAAGAGAAGCGGCATACAGAATCTTAAGAGGTGTCAAAAACCGTTTTGGATCCACGAACGAGATCGGTGTGTTTGAGATGTGTAACAATGGACTTGTAGAAGTGGAGAATCCGTCAAAGACGATGCTTAATGGAAGACCCCTTGATGCGTCAGGATCTGTTGTTGTATGTTCCATGGAAGGGACCAGACCGATCCTGATCGAGATTCAGGCATTGGTATCACCAACAAGCTTTCAGATGCCGAGAAGAACAGCAGTTGGAATTGATTATAACAGGGTGAATCTTTTGATGGCAGTGCTTGAGAAGAGAGTTGGACTGCAGCTTGGCGGCTGTGATGCGTATGTGAATCTGGCTGGAGGTATGAAACTTGGCGAACCAGCGATCGATCTTGGTATTATTATGGCAATCGCATCGAGTTATAAGAACCGGCCGATCTTAGAAGATACGATCATTTTTGGAGAAGTTGGTCTGGTAGGAGAAGTAAGAGCCGTATCAGGTGGAGAAGCAAGGATCAAAGAAGCACAGAAACTAGGATTTAAACGATGCATTCTGCCTCAGGCGAATGTAGATCAGATCAAGGTCCAGACAGACATGAGACTTGTAGGAGTTTCAAATGTTATGGAGGCATTAGATCTTATATAGAAGGATTATCTGTATTTCACAATGATACAGAAATTATATGATTGCAAGTGTATAGAAGATACATTATAATCAGAATAGAAAGAACTATATGGAGGAAGACATGGAAGAAACGATTTCTAAGAATTTTATCGAACAGATCATAGAAAAAGATATAGAAGAAGGGCATTGCAAGAAGGTAGTTACAAGATTTCCACCAGAACCAAACGGATATCTTCATATCGGACACGCAAAATCCATCTTATTAAACTATGGACTGGCTCAGGAATATGGAGGAGATTTCCATTTCCGTTTTGATGATACAAACCCAACAAAAGAGAAGGAAGAATATGTAAATTCTATTAAAGAGGACGTAGAATGGTTAGGAGCAGATTATCACGAACATATCTATTATGCTTCTAACTACTTTGACAAGATGTATGAATGTGCAGAATTCCTGATCAAGAAAGGGAAAGCATATGTCTGTGATCTGAATGCTGAACAGATCAGAGAATACCGAGGAACTTTAACAGAACCTGGAAAGAACAGTCCATATCGTGACCGTACACCGGAAGAGAACTTACAGTTATTCCGTGAGATGAAGGAAGGAAAATACCCAGATGGAAGCAAAGTTCTTCGTGCCAAGATCGATATGACATCTGGAAATATCAACATGAGGGATCCAATTCTTTATCGTATCGCAAGAATGGAACATCATAATACAGGAAACAAATGGTGTATCTATCCAATGTATGACTTTGCACATCCATTAGAGGATGCATTTGAAGGGGTGACACATTCTATCTGTACACTGGAATTCGAGGACCACAGACCATTATATGACTGGGTTGTGAATGAATGTGAATTTGAGAATCCGCCAAAACAGATTGAGTTTGCGAAGTTATATCTGACAAATGTTGTCACAGGAAAACGTTATATCAAGAAATTAGTTGAAGATGGAATCGTAGATGGGTGGGATGATCCACGTCTGGTATCATTATCAGCACTTAGAAGAAGAGGGTATACACCAGAATCCATCAAGAAGTTTATGGAACTTGTCGGAGTTGCAAAGAGTCACAGCTCTGTAGATTCAGCGATGCTTGAATACTGCATCCGTGATGATCTGAAATTAAAACGTCCACGTATGGCAGCGATCTTAGATCCGATCAAACTGGTGATCACAAACTATCCAGAAGGAGAAGGGGAACTCGTTGACGTTCCAAATAATCAGGAAAACGAAGAGATGGGAACAAGACAGGTACCATTTTCAAGAGAATTATATATCGAACGAGAAGATTTCAAGATTGAGAAGCCTAAGAAATACCGTCGTTTATATGTAGGCAATGAAGTACGTTTGATGAATGCATATTTTGTGACATGTACAGGATATGATGTAGATGAGGACGGCAATGTAACCTGTGTATATGCGACATATGATCCAGAATCCAGAGGAGGAAACAGTCCGGATGGAAGAAAGGTCCGCGGAACGATCCACTGGGTATCTGTACCAACTGCGAAAAAAGCAGAAATTCGTCTGTATGAAAATATTGTAGATGAAGAAAAAGGTGTATATAATGAAGATGGAAGTATCAATGTGAATCCAAATTCACTGACTGTGATCAAGGAAGCATATGTAGAACCTGAGTTAGAGAAATATGATAAGGAAGACAGTTTCCAGTTTATGAGAACAGGATATTTCTGTTTAGATTCCAAAGATTCTACAAAAGAACACATGGTATTTAATAGAATTGTAAGCTTAAAGAGTTCTTACAAACCAAATTAATCAAATTTGCCGTAACAGGCAAGATGTGATGAGAGAGAAGAGAGGAAAATTGATGAAGGTAATCGTGGTATCTCATGGAAGTTATGCAAGAGGACTTGTGGATACAGCACAGATGATCGCAGGGGAACAGGAAGACCTTGAGGCATTTGGGCTTGAACCAGAAGAATCAGTGGATACTTTGAGAGAGAAGATCAGAGAGAGTATTGAACAGACATCAGAAGGAGAAGAAGTCCTTATATTAACAGATCTGTTTTATGGAAGTCCGTTTAATACGGTAATTTCTTTAATGTCAGAATACGATCTCTACCACGTAACTGGAATCAATCTTCCGTTGATGATGGAAGTAGTTATGGGACGTTATGTGGGAAAGAGTGCACAAGAGGTGTGCAAAGATCTTCTTAAGGCAGCGCCAGAGACAGTGAAAGATGTGCGTGAATTATATAAGGAGGTAGAAGAATGAAAAACATTGTATTAGCGAGAGTTGATGACAGGCTCATACATACGGAGATTTTGACATTATGGGTGCCGGAAGTCAGAGCGAACAGGATCATTATTGTAGATGATGTTGTGGCGAAGGATAAATTCCGAAGCAAAGTGATCAAAGAGATGGCGCCCCAAGGCCTTATAATTCATGTATATGGGATCGATCGTGCAACGGAGAAATTAAAAGAAGCCCCATCCTTTGATGGAGAGCGGGTGATCGTAATTGCAGAATCCCCACTGGTATTTGAAGAATTGATCAAACGAGGGATCAAGATCAATCAGCTTAATATCGGAGGTATGGGAATTCGTGGAGAACGTAAAGCAGTTGCAAGAAGAGTTGCGTGTGATACCATGGAGATGGAAGCTATTCATGAACTGATCAAAAAACATGTACATGTATATTTCCAGACAGTTCCAACAAGAAGTTCAGAAGAAGCAAAAAAATACATCAAAGAATAAGTAAAATACCAAAGAATGCAATCTCAGTTTATAGAATTTTTATAAAAAGGGGGTTGCATTTTTTTTGTCTGGTGTTATACTAATGAACATAGAGTTAGCACTCGATATAAGCGAGTGCTAACAAAAGATAAAAAGAACAATAATTCTAATATATTTAGGAGGTAATATCATTATGAAGTTAACACCATTAGGAGATAGAGTTGTATTAAAACAGCTGGAAGCAGAAACAACAACTAAGTCAGGAATCGTCCTTACAACAGCAACACAGGAAAAACCACAGGAAGCAGAAGTTGTTGCAGTCGGACCTGGAACAGAAGATGTGAAGATGGAAGTTTCTGTAGGACAGAAAGTTATTTATTCTAAATATGCAGGAACAGAAGTAAAATTAGAAGATGAAGAATTTATCATCGTAAAACAGAATGATATTTTAGCAGTTGTAGAATAGTTTTATCACATCACACAATTATTTGATTTAATCAAGGAATTAGTCGGAGGTAATTAAGATCATGGCAAAAGAGATTAAATACGGAATTGAAGCAAGAAAAGCACTGGAAGCAGGAGTTAACCAGTTAGCAGATACAGTAAGAGTTACAATCGGACCAAAAGGACGCAATGTTGTATTAGACAAATCTTTTGGTGCACCGCTGATCACAAATGACGGTGTAACGATCGCAAAAGAAATTGAATTAGAAGACCCATTTGAGAATATGGGAGCTCAGGTAGTCAAAGAAGTAGCAACTAAGACAAATGATGTTGCCGGAGATGGTACAACAACAGCTACAGTTCTTGCACAAGCAATGATCAACGAAGGAATGAAAAACTTAGCAGCAGGAGCAAACCCAATCATTCTTCGTAAAGGAATGAAGAAAGCGACAGAAGCAGCTGTTGAAGCAATTGCTGAGATGAGTAGCAAAGTTACAGGAAGAGATCAGATTGCGAAAGTAGCAGCAATCTCTGCAGCAGACGAAGAAGTTGGAGAATTAGTAGCAGATGCTATGGAAAAGGTATCTAACGACGGAGTTATCACGATCGAAGAATCTAAAACAATGAAAACAGAATTAGATTTAGTAGAAGGAATGCAGTTTGATCGTGGATATTTATCAGCATATTTCTCAACAGATATGGAAAAAATGGTTGCTGAATTAGATGATCCATATATTCTGATCACAGACAAGAAGATCACTAATATTCAGGAAATCCTTCCATTATTAGAGCAGATTGTACAGAGTGGTAAGAAATTACTGATCATTGCTGAAGATATCGAAGGTGAAGCATTAACAACACTGATCGTTAACAAATTACGTGGAACATTCTCTGTATGTGCAGTGAAAGCACCTGGATATGGAGACAGAAGAAAAGCAATGCTTGAAGATATCGCTATCTTAACAGGTGGTACAGTGATCTCTGAAGAAGTTGGTCTGGAATTAAAAGACGCAACATTAGATCAGTTAGGACGTGCAAAATCTGTCAAAGTTGAAAAAGAAAACACGGTCATCGTAGACGGTGAAGGAGATAAAGATGCAATCCAGGCACGTCTTGGACAGATCAAAGCACAGATCGAAGAAACAACATCTGAATTCGACAAAGAAAAATTACAGGAAAGATTAGCTAAATTATCTGGTGGAGTTGCAGTGATCCGTGTTGGAGCAGCAACAGAAACAGAGATGAAAGAAAGCAAATTACGTCTGGAAGATGCCTTAGCAGCAACAAAAGCAGCAGTAGAAGAAGGAATCATCTTCGGTGGAGGATCTGCTTATATCCATGCATCTAAGAAAGCAGCTGAGAAAGTAGCAGACTTAGAAGGAGACGAGAAAACAGGAGCAAACATCATCCTCAAAGCATTAGAAGCACCATTATTCCAGATCGCAGTCAATGCAGGTCTTGAAGGAGCTGTTATTGTCAACAAAGTAAAAGAAGCAGAAATCGGAAAAGGATTCGATGCATTACATGGAGAATACGTAGACATGGTAGAAAAAGGAATCATCGATCCAGCCAAAGTAACAAGAAGCGCATTACAGAATGCAACATCCGTAGCTTCTACATTATTAACAACAGAATCAGTTGTTGCGAATATCAAAGAAGAAGCACCAGCAATGCCAGCAGGAGCACCAGCCGGAATGGGAATGATGTAGAGACATTGAGCACTTAGAGAAAGCAAGCCAAAGGCGCAGCTTGAACTTAGTGCGAAAGTCCGTCCCGAACCTTAGCGAATCCGAGCCACAGGCGAAAGATGAGCTTAGTTGAGTGGGCGTCTACAGGGAGCGAAGCGACTCAAAGACTAAATATCAAAAATCCTGCAGAAATTCGAATGAATTTCTGCAGGATTTTTTTTCTCCATAAAAAACTAAAATCGATACGTATTCCCTTTCTTCCAAACCACCCAATATTCCACATTCGCACAATCATCCACGATCGGAATCCTCTTCCGATCATTTAAAATCTCATCCGGATAAGAAGCATAATTCGTAGAAAAACAAAACAAAGTCGAAGATTTCACCAATTCCAAAAATTCCGATTCATCTGTCTGTATCAGAAACTTTGAAGCAGGTATTTTACGTTTGCAAAGATCTGTCCAGAAGCCAAGCTGATCCCGAAGCAGGCAATTATAACCATTCAGATCATGAAATGTAAGTTTGTCATAAGAACAAAGACTATGCCCAAAAGGAATACAAACCGACAAATGTTCTGTAAGAAATGTGTGGTACATAAATCATCCTTCTGATATTCAAAAGGCAAAATTCCAATATCAATCTGTCCAGTTTCAATCTGCTTGATCACCTGATCAATCTCAATGAGATCATGTTATCAGGATAATAAAAAGAAATGTTAGGAGACAGCAGCCAAAGCGGTGCAGGTGCACAAGACGCAATTGTAATAGAACGTAGCTTCCGGTCAAATTCCTGAACCATATAAACTATATTTTGTTCCGTTTTTAACATAATATAGCAAGAATTCTCCTTCCTCTACAGGTGGGAGATGAATTGCATAAAAACAAAAAGAACACTTATTCGATAGCACGATCTATGGTATAATAGAACCATGACATTAATCATGTGCATGTAATGTTCCGTGCGCAGCCGAGAACAGAACTTAGTAAATTTATCAATGCTTATAAAAGTGCCAGTAGCAGGCAC
>OGYU01000265.1_pt1 | contig 43445 bp, 40 predicted proteins | sample 1576581 | NCBI WGS metagenome assembly OGYU01 (sample SAMEA3541547, study PRJEB24748) | human gut metagenome | biome: human gut; feature: human-associated habitat; material: faeces | place: China | collected 2012 | reverse complement strand
AAACCCCGCGCCCCGTCCCGGCGAGCCTCCGACTAGCAACAACAATCACAACGCAACAAGGGGCTCCCCCGTTCATCAACGGAGGAGCCCCTTGCCATATCTAGCTATCAGCCCACCCGGCTCTCCAGACCAAAAAACGAACGAGCAAAGCGACGTTCGCAAGCAGCGTTATCAAAGGACCTGGGAGGGCGTATGGGGCAACATCGATCGCGAGTTCCGCACGCAAAGGAGAGCACTTAATGTGCTCTCCGTCTTGCGCAGGACTGCCCGAGCAGGCGATGTTGCCCTATACGCCCACCCAGGTCCGCCGGGATTACGACAGCTTGACGATCGGTGCAAAACCTTTCATGAGCTTTTTAGTCTGGCCGGTTTTTTCGAATTGAACCTCGATCATGTCTCCGGCGACCGAGATCACGGTACCCGTGCCAAAGGTCTTGTGGCTCACGGTATCGCCCGCGGCAAAGTCCTGCGACGCGCTGGCGCGATCGACCTTGCGCTCCACCGTCGGCGACACCTTGGACGACGGCTTTTTGGCTCGCGGCGCGCCCGAGCCAAAGGTCGAGGCAACACGGCCGGCGTCGGGCGAGACCCCACGATGGCGCTCGGTCCCATAGCTGCTGCCGCCAAAGAAATCGTCGAAGCTCGATCCGCCGCGCGATCCGGAACCGCCGGTCGAGCGCGTATGCGAACCGAACACCTTGCCGCCATACATATCCGAGCCCATGCCCGAGCCAAAGGTGCCGTGACGGTCGCCGCGCTTCTCCCAGCCCGTGCCCTCAAAACCGGCAGAACCGATACCGCTAAACTCGATATCCTCAAACGGAATCTCGTTGAGGAAGCGAGAGCGCGGGTTGGCAGAGGTCGAGCCGTAGGTGCGACGCGTGGCCGCATAGGTCAGGAACAGGCGCTTACGGGCACGCGTGATGGCAACGTAGGCCAGGCGACGCTCCTCCTCGAGCTTGCCCGGGTCATCGCTGCCGCCAAAGTCGTGCACGTGCGGGAAGATACCCTCCTCCATGCCGGCCACGAACACCGCCGGGAACTCCAGGCCCTTGGCGGAGTGGATGGTCATCATGGTAATGGCATGCGTCTCGCCGGCCAGGGAATCCAAGTCGGAGCGCAGGGCCAGCCACTCCATAAGTGCGGGAAGCGCCTTACAGGTGAGCGGACCGTAGGTGCGCTCAATCTCATCGGCATGCACGGCACCCGCCGGCATCTCCGTCGGCGCGGCATACGCGTTGCCCGCGATGGCGGCGGCCAGGGCATCCTGCGGCGAGAGCGCCGGGGCGGCTAGGCTATCGAGCGGATTGGAACCTGCGACATCGCGCGCGCCGACGAGTGCCTCAAACGAGGATGCCGGTGCGGACGGCCCCGGCTCGGGCGCGGGCGCGCTCACCACGACGGGCTCGGGCTCGGCGATGGACGGCACGTCGGCAACACCGGCCGCGCGCAGCTCTTCTAGACTCTCGAGCGTACCCTCGATATCCTCGTGCGTCTCCTCAAATTCGGCGGCTACGCCCAGGAATTCCTGGATGTTCTCGGCGCGGCTCTCGGACTCCATGGTGCCCTCGGCGCGGAAGGCCTGCAGCAGCCCCGTCTTGTCAACAATCATCTCGACAACGTCCTTGAGCTCGCCGTCCATGCGGCGGCCCTCGCGCACCAGCGACACAAAGCTCGACAGGCCATTGCGGACCTTGGCGCTAAACATGCCCGTCTCGGCGCACGCGATCTCGCAGGCTTGGAAGAACGAGCAACGGTTGTCGCGCGCCAGCTGCTCGATCTTTTGGATCGAGGTGGAGCCGATGCCGCGACGCGGCGTGTTGATGACGCGCTTGACGCTCATCTCGTCGGCCGGGTTCACGATCATCTTGAGGTAGGCCATGACGTCGCGGATCTCGGCGCGGTCGAAGAATCGCGTGCCGCCGACAATCTTGTAGGGCACGCCCGCGCGCAGGAACATATCTTCGAGAATACGCGACTGGGCGTTGGTGCGGTAGAACACAGCGATGTCGTCGTAGCTCGTGCCCTTGGCATGCAGCTTTTCGATCTCGCCGGCAATCCAGCGGCCCTCGTCGCGCTCATCGCTTGCCTGGAAGGCCTGGATCTTCTCGCCGTCGCCCTCGGCCGTAAACAGGCGCTTTTCTTTACGCTGCGAGTTGTGACGCACCACGGCGTTGGCGGCGCTCAGGATATGACCCGTGGAGCGGTAGTTCTGCTCCAGCTTGACGGTCTTGCAGTTTTTAAAGTCCTTCTCAAAGTCCAGGATGTTGGTGATGTCGGCGCCACGCCAGCTATAAATGGACTGGTCGTCGTCGCCCACGACCATAAGGTTTTGGTACTTGGCGGCCAGCAGGTTGGCGATCTCGTACTGGACGTGGTTGGTGTCCTGATACTCGTCGACGCTAATATAGCGGAAGCGCTCCTGGTACTTGTCGAGCACCTCGGGGCGGGTGCGCAGCAACTCGAGCGCGCGCACGAGCAGGTCGTCAAAGTCCATCGCGTTGGCGGCACGCAGGCGGCGCTCCAGCTCCAGGTAGACCTGCGCGGCCTTTTTGTCGTTGGGGCTATCGGCGCTCTTGAGCATGTCCTCGGGCCCAATCATGGCGTTTTTGGCCGAGCTGATCTTGCTGCGGATCATGTTGATGGGGAACTGCTTTTGCTCAATGCCGAGCGCCTGCATAATGTCACGCACCATGCGCTTTGAGTCATCGTCGTCATAGATGGTGAACTGACCGGTGTAGCCCAGCAGGTCGGCGTCCTCGCGCAGCATGCGCACGCACATGGCGTGGAAGGTGCACACCCACATGCCGCGGGTGCCACTGGGGATGAGTGCTGCCAGACGCTCGCGCATCTCGGCCGCGGCCTTGTTGGTAAACGTGATGGCCAGGACCTGCCAGGGCTTAACGCCCAGGTCGCCAAGCATATGTGCGATGCGGAAGGTCAGGACGCGGGTCTTGCCCGAGCCGGCGCCGGCAAGGACCAGCAGCGGGCCCTCGGTGGTCAGGACCGCCTCGCGCTGGGCGGGGTTCAGGCTATCGATATCGACGAACGGCTTGGCGGGCTTGGGCGCCGGAGCCGGGGCGTCGTAGATGTCGAGCGGAACGAGCTCGGGTTCCGGCGCGGCGGGGACGGTGTACGCATCGAGCGACACGGGCTCCGGCGCGGGCGACACGGGCGCGGCAGTGTTCTTTTCCCAGGGCAGGGGCTGGGTCATGGGCGACTCCTCATCTGACGGACGGCGCGCCTGCGGGCAGCGCCATAGTTTGAGCCGTATCAGTATACCGAGCCGCGCGGACACCGACGCAAATCACACCACGACTCCGTGCGCCGCCGTCAGGCCCACCCCAGCGAATTTGGTGCAAAGGTGTCAGGTTACTTTGAGCCAATCTATTGACAATCACGAAACCGCCGATGTCATGGCAGCAGCAGCGAGCGGCGGCCAGGGCGAACAAATTGGCATGAAAAGGGGGCGGCATAGACCTTTTGGTCATGCCGCCCCCTTTGAATGACAAGTTGTCGCTCCGGTCGCCGTGCAGCGTCAACCAAGTTACAGGCCGAGCATAGGCTCCAGAACGAAGAAGTATGCGAGCACCACGATGCCCAGGATGATGCGGTAGACGCCGAAGCACTTAAAGTCGTGACGGCGGACGAAGCCCATAAGCCACTTGATGGCAATGAGCGACACCACAAAGGCCACGATGCAGCCCACGCCCAAGATGGCGATCTCGTTGGTGCCGAACGTGCCGCCCTTAATAAAGTACTTGACCAGCTTGAGCGCACTTGCGCCAAACATAACAGGAATAGCCAGGAAGAACGTGAACTTAGACGCCACCGAGCGCGTGCAGCCCAGCAGCAGGCCGCCGATGATGGTAGAACCGGAGCGAGACGTACCAGGCACCAGCGAAAGCACCTGGAAGCAGCCGATACCCAGCGCAGTCTTCCAGCTGAGGTCCTCGAGCGTGGCGATGGAACCAAAGTCCAGGTTCTCGTCATCGTCCTCATCCTCAGCGGTAGCCGCGGCGGGCGCCGCAAAGTGCGCACCGGCGGGACGTCCACCCGACACCACAGCACGCGAACCAAACGAACCGGCAACGGCCATTTCCTCGCGCTTGCTCGCGCGCCAGTTCTCGATCACGATAAACAGCACGCCGTACACAATGAGCGCCAGCGCCACGACGGGAGCGTTGTAGAAATGCTCCTCCATCCAGTCGTTGAGCGGCAGGCCGATCGCCGCCGCAGGAATGCAACCGAGCACAATCTTGCCCCACAGCACCCAGGTGTCGCGACGGCCCTCCTTGCCCTTGCTGGGCGAGAACGGGTTGAGCTCGTGGAAAAACAGCACGCAGACGGCCAGAATGGCGCCGAGCTGAATCACGACCAGGAACATATTCCAGAACGTCTCGCTCACGTTCATCTTGACGAACTCGTCCACCAAGATCATGTGGCCCGTCGACGAAACGGGCAGCCATTCGGTGATGCCCTCGACCAGGCCCATGAAGGCAGATTTTAGAAGCTCGATAATATCCAAAGGGACCCCCTCGTTAGACACCCGCCGGTAGATGTTCTGCGGACGATGCGGGCGATGTCCCATTATCAACCGTTGGCGGTGCGACCGCGCCTACCCTTACCAAAAAACTCGCCCGTTCACAGAATTGCGAGCAGTTAAACCGAAATCCTTGGGTATAACTGCAACAAGATAAAGTGTCCGGCGGTCAACGCACCCGCGCCCGCCCGACGCACGAGCCCCGCGCCCGTGCGATAGACCAAGGAGGAAACCATGAACGAGGGTTACACCAAGGTATTTGTTTCACTCGACGGTACTGAGCAGCAGGATTTTGTGCTCGCACGCGCCATCAAGGTCGCCGCGAACAACGGCGCCAAGCTGATTATCGGCCACGTTATCGATTCCACGGCGCTCGAGAGCGCCGGCTCCTATCCGGTCGATTTTGTCAACGGTCTGGAGGAGGCCTTTAAGAACTCCATCGAAAAGCAGCTCGAAGAGGCCAAGGCCAATCCCGATATTCCCGAGGTCGAGGTTATGATACGTGCCGGTCGTATTCGCGAGACGCTCAAAGACGAGATGCTCGACGTGGTCAAGCCCGACCTGGTGCTCTGCGGCGCTCGCGGCCTGTCCTCGATCAAGTATGCGCTTCTGGGTTCGATTTCGACGTTCCTGCTGCGCAATACCGACTGCGACATTTTGGTCGTAAAGTAGCGTTGCTCCCACCGGCCGCGGGGCCTGCGGGGTTTCCACGGGCACGTCCTCGCCGCGTTGCGGCTGCGGGATGTGCCCTTAGGAAACCCCTCCCGGCCTCGCGGCCTTCGCAGCCTTACTTCAGCGAGTTGGCTGATAAAAGATGGCGTGCCGCCCCGTTTGGGGCGGCACGTTTTGTTTGGGCGGCACGTTTTGTTTGGGCTGCACGTTTTTGTTTTGGGAGATCCATTTGAGCCTCATAGTTATGTTCACGTTCGGGAACATAACGCCAGTTGCCTTAGCTAAGTTCACGTTCGGGAACATAGCCGTCCGCAGCGCAAGACGGCCCGGCTACTCAAAGTATTGGAACTTGTTCGTCGAGAAGGCGAACGTTACGACAAAGCCTTCGCCGGAGTCGGATGCCGCCGTGACGTCGATGCCCATCTTGGAGCATAGGCGCGCCACCAGGTAGAGGCCGATGCCCGTTGCGCGCTTGGTGGTGCGGCCGTTGTCGCCGGTAAAGCCCTTCTCGAACACGCGCGGCAGGTCTGCCGCACACACGCCGCAGCCGTTGTCCGCAACGGTGAGCTCGATGCGCTCGCTCGCCAGGCCCTCGTCCAGTAACGCGCCCGAAAACACGATCTTCGCGCCGTCCTCGCGCGCATATTTAATGCTGTTCTGAATGAGCTGGCCCAGGATAAACTCGAGCCATTTTTCGTCGGTAAAGACCTCGAAGTCGAGGTTCTCGCACACCGGAGCCACGTGCGCCGCAATGAGCTCGCGCGCGTTGGCCTTAATCGCACCCGTCACCAAGGTCTTAAGGTCCCAGCGGCGAATCAGGTAGTCGCGCTCCACGACTTCCGAGCGCGCGTAGTACAGCGCCTGGTCGATATAGCGTTCCACGCGAGCCAACTCGCGACCCAGGTCATCGACACGTGTTGGGTCATCTGCGCCGCCGTCGAGGTTTTCCAGAATCAGGTGAGCCGCCGCCAGGGGCAGCTTGGCCTCGTGGACCCAGCTCTCGATATAGTCGCGATAGTCTTCGGTCTGACGCCGGCCCTCGGCAACCTCGTCGCAGGCGGCTTTGCCCACCCGGCACAGGACCTCGTACTCGAGCTCGCCCTCGGCATAGGTTGGGCATTGCACCATCTCCTGCACCCATGCGGGACTCTCGAGCTCCTCTGCCGCGCGCTCCAACTGACGCAGAAAACGGCGACGGCGAGCGTACTCGATCACGATGCCGAGCATACCAAAGATAAAGGACACGCCAACCGCCACGACCACGATAGAAACGGGTGCGCCGGCGACCGTCAGCACAAAGCAGCTCAGCAGCACGCCGCACGTCCACACGGCGACGGGAAGCAGTGCATCTTTAAAGAACTTGCCAAACGACATAGCCGGCCCCTAGACCGAATAGCCTTGGCCGCGATGCGTCGTCAAATACCCCTTGATGCCGATTTTTTCGAGCGTGGTGCGCAGGCGGTTGATGTTGACGGTGAGCGTATTGTCGTCCACGAAGGCGTCGGAGTCCCACAGGTCCTGCATGATGGCCGAGCGCGAGACGATCTTGCCCGCGCGGCTCAGGAGCAGCGAGAGAATGCGCAGCTCATTTTTGGTGAGCTCGGTGCTGTCGCCGGTCGCCGTGTTGGTGACCATAGAGCGGGCGAGGTCGAGCTCCAGCCCCTTGTGGACGAGCGTGCTGCGCTCGCCTGACGCCGCGGTGCGACGCAGCAGTGCGTTGATGCGCGCCACGAGCACGCGCGCGCTATAGGGCTTGGGAACAAAGTCGTCCGCGCCGAGCGTCATGGCCATGACCTCGTCGATCTCGGTCGTGCGCGAGGTGAGGACGATGATGGGGACCTCGGATTCGCGGCGAACCTCGTGGCAGATATGCTGGCCGTCCTTGACGGGAAGCGTGAGGTCGAGCAGCACCAGGTCGGGCGCGGCGGCGAGAATATCGCGCGAGACATGCTCGAACGATTCGCAGGCCTCGATTTCAAACCCGGCGCGGGCAAGGATGTCGACAAGCTCACGACGAATGGGCTCGTCGTCCTCAACGATATAGATTAGCGCCATGGATTCCGCTCCCCTCTTGGTTGTCTTGCCACCATTATGGCTGCGAAACTGCAGGTGCGCGCCACGCACGTCGCCAAGGTGACAGAACTGTTCGCGAGCGGGGGCGTTTTGTCCGCCTCGCACTCGCAGCGGTGGCGGGAACCAAAATGATTCTTTAATCCCCGTCCCAGAATAATCATTTAGCGGCGGGCGCGAAGCTTTTCGTAGCCGTCGGCAAAGAAGGCGACCGTCGCGGCATCAGACTCGGCGGCGTCGGCGTCGGTGGCAGGCACCACGCCGTGCTCGTCGCTTACCAGGAACAAGGCGCCCTTGAGCTGTGCGGGAATGTCTACGCGCGTGACCGGGATGCCCTTGGTCTGGGCCAGCTGCTCTATGAGCGTCGCCGTGCCACACAGGCACTCGTCCGCCGGCGCCACAAAGGCCAGCTCGCCGTTGTTGACGGCAGCGAGCAGCTCGGGCGCCACGCCGGTTTCGTCGGCCTCGGAGCGGGCCTCGGCGGAGCGGGCACGCAGCGCCTTGGCCGAAGTATCGGCCAGCGGCTCGTACTCACCCACCGTCATGGCGGCATTGCCGTTAACGTCGATCACCAGCATGAGCACGCCGTCGTGCGCGGTGTAATCGCCCTCGGCAAGCGACCACTCAACGTGCTGCTTGGCCCAGCTGAGCATGTTATGGGTAAGCGGCTCGCCCTGCACCAAGCGCTCGGACAGCGCGCGAATGTGACGGTTGAGCATGGGCACCTTTTTGTTGGACATGCGCCAACGGCAGATAAGCGCGGGCTTGTCGAGCGTAAACTTCTCGACCGCCTCCTGATTGGCGCAAAAGTCCTCGTACGCACGCTGGTCCTCGGCATTGCCAAACAGCTCTGCATCATCAATCTGGGGCATGGTCATACCTTTCGTGTTAGTCATTCCGTCCTCTTATACCAAAAAGACGGCCCTCCAAACGGAGCGGCCGTCTTTTGCAGAGATAATTTTAGAAGCGAGGCGGTCCAAGGGACGAGATAACATCCCATCCTCCCCAGTCAACCTAACAGGTCGGCGAGGGTTGCCCAGGTGCCGCAGATTGCCGTGAAAGAGGAGCGACGCGTACTTGGGTACGCGGGCGACGAATGAGCGGCAAGGTGCGGTGGTTGGGCAAGCCGCAGCGCCACCTCCCTACTTAATGGCGGAAGTGGCGCGCACCCGTGAAAACCATCGCAATATTGTGCTCGTTGCAGGCCTGGATGCTCTCGTCATCGCGCTTGGAGCCGCCGGGCTGGATGATGCAGGTCACGCCGTGTGCGGCAAGCACGTCGACGTTGTCGCGGAACGGGAAGAACGCGTCGCTTGCGCAGGCAAAGCCGCCCTTCTCCACGCCCTCGCGCTCGCAGAAGTCCTCGGCGCGCTCGCAGGCAAGCAGCGCAGAGTCAACGCGGTTGGGCTGACCGGGGCCCATGCCAATGCCGGCCTTGCCCTTGGAGACCAGGATGGCGTTGGACTTGATGCCCTTGCAGACCTTCCAGGCAAACTCGAGCTCGGCCATCTCGGCATCGGTGGGCTTGCGGTCGGTGGGGAACGTAAAGGTCGCGGGGTCCTCGGTCACGTGGTCGACCTCCTGCACCAGCATGCCGCCGTCGATGGAGCGCAGTTCCACCTGGGCGCCGTGGTCCACGCCGCCGGTAGCCAGCACGCGCAGGTTGGGGCGCTTGGCCATGCGCTCGAGCGCCTCGGCAGTGTAGCTCGGGGCGATGATGACCTCGACAAACTGCTTGTTCTGATCGGCAAAATGCTCAACCAGCTCAAAGGGAACCTCGCGGTTGCAGGCGATGATGCCGCCGAAGGCGCTCTTGGGATCGCAGGCGAAGGCGCGGTCGTAAGCGGACGTAATGTCCTCGGCAACGGCGGAGCCGCAGGGGTTCTGGTGCTTGAGGATCACGCAGGCAGGCTCGTCGAACTCGCGGACCAGGTTCCAAGCGGCATCGGCATCCAGATAGTTATTGTAGCTGAGCGGCTTGCCCTGGATCTGCTCGGAGCCCACGAGCGGAAACTGCGAGCTCGCGGTGTTCTCGCAACCCTCGGCAAAGCGGTAGACCGTAGCCTTCTGCTGAGGATTCTCGCCATAGCGCAGGTCGTCGACCTTCTCCAGCGAAATCTCGAGCTTGGCAGAGGTATCCGCCACGTCACTTGCCTGGGCGGCAAGCCAACGGGAGATAGCCGTGTCGTAGGCGGCGGTGGTCTGGTAGACCTTCACCTGCAGGCGACGACGGGTGGAAAGCGTGGTGCAACCGCCGGTCTCGTGCATCTCGGCCAGGACGGCGTCGTAGTCGGCCGGATCGGAGATGACGGTAACGCTCGTGGCGTTCTTGGCAGCAGAGCGCAGCATGGAGGGACCGCCGATGTCGATGTGCTCGATGGCATCCGCGAAGGTGACCTCGGGGTTGGCAACGGTCTTCTCGAACTCGTACAGGTTGACGACGACCAGGTCGATCAGCTTAATGCCGTGCTGAGCGGCCTCCTGCATGTGCTGCTCGGAATCGCGGCGGGCCAGCAGCGCGCCGTGAACCTTGGGGTGCAGGGTCTTAACGCGGCCGTCCATCATCTCGGGATAGCCCGTGAACTCCTCGATGGGGGTTACGGGAACGCCCGCGTCCTCGATGGCACGAGCCGTGCCGCCCGTAGAGATGATCTCGACGCCAAAGTCATCGACCAGCGTCCGTGCGAAATCGACGACGCCCGTCTTATCGGTAACCGAGATCAACGCGCGTGCGATCTTCACATCAGATCCCATGCAGTCCTCCTGTCTGGTACGCCGCCGTGCTCTGTGAGTCGGTGATACGTCGATCTGCAGCGCTCGCGCAGCGGCATTGAAAATACTGATTTAATGTAGCGCATCGAGCGCGTCGATGCACCCCGCAACGGTCGCATGTGCAGAAAAAGCTTGCGAGCGGAGGGCATGGGCGCAGCACCGGGCGCGGTGAGTTCATGGAACACAGGGGCACCATAATTAGATGCCAATGGCGTGGTAGAACTGTGCTCGATATGCATCCGCAAAAGAAAGAGGCACTATGGTCTCGCGGGTTCTCTACCGACCGTTTGACACCGAAGACTTCGACGCCATCGCGCTGATTCTGCAGCAGCTTTGGCATAACAATTCGGATAACGATGAGTACAACCGCCTCGAAGCCGCGTGCGACCTCGCCTATTGCCTTTCTTCCTCAACGTTTTCGCAGGTTGCAGTTATAGATGGCGAGGCGCGCGGCATTTCGCTTGCGCGTGCGGGACAGAGCTCCGGCACCGCCGTCAGGGAACATTGGATGGATACTGAGCGTACACTGCTGTCGCAGATGCGTGAGCTAGAACCCGAGTCGTGCGCCGAGTATCTCTCGTTTGTGCGCGCCACCATTCGAACCAACAACCGCCTGCTCGAGAAAAGCCCACTGCCGCATGACAATGAGGTCACGCTGCTCGCCGTCGACCCTGACGTCCACGGCCTGGGCGTGGGATCGGTGCTGCTCGACGCCGCAATCTCACATCTGTCCTCGTGCGGGGCGACCAGCGCACACCTGTACACCGACTCCAACTGCTCGTGGAAGTTCTACGAGTTGCACGGCTTTAAGCGCACGGCCACGCACCGCGCCAACCGCGAAGAGCGTCGTCACGACATGCCGCGCGAAAGCTTTCTCTACGAACTCGACCTAACAGCCTAGCCCAAGCAGCCACAACTAGTCATTTAAGAACGTCCCCAATGACTGATCCCCAACAACTAGTCATTTAAGTCTGTCCCCAATGAGTGGCCTAGGGGGTTTGTAGATAGCCGTGGTCAAAATACATCAAATATGAGTACTGTTACCTTTTTAGTAGCAGCGATTCGGGGCATTTTTGATGCTTATAGGCATGACGACCAGCTGCACGAGCTGACGTAACTCCCCAAATGTTCAATAAAATGGGCTCCTAACGAGAAGTACTCTCATTAGGAGCCCATTATTATGTGCAAACATATGTGACCAACGCAGCAACAGTACTCATATTTGGCATTTTTTGTCCACTGCCCCTTGCGCGAAGGTCCGCAGCGGAAAGTTTGACCCGTTTCGATGCACAAAAATGGGATGAATCTTCCCTGGCAACCGCCCAGAAAGATCCACCCCAAAGCAAGCGCTCGCTAGAACGTTCCGCCGCCGCCTCCGCCGACGCCGCCGCCTCCGCCGCCCGAGAAGCCGCCACCACCGCCGCCACTCGAGCTATCGGAGCTCGAAGCCAACTCGCGGATGGTCTCGTGATACACATCGTTGAACGAATCGAGCGGAGACTCGTTGCCGTAGTGATGGTAATACCACCAGTAGCAGGGGTAGTTGTCGTAGAAATCATCGCTGTTGCGCAGGTCCGCAGGCACGGCCTCGGCCAGCTGTCGCAGCACTTCTTTCGAAACGCCCAGGGCAACGCCCATCACCAGCAGCTTGTTCCACAGCACCAGATCGCCCGGGACGGCTTCCTTTAGGCGTGTGAAATCCTCGAGCCAATGCTTGAGCGCCTTGCAGCGAGCCGCCACCTCGGCGCCCTCCGGCGTGTAACGGCGGAAGGTGCAGCTCAGGACAAAGCCCACGATCGTAACGGGGATCGAGATCATAGCGGCACCGACGTTGGCGTCCGCAAAGTCGGTATAGAACAGAGAGCCCAGGATGCCAAAGACAATGATGATGCCGAGAACCAGGCCGGCCACCATCGCGATAGTGCCATCCGATGCAATAAGCTCGCGCGCCTCCAGCTTGCCCTTAACTGTGCTCTGATAGTCCTCGAGCTTGTCGCCAACAGATGTGGTGCGCTCGCTAGCGTACTCCTCCAGCTCGCTAAACGTGCGCGAACGGACTCCGTCCTTATCGGGCTTAACGCCAGCAAAGAAGACCTTGAGCACGTCGCGATCGATGCCGTCCTTCTTGGCAGCCTTCCAGGCCTCGTCGGTCACTGTGATGCGATACGTCTGCTCCTCTTTTTCGCGACGGAGCAGACCCTTCTTCTTGGTCTCGGTCGCTTCTTCCAGCTTGATCACGCGGTCGTCGGTGAGCTTCATAAGCGTGGCGATATATGCCTGATCGGGCACGTCGTTCCAGCTCATGAGAGCTGCAAGCACCGCGGGATGGTCGGCCGAGGGCACATCGCGGAAGTACTCGTCCTGAAAGAGCGGCTTGGGCTTGGACCTGCGCAGCTTAAGCATCACGATCACACCGGTATAGGCAACCGCCACGACAACACACACCACGGCAATCGCGCCGGCAACCGCACGCGCGTGCTCACGGCGAGCGTTGGCCTCGTCGGCCCATTCCTTCTCTTCGCTCAGAATCGTCGACATGCGCTTTTCGCCCGAGACGGCAAGCTGCGGCACCCAGTCGCTGGGGAAGGCGATGCGTGCCTCGGCGAATTCGCCCTCATGCACGCAGGGAATGGTATAGGTGACCATGGGCTCGTCCGCATCGAGCGACACGTCGCCCGTCAGCGGGCCGTGGCCCCATGCGCGGAAGTTATCGCCCTTGACGGCAGCCGTCCCGGCAGCGGCATTTGCAAAGTAGACTTCCATCTCGACGTCATCGGAGTCCGCAGACCAGCCGTCACCCACAAATTTCCAGTAGAGCTCGGCGGTATCGGCCCAGTTCATAACCGCACCGGTCATGGAATAACTCACGTAGTAGATTGCGCTGTCGCCGCTCTCGTGAGGGCTGAACACCTTAATCTTTACGCCGTCGTCGGACTGCTCCACCGTGTAAACGCCGTCGTCGCCTTTGTTTGCGCTGTCGACCTTGTTAAACGCAGTGTCGTCTTCCTCGACGCTCAGCACATTGACGACCACCGAGCCGCCTTGCTGGTTAGAGCCTGTATTGATATCCCAATACACGCCGTTAATGTCATCGTCGAAATCGAACTGGCGTCCCTCGACAACGGTCAGCGAGCCATCGGCCTCGACCGTGGCGCCGATATAGGTTTGGCTCATGGAGTAGCCGTCGGCGTGCGCGGCGGCAGGCAGCAGCAACAACGCAAGCGCGACGAGTGCGCAGACGGAAGCGAATCGCGCAAACAGGCGGCGCTGCCGACAGGGCTGGGCAACGGGGGCGTTCATAGGCACATCCTTTGTCTGTGATACCAACAGCGTCATTGTCCCACGTTTGCGGGTTCATGTGACGAACATCTAGGCCAGCGGAGTATCAAACGGGACGAAAGTCACGCCCGCCGCCGGCACCTGGGGACGTTCCTTATCTGCCGGCAATCTGGGACACTCCTTGGCATAGCCCGCTCCGGCAATAGATACCACTTCATAGCTCCATCACAGGTGTAGCGGCTTTGTGTGGGCGCGGCATGCGCTGATTGAGCCGCCAGTTGAGGGGCATAAAGCAGTTGAGCGAAAACGGTTTGCCCCTTTGCCGTCCGCTCGAGGATCATGTCCCCCTTTTCCGCGGAAACCCCGGCAGTTGCGAAGAGCTGCCGGGGTTTCTGTCGTTTGAGGGCTAAATTGATTGACGACGATTAAGGTGCCGAGCCGGTGGTCCGGCACGCGCAACGCGCGGCCTCAGCAACTTGCAGGCCACGGCAGCGTCTCCCCCACCGCGCCCCGCGCTATACTCGTCCGCATGGACATCAACGCACGCAACATAGCAACACCCGCCGCCGACGCGCCAACGACGCCGGCCGCTCCCGCGCCCGTCGTGGGGCGCTTCGCCCCGTCGCCCTCGGGCCGTATGCACTTGGGCAACGTGTTCAGCTGCCTGTGCGCATGGCTTTCGGCCCGCAGCCAGGACGGCAGCATCGTGTTACGCATTGAGGACCTGGACGATCGCTGCAAGCGCCCGGAATTTGCCGCCCAATTGATTGACGACCTGGCCTGGCTAGGGCTGGAGTGGGACGAAGGCCCCTACTACCAGCACGACCGCCTGGACCTGTACGAGAGCGCCTTGCGCCGGCTGAAAGACGCCGGCCTCACCTATCCCTGCTTTTGCACACGCGCCGAGCTCCACGCCGCGAGTGCACCGCACGCGAGCGACGGCACGCCCATCTACCGTGGTGTCTGCCGAAGTCTTTCGGCCGAGGAGGTGGCCCGCCGCAGCGCCCTGCGCGCCCCGGCCACACGTCTGTGCGTGCCCACCGTCGACGACCTCGCAGACGACGTGATCGAATTTGTGGACCGCACGTACGGGGCCCAATGCGAGGCGCTCGCCACCGAGTGCGGCGACTTTTTGGTCCGCCGCAGCGACGGCGTGTTTGCCTATCAGCTAGCCGTGGTGGTCGACGACGCCGCCATGGGCGTCACCGAGGTCGTGCGCGGATGCGACCTGCTGGGGTCCACGCCGCGCCAGATCTATCTGCAGCACCTGTTGGGACTGCCCACGCCGCACTACGCACATATTCCGCTGCTCATGGCACCGGACGGCCGCCGCCTTTCCAAACGAGATCGCGATCTGGACCTGGGCGAACTCCGCGCCCGCTTTGGCACGCCCGAAGCGCTGCTGGGCTGGCTCGCCGGGCAAACGGGCATCGCGCCGGACACCACGCCGCGCTCTGCCGAGCGGCTGGTCGAGCACTTTAGCTGGGATGTTATCCGCGCGCACCGAGAGAACATCACTGTAACGGCCGAGTAGCCAAATACGCCCCACCCCTACGCAACATCCCAAGGCTGGAGTTCGTCGCCCAGGCGAACGATGCAGTCGTAGAGCACGGTATGGCGCTCGGTCGGGTTGGCATCCCGATGAAAATGCCCGTAATACCAGCGCTTGTAGTCCAAGCGGTCTTCCAACTCGTCAAAAAATGCCGTAAGTCGATCGACGGCGGGGCAATTCCAGCCGGGCGCCGGATAGAGCGTGGGCGAAAGCATGCGCGTAGAGCAGGTGTGGGTGACCACGTAGTCGACCTTCCAGCCCACGCTGTCGAGCTTCGTCCGTGCCTCCTCAAAGTTGCGCTCACCCGGCAACTCCTGCGGCCACCAGCTGGAATACGGAATGCGGTATTCCTTGTCCACGCTCGTGGCGCCGCCCATGGTAAAGACCGTTGAGCCGTCGAGTTCAAAAACCTCGCCGCGCGTCAGGCGCCGTATGGGCGAGGTGTCCGACAGGCGCTGTGTCAGTCCGCCGTGCCACAACTCCATGGGTCGCTCCACCCAGTGGTCGAAACGTTCGTGGTTGCCGTCGACGAACAGCACGGTATAGGGGCGCGACTCCAGCCAAGCGATGTCGGCGCACTCCTCGGCAGAGAAATCCCACGGAAAGCCAAAGTCGCCGGCAATGATGAGATAGTCGTCGCTCGTCAGGCTTTCCCCAAGATCCCAATCGCGCAGCTTTTGCATGTCGAGGCCGCCGTGAATATCGCCCGTCACATAGACCGTCATCGGATCACCACTTCCCTGTAAGTCGCTAGCCCACATTCTGCACGATCACTAAGCCAACCGTTCCAGCCCTTCCATCCCTCAGGGCTTACCCCTCGTTCTTCCATCCAAACGGGTCGAGCACCCAAAAAATCAGATCGAGCACGCCGCCGGTCATCATGGCGCCGGCAAAGGCCATGCAAACGTGCAGAGAGCTGGTACTTCGGAGCACGTCGAACGGCCCCAGAACAGCCAGCAGCGCGACCGCTGCGCCGGCTACGCACAGCGCGAGGCACGGCCCCGCGTCCTTGACGCATTTCTTTGCGAGATGTTTGGTGTTGTCACTCATCAATATCGAACTCCTTAGAGGGTCGTTGTTTGGGTACATGCCGCCGCGACATAGCAGGGCGGCAGGGGAAGTGTCCCATGTCGTGCGGACATCAATGGAGAAACCACCTGCTCGACCAACCCTTGACGCCGTTTTGCACTGGCACCCCATCCCCCGCCATCGAGGTCTAATACTTTTCCCGAGAAGTGAACGGCTGTTTTTAGATCCCTGAAACATCCGCATTTTTCGGCGGCAAAATCGCAGGATTTCAGTACCGAAACCGCAGGAAACGGCACTCCTAAAGTGTCGATGCTTCGGGGGCCCGTTTTAGCTCGTTCACTTCTCGGGAAAAGTATTAGACCTTGATTCTTTGCTGCTCCGAGGGCGCGCCGCTTCCTTCTCTGGAACCCTCACTAGCACTGGCACCCCTAGCCGCTACGACCGCAAGCGTGCCTATAATGAGACATGTTTCCTAATGAGAAAGGAATCCAGATATGGACGAAGCCGAATTTGCCAATTTGGACGATATCAGAGATTTTTTCGACCGCGTCGGCACTATTTGCAAAAACGCGTCTTCAACCGGAGAGTTTTATACCAATCCAATAGACGTCAAGGGCTTTATTGAACGGTGCAACAATCCTTGCAAAAATATTTCCGAAAACAGTCCTCATAGAGACCAGGCCTATATACTGGGCGAAACCGTACTTGAACTAAATAAACTTAATGAAAACAAGCTTAAAGAAATAGAATCTGCCCTTAAAGAAGACAGATGGGATGAATGGTGCGAAGACAACAGCAAAAAGGTATCAGCAGACGATGCTGTTTTCTACCTTGTGCTTAAGTGCCGCACCGACGATCAGCGACATTACCACTTTTACTTTGACAAAGATGCGGTTGCTGAACTCGACGCCTTTGACCCCTTTACTGAAGACGAGAATGGTAAAAAAGTTTTAGATCAGCAGTGGCACGTACTCATCTCCCTGCTCGCCTACCTCGATGTCGCCCACGCCTTAGGCAACGAACAGCACGAATATCATTGCCTTTATCGGTATATTAAAAAATTGGACAAGATAGACTTGAATGCAGCAGAGCTGCAGTTTTACTGCGGTATCTCTATCAAACCCGAATACTGCGGTATCTCTATCAAACCCGAACTTCGCTTAAAGACAAAGGAAGGAAAGCTGGTCAAAAGATATCCTTCTGGAAGAATGAATGAATGGCTTAATAGATCATTGCGTTAATTGAAAGGCAAATAATCGCCCGCCAACCTACTCCAGCCCTTGCCCGCCGTACTTCTCTGTCTCCGAGTCGTAGTTCAGCACGGCGACCGCGCCGTTCTTCATGACGTTCCCGTCGATGTAGTAATGGCTGGCGCCGTCATGCCAGATACCGCGGTAGCCCGCAATGCCCGAGACAGCCTCGGTGTTGATATGCCCGGCGATAACATCTAGGTAGAACTTACGCCCCACGTAATCGGGCAGCGTCATAGTAAACGACTCGTCAGATGTGCCGAGCTTCCAGTACTCCCCGGCACCCTCGTCAATGCCGGCATGCACAAAGACCTGGCCGAAGGGACTCTCGTAAAAGTAAGGGAGCTTGCGAACCCACGCGATGACGTCCGCATGTTCGGCCTTCATGCGTTCAACCGTATAGGCGTAGGCCTCCTCGAACTTCCTGAGCCTCAAAAGGTGCCTAACGTGCTTGAATGCCTCGGCGTCTAAGAAGCTCTTGGCCGTTGCCAGATTGCTGTCGGCAAGTATCCATGCCTGCGTAAAATTAAGGTCGTTTACCTCGTCAATGTACTCGAGGAACATCTCCTCGTGGTTGCCGCGCAGCGCCACGACGCGATCGCCGTACCGCTTTTGCAGGTCCATGACGAGCTCGAAGACCCCGAGTGAATCGGGGCCTCGGTCGCAATAGTCGCCAAGCAAAACCAGCTTGGAGTCCTCGGCATCGAGGTCGATGGTGGAAAGCGATGCCTTAAAGGCGTCCAAGCACCCGTGAATGTCACTCATAGCGTAGATATGCACGTATGACCCCCTGTTTGCGCCGGGACCCCACTCGTTTGTGCCATGCGGCACGGCGGCCCCTCTGATTTCGCGGGCGCCAGGCAGCTTTGCCCTGTCACGCCCATCAATATAGTTAAAAGTATATCTCGCCGTGCGGACACAAATTTATCCTTGGGCTCAAGCCGCTCGTCTGCGCTTGGCCTCCGCCCCACCCAAAAACTCATCCAACATTAATCTTGGCTCAAGAATCGCTTAATCTATAACCTGCACTATAGAGTTCGACCAAGGGCGGGGCGGCGCAACGCAGACCGCCGAACGCAACGCTCGCGCCCGAGCAAATTGCCCGGCGTCGCGCCCATCGAACGAAAGGACGGGTCATGGACGACCTCGAAAAAGTTGAAACCATCCGCACCAAGTGCAGCGTGAGCTACACCGATGCCAAGGCCGCGCTCGACGCTGCCGACGGCAACGTTTTGGATGCCATCATTTGGCTCGAGTCGCAGGCCAAGACCCAGACCACGTCGGCGCATGCCGCCACCGAGTCCGCGCCAGTCGATGAGCCCTCTGCCGAGATGGTCGCCGCGCAGGCAGCCTACGAAAAGTCGAGCGAAAAGACCGACTTCTCCAAGAAGATGGACAGCGTGTGGGAGTACCTCAAAAAGCTCTTCCGCCTGAGCCTGGACACCAAGTTTATCGCCACGCGCCGCGATGCAATCATCCTCAACATCCCCATCCTGATCCCCATCGTCGCGCTGTTTGCCTGGGGCGCTACGATTTGGCTGATGCTGATTGGCCTGTTCTTTGGCATGCGCTACCGCATCGACAGCGACGGCGACGTGCCCGGCAGCATCAACAACCTTATGGATAGCGCTGCTAACGCCGCGGACGACATCAAGCAAAATCTCAACGACGACAAGTAATCGCAGACGGGGGCACGCATGGCACGGATCCTGATCGTAGAGGACGAGGAGAAAATCGCCCGCTTTGTGACGCTCGAGCTGGAGCACGAGGGCTACCAGGTGGAACACGCCGCCGATGGCCGCACCGCCGTGGACCTGGCGCTGGAGCGCGACTACGATCTAATTCTGCTCGACGTGCTGTTGCCGCAGCTCAACGGCATGGAGGTCTTGCGGCGTGTCCGCAAGCACAAGGATGTGCCGGTGATTATGGTCACCGCGCGCGATGCCGTGATGGACAAAGTGGCCGGGCTCGATGCCGGCGCCGACGATTACCTGACCAAGCCATTTGCGATTGAGGAGCTGTTCGCACGGATCCGCGTGGCACTGAAGCGCTCGGAAGCCGTGCGAGCGGCTTCGGGCGTTGGCGGCGCCAGCGCCGGGGCTGGCGTAGCGAGCGGCACGGCCGCCGGTATCGCCACAATGTCCCCGGCAACCGACACGGCCCAGACCGCTGCCGCGCCCTCCCCCGCCGCGCTCACCGTGGGTTCGGTCGCGCTCGATCCCGACCGCCGCGAAGTCACGGTCGGCGGCTCGCCCATCGCGCTCACGGCCCGCGAGTTCGACGTCCTCGCCCTGCTTATGACGCATGCCGAAACCGTGCTCACGCGCGAGCGCATCGCGCACGAGGCGCTGGGCTACGAATACGTGGGCGACACCAACAACGTCGACGTGCACATCGCGCACCTGCGCGCCAAGATCGAAGACGCCGGCGGTGCCCGCATCATCCAAACCGTGCGCGGGGTGGGCTATGTCTGCCGTGCGTAACGCCGAGGTCAAGCGCGTCACCTCCATCGCCCGCGCCATCAACTGGAGCTATATGTGGCGCCGCTTGATGAGCCACATCTGGCTCGATCTGTTACTGTTGGTTATTGCGGCGGCGATCCTCGTCTATGGATACAACCAGACGCTGCCCAACGGCGCGTTTACCGCAGGATGGATCCCCAGCGCCACCGTTCGCGGCATGTCGCTGACGCCCGCGCACGGCTGGGACACCGCCACGCTCACCTATACCGTCGAGCTTGCGCGCACCACCAAGACCTTCCCCCTCGCGCAGGACCTCATCGCGCTGTGGCCCCTCTATCTTGTCGTTGCAGGTGGGCAGGTCATCAGCGTGCTCAACATGCTCGGCGGCGCCCGCCGCGTGCGCCGCACCATGGCGCCGCTCAACGATCTGGCCCTGCGCGTGGACGAACTCGGCCGCATGCAGCTCTCCGGCGGCAAGATGGAAACACTGGAGCAGGCCATCGAGCGCGCAAGCGTCGACTCGCCGAGCGTCACTACCGGCGACGCCGACCTGGCAAGCATCGAGGTTGCACTCAACCGCCTACTGCGCCAGATGCAAGAGGCCAAGCTGCAGCAGATGCGCTTTGTCAACGATGCGAGCCACGAGCTGCGCACGCCCATCGCGGTGATTCAGGGCTACGTGAACATGCTCGACCGCTGGGGCAAAGACGACCCGGACGTGCTGGCAGAGTCCATTGCCTCGCTCAAGGCCGAAAGCGAGCATATGCAGGAGCTCGTGGAGCAGCTGCTGTTTTTGGCGCGCGGCGATGCCGGGCGCACGGTCCTGCGGCGTGCGAATACTAACCTGGCCGCACTGGTCGGCGAGGTATGCGAGGAATCGCAGATGATCGATGCCGCGCACACATATCGACTGGCGTACGATGCCGCACTTACCAGCGACCCGCGCTGCGACGCGCCCGTTGACGTGGCGCTCGTGAAGCAGGCTCTGCGCGTGATCGTGCAGAACGCCGCCAAGTATTCGGACGCGGGCACATCCATCTCGTTTGGCGTGACGCCGGATGCGGGCGCGGGCACGATCGACATAAGTGTTGAGGACGAGGGCATCGGCATGAACCAGGAATCCGCAGCCCACGCGTTTGAACGGTTCTACCGCGCCGACAACGCACGCGATGCCGGCGCGCAGGGCTCGGGTCTGGGGCTTGCCATTGCCAAGTGGATCGTCGACAGCCATGGCGGTGTCATTGGCGTGACCTCAGTCGAGGGCGTCGGCAGCCGCTTTACGATTCGCCTGCCGCGCTAGGAAGCCCCTCGGCATAAATAAAGGGATAGGGCCACACGGCCCTATCCCTTTTTGCTAGCTATGGCAGCTTGTGCGCTACTCGCGGCACAGGTGCACGGCGAAACCGGCAAACTCGCGCTTAAAGTACACGAGCTTGGTGCCGCCGTCGGGCAGCAGCACGCGCGACTCCTCGTTGACCTCGAGCCCGCGCTCGGCAAACCACTTCTCGGCCGCATCGATGTCGTTGACAGCAAAGCCAATGTGGCCCTTGGCGCCACGACCGTTCTGCTTCATGATCTCGACCAGCGAATCGTTAAAGTACGAAACCGGGGTCTCGATAACGGGCAGGCCCATCATCGTCGAGAACAGCTCCGCGATCTCCAGGGCATCTGCCGGGTCGGTGGCGTTAATGCCCACATGGGCAACGCGCATGCCAAAGAGCTCGACCGGATTGGCGTTCTGCTCACTCATACAGTCAGCGCCTACTGAGCCATGACGTCGAGGACGGCCTTCTCGGCAGCGACGCGGTTCATGCCCGTCATGAAGGGCACGCCGCTCACGTACGGGCAGGTGAGGCCCTCGGGGGCAACGGTGGTGGCGATCAGCAGGTCGGCGCCCTCGTCGCAAGCGTCCTTGGCCTCAGAGATGGCGCACTGCACGATCTCATACTTGCCGGCATAACCGTTGGCGTCGAGCATGGTAGCGACCTTCTGGGCAACGAGCGTGGAAGTAGCAGCGCCAGCACCGCAAGCCAAAACGATCTTCTTCATAGGTAATGTCTCCCTTCATGGTTTACTTTAGGTAAGTGTACCGCAGCGAGCGATGGCACTCAGCCTCGATGAGCTTTTATGCCAGTTTGCTTGCGCGCTGCGTATAATACATCTAGTACGTGTTGTCATACCGCTCGCTATATGAGCGACTAAGGATCCCAATATGCCCGATTCCCGCACACTCTGGACCGCCGTCGTTATCATCTGCATCGGCGTGTCGGTGTTCTTTAGCGTCAAAAAACGCACCACGTTCAAGCGTCTGCAGCAGCTTATGGCTGCCAAGCAGTGGGACGAGTTCGATCGTTTGCTCGACGGCAAACTCACCAGCATGCTGTACCCGCGCTACAACCGCGACTACCTGCGTCTGAACTCCTATCTGCTGCGCGAGGACCACAAGCGCGCCGATGAGATGTTCGATTTGCTGCTGGGGCTCAATCTGCCCAAGATGCAGCGCGTCGACCTGGTGATTAAGGCCTTTAACTACTATGCTGGCCAGGAGGACCGCAAAAAGTCCAAGGAGCTTCTGCACGAGATCAAGGGCTTTGAGGGCGGTCAGGCCGAGGCGGTCGCACACGAATGCCAGCTGATGTACGACACGATGATCCTCAAGCGCCACAACGACATTCCCGAGCTGGAGCGCATGCTCAAGGAAGCCGGTGACGACAAGGTTAAGAGCTGCCGCCTGGAATACCTGCTAGCCCTGCAGTACCAGAACAAGGGCGACGAGGCCAAGTTCGCCGAGTACTTGGAAAAGTCGGGCCAACACTCGATGGCCGTCAACGCGTAACGGACGGCTTGTGCTAGACTTCTAGTCTCACGGGGGCGTGGCGGAATTGGCATACGCAGGGGACTTAAAATCTCTCGCCGCAAGGATTGTGGGTTCGAGTCCCACCGCCCCTACCATGTATTGTTTACGAGCCCGTGTCCCCCAGGGATGCGGGCTTGTTTCTTTTGGATGCCGGTGGGGCTCGAACCCGCGAGGGGGCGAGCGTCAAGCGGACGCGCAGCGTCCGTAGCGAGCCGGCGAGGACGCCGGCAGGCAGCCGAAGCCGGTGCGGATTTGCGCAACAAATACGCAGATGTCCCACCGCCCCTACCATTTGGCTTTTACGGGCCCGTGCCCCCTGGGGATGCGGGCTCGTTTCTTCTGGATGCCGTTAAGCCTCTAAGTTGCGGTGGAATAGTTCCTGTTTTGGCAGTTTATCAGCCCATTTAGGAACTATTTCACCGCAACTTATGAGGGGATGGTTAAAGGGCGCTGAGGCTGGGGGTCCAGCCGATGGTGGGTAGCTCACCGTCGAGAACCTCGTTAATGGTGGCGGCCATGCCGGCAAGCAGGCTGTTCTCGCTTACGGTGAGCGTGTCGTAGCCGCCGGCTCGCATAAGCTCGCGAATCACCACGGCACCAGCCAAGATCACGCCCGCGCGTTTGGGCTGTACACCCGGTAGCGCGGCGATGCCTTCCGCGTCCAACACAGACATGCGCTCGATAGCGGCCGAGACCTGCTCCAGCGACAGCTCGCATAGGTGCACAAAGCTCGAATCGTACGGTTCCAGCTCGTGGACCAGAGCCACCAGCGTAGTCACCGTGCCGCCCACCGCGACTAAGCGTTCGGCGCGCTCAAAGTCGACAGGCAGGCCCTCAAAATAGGCGGCGAACTGCTCGCCTGCCCACGCGGCAGCGGCAGCAAGCTCGCCATCCGCGGGCGGCAACGCAGAGAAAAAGCGCTCCGTCACGCGACGGCAACCGATGTCCAGCGAGCGCGTTCCCTCCAGCGCAAAGACGCCGCGCTCCGGAGCGTATACGCCCGTCGCGAGTTCCGTGGACCCGCCGCCCGAATCCGCGACGATGATGCGCTCGCCGGCAAAGTCGTGCGCCACGCCAAAAAACGTCAGGCGCGCCTCGACCTCGCCCGGAATCACCTGTGGTTTGAGCCCCAACTCGCGCAGGCCGTCCAGCAGCAGCGCGGCATTGGACGCATCGCGCGCGGCACTCGTGCACGTGGTGCAGACGCACACGGCCCCAAAGGCACGGGCCTCGTCCACAAACATGCGGCACGCAGCGAGCACACGCTCGACAGCCGCCTCGCAGAAGCGCCCCGTCGCGTCCACGCCCTCGCCCAGGTCGGTAATCTCGGTATGCTTGGACGATTCCACAATCGCTCCGCCCTCGACCTGGGCCAACACCAGTCGCGACGACACCGTTCCCAGGTCGATCGCGGCCACCTTATAGCGTTTGCAATTTGTCATTGCGGGCTCCCCTCCGGGCGCTATTTGCCGTTGGACACGACCGTCTGGCCCTCGACGCCGTTAAACCCAAACAGCATGTCGAGCGCCTGGATGTACCACGGCGCGTCCTTGCCGACTTCTTCGATTTCCTTGGTCACTTCGCTGGCCTTCTTGGCGTTTGAGGACTTTTTGCTCGACGACGAGTCCGAATCGTCGTCCAAGCCTAGCACGTCAATCTTCTTCTCGCCGGGCATCACCAGGCCCAGGTCCTCGGACGCCGCGTCCTTGATACCCTCCTCCGAGAGCAGTTTGTCGACGCTTTTTTGCAGCTCATCATTGTATTGCTGGCGAATCTCGACCTGCTTGGCCAAGATGTCGCTCGAGCGTTTTGCCACGTACAGGTCGCGTACGGGAAAATACAGGCTCACGAGCGCCAGCGCCACCACGATACCGATAAACAGCGGACGCAGAGAGCCATGCGTAAAGTCATAGATCGCCTTGACCACCGCATTGTCGTTGGCGTAGCGCATAAAGTCCGAGCCCGAAAGACGGCTCGAAGGCCTGCTCGACCTGTCGTGCGTCTGGGCCGAGGGACGCGACGCATGTGTCGAACGTGCCGGGCGCACCGGTCCATCTGCCGAAGTATTCACATGAGCATTGGGGCGCGAGGTACTTGTCGGGCGCTGCGTGGAGCGGTCGGCGCCGGCGTAGGCGGACCCACCGAGCTGCACCGTGCGCGCACGGCGAGGCGACGGCTCACGCGAACCGGCGGAATAGTACCTGTTGTCGTAAATCTGATCCATGTGCGCCTTGTGCGGTTGAGGTTTGTTTGCGCTAAGTATTCTAGTTATAGCACGAGCGCGTGCACCACCTTCGGCAGCCTTTGCTCGACATAAAAAAGGCGCTGAGCCGTATGGCCCAGCGCCCATGGCGCTTTGCAGCATCCAGTCAAGGCGGGACGGAACCGAGTCAGCCTCCCCCTCGCCAAATTCGCCCGTTTAGCGAATGTTGTAGAACGCGGTCTTACCGGCGTAGCGCGCGCTGCCCTCGAGCTCGTCCTCGATGCGGATGAGCTGATTGTACTTGGCGATACGGTCGCTGCGGCACGGGGCGCCCGACTTGATCTGGCCGGCATTGACGCCCACGACCAGGTCGGCGATCGTGGAATCCTCGGTCTCGCCGGAGCGGTGGCTCACGATGCAAGCATAGCCGGCCTCCTTGGCGGTCTCGATGGCCTCGAGCGACTCGGTGAGTGTGCCGATCTGGTTGACCTTGACCAGGATCGCGTTGGCGGCACCCAGCTCGATGCCCTTCTTAAGGCGCTCGGTGTTGGTGACGAACAGGTCGTCGCCCACCAGCTGCACCTTGTTGCCAATGCGGCGGGTGAGCTCAACCCAGCCGTCCCAGTCCTCCTCGGCCATACCATCCTCGATGGAGATGATGGGATAGGTGTCGACGAGCTTCTCCCAGTAATCAACCATCTGAGCACTCGTGTACTCCACGCCCTCACCCTTGAGCTCGTACATGCCGGTCTCGGCGTTGTAGAACTCGGTCGAGGCCGGGTCCATGGCGTACATGAAGTCGACGCCGGGCTTAAAGCCAGCCTTCTCGACGGCCTTGGTAATGTACTCGAACGGCTCGGCATTGGTCTTAAGGTTGGGCGCAAAGCCGCCCTCGTCGCCCACGCCGCCGCCCAGGCCGGCCTCGTGCAGCACGCCCTTGAGGGTGTGGTAGACCTCGGCGCACCAACGCAGGCCCTCGGCAAAGCTCGGGGCGCCCACCGGCATGATCATGAACTCCTGGAAGTCGACGTTATTGTCGGCATGCACGCCGCCGTTGAGAATGTTCATCATAGGTGTGGGCAGCAGGTGGGCGTTGACGCCACCCAGATACTGGTACAGCGAAAGACCCGCCGACTCGGCAGCGGCGCGGGCAACTGCCAGCGACACACCCAGAATGGCGTTGGCACCGAGCTTGGTCTTGTTGGGGGTACCGTCCGCGGCAATCAGCGCGGCATCGACGGCGCGCTGGTCGAAGGCGTCGAGGCCCACGACGGCGTTAGCGCACTCGTTATTGACGTGCTCGACGGCCTGCGAAACGCCCTTGCCCAGGTAGCGACCCTTGTCGCCATCGCGCAGCTCGCAGGCCTCAAAGGCACCGGTCGAAGCGCCCGAAGGCACCATTGCGCGGCCAAAGCTACCGTCCTCGAGCACGACCTCGACCTCGACAGTGGGATTGCCGCGGCTGTCGAGCACCTCGCGACCGTAGACGTCCAAAATATCGCTCATGTTGTCTCCCTCTCACTTGGAAACATAGTGGATGCAAGCGACCGGCTGACCGTGCACCGTCGGTGCGCCTCCGTAAGTTAGCCATGTCGCACTTTTTGCATTATGCCCTAAGTTAGCCGAGGGATACACTTGATTTTCGAAAAATTTAGCGGGAACGATGAGGCGTGTCAGCCCGTCGTTCCCGCAGTCTTACTCCTCCGCCTTTGCGGCATCCCACAGGTCGTTAAGGCCGTGGGTCGAAAGCTCGGCAAGATCCACGTGGGCGTCAGCCGCCATCTGCTCCATCGCAGCCCAGCGGCGGCGGAACTTGGCCGTGCTCGCGCGCAGGGCACTCTCGGCGTCAATCCCCTCTTTGCGCGCAACGTTGACTAGGGCAAAGAGCAGGTCGCCAAACTCCATCTCGCGCTCGGGCGAGCCGGGCTCCTCGGCCTCAAACTCGGCACGCTCCTCGGCGACCTCGTCCCACACATCCTGGACCGTCTCCCACTCAAAGCCCACGGCCGCCGCCTTGCGCGACACCTTCTGAGCTTGCATCAGCGCCGGCAGGTGCGTGGGCACGCCGTCGAGCAGGCCTTCGGGCGCAGCCTCGTCCGCCGCCACAGCCTTGTCCTTGGCAGCCTTCTCGGCAAGCTTGACCTCATCCCAGATCTTGAGCACCTCGTCGGGGTTGTCGGCATCCGCATCGCCAAACACGTGCGGGTGGCGGCGAATGAGCTTGGCGTCGATATCGCGCGCCACGTCGGCCAGCGTAAACTCGCCGGCGTCCGCCGCAATCTGCGCATGCAGCACCACCTGCATGAGCACGTCGCCCAGCTCCTCGCGCAGATGCGTGGCATCGTCGGCCTCGATACAGTCGAGCGCCTCATAGGCCTCCTCGATCATGTTCTTGCCAATGCTACGGTGCGTCTGCTCACGGTCCCACGGACAGCCGTCGGGCTGACGCAGGCGCCAGATGGTCTGCACCAGATGCTGCAGCTCGGCCGACGCGTCGACCAGCGTGGACAGGTCGCGCGAGCCCTCGGCATTTTGCTGAGCCATGTGCTGCGCCATGGTTATTCCTCCTCCAGGATCACGTGACGGAACGCGCCGCCCTCGTAGATGCCGTAGCTGTGCGTACCGTCCTTGGGAATGCTCACGCTGCCGGGGTTGAAGAGCCACAGGCCCGGGTGCGCCTCGCTTGCCTCGTTAACCTTGATATGCGTGTGGCCGTAGACGAGCGCGGAGCCCTCGGGCAGCGCGGGCGCGTGGTCGACGCTGTTGTGCATGCCGGCGCCAAAGACGTGGCCGTGCGTCAGGAACAGCTCGCGGCCGGTCTCGTCGAACAGCGTGGCGTAGTCCGCCATGACGGGGAAGTCGAGCACCATCTGGTCGACTTCGGCGTCGCAGTTGCCGCGCACCGCGATGATGCGGTCGGCCAGGGCGTTGAGCAGCGGAATCACGCGCTTGGGGGCGTAATCGCGCGGCAGGTCGTTGCGCGGGCCGTGGTAGAGCAGGTCGCCTAGCAGCACGATGCGGTCGGGCTGCTCGGACTCGATGGCGGTGCAGAGGCGCTCAGTCCAATATGCCGAGCCGTGAATGTCGGAGGCGATGAGGTATTTCATGGGGAGTCCTTTCGGTGTGGGGTTGATGGGGGCTGAATACGGAGTCCAGCGGATGTGGAGCCCATCTACTGTGTTACTCAAATCGAAGCGCCGCACTCTGAGCCGCCTGCATCACGCGTTGGAGCGGCACGCCATGTTCGCGGGCAAGACGGGCGCAGTCTTCGTACTCGGGCGCCGCGCGCTCGCTGCCGTCGGGCAGGGTGGCCACCTTGACGGCTACCTCGCCCCAAGGCGTCGCCACCTGCTCAAAGCGGCGTGGCAAGCAAACACGCTCCATGACCTGGCGACGAATGCCGTTGGTCGTGGTTTCCAAAAAGATAATCGTCTGCAGGCGGTCGATATCCTCGTGTGAGCAAATCACCTGCAGCTGCCATCCGGGGCGGCCCTTTTTGCAATAGAGGGGCAGCCAGTGTACCTCGCGGGCGCCCGCCTCGCGCAGGCGTTCGGCGGCGTAGGCGAGCACCTCGGGCGACGCGTCGTCAATATCGCACTCCAGCTTGACGATGGTTTCGGGCGCATCGGTCTCGCGGGACAGCGGAGATGTACTTCCACGTTGCATACGGTCCGGATCCTTTCCGCACGGGCTCGTTTTGTTCATCCAAACGCTAGCACATCACGGGCGGCGCAGGGGCGGCGTCATGGGATAGGCGCGACTTTCGTCCGTCGTCACCCTCGCCCTCATCCAAACATGTACGTCAGCCTCCAAACATGTCATTTTTTGCAGCTTTTGGAGGCTGACGTACACGTTTTGGAGCGGGGCCACACACGATCAAAATTGCGCCCGCACTCCGTCCACCACAAAGTTCGCCGCACTCAACAATTTTGAACTTTCTACGCAGTTCATCGGCTAAAAATTACCCTCGGCATACTTATCCGCTGCACGATGTTACTCTAGTTGCATTTGGCTAACTAAGCGGCTGCCGAGGACCCCGCCCGACACCGTTACGGCATAGGAGGTTTCATGTTCGAGAAGCGGCTCTTCTCCCTGGTTCCGCAGGCAACGCCCTACATTATGGCAAGCGTCCTGTTTAAGTGGATCGCGCTCATGGCAAACATCACGGTGATGTGGATGCTTGCGCGCATCTTGGGCGGCATCGTCACGGACGGTCTTTCCGCCGCGCTCGCCGTCGATGCCCTCGCACAGGCGGCCTTGCCGCTCGCCGCCGCCATCATCGTGCGCGCCGCCTCCATCTACCTGGCCCAACGCGCCGGCGACAAGGCCGCGTTCGAGGCCGTCCGCCGCGTGCGCTCGCTCGTCTACGACAAGCTCACCGCACTCGGCCCCTCCTACACCGAAACCGTCCCCACCGCCGAGGCCGTCCAGACCAGCGTCGAGGGCGCCACGCAACTCCAGGTGTACTTTGGCGGTTACCTGCCGCAGCTCTTCTTTGCCGGCTTGGCACCCATCACGCTGTTTGTACTGCTCGTGGGCCAGGCGGGTCTTCCCGCCGCGCTGCTGCTCGCCTGCGTTCCGGTCATCCCCGTCTCCATCATGATGGTCATGCGCAACGCCAAAAAGATCGGTGCCGAGTACTGGGGCAGCTATGTCGATCTGGGCGGCATGTTCCTGGAGGCCGTGCAGGGTCTCACCACCCTTAAGGTCTACCAGGCCGATCGCAGCCGGCACGAGCGCATCAACGCCGAGTCCGAGCGTTTCCGCACAGCGACCATGCGCCTGCTGGTGATGCAGCTGCGCTCCATTTGCGTTATGGACCTGGTCGTCTATATGGGCGCCGCGCTCGGCATTATCGTAGCCACGCTGCAGCTCGCCACGGGCAAGATTGGCTTTGAGGCTGCCTTCCTCATCGTCTTTCTGTCGCAGGAGTTCTTTTTGCCCATGCGCCGCCTGGGATCGCTGTTCCACACGGCCATGAACGGCATGGCCGCCTCGCGCCGCATGTTTGGCATTTTGGATACGCCCGAGTCCGAGCGCGGCGATGTTGAGCTTGACGGTCGCGGCGATATCGAGCTCACGGACGTGAGCTATGCCTACGGCGACCGCACGGTGCTGGACAGCGCCAGCGCGACCATTGCGCACGGCTCGCTCGTGGCACTCGTGGGCGAAAGCGGCGGCGGCAAATCTACGCTCGCGGGGATTATCGCGGGCCGCAAGGGTGCCTACCGCGGCAGCGTGCGCATTGGCGGCGTCGAGCTGCGCGATGCCACGGCCACCTCACTCATGCGCGCCGTCACGCTGGTGCCCACCAACGGCTACCTGTTTGCCGGCACCCTGCGCGACAACCTGCTGCTCGCCCAGCCCAGCGCCACCGATACCGAGCTTTTGCGCGCACTCGACCGCACGCGCGTGGCGGCCTTTGTGCAGGCCAACGGCGGGCTCGACATGGTGATTAACGAGGGCGGCACCAACCTTTCGGGCGGCCAGCGCCAGCGCGTGTGCATGGCCCGCGCCCTGCTGCACGACTCGCCAATCTATGTGTTTGACGAGGCTACGAGCAACGTCGATGCCGCAAGCGAGGCCGCAATCGGCGAGGTCATTGCATCGCTCGCCGGCGAGCACACCGTGATCGTGGTGGCGCATCGCCTGTCGACGATCGTGGACGCCGACCAGATTCTGGTGCTGGAGCGTGGCCGCATTGCCGAGCGCGGGACTCACGGCGAGCTCTTGGCCACCGCGGGCGCCTATGCGCGCATGTGGAACAACCAGGAGCAGCTCTCGGCATATGCGTATGCGGAGGGTGATGCCGAGGATGCCGGCGCAATTGAGGCTGTTGACGGCAGCGCCGCCTGTACCGATGGCCTCAACGGTGCTGGCTCGTCTCCCGCTGCCATGGCGCCTGACTCCGGCCGCGCCCGTCGCTCGGCGCCGTCCATCATGTGGCGCATGATGGGGCTCGTCCGACCGCTTGCCGGCTGGCTTGTGCTAGCCGTCGCGCTGGGCAGCATTGGCATGCTCACCGCCGCGTTCGTGCCGGCCTTTGGCGCCCTCGGCCTTATGGCCGCGCTGGGCCGCAACGCCTTGGGGCTTGGTCTTACCGCAGCATGCGCGGCCTGCGCCGCCTGCGGCATCGCACGCGGACCGCTCCATTACGGAGAGCAGCTCTGCAACCATTACATCGCGTTCCGCCTACTCGCACACATTCGCGACCTGATGTTTGGCGCCCTGCGCCAGCTCGCCCCCGCCAAGCTCGAGGGCCGCGGCAAGGGCGAGCTCGTGAGCCTGGTCACCTCGGATATCGAGCTACTCGAGGTCTTCTACGCGCACACCATCTCGCCCATTGCCATCGCTCTGGTCTGCACCGTTGTGTTTGAGGGCTTTTTGCTGGCTGTGAGCCCCGAGCTCGCGGGCATCGCGCTCGTGGCCTACGCGGTCCTGGGCGTGCTGCTGCCCCTGATCTCGGCCAAGGCATGCGGCACCACCGGCCGTCAGAGCCGCGAGGGCGCCGGTAAGCTGGGCGCCTTTGTGCTCGACAGCCTACGCGGCGCGTCCGAGACTATCCAGTTTGCCGGTGGCACCGATCGCAGCCGTGCCCTGGGCAATCTGACCGAGCAAGTCGGCGCCGTGGACGCGCGCCTCAAGCGCCGCCAGGCGGCCAGCGAGGCCGTAGCCGATGCGCTTATTCTTGCGGCCAATCTGGTGATGCTCGGGCGTGCGCTGCAGCTGGTGGCTGCGGGAACGATTGACTTTGCCGCAGCGTTTGTCGCCGTCTTTACCTTTGTGTCGTCGTTTGGCTCGGTAATGGCCGTGAGCCGCCTGGGCGCCTCGCTGCAGGAGACGCTCGCCTCGGGCGCACGCGTGCTCGATTTGCTCGACGAGCGGCCCCAGTGCGCCGAGGTCGCAGATGGACAGAACGTCGAGTTTGCCGGCGCCGCAGCCGAGCATGTCAGCTTTAGCTATGCGGGCGGCGTGGACGTGGGCGGTGCGGACGCCACAGAGCAGGCCGCGAACGACACCGCTGCGAGTCTCATCCTCGACGACGTGACCTGCACCTTTGCGCCCGGCACCATGACCTGCATCATGGGGCGCTCGGGCTCGGGCAAGTCGACGCTGCTTAAGCTGCTCATGCGCTTTTGGGACCCCGCAGCCGGCACCATCACGGTGAGCGACGTCGATGCCCGCCACATCAACACGGCGAGCCTGCGCAGCCACGAGGCCTATATGACCCAGGACACACATCTGTTCTGCGGCACCGTGCGCGAGAATCTGCTGGTCGCGCACGCCAACGCCACCGATGCCGAGCTGCTCGACGCTTGCCGCTCCGCCTCACTCACCACGCTCATCGACCGTCTGCCGCAGGGACTCGACACGCCCGTTGCCGAGCTGGGCGACTCGCTTTCGGGCGGCGAGCGCCAGCGCATCGGCCTTGCGCGCATCTTCCTCAACGACGCACCCTTCATCTTGCTCGACGAACCCACCAGCGCGCTCGATGCCCTCAACGAGGCGTCCGTGATGCAAGCAGTCGACGAGCTCAAACGTCGAGGCAAGACCATCGTGCTCGTGAGCCACCGTGCCAGCACCTGCGCGTTTGCCGATTTCTCGCTTTCGGTCGAGCACGGGAGGCTGAGCTAATGGCGCGCCCGGTCGACACACCGGAGCTGGCACGCAAACGTGAGCGCGAGGCCCAGATGGTGTCGCAGATGATTGCGCTGTGGTGTCGTGGACATCATGGCGTCGGGCATGCGGTCGAGCAGGCTGGCGACGATGAGCCCGTGCGCGTCAAGCTCGGACTCCGAACCATTACGCTCTGCCCCGAATGCGCCGAGCTGCAGAAATACGCCGTCGCGCGCATTGGACACTGCCCCCACATGGGCACCAAGACATTTTGCTCGGCCTGTCCTTCGCATTGTTACCGGCCTGCCATGCGCGAGAAGATACGCGAGGTCATGCGCTGGTCGGGACCGCGTATGATCCGCTATCGCCCCATCACCGCCGTGCGGCACGCGATGGTAACGGTGCAGGCCAAACGCGTGGCGGCACGAAGCAAGTAGTCGCCGGCGCCGGCACGCGCCGCCTGCCCTTTCCAGTCGGTTTCGACTTGCAGCGTTCCCGCCGCGCCGAGGCTGCGCCATTACAATGGAACGGATTCGCCAAATGCAAAGGAGCCGCCATGTCCGCTTGCCCGCTGGTCGATTGTCACACCCACACCTCGTTTTCGGATGGCCATGCCTCGTTTGAGGACAACGTCCGCGCTGCTGCCGCCGCCGGCTGCCGCGTTATGGTCTCGACTGACCACCTCACCCTGCCCGCCAGCATGGACGCCAACTGCGAAGTGCAGGTTGTCGAGGGCGACCTGACGGCGCATCGCCTGGCGTTTGAGGACGCCCGCAGGCTTGCCGCGCAAATCGCGCCGGAGCTTGAGCTTATCTATGGCTTTGAATGCGACTGGTACGAAGGTTGCGAGCCTTTGGTTGAGGGCTGGTCCGCGGGTGCCATAGTGCGCTTGGGCAGTGTGCACTGGATTGGCGACCCGGGCGATATCATGGCCGGCGCTGCGGGTACGGCGGGAACGGAGGGCGTCGCTCGCCCTGATACGCCCGATTCGCTCTGCGGCTGGATCGACGACGACACCAACCTGCATGTTTGGGAAAACCTGGGCGTGCGCGGCGTGTGGGAGCGCTACGTCGACGACTGGTGCCGTGCTTGCGAAAGCTCACTCAACTTTGATGTAATGGCCCATCCCGACCTGGTCATGCGCTTTTCGAAGGAAGGCTTTGCGCCCGACTTTGACCCCGCGCCGTTTTGGCAGCAGATGGCCGAGTGCGCCCATGACACGGGCCGGCGCGTTGAGGTCTCGACCGCCGCACCGCGCAAGGGCCTCGATGACTACTATCCCGCGACCGGATTGCTGCGTTGCTTCGCCCACGCCGAGGTGCCAATCACCTTTGGCTCGGACGCACACCGCGCCTGTGACATCTGTTGGAATATCCGCGAAGCGCAGGCCCACGCCTACGACTGCGGTTATCGAACCTTCGACATCCCCCACCCCACCGGAGAATGGGAGTCCACGCCCCTCGCCTAAGATTAGTCGTTGGGGACGTTCTTAAACGACTAGTGGCGGCGGGCATTGAGTTCGCCGGCCAGTTCGTCGAGGGTGATGCCGTAGCGTTCGAGTGTCACGAGCAAGTGATAGATCAGGTCGCCGGCCTCGTAGCGAATGTGATCGTGGTCGTTATCCTTGCAAGCCATGATAACCTCGCTCGCCTCCTCGGCAAGCTTCTTGAGCAGCTCGTCCTCGACATCGGTCAGCAGACGGGCGGTATAGCTCTCCTGCGGCGACGCATCGCGACGGCCGTGAATCACCTCAGCAAGGCCGGTCAAGGTCTCGCCGATATTTCCCGGCTGCACGTTAGCGGTTCTGACTCCCATGGTTATTTCCTCTCGTTACTGCAGCGTAAAGTAGGTACCGGCCTCATCGAACCGAGGCTTTGCACCCTTCTTCCCAAAGAACCCATCGATGACGGCATGGGCCTCATCGAGCCTTTCTTTCTCGGTCTCGAGCCAAAGCGACTGTGCCCCGCAGGCATCGGTCAGATGCACGCGGCACGGCACGCCCGCACGGAGGAGCTCGGCGTTACAATCGGCGACTTCGAACGGCGTCACGACCCTCATCGCGCTCCCCCTTCCACGCGCTTAAAGAAGCAGGTACGGTTGCCGGTGTGGCAGGCCGGACCCGGCGAGTCGACCTTGACCAGCAGCGTATCGCTATCGCAGTCGGCCCAGAGTTCCTTGACCTCCTGCATATTGCCGCTCGTCGCGCCCTTGTTCCAGAGCTCTTGGCGGCTGCGGCTCCAAAACCACGTGGTGCCGGTCTTGAGCGTCAGCCCCACCGATTCCTCATTCATCCAAGCAACCATAAGCACCTCACCGGTGTCATACTGCTGAACCACACAGGGAATCAGCCCGCGGGCGTCGTATTTAAGATCAGCAGCTTCTACTACCTCAGTCATCATTTCTCCCAAGTAATAACAGTAAGCCCCACAGGTCGGCGAGGGTTGTCCAGGTGCCGCAGGTTGCCGCGAAAGAGGAGCGACGCGTACTTTGGTACGCGAGCGACGGTTTGAGCGGCAAGATGCGGTGCCTGGGCAAGCCGCAGCGCTAGAAGTCCAACCTGACAGGGATGCCCTGCGAGGCCATGTACTCCTTCACCTGGCGAATGCTGAAGGTTCCAAAGTGAAAGACGCTGGCCGCCAGTACGGCGTCGGCTTCGCCCTCGATCACGCCCTCGGCAAAATGCTCGAGCGTGCCCACGCCGCCGCTCGCGATGACGGGGATTGGCACCGCGCGCGCCACGGCGCGGGTGAGCGCCAGGTCAAAGCCAGCCTTGGTGCCGTCGCGATCCATACTGGTCAGCAGAATCTCGCCGGCGCCGCGACGAGCCGCCTCCTCGGCCCATGCCACTGCATCGATACCCGTGGCGTTGCGGCCTCCTGCGGTAAAAACCTCCCACTTGTCGGCATCCGGCTGCCCAGGCAGGCCGACGCGCTTGGCATCGATCGCCACGACCACGGCCTGGCTGCCAAACGCCGCGGCAGCTTGGCTGATCAGCGACGGGTCACGCACGGCGGCAGAGTTGAGCGATACCTTGTCGGCACCGGCCGCCACCATGGTTCGCATGCCCGCCAGGTCGCGGAAACCGCCGCCCACGGTATAGGGAATAGCGAGCTCCTCGGCCGCGTGCGCCGCCATCTCGATGGTCGTCGCGCGGTTGTCGCTCGTCGCGGTAATGTCCAGGAAGACGACCTCGTCTGCACCCTCGCGGTCGTAGGCGCGCGCCAGCTCCACCGGGTCGCCAGCATCGCGCAGGCTCACAAAGTTGACGCCCTTGACCACGCGGCCGTCCTTAACATCCAGACAGGGAATCACGCGTTTGGCAAGCATGGGCTACTCCTTCCCTCGGGCGGCGGCCAACGCCTGGGCCAGCGTAAAGTTGCCCTCGTAGAGCGCACGACCGGTAATGGCACCCTCGATGGCATCCTCGCCCACCGCGGCCAGTGCGCGGATATCATCGAGCGTCGAGATGCCGCCCGAAGCCACGACGGGAAAGCCCGCGACCTCGGCCACATGGCGATACGCCGCCACGTCGATGCCCGTCTGCATGCCATCGCGCGCGATGTCGGTATACACCAGATGCTTAAAGCCCAGCTCGGTGAGCTGCGCCACGGCGTCGTCGAGCGCCACACCCGCGCCGTCGCGCCAACCATTCACCTTGACCTGGCCGTCACGGGCGGCAATGTCTGCCACCAGTAACTCGCCAAAGCCTTGCGCCGCCACCTCGGCAAATCCCGGCTCGGTCACGAGCACCGTGCCTAGCGCGATGCGACGCGCGCCGTAGCCGGCCAGCTCGTCGATGCGCGCGAGCGAACGAACGCCGCCGCCCACGTCCGCGGACAGACCGTCGACGCCGCAGATGGCCTTAATCGCTGCCAAGTTGGCAGCGCACGCGTCCTCGTCCTCGCCAAAGGCAGCGGACAGGTCGACGACGTGCACCCAGCTCGCGCCCTGCTCGGCAAAGGAGCGGGCAACGGCCACGGGGTCGTCAGAATACACCTTACAGCGGCTCCGGTCGCCGCGCTCCAGGCGCACGACCTTGCCGCCGATCAAATCGATTGCGGGAAACAGAGTCATCGGCCGGCCCCCTCGACGATGCTCACGAAGTTCTTAAGGATGCGCTGACCCAGCGCAGAGGATTTCTCGGGATGGAACTGGCAGCCCCACACGTTGCCGTGGCGCACGATGCACGGGAAGCTCCGTGTATAGTGCGTGCGCGCCAACACATCGGCGGCATCGACGTCGTCGGCCACCGCGTAGCTGTGAGTGAAATACATGTTGGCGCCCTCGGCAAAACCGGCAAGCAACGGATCGGCCGCACCGGCGGGCGTCATGCGCACCTGGTCCCAGCCCACGTGCGGGACCTTCAGACGGCTCGACTCCAGGTGCGTGCACGAGCCACGCATGATGCCCAGGCCATCGACCCAGGGACCACCGGCCTGCTCGGAGGCATCGTCGTCCGCGTCCGCGTCCTCGTTCGCAGGCACGCCCTCGTTGCCGCGCTCAAAAAACAGCTGAAGGCCCAGGCAGATGCCGAGCAGCGGAGTTCCGGCGGCAACGGCATCGAGCACGGCCACCTCCTCGCCGCTCTGACGCATAAAGGCGATCGCGTCATAGAACGCACCCACGCCCGGGATGACCAGGCCGTCGGCGTTGCGGATCTGCTCCGGATCGTCCGACGTGCAGGCGGCAGCACCGGCGCGCGCAAGCCCGCGCACGACGCTCGACAAGTTGCCCTTGTGGTAGTCGACCACCACGATCTTCGGTTCGCCCACGCGACCCCTCCACTTCTCATCATCCAAAACCACCACAAAGAGGACAGGCATCTTCGTGGTGGTTTTACCCTTGTGACGGTCACAGTGAGCCCTTGGTGCTGGGAATGCCCTGCACGCGGGGATCCAGCTCACAGGCATGGCGTATCGTGCGGCCCACGGCCTTAAAGGCGGCCTCGATAATGTGATGCGAGTTGCTGCCCGCCAACTCGCGCACGTGCAGCGTGAGCTTGGCGTCGCGCGCAAAGGCGTAGAAGAACTCGACGGCCAGCTCGGTATCGAAGCTGCCCACGCGCTCGGTCGGCACGGGCAGCTCGCAGTAGGCCTGTCCGCGGCCCGAAATATCAACAGCAGCCATCACAAGCGTCTCGTCCATGGCAATCGCCGCGTCGGCAAAGCGCGTAATGCCCGCCTTGTCGCCCAGTGCCTGGCAAAACGCCTCGCCCAGCACGATACCCGTGTCCTCGACGGTGTGGTGCGCATCGACCTCCACGTCGCCCACCGCGTGCACCGTCAGATCGAACAGACCATGGCGGCCAAAAGCGTTGAGCATGTGGTCGAAAAACGGCACGCCGGTCGAGATATCGCACACGCCGCTTCCGTCCAGGTCGAGCTTTACGACAATGTCGGTCTCGCCCGTCTTGCGGGTCACCTCGGCATAGCGGTCCATCTACATCTCCTCCTTCACCAGCGCGGCAAACGCAGCCAGCACCTCGTCGTTTTCCTGCGGGGTACCCACGGTAATGCGCAGGCAGTCCGCGAGCCCCGGCGCGTAGCTAAAGTCGCGCACCAAAATCGAATACTCGTCGCGCAGACGCTCGCGCACGCGCGTGGCATGCGGCGTGCGCACGAGCACAAAGTTCGCCGCGCTCGGCCACGCCTCCACGGTCAGACCCTCGGCAGCCATTGCGCGTAGGGCGCACAGCTCGCGCTCGCGCTCGGATGCAACCTGTGCCACTACGGGCGCGTACGCATCGCAGGCACGCACGCAGGCAAGCGCGGCGGCCTGGCTCAGCACGTTAACCGAGTAGATTTGGCGAATCGCCGCAAACACATCGATGACCTCGGACGCCGCGATCACATAGCCCAGACGCGTGCCGGCAGCGCCAAACGCCTTGGACAGCGTATGCAGAATCACCAAGTTGGGATGCTCGGCGATAAGCCCCTGCGCCGTGGTAGCCGCGCCAAACGAATCGTCCGCAAACTCAACGTAGGCCTCGTCGACCATGACCATGCCGGGGCACGCATCGCACAGGGCCGCGACAAAGTCGAGCGGTGCCACGTCGCCCGTGGGGTTGTTGGGCGAAGTCACGATGGCCAGGTTGCACTCAGGCGCCGCTGCAAGCACCGCCGCTTGGTCGAGTTCAAAGGTCGCCGGGTCGCGCCACACGTCGCGCACCTCGGTCTGACAGAGCGATGCAAAGAACGCATACTCGCTAAAGCACGGCGGGCAGTTGAGCAGGGTCCGCCCCGCGCCGCCAAACGCCAGCAGGTAGTTATAGAGCAGCTCGTCGCCGCCGTTTCCCACGCAAATATTCTCACGCGCCACGCCATGCCAGGCAGCAAGCTCATCGCGCAGGTCGTTGGACATGGGATCGGGATAGCGGTTGAGCGGCGTGGCAGCCAGGGCCGCGTCGACCGCCTCGCGCACGCCAGCAGGCACGGGATAGGTGTTCTCGTTGGCCGAAAGATTGATGCGCGTAGGCGTAAAGTTGGGATCATAGGGCTCAATGCCGGCCAGGTAGGGCTGGACGAGTTCCTTCATGCGCGGCGTAAGTTCGGCCATGTTAGGCCTCCTCGCCGGTCGCGCCAGCGCCATCCGAGCCTGCAGCCGCCAGGTCCACACCCTCGGCGACCGTCGCCACAGCGTCGCCCGGCCAGGCGACCTTGGTCAGGTCGGCCGCAGCCAGCGACTCGGCACTCACGGCATCCTCGCCCTGCTCCAGCACGCGACGACGCAGGGCGGCAGAGAGCGCGTGCGCCCACAGGCCCTCGGCCTCGGCCAGGCGCTGCGTAGCGGGAGCGTCGGAGAGCAGACCCTCGGGCGTATAGCAAATGACGCTCGAGCGCTTAACGAACTCTTCGACCGAAAGCGGGTTGGAGAACAGGGCCGTGCCGCCGGTCGGCAGCGTGTGGTTGGGGCCAGCAACATAATCGCCAAGCGGCTCGGAGCTCCAAGCGCCCACAAAGATGGCGCCGGCGTTGCGAATGCCGCCAAGCAGGCCCATTGCATCCTTGCAGTGCAGCTCCAGGTGTTCGGGCGCCACGGTGTTCACGGCCTCGACGGCGGCAGCCATATCGGCGGCCACCACGATGGTGCCTTCGTTGTCGAGCGAAGCACGCGTGATCTCGGCACGCGGCGACTGCGCCACCAGGATGTCAATGCCAGCCTCGACCTCGCGCGCAAACTGCTCGTCGCAAGTCACCAGATAGCAGGCTGCCAGCGGATCGTGCTCGGCCTGGGCCATCAGGTCTGCCGCGACCACCATAGGCTTGGCCGTGGCGTCGGCCAGCACGCAGACCTCGGAGGGACCGGCGACCATATCGACACCCACGTCACCCGAGACGATCTGCTTGGCCGCGGCAACAAAGGCGTTACCTGGGCCGGTAATTTTGTCGACGCGCGGAATGGTCTCGGTGCCGTACGCCAGCGCGGCCACGGCCTGGGCGCCGCCCACCATATAGATTTCGTCCACTCCGCCGAGCTTTGCCGCGGCGAGCGTGTAAGGGCTGATCAGGCCGTCTTTTTGCGGCGGGGTCACCATGACCACGCGCTTGACGCCGGCCACCTTGGCGGGAATGGCGTTCATAAGCACCGTGGAGGGATACTGCGCGCGGCCTCCCGGCACGTAGATGCCGGCAGCGGCAAGCGGGGTCACCTTAACGCCGAGCATCGTGCCGTCCGGGCGCGTGGTAAACCAGCTCTGCTCGACCTCGCGCTGGTGGAACTCGCGAATCTGGCGTGCAGCCTTTTCGAGCGCCGCGACAAAAGCCGGATCGAGGCCTTCGAGCGCGGCATCGATCTGCTCTTGCGGAAGACGGAAGCTCTGCAGCTCAACACCGTCAAAACGCTGACAGTAATCGCGCACCGCGGCATCGCCGTTGGCACGCACGTTGGCCACGATATCGCGGGCGGCGTCGATGATGTTTTGCGGCAGCACGCCCTTGCGGTTGAGCTGGTTGGTAACGAGGCGCTCACCGGGAGCAAGCTTGATGGTCTTCATTTCGGTATCCCCTATCGGTCGAGGTTGTGTTCGAAAAACGAGAGACCGGGCGGCGGCGCCAGTCGGCCCGCAGCCCGGACGTTGGGGCGCCCGTGCGTGCTCGCGCTATTGTGCCGAGCCCGCAACGGGCTCAAAATGCTTGTCCTTAACAGCCGCGGCCAGGCGATCGGCCAGATTGCGCACGCGCTGATCCAAGCGAGCGGCACCCGGGTTGACGAAGAAGCGGGCCGTGCAGTCCATGATGCGGCCGATGATGACCAGGTCGTTATCGCGCAGTGTGGCGCCCGTGGCGGTAATATCCACGATGCGATCGGTCATGCCGACAATGGGGCCCAGCTCGATGTTGCCGTGCAGCGAGACGATGTCGGCGTTCACGCCGCGCTCGGCATACCAGGCACTCGCGATGCGCGGATACTTGGTGGCCACGCGAAGCGACCCACGGCGGGCATAGTTGCGCTCGGCCTGGCCGGCGCGCCACGCGGGCTCCGCCTCGATAAAGGTGCACAGGCCGTAGCCCAGATCGACCAGCTGCAGCAGGTTGAGGTCTGCCTCGATAAGCGAGTCCCAGCCGCAGATGCCACAGTCGGCACCGCCGCAGCCCACAAAAGCGGGCGCGTCGCTGGGACGCACGATGACAAATTCGATATCGCCGACCGTGCCCTCGCCGGCACGTGTGTCGCGACCACGCACGATCAGGTGACGGCCGGGATCGCGCAGCTCAGAGACATCCAAGCCCGCGGCCTCGAGCACATCGAGCGTATCGGCCTTGAGCGAGCCCTTGGGCACGGCGATACGCAGCGGACCCTCGGCGCCACGGCCCACGGCATGGTCACCATCGGAAGCAGCGTCCTCGGCCGAGGTGCGCGCGGCTTCCAGACGCTCGAGCGAAAAGGCAAAGCCCGCCGCCGGCACCTCGATGCCGTCGCCGAACGCACCGGTAAAGATGGAGTCGTAGCGACCGCCCGAGCCCACCGGATCGGGCAGGCCACCGGCATAGGCCTTAAAAACCAGGCCCGTGTAGTAATCAAAAGAGTTCATGATGGAGAAATCGAAGGACAGCACCTGGGCGTCCTCGGGAGCCAGACCATCAACCAGGGCACGCATCTCGCGCGTCAGCGGCGCGACGATGCCCGCCGCCGCCAGCAGCGCGTCGACGCGGTCGAATACCTCGGCGCCGCCGTGCAAGCGCGGCAGCTCGCTAATGGCGGCCTTGACGGCCTCGGGCTCGGCGCTTGCCGCCACACGGGCATCGAGGCCCACAAAGTCGTTGGCGTGCACGCAACGCAATGCCTCGGCAGCCAGTTCGCGATCCTCGCACGCCGCGAGCAGTTCCTTAAACGGACGCACGCTGCCCGCGATAATGCGCGCATCGGGCAGCGCCAGCTTGCGCATAGCCTCCGCCACCAGCGAGACGATCTCGACATCGCCCGCGACATCGCCCGCACCGATAAGTTCAAGGCCCAGCTGAGTAAACTGACGCGAGCCACCGGCATTGCGTTGGCACTCGCGAACCACCGGTGCCTCGTAGCGAAGGCGCAGCGGCAGATCGGCCGCGCGCATGCGGGTCGAAACCAAGCGCACGATCGGCAGCGTGTTGTCGGGACGGACCACCAGCAGGCGACCGTCGTCATCAAAGAGCTTAAACGGGGTGTCCGCAATGCGGCCGCCCTCCTCGAGCGAGCCCTTGTCCTCGAGCAGCGGCGTCTCGACCGGAAGGTAATGATGCTCCCTGAAGCAGCCCTTCACCGTCAGCGCAATCTCCTCGCGCGCCTGAGCCTCCTCGGGCAATATGTCCCGGAATCCCCACGGTGTGGCCGTCATCTGGTGAGCCTCCTCATGCTGTGTTTCATATAGAGCAGAAGACCGGCATAGCTCCGCCGGTCTTCTGGGTACTTTAGCATACTAGAGTGTTTGCGGGGAGAATCGTCCTCCTCGGCTCATAGCGTATTCATTTGGAAACATAGGGGAAAGCGCGTCCCGCCCGCCAGCCAAAAACTGAGATGCGGTTTCCGGTTGAGGTCCTCAGCGGAAAGTGTGTCCCATTCTGAGCGCCTGTTCTGGGACGTGCTTTCCGCCAGAAGCCTCAAGCGGAAAGCACGTCCCGTTTCTCAAAAAGCGTCAAACGCCAACTCGGCGCCCTGTCCCACTTAGGCGCCAATCGCGCGTCGGTACTCCGCCATAACCTGAGCGTCGGCTGCCGCGGGATTGGCGAAATAGCGCCAATCATAGGTCTCGGCCGAAACAACTCCGCGATAGCCGCGCGCCACCAGCCTATCCAGGTCGGCGCGCATATCGCGGTCGCCGTCACCCCAAGCAAGATGCGTCGTGCCATCTGCCGCAACATCGACAAAATGCACGTGGGCGACATCATCGCCAAGCAGATCAAAATAATCGTCGATGGTATCCCCCGCCACCGCCATAGCGCCCAAATCCAGACACGCCTTAAGTGCCGGATGATCAACTGCCTCGATCATGCGCTTCGTATCGGCCGCCGAGTTCACGATCATCGACTCAACCGGCTGTAGGGCCTCGAGCACCAGTCGCACGCCGCGCTCTCCCGCATGCTCGGCAATCGCACGCAGCATCGAGGCGCTGCGACCCCACGCGTCCTCGATCGGCTCGTTCAAAAATGCCCAGCCGCTCGAGACCATGACCTGCTCGGCTCCAAGTTCCGCCGCGATATCTACAACGTTCTTAAAGTACGCGAGCGTGCGGGCACGCGCCTCATTCCCGCGCGCCGCGATATTCCACGGCTTGGGGTTGTTCTGTTCGGGACAAAGCCCCACAATCCGAACCCCATACCGCTGCGACAGCTCCCGTACCCGCTCGAGCGAATCGTATCCATGGCAATCGACATACAGATGCATCGCCCCGGTCCAAAGCTCGCAACACGTGTAGCCCGAAGCCGACGCCGAAGAAAAGAACTCCTCAAGGTCAAAATAACGATGGCTGATATTCATGACGGCAAGCTGGGGATAGCTCATAATTACTCTCCAACCCAAGCGAGGCCCCGTTCCATATAGGAGCGAGGCCCAATTACACAAACGTTATTTGCTCTTAGTAGTCGAACTGGTGATAGTAGCGACGGTAGTTGAGGTTGTGCTTGGTGACCGTCTCGTAGTAGCGAGCCAGACGGTCGGTCACGA
>OGYU01000232.1_pt1 | contig 46377 bp, 35 predicted proteins | sample 1576581 | NCBI WGS metagenome assembly OGYU01 (sample SAMEA3541547, study PRJEB24748) | human gut metagenome | biome: human gut; feature: human-associated habitat; material: faeces | place: China | collected 2012 | reverse complement strand
AAACCGGCGACTCCAAGCTTGTTCGTGCCGTAAAACTTACGGCAGGGCAGGCGCTTTCTTTGATAAACTGGAATTTTCATGTGCTCAACAAATTTGACACTTTGTATTTATCGAGAATACTCTTGAAACCATTTTGCAAAGCGTGATTTATTGAAAATAATGAATTTATATAGTTTTCCATTTTTCATATTAACTGTTGCAATTGGAAAGACTATCCACTTCCAAGAGATTTCTTTTATTTCCTGCATCGGCAAAACTAAATTTTTGTATTTTTGTCAACTGTAAGCTTGTTTGTCTTGTAAGTTGGCGACTGACTATCGAGGTAGCAAGATTTTCTGCCCTAAGTATATCACACAAAAAACCGAGTTTCAACGCAGGAAAAGCAAATCCCCTGTCCTTTCGGGCAGAGGATTGAAATTTAGCCATGCTGTTTGAGATATTCGGCGCTGAGTTGCAAACTCTTTATGGGGGAGTTATCCACCCAGTTGCGGTGGCTTTCCAAAATCACAGCATCCACGCCGACAGAAAGCGCCTGTGCCATCAGGCTGTCGAGATCCATATTGCCGGTACCCAGCTCCATGCTGTCGGTTTTCAAAATCGGCGTTACGGCGCTGCCCGAAATGCGGGTGCCGCGGTCATTGATATGCCACAGCTTCATGCGGGTGCCAAGACGCTGCATCCACGCAAGGGCGTTCGCACCGCCCTCGGTAAACCAGTAGCTGTCAAACTCAAAGTTGACGAATTGCGGGTCGGTTTCCTCCAGCAAAATGTCGTATGCACGCTTTTCGGCGTTTACATGGCGCAACTCGCAGTTGTGGTTGTGGTAGAGCAGCTCCACGCCCTCGGCCTTCAGCGCCGCGCCCGCCTTGTTCAGCCGTGCGGCAAGGTCGTGCATCGTGGCTTCATCGCCGTAATCAAAGCGGTACATGCCGGTGATAACAACATACTTCGTGCCGAAGCTTTTGGCTTCATCGGCCACGGCCTTGGCGTCGCGTTCCAGACTGCCCAAATCGGTGTGCAGGCTGACGACTTGCAGCCCCGCTTCTTTGACCAAAGCGTGCCAGTCGAGGTTGCCGCCCTTGCCCACAGGCATACCGGCGGCCTTGGTCAGCAGCCGCACCATAAAGCCGATGGGGTGGATCATAAACCCGCACAGCTCAATGCCGTCATAGCCTGCGGCCTTCATGGCGGCCAGCGTCTGCCGTGCCTCGTTTTCGTTGCTTAAAACGGTTCCCAGCATAAACTGCTGGACTGCTTTTGTGGGCATGGTTCAGCCCTCCATCTTGATGATTTTTCCCGTTGTGATGCCGTTTTCGTTGAAGCTGTCCACGCAGACGTAATAGGTCTGCCCGGACATCAGCGTGGAAAGCGTGACCTCATCGGCATCATAGACGAGCCAGCTTTGGTACAGCTTATCCGGGGCAATGCCGTAACGCACATTGCAGCCTTGGGCGTTCTCAATATGCTGCCAGCTGATTTTGCCGTCCAGCGCATCCACGCGCACGGCTTTGGCGTCGGCTTGGGCAGGGCGGTCGCCCTCGCTGTTGCCGAACACCCGCAGCCCGCTGACGCGCAAGGTCTGCCCGTAGGGCAATTCACCGCCCGCCACGCGGATATACCGCGCACGGATGCCGTCGGCGTACTCATAATAGCCGTTGGAGCACTCGCAGGCAACATCCTCGCGCAACGTCCACACCTTGCCGTCCAAGCTGGTTTCCACGGTGTAATGCGAAATCTGCGGGCTGGTTTCGATGTGGCGGGTCTTGCGGTCATCGCCGTAGCTGTCAGCAGGGAAGTCCACCGCCAGCGCTTCGTCCGCCATATTGACCTGAACTGCCCACACATCGCAGTCTCTGCCCAAATCTACGCACAGCCATTCGCCGGGCTGGTCGCTGCCCGCGCTCCACCAGCGGCGGCAATCCTCGTCCACGGCATTCACCGGGTCGCTGCCCTCGGCGGTGGAGGATGCCGTCACGGTCTTGCGGTAGCTGAGCAGCATCCACTTGGGCTGCTGGCTGGCGGCGTCAAATTTGCCTGCCGGAATCTCATGCGGGTAGTCGGCAAAATTCTGGTTGCAGTACAGCACGCCGTCCGCGTCAAACCCGGCAGGGAACAGACCCACGCGGCGCTCAAAGTCGTGGTTGACCGAAATGCGCATCGTGGATGCGTGCCAGTAGTTGCCGTACTTGTCGGCAATGGTGCTGCCGTGTCCGGCACCCGTCATAAACCCGCCCGGCTTGGCGGAAAACGGGTTGGAGCTTTGCAGCGTGAACGGTCCCAGCGGGGACTTGGAGGTGTACACACCATCTGCGTAGGTGTTGTACTGGGTGCCGGGGCAGGCGTATTGCAGATAATACGTACCGTTGTGCTTTGTCATGAACGCGCCCTCGATATAGGGCTTGTCAATAGCCTTAAACATCGCGGTCAGCACTTCGGCGTTCAGTCCCGGCATCTGCGCCATCTGGGGCGGCAGCTCCAGCTTGCCGGCTGCCTCGTTATAGAAAGGCTTCATGGCTTTGTACAGCACACTGCTCTCTTTATCCACAATGCCGTTGTTGCCGGGGCGCTCATAGCCCAGTTCGTTTTCACGACCGAAAATCAGTTCTTTTTTCTCGCCGATGGGCGTCATTGTCTTTGGGTCCAGTTCAATGCCCCAGATGGGGGACATGTTGGAGCAGCCCCAGTAGAAATAGACGCGGCCATCATCGTCCCAGAACATATCCGGGTCCCAAAAGGCGAACGGAGCACTGACCTCGGTAAACGGCTCGGTCAGCGGGTCCGCCGTGCGTAAAATCGGGCAGTTGCGCCCCTTGCGGCTGGCAGAAAAATAGAGATACTCGCCGACCTGGCGCACATCGGGGGCGTAGTCGTAAATGAGCAAATCGGGGTCGGCGTGGAAATCCCAATGCAGCAGATCGTCCGAGTACCAGAACCCTGCCGACATCGAAACAAACAGGTAGTATTTACCTCTGAAGTACACCAGTGTCGGGTCAGCGCCCTCGCGGAAACCGGCGATGCGCTCACCCTCCTTCATATGCTGGTAACGGTAGCCCAAATCCAAGGGGTTGCAGTAGGTTTTCATATGGCACATCCTTATTGATATTGGTTTTCAGTATAAACTGCTGCATACTTTTTTGGATATTGCATGCATATCCAAGGATTAGATACTTGCTGCAGGGATAACTTTTTCCAGCCACGCAAGTGCAAGGTTCGGCCATTGGCTGGCGGATGGGTCGGGTTTGTTGGGGTTCTGTGCGTGATAGGCAGAGAGTAATTTCGTCCATTCGGCGGCAAATGCGGCGATATCGGCGGCTTGTGCTGCTGGCGCAAAAATTTCCGGCAGCTTGTTTGATGACTGTGCATACATCATTTTCATCGTCTGCCAGGTCTGCATCATGGTTTGCAGGGCTTGTGGTGTGACCTCGTTTTCGGCCCATTCTGCGTTGGCGAGGCTCAGACCGTGCTTGTTCTCCATAAACAGGTGAAGCTCACAGCGCACACCATGCGCACGGCAGCTTTTGGCAAATAAAATGCTGTTGTCCACGGGAACCGTTTCATCGGTAAAGGTCTGCCACAGAAAAGTCGGCGGTGTCTGCGCCGTAACGTGATTTTCCAAGCTGGCCCATGCAAGCTGCTCCGGTGTCGGATTTTCCCCAAACAGGCAGGTGAAGCTGTCTTTGTGGGCAAACTCGCCCGCTGTAATGACGGGGTAGCAGAGAATGACCGCATCGGGGCGGTTGTCAATTTCTGCGTTCGGATCGGCAGACAGACACACATCGGCATGGTGGACGGCCAGACTGCCGACCAAATGTGCGCCGGCAGAAAAACCGCAGCAGCATACGCGGGAGGGATCGATATGCAGTTCTGCCGCGTTTTTGCGCAGATACCGCACCGCGCGGGAAATATCCCGCAGCGGCTGCGTTTCAAGGGGCTTTAAGCGGAACATATTGGTCGTGTAAGTCAGGACAAAAGCTTGATACCCGGCATCGAAAAAACGCTTGGCGACCATTTCGCCCTCCGATGGACTGACCAGTGCATAGCCACCACCGGGAACGACAACAACAGCCGGTCGGGCAGTCTCATCCTCGTGCTGATATGGGATCAAATTCGGAACAAATGTACCTGCGCAGGGGTAAGAATACTCGCTTCCTTGATAGAGAGTAATCACTTTATTTATCCTCCTTGCGGATGCCCTGCAAAACGCGGTTCAGCTGCTTGATGCTCTCGGCGTCCGTGCCTGCCTGCTTGAGCATACTCTCCACGGTCATGCGCTGCATGGCGCGCTCCATCATGGCAACCAGCGCCGGATTATCTTTTACGGCGGCGGCTACATCACCGCGGGCGGCAGCCGCCTTGTCGGTAATGGCTTTCAAAACGGGTCCGACCTTGGCGTCCGCCATGGCAGCTGCCATATTGTCCTTGACGCTCCAGCAGGTTTCGTCCAGCTCACCGTCAAACCAGTTGTTCACGACCTGACGGTTGGACATGGCGTAAGCGGGGTTCGGCTCGGCAGCCTTGTTGACCAGAATCACGCTGGAATACGCCCCCGCGCGGGCCTCAATGCTGTGCTTGCCGGTGATGGGCACATTGAAAACAAACACTTTGTCGCCTTTTTTCGTTTCGACCAGGTGTCCGTCCTTGTACAGCGAAACCTCCGGCAGGTTGGAGTAGACCCGGACTTCGGTCACATCCTCGGTGCGGTCCACATAGCGGCTGCCGCAGGTGTGTACAAAGGGCTGCTTGCTCCAGTACGCCTTGTACAGGTAGAAGGCGTCCTTTTTGATTTTGCGGTCAAAGGTGACAAGGCCCTTCTGGTTCTCGCCGTTTTTGCCGCCCTCGTCGCGCCCGTCGGCGGCAAAGTCGAACATATTCCAGACATGGGTCGCCCACAGCCACGGGCGGTCAGCAATCATTTTTGCCATGTGCTCGTGATAGACGCACTGGTAGGTTTCGGTATAGTCGCCCTTTTCGGGGTGGGCGCTCTGGTAGGCGGGGTTGGCGTCCGCGCCGTACTCCGAAAAACCGATGCAGCGGTCCGGGTATTTGGCGTGGTAGGTATCAAAAAAGTCGTCGTTCTGGTCAAGCTCGCCCAAGTACCAGCCAAAATACAGGTTGTAGCTGTTCACATCGGGGATTTCCAGAATCGGGCTGGTGATTTCCAGCATAAAGACGTTCGCCATCGTGGTCGGACGGGTCGGGTCAAGGCGGTGCGCCAGTTCGTTCAAGGCGCGGTGATTTTCCAGCAGCTCCTCATTCACAGGGCTGGCGGCGGTAATTTCGTTGGACAGTCCCCAAACAGCAATGCAGGGGTGGTTGTAGTTCTGGACGATGAGTTCTTCCATCTGGGTCAGCGTGTTGGCGCGGCCATTGTGCATGTGCATCGTGATGTAGGGGATTTCCGCCCAAATCACGACACCCTTTTCGTCGCACAGATCATAGAATGCCTGCGCGTGCTGGTAGTGGGCAAGGCGGATGGTGTTGGCACCCATTTCAAGGATCAGCGCCATATCTTCTTCCATCATCTCGCGGGTGATGGCAACGCCCGCGCCCTTGCGGTCCTGATGGCGGGAAACACCACGCAGGGGATAGGGGCGCCCGTTCAGGATAAAGCCCTTCTGCGGGTCAATTTCAAACTTGCGGCAGCCGAAGCGGGCGGTCTCGGTCTCGCCATTGACCAGCCGCGCAGTCACGGTGTAGAGATACGGGTCATCAAGACCGTCCCACAGGCGGGCATGCTCCAGCGTGAACACGGCTCTGGCGGTGCCGTCCTTGACGGCAACGCTCGTCTGCTGGCCATCCAGTGTGAAGGTGACACTTTCGGCACCCACCACAGCGGCCTCCACCGTCACTTCACAGCGGCGGGCGTCGAGGTCCGTGACAATCGGCGTGACCCTGACAGGCACCGCGCCGTTTTCAGCAAGGGCAAAATGAGCAGCGGGCACAATATGCAGCGTTACATCGCGGTAAATGCCGCCGTAGAAGGTGAAATCGGCTTTTTGCGGGTAGACGGTGTCATTGTCGCTGTTGTCCACATTCACGCGCAGCAGGTTGCTGCCGTTGCGCAGCGCATCGGTAATGTCCACGCAAAATGCAGAATAGCCGCCCTTATGCTCAGCAAGCTTTTGCTCGTTCAGGTAGACCTCGGCGGTCATGGCAACGGCATCAAACTGCAAAACGGCACGTCCGTTTTCCGGCAGGACGATGTCAGGTAGCACGGTGGTGTAGCTGCAGGTGCCGCGGTAGTAGTCGTTGCCGCCGTCCTGCCCGTCGATGGCGTTCCAGGTGTGGGGCAGGGTGACGGGTTCGTCGTGTCCTTCTTTGGAAAAAATCCAGTTCTGGTTCAAAAGAATTGTCTTGCTCATAACATGACTCCTTATGTGTGGATTTAACTTCAAACAGCCGAAAGGGCTGCAAACCCTTTCGGCTGTTGTGGGATGGGCTTACTGAAGCTGTTCTTTATAGAATTCAGACTGTGCGGCAGCCTTCTTCTCGGCAATGCGCTTCTGGACGTTGACCATCTCCTCCTTGCTCAGCGGGCAGCTGCGCATGGCAATCAGCGTAATGATCCAGCCGATGATAGGCAGACCAAACTTGAGAACCATAGCCATCCAGAAGATAGCGGGGGTGCAAGGGTCGGTGGGCTGGGGCATCGTGGCGGTGTAGCCCAGCAGCGCAACAGCACCGGTGGCAATCACGGCGGCAAAAGAGGTGATGAGTTTATCGACCAGGCTGTAGGTGCCGGAGACAACGGCGGGAATATAACGCCCGCTGCGGTCGAGCTCAAAGTCGATGGCATCGGCCATATACGAGGTGTTGGAGGTGGTGATGCACATATTGGAGCCGTTCTGCAGCAGAGACAGAATGACATAAATAATCATGGCGGGGCTGCCCATGACACCGATCTGTTTGGGGTCAATGACAAGGAAGAACACGATCATAACAGCGGTGATGACCATGCTGATGCAGGTGAAATTGACAATGCCCTTTTTGCTGCCGTGCTTGCCGACATACTTGGCACCGAAAGCGGCGAAGAAGATGGACGGCACCATGCTGATAACCGACAGGATCGTGCCAAGACCTATATTGCCGATGATAATGCCGCCGAGAATTGTGTTGATGATGGCCTGGCTGCCGACCTGCTGAGCCAGCTTGTCGGATGCGTTGGACGCAATGTAGCACTGCAGCGGCTTGTTGTGCTTGAGGACCTCGACAATATCGGCCATCTTCAGCGGTTCGGTTTTCTTGGTGCCGACAAAGGTTTCGGGTTTGTCGAAGGCGGAAACGCCGAGGCAGACCAGCAGGGTGCCGATGGCGGCAACAATCAGGGTGACATTGCAGGCAGCGGTCAGAAATGCCTGATTATAGGTGCCGCCGCACTTGGGCAGCAGGACAACGTTGAGCACCATGGACATAACCATCGGCACCAGATAGTTGAATGCGGTCGTCCAGACGCCGAGGGTGGGGCGCTGGCGCGGGTCATTCGTCATAATGGCGGGAATGGTCTGCGCCGTCATATTGGTGGTGGTGTAGCCGATGACGTAGACCACGTACAGCAGCGTGAACGTGACCAGCCCCATCCCCTTGGAGGAGAAGCCGGTGAACATCGCGTAGAGGGCAACGGCCTCAATCAGGTAGCCAGCGATCAGCAGCACACGCAGCTTGCCGAACTTGGTGTTGACGCGGTCATACACAAAGGCCAGCAGCGGGTCGGTGATGCCGTCCAGAATACGGGTGCAGGTCAGGATGATGCCAACCGCGGCGGTGGTGATGCCGTAGCCGATGCTGGCCGAATAGCTGGCCATACCGATGAGCGAGTAGACGCTCATACCGACCAGCGCGTTGCAGGCGTAGCAGATGATTTGCCATGTTTTGGCGCGGCGGTATTGTACGCCGTCAACTTCTGAAGCAGTGGGTTTCTTTTTGAACATTTTGTTTTCCTCCTAAAAATTCCGCAGTGGTTTTTCTCACTGACACCACTATACCAGAAGCAAAACGGCAGCAGGAGATAAAAATCAGCAGATAAGGAACAAAAATTCGCGCATTATTTCAAGCAACACGAAATATTGTCCTGCTTTGCTAAATAATACCCTCACGACTTGCGCTTGTTATGGTATGATGCAGGTACAGAAGTCAGACTGTCGAAAAACGCTTGTAGGGGCGAGCATTGCTCGCCCGTGCCCGTTTGCCTTGCAAAAAAACTGTCCCGGAAAATGCGTTGCTGCGGTAAGTTGGCGGGCGACCAATGGTCGCCCCTACGCACGCAATAAGGCAAGAATGCAATTTATTGACGGTCTGAGAAGTTTCTTGATTTGCTTTAGACAGCACAGGTAAGGAGAAAATTATGCAGAAATTTGAAAAAGGCTTTTTTGTGGGCGCCGCCACCGCCGCCCATCAGGTCGAGGGCAACAACATTCATTCCGACTACTGGGCACAAGAGCAGCTGCCCCACACCAGCTTTGCTGAGCCGAGCGGCATTGCCTGCGACCATTATAATCGGTATGAGGAAGATATTCGACTGCTGGCGGATGCCGGGCTGAACGCCTACCGCTTTTCCATCGAATGGGCGCGCATCGAGCCGGAGGAGGGCAAGTTCGACCCTGCCGAAATCGAGCATTACCGCAAGGTCATTGCCTGCTGCAAGGCGCACGGTGTGGAACCTGTTGCGACGCTGCTGCACTTCACCAGCCCCAAGTGGCTGATTGCCAAGGGCGGCTGGGAGGCAGAATCCACGGTCGAATACTTCAAACGCTATGTCAGCTATGTGATGGAGCAACTGGGCAGTGAACTTTCTTATGTCTGCACCATCAATGAGGCCAACATGGGCCTGCAGCTGGCGGCAATCTCCAAGCGGTTCCGCCTGATGGCAGAGCAGGCCGCCAAGGCTGCTGCCAACGCGGGCAAATCTGCCGAAGGCAGCGTACAGGTGGGTATGAACTTCCAGAAGATGATGGAAAATATGAAGTACGCCGCCGCTGAAAACGCTGCTGTGTTTGGCACACCGCAGCCGAAAATTTTCGTCAGCGAGCGCACACCCGAAGGCGATTTGCTGGTGATGCGCGCCCACGCTGCCGCGCGGGAGGCCATCAAGGCAATCTGCCCCGAGGTCAAGGTCGGTCTGACCCTCTCGCTGCATGACCTGCAGGCCCAGCCGGGCGGTGAAGCATTTGCCGCCGCTGCGTGGGAGGAAGAGTTCACCCACTATCTTCCTTATATTAAAGAGGATGACTTCCTCGGCGTGCAGAACTACACCCGCACGCTGTACGGTGCGCAGGGGCAGCTGCCCGCCCCGCAGGGTGCCGAGCTGACCCAGATGGACTACGAGTTTTATCCGCAGGCGTTGGAAAACGTCATCCGCAAGGTGGCTGCCGACTTTAAGGGCGACTTGATAGTGACCGAAAACGGCATTGCTACCGCTGATGATACGCGCCGCGTGGCGTTTATCGAGGCAGCCTTGGCGGGCGTGCAGCACTGCATCGCCGACGGCATCCCGGTCAAGGGATACTTCCACTGGAGCTTGATGGATAACTTTGAGTGGCAGAAGGGCTATGCCATGAACTTTGGCCTGATCGCCGTGAACCGCGAAACGATGGAGCGCACCCCGAAGCCCAGCCTTGCGGTGCTGGGCGGATACGCCAACGCATAAGAATATCAGTGGTTGTCTGTACGGCAGCCACTTTTTTGTGGTATACTGGTATAAAAAGAGGGTGATTCGATGGATGTTTTTCAAAATATGGAGCTGTTTTCTGAGCTGATCCAGTGCGGCGGCAACATTTATACATGGTGCTATAATGCCGATGGCAGCCTGCTGCAGCGCAACTGCCCGGAGGCGGGGTTCCTCTCCGGCGCATTTGACTTATTCGGCTGCAAGAAAAAAATGCTGGACTACGGCAGCCGGCACACAACGCCGGTCACGCTCGGCACGGCCATTGGCATGACATGGGTGGCGGCCTTTGAAAAGGATGGCAGTGCGCTGAAACGTGCCTGGGTCATCGGGCCGGTGTTTTATCAGGATGTTTCGCTGCGCGGGATCGAGCAGGGGCTGCAATACTATAACCGTCTGGAGACGAGCGTGGCATGGACCATGCAGCTGTACGAGGCGTTGAAAACCGTACCGGTGCTGCAATGCACAGTCTTGCACCGCTACGCTCTGATGATGCATTATTGTCTGACCGGTAACCACCTTACGATCAGTGACATTAACAGCGAGGATTTGACGCAGGTACGCAATGCAGCGCAGCAGCCTGCCCATGATCGCCACAAGGTCTGGATGGCAGAGCAGGGACTTCTGCAGATGGTGCGCACCGGAGACTTGAACTACAAGCAGGCGCTTTCCGCCAGTATGGGCATCAGTGAGGGCGTGCCTGTGCGCAGCGATGACGCCCTGCGTCAGAGTAAGACGAGCATCATTGTGTTTACCTCGCTGGTATGCCGTGCTGCCATCGAGGGCGGGCTTTCGCCGGAGGAAGCCTACGCGCTGGGGGACAGCTACATCCAATCTGCCGAAAATGCAAAAACGCAGGACGACCTTGATCCGCTGGGGCTGATGATGTATGATGACTTTGTCCGGCGCGTGCATAAATGCCGCACCAACCCGCATCTCAGCCAGCAGGTGCAAAAGTGCGTGGACTATATTGAGATGAATCTCGATAAAAAAATACGCGCTGCAGATATTGCAGCGCTGGTGGGCTATACGGAATATTATCTGACCCACAAATTCAAGGAGGAAACGGGCTTGAGCGTGACAGATTACATCAAATTTGCCAAGATCGAGCGCGCCAAGGTTTTGCTGAAAAGCACCGACCAGACCGTGCAGGACATTGCCACTGCACTTTCTTTCAGCACACGCAACTATTTCAGCCGGATTTTTCAGGAGGTCACAGGCCAAACCCCGATGGAGTACCGCGAAAAGTAAATGCTTATCCAAAAAACCTCTGCCAGGCAAACAGTCTGGCAGAGGTTTTTATGTTTTATTCTTGTGTCAGCGCCCACGCCATTCTGACCACGCGGGAGGCATTGATTTTTACCTGCTCCAGCGTCACTGCACCGCTGGCGATGCCCTGCAGCAGGTTGTCATAATCACCCTTGTTGCCGGGCATGAACAGGTCGCCGCCTGCTGCAGCTACATACTGCGCCTGCGAATCCCGGTGGGCAGAGCGCGCATCCCCGGTAATCGGTGAGACCCAGTCGGTCATGACGATGCCCTCATACCCGAACTCGGCACGCAGAATATCCATAATCAGCCCGCGGCTTTCGGCGGTGTGGGTGCCGTTCAGCAGATTGTAGGAGGTCATAACGGCCTTGGGCTGGGCTTCCCGCACGCAGATGCCGAAGCCCTTCAGGTAGATTTCACGCATGGCGCGCTCGGAAACCATGCTGTTGTTGCGGGTGCGGTTGTACTCTTTATTGTTGGCGGCATAATGCTTGATGGTCGTGCCGCAGCCCTTATGAGCCTGCACACCGCGCGTCATGGCGGCGGCCATCTTGCCGGAGATGAGCGGATCCTCAGAGTAGTACTCAAAGTTGCGCCCGCAGCGGATTGAACGGTGGATGTTCAGCGCCGGGGCAAGCCACAGATGCACGCCGAAGTGCTCCATCTCCTCGCCGACGATGCCGCCGCACCGCTGCACAAAATCCGTGTCAAAGCTCTGCGCCAGCGCGGTGCCGATGGGAATGGCCGTGCAGTATTGGGTCTTGATCTCGCAGCCGGCCTTCGGCTTGCCGTTACCGCCCATCAGGCTCATCACAAGCTTCATTGGGCCGGACAGCATTTCCTGAAGGGAAGCCGGCATTGCGGTGCTTCCGACAGCGTGCTTGCCCTTATCGTCCTCATAATACTCTTTCGCAAGGCGCAGACCGGCAGGGCCATCAGCCATAATAAGGAAGGGGAAGCCGCTGATCTTGTCGCAGCTCTCACCCGCAGCACCGCAGACATGGCGGCCCGCCGTGCCGATCATCGAAGCAAACCCCTTTGCGTTCGGATCGAAATCGCCAATCAGAAGCAGGGCGGCGTCCTCCTTGGTCAGGGCGTCTACCTCGGGCAAAATTTTCTCGGTGCGGGCATAATCTATCGTTTCACAGACAATCGAGGCCGGGTCGATTTCGATGACCGGCACACCCTCCGGGCGCTCCATCGCGGCGTCAGGGGCGGTAAGGTCGGTGAAATCCGTGCTGCCCAGCACATTTTTTGCCTGCATGGTCGTGACGGTCTTGCCCAGATGCAGGACGGCGGCGGGGACGGTTTCGGCGCTGCTGACACCGACACGGACAAGGTGATCACCGGCCTCGAGAATATAGGAGGCAGTTTCGGCATCATAAGCTGCCATCTCCGGCAAGGTAAAGGAGCAGGTGGCAGTTTCTACTTCTCCCGGGGCAAGTGTGCGGGTCTTGGCAAAGGCACAAAGCTCCTGCCGGGGCACATCGAGCTTACCGGCAGGCTTGCTCAGGTAGACCTGCACGACCTGCCGCCCCGCCATAGTGCCGGTGTTTTCCACGGTGGTACGCACAGTGACCTGCGCACCGTTCGCCTCTACCCCGGCAGTCCCAAGGCGGAACTCTGTGTAGGAAAGCCCGTATCCAAAGGGGAACAGAGCTTTTTTGCGGAAGGTATCAAAATAGCGGTAGCCCACATAGATGCCCTCGCGGTAGCGGGTTTCGTTCATGTCCTCAAAGTCGGGCATTTCGGGGTATTCCTCAAAGGCGGCCCAGGTGGTCGTCAGCTTGCCGGAGGGATTGGCCTTGCCCAGCAGAATATCCGCCAGCGCACAGCCGGTCTCGACACCGAGCTGGGACAGCAGCAGAATGTTGCGCACGCCCATAACAGGGGAGAGATCCACCACGCCGCCGACATTCAGCACCAGCATAAAGCGGGTGAACTTTTTGTCCAGCGCCAGAATATCCCGGACCTCGGAATCGGTCAGGCGGATGTCGCCCTTGAGCGGCGTGCGGTCGTTGCCCTCACCGGAAATGCGGGAAACAACGTAAATTGCTGCATCGCCCTCAGCGTTGAGCGGCAGGTCGTATTCAGGCTCAGGCATGACCTTGCCCATGCCGTAGAGGATAAAGTTCTGCTTGGCGGCTTTGGCGTCCTTTTTCAGCTGCTTCAAAAAGGCTTTGTGGGCCTTTTCCCGCGCCTGCTCGTAGCCGGTGTGCCACTCCATCCCGGTCAGGGTAAAGCCTGCCTGCTGCAGTCCTTCCTCAATGGTTACGGTGTAGCGTGAATTTACCTCACCGGAGCCGGTGCCGCCCCGGATCGTGCGGCGCACGCCGCTGCCATAGGCGGCAAGGGTGCAGGGCTTTTCCAGCGGGAAGCTGCCGTCCTTTTTCAGCAGCACGGTGCAGCCCGCCAAATCTTTGCGCAGCGCTTCGATGTGGCGCAGCTCATAATCGGCCATTGCAGTGGTATTTTTCATGGAAAACATCCTCCTTTTTCATTAGTATACAAGAAATATCCTCAGGCAGGGAAGTGAACATTTCGTGTTTTGAGATAATAATTAGGGCAATCCCGCATAATTCTAAGTGCCGATACGGCGAGCGAGGTGCGGCAGATGCTAAGCCGCCGGAGCGGTGCTTGAGCCGTCAGGCGGGAATTGTGCGGGATTGCCTTAGGAAAGCTTACGCATTTGTCAGTACCTTGATGCCGCCTTCGACAAAAGTCGCAATCGTGTCCAGCTGTGCTTCTGCCAGCTCCGGTGCGGAGGCTTGCAGCCCTACAATGCCGTTGAAGATGAAAACCAGCACCGCACCGATGTTTTCGTACTGTGTACTGTCAATGCCATCCTGCTTTACCTTTTCAAGAATGGCGTTGCGAAGATGGGCGGTGAACTGTGCCATGGCCGGTGCAGAAAAAAGCTCGGTACATAGTTGGTTTTTGCTCAGCAGGGTGTATATTTCCTTGACGAAGGCGCTCGGGCTGCTCAGCGGACCCTGTGCAATGTTGAGTTGGCTGATGACCTCGACAACAGTCTCCTGCTCCAACTGGTCAACCAAGTCATAGACCGTCTCATAGTGTGCATAAAAGGTAGTCTTGTTGATCTCGGCTCGCTCGGCAATTTCTCGCACGGTGATTTTTTCCAGCGGCTTTTCCTTGATAAGCTCGTAAAACGCGCTGCGGATGGCACGTTTCGTTTTCTTGATGCGTAAATCCATGGCTGATCCTCCGTCAATTTTGCTGCAAGGCAGCGCTTATCCAACGTATTTGGTGCAAAGGGTTGGATAAGCATCTTTTTCCAAAAAAGTTGCTGATTGTAAAGGCAATCCGATAATGGTAGTATAACACCAACGGGACGGATATGCAACTGTAGTTGGATATCTCCTTGGGAGTTAAATGATTCTATTACGGAGGGCAGTTTTATGAAAACCTTGTATCTTGTCACAGGCGCAGCCGGTTACATTGGCGGCGAGGTTTGCCGCCAACTTGTTGAGCGCGGTTTACACGGCAGAGCGTTGGTTCTACCGGGCAATAAAACCGCCCAGTATATCCCCAGGGAAATCGGGCAGTGTGAGGGCGATTTGTGTGATACAGCCTCGCTGGAGCGCTTTTTCAGCGTTGCGCCGGACACTGAAACCATCGTGCTGCACTGCGCCAGTATGGTAGCACTCGGTAATGAGCGCCGTGAGCTGGTCATGAAAGTCAACGTGCAGGGCACACAGAACATCATCGACCAGTGTTTCGCCCGCCTGGAATACAAAAAGCTCGTCTATGTGGGCAGCACGGGAGCCATTCAGGAACTGCCGCATGGTCAGCGGATGAAAGAGTCGGAATGCTTTGTGCCCGAGGAAAGCTTTGGCGTTTACGGCCAGAGCAAGGCAATGGCCAGCCAGCTTGTGCTGGATGCTGCAAAGGCCGGGCTGAATGCCTGTATCGTCATGCCCAGCGGCATTCTTGGCCCCGGCGATGCCGACTGCGGCTCTGTTACCAGTGGTCTGTTGATGCAGATGCGCGGCGAAGTCTCGGTGGGGCTGAAAGGCACATTTCCTCTGCGATGTGCGCGACCTTGCCAACGGGCTGTTTCTGGCGGTGGAAAAGGGGAAAGCGGGCGAATCCTACATTCTCGCCAACGAAATTGTGACATACCCGGAATTTGCCGCACTGACCGCACAGGAGGGACACTGCAAAAAGCCGCTGTTCTATCTGCCGAAGGGCATTGCTAACCTGGCGGCGGACATTCTGGAAAGACAGGCCAACAGCGACTGAAAGCTGTGCCGGAATATCTTTGGAGAGTTGCAGAATACATCGGGCAAGCCGGAAAGTGGCAGGGGACTGCTACCGAGTTGCTATCTGCAGCTGGTGTTGATGGCTTTCCGAAAGAGTATCATCTGCACACGCTGCGGCATTATTACCGGCAGCGAGCCATGAACGCAGGCTGGCAGGAAACAGGTTATCTGATACTCAAAGTGGATTCTCCCAATGGGTATAAACCAGTTTTCACCAGTGAGGAAGTCCGCCATGCAAGAAGTGCTGTAAATCAGTTGCGAAACAAGAAAATTCAACAGGGGCAGTACACAGACGCCACCGATGATATGCTGTTGAAACTAGCCGATGTGCCCACTTTCAGAAGAATGTAAATCTACACAAAATCCATGAAGTGAATCACGTAGAAAAAGACTGCAACAATTGTTGCAGTCTTTTTGGTTTAGACATCGGGATTTTGCCGTTTGGTCTATGCCTTTTCCTCAGATTACCTCTAATTCAAGCGTTTTGGCCGGCAGGCCTTTTGCTTTCACCGTGACCGTAATCTTTCCGGGGGCATCGCCGCCGCGGACCACGGCCAATGCCTTGCCGTAGTAGGTCGTGTGGGTATCGGAGAAAAAGTTTTCCCCCATGTTAGGACGTGCAGAACCAAGGGCCAGCAGCGTCCCGGCACCGTCAACCTCCACCGTGACCGCAGTATCCTCAGAAGATTTGGTGATGCCATCCGCCCCCGTCAGGTCAATGCTGATGTAGGCCAAATCCTGCGTTTTTGCCTGCAAGGTGCTCCGGTCGGCCACTACACGCAGTTCGGCAGGTCCTACAGCTGTCTTCATGGAAGTGCGGCTCTGTTCTTTTCCCTCGCCATCGTAGCTGATTGCGGTGATGGTACCGGGCTCATAGACAACGCGCTTAAAGACGGCCTTGTATTCCTTCGTCTTTTTTCTGCCATAGGAATGCCCATTGACAATGAGTTCCGCCGTTTCGCCGTCAGAGTAGACCGTGACCTTGGTTTTTTTGCCTTCACAGCCGGCCCAGGACCAGCTTGCCACTGCGTCTGTGTCACGCCACATGGATTCGGAGCCGGTTTCCCCTGCGTGGGTATACGGTTCTACGCCGATGCCGGGGGTATGGTCCAGCCCCCAGATCAGCCGGTTCCACTGTACCTCGGGGCGAGGCTTTCCGCAAATGTCGATCACGCCGCAGCCGGCGGAGATGATGGGCGCGTCCTGACCGGGATTTTTGAAGCTTTTGTAACGGACGGTACCGATGCCCGCCTCCCCCAGATAATCCCAGCCCGTCCACATAAAGTCGCCGATGACATAGGGGAATTTTTTCACCAGTTGCCAGTTATGATACAGGTTCTTGGGCAGGGTCTCGGACCCGACAATGACGCGGTCGGGATGGAGCGTACCGTCCTTCTCGTATCGGGACGCGGCGTAGTTGTAACCGCCAATATCCAGATAAGAGAAACTCACCTTTGTGGCATCGTCCGCGGCAGGTTTGGCGGCCATTTTTTCAATCATACCCCCGGCCAGGTTCATCAGCATGTTGAAGAAGGCGCTGGTGGGAACGTTGTCCATCGTCTGACTGCCGTTTTGATTCTCTTTCCCGTTCTTTTTGTTGCCGTATATGCCGCCGCCCTTGGCCGACATGCTGCACAGCATCAGGTTGACCCCCATCGTCACTGCTTTGTCCGGGTCCAGCTTTCGTGCCAGGACTGCCAATTTTTTACAGTACTCCTGTCCTTCGGGCATAGCCAGTTCGGAGATTTCATTTCCGATAGAGTTCATGACCACACTGGGATGATTGTAGTTTTTGATGACCATAGCTGTGAGATCCTGCTGCCACCATGCGCGGAAATCCCGGTCCGCATAGTCGTAGGGGTTTTTATGTACCAGCCAGTTGTCGCAGAATTCATCCATGACATACAGACCCAGCCGGTCACAGGCATCCAACAGCGCCTTGGAGGCAGGGTTGTGGGCGGAACGTATCGCGTTGAAGCCGGCCTCCTTCAGCAGACGGACACGGCGGAACTCGGCATCCTCAAAAGAGCAGGCGCCCAGAATACCATTGTCGTGGTGGACGCAGGCGCCACGGAGCAGCGTTTTCTTGCCGTTTACAAAAAATCCTCTGGTGCTCCAGCTAAGGGTACGGAATCCAAACCAGACGTCCGCCTCATCCACCATCTCGCCATTTTTCAGCAGTTCCGCTTTGCATCGGTACAGTTCGGGATGTTCCGCGTCCCAAAGCCGCGGCTGGGAAACGGGAATGTCCGCCGACGCAGTGCCTTCCTTGACCGCAGTTTCGGCCTGCGCCACCACCTTTTCACCATCCAGAACAGAGACTCTGACCGTATCACCGCCAGTGACCGAAACCTTCACATGGGCCGCATCGTTTCCGGAGGTGGAGACGAGCAGTCCATCCGGGCGGATATGACTCTTATCCCCCAGGAAGAGGTTTACGCTGCGATAAATTCCGCTGCCGGAATACCAACGGGAATTGGGTACCGACGAGTTGTCCGCGATCACTTTGATTTCATTTTCTTCGCCATACTTCAGTTGTGGGTCCAGCACCACAAAGAAGTTGGTATACCCGTACCGCTGTTCAGCCACAAGCGCATCGTTCACGAACACCTGCGCGTTTTGATAAACTGCCTCAAATTCCAGCACAGCGGACTGTGTCCGCCACGTTTCAGGCACAAGAAACCGTTTGACGTAGACATAGGCCCCGCCGGGAAAGTATCCGCATGCTCCCGCTGTTGCCGCATCCTTCGAGCGTTTCTCGTACAGCATGGCATCATGGGGAAGTGTGACCGGCTGCATAGACGGTTCCTTTCCCACGGCGCCAAATAGCCAACCCCGGTTAAAATCTTTCTTTTTCACTTTCCTGATCTCCTTAAATATGCGCGAACGCTTCGCTGTTTGTGCAATATACGATATCGTTTCGGCCTGCGATTGATTCAAAAAGCCGCTCCAAAGCATACCAACTGGCGTTTCCCTTGTCGTAGTCCATTTCATAACTGTGTGCCCACAGGAACAACAGCAGATCCTTTTCTCCTGGTTCCTCACATTTGAAACGCTCCACCAGTTTCACGGCATTTTTCAGAATCAGCGAGGAGGAAGGCCGAAAGTTCATCGGATCCTCCGGGAACGCAAAGCCGCCGGAGGGAAAGACCACTCTGGCATATTGATACCCCTGCGCCTTCAGATACGCCTGGGCAGCCGGCGAGGTTGAACCCTGCGCATAGGCGTGTCCCACGACCGTAGTGCCGAAGATTTTTTCCAGCGCGGTCTTGTCCGCATCCACCGATGCGCGCATTTCATCCTCGCTGACAGCCCCCAGCGGTTCATGCCGGAAACCATGGGTGGCAATCTCCATTCCCTCATAGACCTGGCGCACCTCGTCCTGTGGAATTCGGTTGTGCTGCACATAGGAAAATGGAAACTTGTGCTTTACGCCTTCGGGGCAATCCTGAAAAGAGAAGGTTCCAAGCCCCTTCACCTCACCGCGTGTGCCAAGCAGGCCGGCATTGAGGTTGAAGGTTCCCTTGAGTCCGTATTGCCTCATGAGGCGGATCACGCGTTTGTCCTGCTCCAGTCCATCATCAAAGCTGAGCGTGAAATACTTTTTTCCCATGCTTACGCCTCCCCCGTCAGCTTTTGCAAATCATACGCCTGCGCCATCAGCATTCCTCCGGCCTGATTCGGGTGCAGGTGATCCCCCTGGTGATAACGCTCGTCGGTGAACGAAGGATTCTTCGGATCGCGCAGCAGTGCATCCGCATCAACCATATAATCGAACAGCGCGCTATCTCGGATCCATTCATTGATGCTGACTCTCAGCGCCTCCATCTCCGGGGTATACCCTTTTTTCACAAAACCGCTGCGGGGCGGAAGCGTCTGGGCAATCACCCGGACACCGGCCTTATGAAGCCGATCCACAATATCGGTTACAGCCGAAGCATATTGTTCCAGCGAGATGACCGCCCCTGTCTTTTGGGAATAGTAGGCTACATCATTGACCCCCAACGCCAAAATCACGCCGCAGAGTCCTGAAAAACGGAGTACATCGCGCTCAAAGCGGGACACCCCTTTTTCCCCGTAGGAAGCTCCCATCAGGCCCGGGATATCATAAAGCAGACAATTCCCGCTGATTCCGGCGTTCATCAGTGCGTAGTCACCGCCATACGCATCGAACAGACGCCTTTGCAACGGTTTTACCCAGCGGTTCAAAGCCGTTATACTGTCCCCGAACGCCACGATGATTTTGGAAGGCTGCCCGGTAAACACCTCGATCTGATCCATCCCGGGAATCGCCTCATAAAGGCTGTACTGTTCCATATACTTTTCCCGCCGGGGTGGGGGCAGCTCCCTGTCCGTCGTATGATTTCCCTGGTAGCTTACCGCATTTTCCTCGATCATATTGCTGTCCATGACCTTGGATGCATAGTAGAGTCTGATTTCCAGCTCTTCCCCCATCGTCACTGGGAGCGTCAACGCATCCGAATAGCAGCTTTCCCCCGCGGGAACCGTGAAAACACAGCTGCCGTCCCGCGTGACGGTATGCATCTCTCCCTGTGCCCACACGGTCAGTCCCCCAATGGTGTAGGGTTTCTTTCCATAGTGGTTGGAGAAACGGATCCGAAGTTTCTCGCCCGAAACCTGGGATATCACAGAATACACCACTGTTTTTTTCTTGCCCGCCAAAAAGCCCATCGCGAAGGCAGGGGCCGCGGCTTGGTGCCAGATTGGTGTCCAGTCCATCATTATCCTCCTTTATGCCAACGTAATACTCAAGATGTCAAGCGTTCCCTTTCCCTTATACCGGAAATACAGCGGGCAGGAATCCAGGGGGCGCCCGCTCTCCAACGCCAGACGTCTGGCGTCGAATTTTACTCCGGCGGTTGTCCAGTCAGCTGTCCCGGCAAGGGGAATGGATGCTATGACAGGATCTTTTTCCCCGGGTAAGAGTTCCAGCACGCCGCCTGCGCCGCGAACCGTTACAGCAATGTGGGTGCTTTCACTCAGATCAAAATATCGGAAACCGGCAATACTGCCATTCTTCATTTTGGAAATATACGCCTTTGGTGCCGCCTTCTCTGTCTCTATGGTCACTTCCCGTTCCGCTGGCTCCGGCGGCTCGTAGTCCGGACCATCCTGGGTGATCTCGGGTCCGTCCATCGGGTTGCGCAGACCAAACATTCCGGCATGGTGCAGGACGCAGGCAATGTAGGCCGGATAGGTCCCAGTTCCCTTCAAAGGGCCGCCATTCAATCCGCAGCTCGTGGACTCCACCATGCGGATGGTCCCGTCCTCACGGATCTCAATGGGCTCAGCTACCGCCTGCCGGTTTCGTTTGGCGCCATTGGTCGTTCGGTGGTCAAATATATACCATTGCCCGTGGACGCATACCATACCGCCGTGGCTGTTTCCCATCGGATATGCCGCATTCATGAGCTTTCTTCCCTCCAGACCGATATCACTTGAGGAATGGATCGGTCCCTTGTGGATAAATCCCTTGTCGGGGAACAGGCTCATCGCGTAATTGAGACCGGTGATGTCCGTGGCCGGATAGACCAGATAATACCACTCACCGATGTGACGGATAGAGGGTCCTTCCCAATAGTTCGGCTTCTTGGGATTAAAATCCGCCGGCATGATGATGGTGGGTTCGCTGATGATGGTCAGCATATCAGAGCTGAGTTCCATCACAAACAGCCCCTTGATCTCGTGGCCGAATTGTCCGTTGGATTTCTGCCCGCTGCCCACGTAGAGAAACACCCGCCCGTCATCATCCACCAGAACGGCTGGGTCAAACATAAACCAATCCTCCGGCTTTGAGCCGTAGACTCGCCCGTCCGGGAAGTGAACATCGCCCAAATATTGATATTTTCCCGCAGGCTTGTCACACACAGCGACCGATGTGATCGATGTATTGGCCACCGAATAGTAAAGGTAGTACCGTCCGTCTGTGCCGCGCACCACATCCGGTGCATAGTAGGACAGGTTCTCTTTATTCCACGGCGTATCTTGCTTTTTGAAGATTACGCCTTCATACCGCCAGTCGGAAAGATCATCTACCGGGGTCGACCAGCATACGTAATCGCCCTCACAGTATTCCTTGGCACCAAAGAGATCATGGCTCCCATAAATGTACAGCCGCTGACCAAATACCTTCGGTTCAGCATCCGGGATGTATTCCCAACTGGGAAGATAGGGGTTATAACATTGCCGCTTCACAGAAACTTCCTCCTTCAAAAATACTCAATTCTATGTTATACTATACTTAATTCCATGCTATACTGCCATAAAAGGGGGGATGCCCGCATGGAACACCTGTTTTTTGACAGCATTGATGAAATGCGGAACCAGACCGGCAGCCATGGTCCGAACTATCTTCGCAACCATACGGCCGAACGGGACTATTTTTCTCCGTTGTCCATTGTAACCAGCATCCAGAAACCTCAGGAGTATCTGTTTTCCAACTATATGGATGCATGGTCCTTTTGCGTTCACACCCCGAACAAACACGAATTCTTTCATGAGACCTATATGCACAAGCATAATTTTTTTGAGCTGATGTATGTGCAGCGGGGCAACGTCCGGGTGATGATCGAGGGGGCCGAGACCACCTATACGCAGGGGAACCTTTGTCTCCTCAATCGAAACACCATGCATCGAGAAACAGATATGTCGAATGCGGATATCGTTTACATCGGCATCGATGCCTCTCTGCTGACACAGTGGCCCAAATCATTTCCGCCGCCGTTTCAGTACAAAAGCATTCTCAATCAGTTTTTCAGCGACAATCTGTCGGAACGTGCCGACTATAAAAAGGACTACCTGGACTTTACCCTTTTAGGCGAAGATACGATCCCGCAGCTCACTCAGGAATTGATCCGCGCCTTTACGGTCAAGCGAATCGGATACCAGTTTGACGTTTATTCCTCTCTGCTCCGGCTGTTTGCCGCCTTGGAGAATCCTGACATATACAAAGCAACACACATTTCGCTGAGGAACAGTCAAGAACTGCTGACGGCGGAACAGGTCAAGAAGCTGATTGAAACTCACCACGGGGCTATCCAGCGGACCAATCTGGCGGAGGCACTTAACTACTCCTGCGAGCATATATCCCGCATCATCAAGACAAACACCGGATACACTCTGAAAGCGTACTGTCAAAAGGTACAGATGGCCGAGGCGGCGCGGCTTCTGAGAACCACAGAGCTGCCGGTCTGCCAGATCGCGGCATCCATGGGCTATGAAAACAGAACGCAATTCTACAAAGTGTTTCGGCGTGAGTACGGCCTCACCCCATTGGAATACCGCCGCCATATTGCGGAGGAATGATCCTTACCCGGCATTACGGCGATCCAGGCATTCCCGGATTTTTCGGCGCTCATCGTCCTTGATCGGGTATGTCCGCAGGATCAAAGCCGACAATGCACCGAGGATGGCAGGAACAAGACCCATGATAACGATAAACCAATTAAGCATGGTCGGAATCTGCGACAGTTCCCCCATGTATTCGGAGGTGACGGGATCCACGTTGTAGCCGATTGACATGAGCACAGCGCCAATAATTGCAGCCGAAAGCGCTGCCTGGGCTTTGACAATGAAACCGCCGGCAACCATTGTCAAGGCGGAACGATCCTTGCCGGTTTTATAAATATTGTAGTCCATAATCTCCATTTCCACCATGGATTGCGGGACAAAGTCAGTTCCCACCCCCACTGCCATGATGAACAGGGTAACGAAGAACAGCGCAGGAACCTTCGTAAGCAGACCCGCCATCTGGGTAATAAACAGGATCACCCCGCCGACAGACTGCACAACCAGAAGGAAACAAGTCATTTTGATTGGGTTGTTCTTAAAGAGTTTCAAGAGCGGACGACCAATAACTGCACCAACCAGCAGCGGTATGAGCATCATCATGGAAGAAATGCCGTTGAGGACACCATACTGCTCCATGTTTGTGACGCCGGTGGTCAGATCCGTGCAGAATCCCCATTTTATGTAATACGCAGGCGTGGCAAAAATAAGGGACCAGATAAAACCGGAAAAGATGCCTTTCAAATAGTAGACCACCATCGGCTTGTTCTCTTTGAACAGAAGAAAGAAATCCTTAAACTTTACCGGCTCTGCCTTTTCTTCCTGCACACTGTGCTTTTCCTTGACAAGGAACCAGCCAATAAGAGAGAGCACCATCGCTGCACCAACAATACCGGTGATCAGGATGGCAAATGAGTCGTGATAGTTGCCCACACGTTCGTTGACCGCAACCAGCACAGCCGTAAAGGCGGACGTAACGACGCCCAGAATCATGGTCCAAACCCGCGGTCCGATAACCAGCTTGGAACGTTCGTTGGGATCATTGGTCATCGTTCGGAACAAAAGATTATCCTTATAAAAGGATGTTCCCACATCAAACAAAAAGTAGAAAACGATAACCCACACAACAACCAGTACGGGCTTGGACGCCAACTCGGACGGGAACGAGTAGAGACATACACAGCCAATGCCGGTCAGCAGTATGCTGAGGAGAAAAAAGGGTTTGTACTTTCCGATTTTGGTCCGTTTCCCGCGATCCATCAAAAATCCCTGAATGGGATCATCCACGGCATCAAAAATCCGCGCAAACAGAAGAAGCGATGTAGCCAAGGTCGCCCCCATAGCGCCCAGCCCGGCGTAGTCGGTCATATACTGCATAAACATACTGGACATAAACACGGTACACAGACCATTTACAGTAGACAGCGCCGTTGCGCCGAAACAGTCTCGCAGCGTAATTGCGTCCGGATTTTTCACACGGACAGACTTGAGCATCATTATCCTCCTTATCATTTCATCAGTTATTCTCAACAAACAAAGCCCGAATTCGTGCAATTCCAACAATTCAATGATAGATTATTCCTTTGTATTCCACAATGACAAAAGGTCGCCCTTTTTCAATTTATTGTATCATTTTGTTTCTTTGCACCGAAGCGAGAAAGAATGATCACATTTTGTTACAACGCGGTATGTGCCTTTCACAAAAATGGTCCACTGCACCGTTTTTGCCCGCCGGTACACAGGGCAGCGAGGCCTTACGGGTTATGCGTATTGTATGACACCGCCGCACGTGTATCAAAAATTTGCAATCTTCGCATAGAAGATGTCCGATTTGAGAACCCGCCACACATTGTCACAACAGGCTTTTTTGGCATTTTGCGGTGCGGCTGCACAGTAGTGGTCAAATGGTGGTCAACATTTGGAAAATGATAAAACATAATTTTTGCTGTTGCCTTCTTGTGTGATTTTATTAGAGGGCGTTAATTAACCTGCTGTATAGGCTATATCCATCTATAATAACAAGATGGGAAATTATATTGACATTGTTGAGCTAATATGTTTCAAAATTTCGCATAGTGTCGTGAATCCGCTTTCGGACTCATTTGCACTATCGGCATTAGATGGATTTCCGCCCCGAATCATTCCGATTGCCTCGAAGCGAGTATTTAAAACCACACCACCACTTGAACCATGCGTTATCCGTTTATCTACCGTAAAAAAGGGAGCGTCGAATTTTGTCTTTTTTGAGTAACCTTTGCAAAAAGAACTTGAGCGGTGCTATGAGTTGACATATATGCTGGATCACTGGCAGATTGGGGATGAGGTCACGCTGGCAGGACCTTTGGGCGAATTTGTCTATCTGCCTGTGCGCGACGGAAAGACCGTCATTGTTTTTCCTTCTGCTCGCATTGCGAGTATCTGTGGTTCTAATTCTTTGATTTTGGTATATTTTCTGGACATAACAAAACCTCCTCGTGTAGTTCTATTATCCTACACGGGGAGGTCTTTTGTCTATTGTCTACTTTTTACGGACCGGTTCATCTTTTACCGCCCCATAAAATCTGTGCAAAACAAAAAGAGCCCCCCATAAGGTACTGCTCTTGTGTCTGTGTGACAAAAGAGATACCCTACTTTTTGTCTTTTTCGGCGGTTTCTGCGCTGACTTCAATCAGGTCGATAACAGCCTGATTGAGCTGTGCGGCATTCTGCGAGGTGATGACCGGTGTCCCGGTTTCGGATTCCAACGCCTGCCGCGCAACTTGCGCGACCTTGCCGCCGCGCTTGGCAACGTTGACGCTCTCGGAGAAGCCCTCCGGCTTTTCGGCGGCGGAAATATCCCTTTGTGGAGGTTTCTGCCAGCATCGTCAGGATGATTTCCGTGGTGCTCATGTTATCGCGGAGATTTTCCTTTTTAAGGCCCTTTAAGTTTTTGTACTGCCGCGTGGTCATTCCTGACCATGCTTTTGTGATTTCATCTGTCAGGATGGCATATTCCCGGCCCTGCTCCACACCGCGCACCTCCCACTCGGCGGTCAGCTCATTGTGGACGCAGATAGACAGCAGCCGCTGATGAATCCAATCGGTGCTGTAGCCTTTCTTCTGGTAAGTTTCCAGTGCACGGTCAATCGTCAGTTCGGGGTCTATCGTTTCTTCAATGCGCTCCCGTCCGACTTGTGCCAGCCAGAGCTTGAACTGCTCCGCCTTGGGGGAGGGGATGGACTGAACCACGCGGAAAAGCTGCTCGGTGATGGCAACATCGGTTTTGTAGCGTTTTCCGTCCTTGGGGGACTTCAATTTCAGTTGCTGACAATTTGTCAGCAACTGATCTGCTCCCTCCGCTTTAAACCGCTGTTTCAGCTTACGGGGACGATTGCTGCTGCCCGGTTCCCATCCAAAACCCATGATGAAACTGCCACGACTGAGCGCATCTGCGCAAACGCAAAGGAAGCGCACCGCCTGTGTGAGGGCCGAATGATGTGCCGGGAGTGGTATTGACCTACAAATAGACTGCGGAGGGCGCCGCCGGGTCCTCCTCTTTTTTGCTGTCGCCACCTATGCGTGCCGTATAACAAGCCAAACGTCAAACGGGATGCAACGAACATGATCCAATAAGACCACCCGCAGAAGATGGTTCTGGTTGGCTTCCTGCTCGTGTTCCAGACTCCACCGCCAGCTTTACTAACCGCTGTTCGATTGGGATATCTTTGACCTTGTCAGTGTACAGTCTCAAAAACATCCCGTCAATTTCCTAGTTTCTGGCTTTCAGCCGCTGCTGCCCCTTTCGTTGAATTGGGTTTGATCTTACCTATGCGGTGACAACGATAAAAGGAGGCCCCTTGGTCGGGACCTCCTTTTTGTATGCTTTTTCTTTTCAGGGGGGGCGGATCAATTCGGCAGGTGCCATTTCCAATCCAAAATCTCCGGCAGGTCCTGGCCGATCTCGTGGATGTACTGCTTGTGCTCCACCAGCTTGTCGTTCATCTGCTGGATCAGGTAAGCGCCGCGGTTGCCGAGCTGCGGCAGGTGCTGGATGGCGTCCTTGACCAAGTGGAAGCGATCGATCTCGTTCTGCACACGCATGTCGAACGGCGTCGTGATGGTACCCTCCTCCTGGTAGCCGTGGACGCTGAGGTTGCGGTTGGTGCGCTCGTAGGTCAGCTCGTGCACCAGCGTCGGGTAGCCGTGGAAGTTGAAGATGATCGGCTTGTCTTTGGTGAACAGCGCATCGTAGTCGGCGTCGGTCAGGCCGTGGGGGTGCTTGGTGCTGGGCTCCAGCTTCATCAGGTCCACCACGTTGACCACGCGGACTTTCAGCTCCGGCAGGTTGTCCCGTAGGATGGTCACCGCGGCCAGCGTCTCCAGCGTGGGGGTGTCGCCGCAGCAGGCCATGACAATGTCCGGCTCGGCATTCTGGTCGCTGGAAGCCCAGCCCCAGATGCCCACGCCCTGGGTGCAGTGCTTGACGGCCTGTTCCATCGTCAGCCACTGGGGGCGCGGGTGCTTGGAAGTGACCAGCACGTTGACATAGTTGCGGCTGCGGATGCAGTGGTCAAAGCAGGAGAGCAGGCAGTTGGTATCCGGCGGCAGGTAGAGGCGCACGACGTCGGCCTTCTTGTTGGCGATGTGGTCCAAAAAGCCGGGATCTTGGTGGGTGTAGCCGTTGTGGTCCTGCTGCCATACGTTGGAGGAGAGGATCAGGTTCAGGCTGGCGATGCTCTGCCGCCAGGGCAGCTGGTTGCAGACCTTGAGCCACTTGGCGTGCTGTGCGACCATGCTGTCCACCACGCGGATAAAGCTCTCGTAGCTGGCAAAGAAGCCGTGACGGCCGGTCAGCAGATAGCCTTCTAGCCAGCCCTCACACAAATGCTCGGACAGCATGCTGTCCATGATGCGGCCGTTGCTCGCAAGGAATTCATCGCCCTCGATTTTGGTGGAGTTCCAGTCGCGGTTTTCGGCCTCAAAGCATTTGTACAGCCGGTTGGACATTGTCTCGTCGGGTCCGAAGATGCGGAAGTTCTTCGCGTCGGCGTTGAGCTTGAAGACGTCGCGAATGTAGCCGCCGAGCTCGATCATGTCCTGCTTTTCGACACTGCCGGGGAAGGGGATGTCCACGGCATAGTCGCGGAAATCCGGGGTGCGCAGGTCCCGCAGCAGCTTGCCGCCGTTGGCGTGGGGATTGGCCGCGATGCGCCGGTCGCCGGTGGGGGCCAGTTCCTGCAGTTCGGGGATTAGCGTACCGTTCTCGTCAAACAGTTCCTCGGGGTGGTAGCTGCGCAGCCATTCTTCGAGCTGGGCCAGGTGATCTTCCTGATTCGGGGTGCCGACGGTCAGATCGATCGGCACCTGGTGGGCGCGGAACGTCCCCTCGATCGGCTTGCCGTCGACGACTTTCGGCCCAGTCCAGCCCTTGGGGGTGCGCAGTACGATCATCGGCCACTGGATGTGGCCCATCTCCTCGCCCGCCCGGACGCGGCGCTGGATGTCGTGGATCTCCTCGATGACGGTGTCCAGCGTTTCGGCCATCTTCTCGTGCATCGGCAGCGGATCGTCGCCCTCGACAAAGTAGGGCTTCCAGGAGCAGCCGAGGAAGAAGTGCGCCAGTTCCTCGTGGGTCATGCGGCCGAAGACAGTGGGGTTACTAATTTTGTACCCGTTCAGATGCAAAATCGGCAGTACCGCGCCGTCGCCCTTGGGGTTGAGGAACTTGTTGGACTGCCAGCTGGTGGCCAGCGGGCCGGTCTCGGCCTCGCCGTCGCCGACCGTAACGGCCGCGATCAGGTCGGGATTATCAAACACCGCGCCGAAGGCGTGGGCGATGGAGTAGCCGAGCTCGCCGCCCTCGTTGATGGAACCGGGCGTCTCGGGCGCGACGTGGGACGAGATGCCGCCGGGGAAGCTGAACTGCTTGAACAGGCGGCGCATGCCCTCTTCGTCGCGGGAAATATTCGGGTAGACCTCGGAATAGGTGCCGTCCAGGTAGGCGTTGGCGACAAAGAAGTTGCCGCCGTGGCCCGGACCGGAGATCAGGATCATATCCTGGTCATATTTCTTGATGACGCGGTTCAGGTGGACGTAGACAAAGTTCTGGCCGGGCACGGTGCCCCAGTGGCCGACGATCTTCTTTTTGACGTCGGCGCGGGTCAGCGGGCGGCGCAGCAGCGGATTGTCCAACAGGTAGAGCTGGCCCGCGGCCAAGTAGTTGGACGCCCACCAATAGGCGTTGATTTTTTGCAGTTCGGTTTTGTCCATAGTTTTCCCTCCCTCGATGGAATGGCATGGTTTATCCGAGGCCCTGGCCATAGTAGGCGTTGGGGCCGTGTTTGCGAAGATAATGTTTGTCCTGCACGTACTGCGGCGCGGGGACGGCGTCAGGGTCCAGCTGGCGGGTCAGCAGCGCCATTTTGGCGACCTGCTCCAGCACGGCGGCGTGGTAAACCGCCTGGGTCGGGTCTTTGCCCCATGCAAACGGCCCGTGGCTGTGGCAAAGCACCCCCGGCACCGCCGCCGGGTCCAGCCCGCGGCTGCGGAAGGTCTCGACAACGACCTTGCCGGTATTCCCCTCGTAGTCGGTCTCCACTTCCCCGGCAGTCAGATCGCGGGCACAGGGTACCGGACCGTAGAAATAATCGGCGTGGGTGGTCCCGTAACAGGGGATGTCCTGCCCGGCTTGCGCCCAAGCGGCGGCAAAGGTGCTGTGGGTGTGCACCACACCGCCGATGGACGGGAAGGCGTGGTAGAGTTCCAGGTGGGTTTTCGTGTCGCTGGAGGGATTCAGCTCCCCCTCCACTACATGGCCGTGCAGGTCCACCACCACAAGGTTTTCCGGCGTCAGGGCGCTATACTCGACGCCCGAAGGCTTGATGACCACCAGCCCCTTCTCCCGGTCGATGCCCGACACGTTGCCCCAGGTGTACAGTACCAGGCCGCGGCGGGGCAGCTCCAGATTGGCCTGGCAGACCTGTTGTCTCAGTTGTTCCAGCATGGGGTTTCGTCTCCTTTCACGGTCACGGCAGCACCGTGCCGGCGGCCTGCTCCACCGGCAGCGCACGGTGGTAGTCGGTCAAAAAGGCTTCAAACCCGGCGGCATCGGCAGGGTCGGGCGGCAGGGTGCTGCCGCTGCCCGCGGCGAACACCCCGTCCAGCCAGCTTTCCAGCGTCTGGCCCTGCCGCTTTTCGGCTAGGTAGGCGGCCAGCAGCGCCATGCCCCAGGGGCCGCCCTCACCGGCGGTCTGCATGACCGACACCGGCACGCCCAGCGCACCGGCCAGCAGGCGCTGCCCCACCACCGGCACCTTGAACAGGCCGCCGTGGCCCAGCAGGCGGTCCAGCCGCACACCCTCGTCCCTGAGCAGGATGTCCATGCCGATCTTCAGGGTGGCCATGGCCGCGTACAGGGTGGCGCGGGCAAAATTGGGCAGCGTAAGTTTGGCGTCCGGGCGGCGCACCAGCAGGGGGCGGCCGACCTCCAGACCAATGACCGGCTCGCCGGAATAGCAGTTGAAGCTGACCAGCCCGCCGGCGTCCGCGTCCCCTGTCAGCGCCTGGCGGTAAAACAGCTGGTACAATTCGTTTTTGGTCATCGGCTTGCCGGCAGCCTCGACCATCTGGCCCAGCAGCCGCACCCAGGCGTCCAGGTCGCTGGTGCAGGTGTTCACATGCACCATGGCCACAGGGCGGCCGGTAGGAGTAGCGACGAGGTCGAGCTCGGGGTGCACCGCGCGCAGCGGCCGCTCCAGCACCACCATGGCAAACACGCTGGTGCCGGCGCTGACGTTGCCGGTGCGCGGGGCCACGCTGTTGGTGGCGGCCATACCGGTGCCGGCGTCCCCCTCCGGCGGGCAGAGCGGGATGCCCGGCTGCAGGGCGCCGGTCGGGTCCAGCAGGCGAGCGCCCTCCGGGGTAAGGTTACCAGCCAGCGTACCGGCGGACAGCACGCGGGGCAGGATGGCCCGCAGGTCCAGATTTACGCCATGGGCCTGCAGCAGGGCCTGCGTTTTTTGCAGGCAGCCGACGTCATAGTCGCAGGTTTCGGGGTCAATGGGGAACATCCCACTGGCCTCGCCCACGCCCAGCACCTTCTCGCCGGTCAACTGCCAGTGAAGGTACCCTGCCAACGTGGTCAAAAAGACGATGCGGTCCACATGGTCCTCGCCGTTGAGCACCGCCTGATACAGGTGGGCGATGCTCCAACGCTGGGGGATGTTATACTGCAAAAGTTCGGTCAGCCGGTCGGCGGCCGGGCCGGTGATAGTGTTGCGCCAGGTGCGGAAGGGGGCCAGCTGACGGCCCCCGGCGTCAAAGGGCAAGTAGCCGTGCATCATGCCGGAGACGCCCATCGCCCCCACAGTGGCAAGCGGCACGCCGTAGCGGGCCTGCACGTCGGCGGCCAGGGCGGCAAAGGCCGCCTGCACCCCCGCCCAAACGTCCTGCAAACGGTAAGTCCAAACGCCGTTTTCCAGCCGGTTTTCCCAGGTATGATCCCCGCTGGCGATGGGCGTGTGATCCGGGCCAATCAGCACCGCCTTGATGCGGGTGGAACCCAGTTCGATGCCCAGGGCGGTCTGCCCACCTCGGATGGCCTGTTGGATCTGTTGCATTCCTTGCTTCCCTCCCCTCAGGCCCAGGGGTTCTCGGTGGGATAAGGCAGCGTTTTGGGCCGGTTGTAGGCGATGTCGGCGATACCCAGATACTTGAACACCTCAAACAGCAGCTTGCCGTAATGCCCAAAGGCCACCGCGCCGTGGTGGGGGTAACGCTTTTGTACCAGCACATGGCGGTAGAAACGGCCCATCTCCGGGATGGCGAACACGCCGATGCCGCCAAAGCTGCGGGTCTTGACCGGCAGCACTTCGCCCTGGGCGATGTAGGCGCGCAGCGCGCCCTCGCTGTCGCACTGCAGGCGGTAGAAGGTGATGTCGGAGGGGGCAATGTCGCCCTCCAGCGTGCCGCGGGTAAAATCGGGGTCGCTGCCGGCGGGCTCCAGCAGGCGGTGCTGGATCAGCTGGTACTTGATGGCGCGGTCGGCACACATCTTGCAGCTGGGGGTGTTGCCGCAGTGGAAGCCCATGAAAGTATCGGTCAGCTGGTAAGCAAACTTGCCTTTGATGTCCTCCTCGTAGATGTACTGGGGCACCGAGTTGTTAATGTCCAGCAGGGTGACGGTGTCGCCGGAGATGCAGATGCCGATGTACTCGCTCAAAGCGCCGTAGATATCCACCTCGCAGGAAACGGGGATGCCGCGGCTTGCCAGACGGGAGTTGACAAAGCAGGGCTCAAAGCCGAATTGGCTGGGGAACGCGGGCCAGCACTTGTCGGCGAAGGCCACGTACTGGCGGCTGCCCTTGTGGGCCTCGGCCCAGTCCAGCAGCGTCAGTTCAAACTGGGCCATGCGGGCCAGCAAGTCGGGGTAGTAGCGGCTCTCGCCCATCTCGGCGGCCATGTCGGCGCAGACGTCGGGGATGCGGGGGTCGCCGGCGTGCTCTTTGTAAGCCACCAGCAGGTCCAGCTCACTGTTCTCCTCGATCTCGACGCCCAGCTCGTACAGGCCCTTGATGGGGGCGTTGCAGGCCAAAAAGTCCTGTGGGCGGGGGCCGAAGGTGATGATCTTCAGCCCTTTCAGGCCCAAGATGGTCCGGGCGATGGGCACAAACTCGGCCATCTTGCCGGCAATCTCCTCGGCGGTGCCCACCGGGTATTCGGGAATATAGCCTTTCAGGCGGCGCATCCCCAGGTTGTAGCTGCAGTTCAGCATGCCGCAGTAGGCGTCGCCGCGGCCGTTGATCAGGTCGCCGTCGCCCTCGGCGGCCGCCACGAAAATGCAGGGGCCGTCAAAGTATTTGGCAATCAGCGTCTCCGGTGTTTCAGGGCCAAAGTTGCCCAAAAAGACGGTCAGCGCGTTGCAGCCGGCGGCCTTGACCTCCTGGACGGCGGCCAGCATGTCCTTCTCGTTCTCGACGGTGGTCCGGACCTCGTAGACCGACAGGCTCTTGTCGGCGCAGGCCTTGACGATGGCGGCCCGGCGGGTCTGGGACAGCTGGATGGGGAAGCAGTCGCGGCTGACCGCCACGATGCCCAGCTTGACTTCGGGGATGTTTTGCAGCATGGGAAATACCTCCTGGAAATTACTTTTTATAATTTAGAGATGATCAGAAATCAAAAATCAGGAATGAGGAAGTGCGTTGCGGCCGCTGGCTGCGGAAAAGCGGGCGGGGATGCGGCGTCTGCATCCGGCGCGTATCCGGGGATTCTTCCGGGTCAAATATCCGCCGCAATGTCGATGTTTTCGCCAACCAGCGCCGCCGCGGCGCCCTGGGCGGCCTCGGCGGAATCCGGGTGGGCCAGCAGCCACTTGTTGCAGGCCCACAGCCAGGCGTCCTCATCGGCTTTGGGGGCAATGTCCGGCTTTGCGGTGTTGGTGCCGGCGGGCAGCGCCACCAGCACCCGGAAACCCTTGTCCGGGTCGGTGTGACAGGGGGCGTAGTGCAGCGTGGTGGCGTACACCTCCACCAGCGTGCCGGCGGGCACCCGGAAAGCCCGGACTTTGCCGGTGTCCAGCCTGCCGTTTTCGATCTCGTCCCGGCGGGCCAGCAGCAGGATGAAATCCTCGTTGGCCAGGTTAAACTCGCTGTCCCGGTGGTATTCCAGGCAGTTGAGCTTGGTGTTGCGGCCGTTGCACCAGCCCAGCTGGCAGGGCATACCGCCAAACAGATGTTCGCTGACTTCGGCCGCGGCGGGCAGCTCCTGCAGAGACGGGTCTTCGGGGCAATAGTCGGTGCCCGCGGCGGGCTGCGGTGTCCCAGCCAGCGCGGCCAGGATCTTGGCCCTGGCCTCCTCCAGCCCGGTCACCACCTGGCCGTAGGCGGCAAAGGCGGGGTCCAATACCGATTCGATCTTCATAAGGGCGGCTCCTTTCTTTTGCATGGGATGGGTCACGGGGTGCCTGCCAGGCTGGCAAACAGCGGCCTGCAGGCGGGGTAGATCTGTTTGAACTCGGCATAGCGGGCGTCGTACAGCGCGGTCAGTTCGGGGTCGGGCTGCACCGTCGCCTGGATGTGCAGCATGGCGCGGGAAACCTCGGCCACATTGCGGTACCGCCCGCAGGCCACCAGCGCCAGCAGCGCCGCGCCGTAGCCGGGGCCCTGCTCGGTAGCGGGCAGATCCAGCGGGATGCCCAGCACGTTGGCCAGGATGGTGCGCCACAGCGGCGACCGGCTGCCGCCGCCACACAGCGTCGACCGGGAAATATCCAGCCCCAGGCTGCGGGCAATCTCCACGCTGTCCCGCAGCGCAAAGGCGACGCCCTCCAGCATGGCCTGGGTCATGTCGGCGCGGGTGGTGTCCATCGTCATGCCCAAAAAGACCGCGCGGGCGTTGGTGTCGTTGATGGGGCTGCGCTCGCCCATCAGGTAGGGCAGATAGAACACATGGCTGCGGCCCAGCTTTTCCGGCACGATGGCCTCCTGGGCGGCGGCGTAGTCGCCGTCGTGCAGAATGTCCTCCATCCACCATTTGTTGCAGGACGCGGCGGACAGCATGCAGCCCATCAGGTGGAAGCCACCGTCGGCGTGGGCAAAGGCGTGCAGGGCGTTGTGCGGGTCCACGCGGAACTGCTCCGACGAGATAAACACCGTGCCGGAGGTGCCCAGAGAAATGTTGCACCGGCCTTCGCCCACCGTGCCGGTGCCGATGGCCGCGGCGGCGTTGTCGCCCGCGCCGGCGCAGACCACCACATCGGTCGGCAGGCCCAGCGCCGCGGCCGCGGCGGCGGTCAGCGTGCCCACCGGCTGCCAGCTGTCAAACAGGGTGGGCATCTGGGCCTCGGTCACGCCGCAGAGGTCCAGCATCTCGGAGCTCCACCGCTTGTGCGCCACGTCCAGCAGCAGGGTGCCGGAAGCGTCGGAATAGTCGGTGGCGTGCACGCCGGTCAGCCGGTAGACCAGGTAGTCTTTGGGCAGCAGGATTTTGGCGATGCGGGCAAACAGGTCCGGCTCGTTTTGGCGCATCCACAGCAGCTTGGGCGCGGTAAAGCCGGCAAAAGCGATGTTGCCGGTCCAGGCGCTGAGCTTGTCATTGCCGACGGTCTCGTTCAGGTAGTCCACCTGGGCGGCGGTGCGGCCATCGTTCCACAAAATGGCCGGGCGCAGCACATTGCCGGCGGCGTCCAGCGCCACCAAGCCGTGCATCTGGCCGCCCACGCCGATGCCCGCCACCTGCTTTGCATCAAAGCCGGCCAGCAGCTCCGGCACGCCAGCCAGGCAGGCCTGCCACCAGTGGGCGGGGTCCTGCTCGCTCCAGCCGGGGCGGGGGAAGGAGAGCGGATATTCTTTGGTCACAGTGTTCAGCACCCGGCCGACCTCGTCCACCAGCAGGAATTTGCTGGCCGAGGTCCCCAGGTCGATGCCGATATACAGCATGGTCTCACCTCCATAACATTTTGCCGTTTCCTGTACCTGTTTTATTTGTAGTATAACATGGGCGGGCGAGGTTTTCCTTGGCAAAGTGGATGTGATGATTAGACTAATTTGATATTTTATGCTTTTCGTCGTTTTGACAAAATCTCCGTTTTATATTTGTGCAGTTTGACATAACACATATATAAATAAAAAAGATTCATCTCTTTGTTCAAAAAAGATGAATCTATCGTTCTTTTATTTATTTGAGGCAGACGAAAACTGTTCCAGAAGTTCCAAACTTTTTTGTCGCGTGTAAAATTGTTCCAGCGTGTGCAGGCTGTGGTGAATATGTTGTTCTTGCTGCTCTTGTGGTTGACTGCGCTGGTATTTTTCTGGCGTAACCCCAAACCGCTTTTGAAACGCATGGCAGAAGTACCTGTAATCAGAGAAACCGGCCGCCATGCAAATTTCCACCATCTGGTACCGCCCTGTGGCCATCATCTGGCAGGCGGCGTGGAAGCGCACGGTGTCCACATAATTTTGATAGGTCTGGCCCAGCGCTTTCTTAGCAAAATGAGAAGCATATCCCACGGTAATTCCCTCTGCGCTTGCAAAATCCGCCAAATTGGCCTTATGCATATAGTTTTCGTCCACATATTGGATGAGCCGTAAAGCACGGCTATTCCGGCGCATTTGGCCATCGAGCATTCCAGGCGTCATCATATGATGTGGCATTCTGCAAATTAAGAGTCCCAGCATCTGGTATACTAAGCCAGTACAGCTTAGTTCATACCCTTCTTCCTGTTGTAAGTAGCATCGCAAAGCTGCAAACAGCCATTCTACTAACCTATTATAATCTTCTGCGGCCAACTCCTTGTTTGGGCAAGGCTTTTGAAAACGCAGTTGCGCAAACGCGGGGACAACTGTTTCGATCCTCTCTGGCAAAATTTGCAGACACATAAAAGTGCAGCCTTTGTCCGCCGCGCGGAACTCGTGCAGCTGGCCAGGGTGAAACAGAACCATCTCACCCGGCCCGACTTTCAGCTGAGTCTGCTCAATACGCACATTCAATGCGCCATCGGCCAGCCAAATCAATTCCAACTCCTGATGAAAATGCGGCGTGCGGTATTGCACCGTATCAATAAACAGCTGTAAGCCGTTGATTTGCGGGTGCCGGACCAATTCAAATTCGCGCACAGGTATCACCTACGGGCCATGTTATTCAGGCTGGTACCCACAACCAGGTTGATCAGCCTGTCTATCATAATTATACCATGCACCAGTGCAGGATTCAGCAATAGATCTTCGGCTGCGATTTCATGGAATGATAACGGCACAACATCCTTGCATTTCCAGGGTATTTGCTTTGCCTTCGTTCTGGCCAGTATTTCTTTCATTATGTATTTTTTCTCTTCGGTGCAGCATATGGGATCATAATCTTTGTCGCTCATCATTATTTCTTCTCCATTCAATGCACAGGTACACTATGACCGATCGTTACCTTTTATTATAGCGCAAGTTCTTCTGCAAATCTACACTAATAGTTGTTTGGTACTCCTTTTGGCATAGAAAAACACCCCACTTATTAGATAGTATACCATACTGTCTAACAAATGGGGTGCAGTTCAACGTCACCTTGGGGATTGTTGTTACTTAGTGCCTATTTACCGATTCAGAAAGATCCTCGCTGCACTAGGGTCTGGAATCTCCCAGTTGACGTACAGATCATTCAACGGGCAGGCGTGGGGGTCGCGGATATGCTCGTCGATCCAGCCTTTATAAAGTTCACAGAAGTTGGCTTTTGTGAGGACGGCACGGCACTCGGACTTGTCCACGGTGGTGCTGAACAGGTACTCCACATCATGCACCGGCACGATTACCGGCGCACCGGCTGTGTCAAAGGCACAGAGCAGATTTTTACAGCTGCGGCTCACGGCGCGCTGGCAGTCGCCGCACTCGATATAGATGGTGTTGCGCCAGTCGCGGCCTGTGGTGCGCAGGAACTTGCAGAGATGCGAATTTGTGGAAGTAAAACAGGAAACAGACAAAATATCACTCCAATCTCAAATTGTGCGCAGCGTAACAACTCGGCACAGTTTTTATGAAATGCTGCCGGTCTGCGGGAAAACTTTCATAAGCGGCACGGGTGTATCGGTGCGTTCATCGTACATGGCAAGATACCCCTCGGAAGATTTCTGCCAGCCGCCGTCCTGCCAGATAAACACAACAAGGTTGTCATTCATTTGCATGACCTTGAACGTAATGCTCCCGGCAACGAGATAGCCGTTCGGGGCCAGTTCCTCCACCATCGTGTAGACGTGTTCACCGGTGTCATCAGACAGAAGCAGCAGATTTTTGTGCGGGTCTTTGGCGGCAGAACGCTCCGGCAGTACGCGGATGGCATGGTCACCATCAGTGGTCGCCCAGCGGTCAATGGTCGTGCCGTAGGCATCGCGGATCGTCAAGCGGGCATCTGCCAGCTTTGCATTGGTGGCAATATCGCGTTTCGTGAGGATCAGCGAATGTGCAGGAGCATCGTACATCGTGACTTTCTGAATCTCCCCGGTCTCCTGCACGGTGAAGTGTACTTCCTCGCTGAGAAGATACCCGGCCGGGGCAGCAGTCTCGGTCAGCGTATACTCACCGGGCTTCAGGCGCTCAATGCGGTGTGGCTGGCCGTTGGTTTCCCACTCGGCAATGGTGCTGCCACTGGCATCGGTGATTTTCAGCTTTGCACCGGGCAGCTCACGGCCATCCGTCATGTCTGCCTTGGAGATTTCGACCTTGGTAAAGTCGTCTTTCATCTCCACGCGCTGAATATCCCCGATGGGGCCAACCTCAAAGGTGATGCTTTCGGCGCGGACATAGCCCTGCTCGGTGGGGGCCATCGTCTCGGTCAGGGTGTACGTGCCCATCGGGATGCGCTCCATATAGTGCGGTGTGCCGTCCGTGACCCATTCAGCAATCGTCTTGCCGTTTGTGTCAGCAATTTTCAGCTTTGCACCGCTGATTTCCTTGCCGGTAGCAATATCGACCTTGGAAATCTGCACTTTCGTGTAGTCGTCCTGCATGAAAACGTGCTGAACCTTGCCGTCATCCTCTACAATGAACGGAATGGCATTGGCAGGCACATACCCGGAATTATCGGGTACGAGCGTTTCCTCCAGTGTGTAGGTTTCGCCCGCAACCAGCATGGCCTCCATGTAGTGCGGGGCATCCTTGGAAACCCATTCGTCCACAACATTGCCGTTCTTGTCCAGCACGCGCAGCGTGGCACCGGGGATTTCCTTGTGGGTCGCAATGTCGGCTTTGCTGATTTTTACGCGGGTGGGCGCATCCAGCATTGTTACAGTCTGGCTGAACCCATCGGAATTTTTCAGCAAAATCCAACTTGCAGAGTAGGTGATTTCGGCATCGGCGGGCTTTTCTGCAACCTGCTTATCGGCAAAGAACGCGGGAGCCGCCGCGCCGTTCAGATAGGCCTTGTCAAACGTCAGGTCGGAGAAGTCGCTCTCCCGCAGGCATTTGGCAATCGCGCGGTCGTTGGCGGCATCGGTGAAATTCACCACCAGCGTGCCGTTTACGCAGTACTAGTTGGCAATGACAACACCATCAGCATCGGGATTCTTGCCCAGCAGCTTATCCCAGAAAGCGCGCAGCTTGGCTGGAATCGTAGCCACGGTGTCATCGGAGAATGCGGTGGGGGAGATAACGCTGCCGGATTGGTACTCGGCATCTTCGGATTCATGCAGTACCCAGACCGCTGTTTCCTGCAAGTAGCCGTTGTCGTCCGTGGCCTGCTCCAAACGGAATTGAATCGAGCGGGCGGCGGTATAGCCGTCTGCCGGGCGGGTTTCGGTCAGAATATAGACTTTGGTGGCATCGCGGTTCCCGGCAAAGTTATGGGAAAGGTGCAGCCCGCGAATCACATGAGCCGTATCGCTGCTCTCCCAAGTATCCACCACGTTGCCGTTCCAGTCGGTCACGGTCAAAGTAGCACCGGGCAGGGCAAAGGTATCATCGGAATCGGAGGTAAAAGCGCGCTTATCAATCTCCACCGTGGTCTGCTTGTCGGAGTGAAGGCAGTCAACGACCTGCCACGCGATAAACTGGTTTTCGTAGGTGAACTCCACAGGAATCACGCTCTGCTCAATCAGGTAGCCGTCCGGCACGCTGACCTCGCGCAGATAGTAACGACCGCTGTTGGTCGTCCAGTCGTGGGCTTCGCTGCTGCCGTAATGTTCGCCGCGCAGGGGAACATCCACATCAAAATAGGCAAGCCCATTTTCATCCGTGGCGGCTGTACCCAGCAGCGTATTGGAGGCTGCCAGCAGTCCGCCGGAGATACTGTAAATATCGTCTGCGGTGTACAGTTCATAGACTGCCCCTGCGACCATCTTGGCATCTGCCGGGATGTCGGCGCGGTTGCTGCCGCCATTCAAGAGGTTGGCGCGGGTCTTGCAGCCGTCTGCATAGGGTGCTTCATCAGTCAAATCGCAGGTGTCGCGGTCCAGCTTATACAGGCCAACACCGACTTTGCCCTCCTCAACGACCGGCAGCACGCGGGCATTCTCAAAGACGAGAATCTGCTTTTCAATCTGTTCGGCGCTGGCATTGCCTACATTTATAATAGAGTAGTCGTAGACAACATCGCCGCCCTGCGTGTGGACTATGATAGTCTTCGCAAGGGCCAGATCGTTGTACTGGTTATCCCAGTCAAGCACCACGGTGTAGGTGTGGTCGGTGTGGACAAAGCCGTAAGGAGCCTGCACTTCAGAAATTGTGTAGGTACCCAGCGGCAGTGTGATGGTGACTTCGCCTTTCGTGCCATCGTGGGTCACTTTCAAGAAATCATAGGTGGCAGATGTCCGTGTGGGACCGAACTGGACTTCGTCCACCTGCCCATCTTCGGCAGTGGTAACGGTGGCGATAAGGTCGCCGTCTGCGTACCAGAGTGTGCCTTGATTGTCCGGCGTGGGAATGTCGCCCTGCGCGTGGATCTCATAGGTGGCATTGGCAAGATTGTCGGACTCGTACACGAATTGTCCGTTCTCATACCCGGTCAGCACGTTGCCGATTTTGCGGATCTTGATTTGCCCCAGTGTTTCGTGGTTATAGTAGCTTTCGGTGATAACATAGTCATCCATGCCGTCGGCGCTGCCGCCACTGACCTGATACACACGGTCCGATGTCAGCTCAAACACAACATTGTACTGGCGGTCGTTGAAATACCCATGCGGGCCTTCGACCTCAACGATGCGGTACTTGCCCAGCGGCAGTTTCTCCGGGGTCTTCATTTCACCGTTGGAGTCGGTATAGAAAGTGCTGGTCTTTGCCCAGGCATTGCCGGATTTCGGGTCGTTCATCTCCACAAGGGTTTCACGGCCGTCCTCGGCAATATAGTAAAGATTGAACGTGGTGTCGACAATTTTTACAGGCTTGCCAGTTTCAATGTCGATTTTGACAAGCTGCAAGTAACCCTCCAACTCTTCGTCCAGAATGTTGTAGGTCATGTAGCTGCCGCTGGGCGTTGTGATACTGCCGGCAGGCATAGTAAAGCTGCTCTGCGGGCTGGACGCATTGACAGTGACAAGGAACGGTTCAGCCTGAAAAACATCTTTCGGTACGGTGGTTTCCACGACGATGTACTGGCCGTTGGGGAGCCCCTGCACACGCAGGATGCCTTCTTCGTTCGTAAAGATTTCGGACAGGCGGTATTCCTGCGCGTTGTTGGTCGGAACCCAGCCAAGGCCCTGCCCGTTGGCAAAATCGCTGTCTGCGGTCAAGGTGGCATTATAGCGGGTAACAGAGGTGGTGTCGCTCTCGTACATCGTGGCAACAGCCTGTTCTTCGTTAGAAAAATCAAATTTCAGCGTGTCCTGATCGTAGCTGGATTTACGGTAGGCTTCCAGAATGCTGGCGGCATCGTAGCTGCCATCGGCATTTTTGGTGAACTGGTCTGCCTTGCTCAGCAGCGATACACGGTACACCTTGAACCCGGCACCGCCCAGCTTGATGGCGGGCGAGGGCTGCCCGGTGGTGGACACCAGCTTTTGCAGGCTGAACCCGGATTTCAGCACTTCATCCTGCGTCTGGTCTTCGGTGCGGACAACGTAAGTGGATTCATCTGCATGCTTCAAATCCAGCGAGGGCGGAATCATAAAGGCGGCGGGCGGTATCTTGTCCAGCGCCGTGGCATCGTTTTGGGCCAGATAGCTGGCAAGCACATCTTGGATGCGCTCCTGCAATGGTATCTGTACCGCTGTCCGCCTATTTAATAAGGTATAGAAAACGTCGGTGAGGAACTCGTCCTCGTTCTCGTGTTCCACGATGGCGTTGCCGCACTGCGCCAGATAGGTACGGAAGTTGCGGGCGGTGGTTTCGAGCGTGGAGACGATTTCTGCATAGGAGATGTTCCTCTCGTTCGTGGGTGCTTCATACTGGAAAATTACGAAGAAACGGCGGCTGACGGCATCGCGGGAGCCGAGACGCTTGACGAAGCGGATATAGCTCATGTGGCGCTTGCGCACCGCTGCATCCGGCTCGTTGGCGGCATCCTGCCGCAGCTTGTCCAGATAGGCGTTGACATCTGCCTTGCGGGAGAAAGACTTGAATTGCAGCCGCACCGGGCTGACTTTCAAAAGGCTGGCAAATGAGTAGATGACGCTGCGCTGCTCGCGCGGGGATCGCAGTAGGAAGTTGATAGGCTCGATTTCCAGGATCTTGATGTAGCGGTCATCTGTGGTGTGCAGGATGCCGTTCTCGATTTTCTCGATGGGAAGCAGGTCGTAGAGCGTCTGCCGCTTTACCAGCTTTCCGTGGCGGTCTGCCTTGCGCTGCAAAACCTGTGCGTTGTGTGGTAGGGCATCGGCATCTTCGTAGTAGACAACATGGTATCGCTTGCTGATGAACCTCAGATGCCGGTGTCGGTTGGCTTCAAGGTTTCCCTGCGGTGTGGGTGTTATGATGCGGCGGCGCTTCATAAAGCGGAACCAATGCGCCGCAAACTGCGTCAGGCTGTCACCGCCGATACCTACCACGCCGAAAACGCCCAGCGGCACCGACACCGCAATGACGATCATCAGGCGGATGTTGAACGCCAGCGGCAGATAAAACAGCGGCACTGCGCTGCCCACGGCAAGCACAGCCGCCTCCATCGCATTGCGCAGCTTGACTGTACCGCCGAGAATCGTGCCGGTGTCCACAAAATTCTGCGGGATAAGGTAAACATCCCGCTCTTCGCGTGAAATTTCGACCACCTCCAAACAAAAAGAGCGCCCTCGAAAAAAGGCGCTCTTGCGTTTCTGTTCAATTTTGACGATACTATTATAGCAGAGTCATATTGCAGCAAAAAAGACTTTTTCTGTGCGGATGTTGTGCTGATTTACTGCATTTCGGCAGATAAATTTTCAAATGCATATTTGTGGCATCAATGTAGCTACATAGATTGACAACCCGACAAGATGAACGTATAATGGAGATAAGAAGAAAACCACGGCAGGAAGGGAGTTTGTTTTATGGAAAATATTGTTTCGGCGGCCAAAACGGATGTGTTCCGTGTTCGCATCAACCCGGAAATCAAGCAGGAACTGGAATCTGTGTATGCAAAGAACGGCCTTACCCTGACCGATGCCATCAACGTGTTTTTCCAGCAGTCGCTGAACGCTGGCGGTTTTCCCTTTGCTGTGACCGAGGACAACGCGGAGATCATCAAGGCAAAGGCGCTCTCCCGGCTGACAATGCAGTTGCAGGAAGCGCAGGACGACCCGGTTTCTTACTCCGAGGATGAAGTGTATAAGATGTTCGGAGTTGAAAAATGAGGGTAAGCTATAAGAGAGCCGCCGTCAAGGACATGGAGGCGACCCGCGACTACATCGCCGGGCGGCTGAAGAATCCCAAAGCCGCCAAAAAGTTGATGACGACGCTGCTGAAAGCCATATCCTTGCTGGCGGATAACCCTTATATGGGCGCGGCACTGGCAGAAAAGTTTGAAATCGCCACAGATGTGCGCTATTTTGTGGTGTCAAAGCAGCTGATCTTCTACCGTGTGGACGAGGGAAACAGCGTGATAGAGATTCTTCGAGTATTGGACGGCAGGACGGATTATTTGTCTGTACTGTTCGGATAAATAAAAAATAGTAGAATTTTCTGCCGTTCCACACAATAAAATTTGATAGGTAAAACGCTGAAAAGCCGCATAAACACTATGTTTTTGCGGCTTTTCGCGTTCCTGCGTCAGCGGTCAAAAAATGCCGTTTGACGCTTTTTTGCCGCCCTAACTCGACGGGGTGATATAAAAGGCTATAAGAAGCGGTAAAAAGATAAGTCGGTCAAAGCTCCATTTCCTTGTGTTTTTTCTTTGTCGTTCCTTTTTCTGTTTTTGCGCCTGCTTCCTTTGCCTGTGCCGGGGCTGCTTTTTCTACTGCGCCGTGGTAGGCGTCCAACACCTCCTTTTTTCGCTCCAGGCGCACATCAACATATCGGGCGGTTACTGCTTCAAAGTTCATGGATAAGCCAAGCGACGCGCCGATACCCGCAAGCGTATGTCCCAAGACTTCGCCCACGGTATAGAAGTCGCCTGTCAGTTGGTGCATATTCGTAGCTGCTGTATGGCGCAAATCGTGAAAACGGATATTTGAAATGTCGAAGCTAACTTTTCGATAATGTACTTGCGATTTTGAGATGGAACGGCATAAATGTCAGCAATAAAATTAAGGTACTGTATTCCTGTCATATACTCGTCAAGTTGTGGATTGTCTGGTACATATGCCATTTTCTTTTTGCAAACTATTGGTTCTTTGAGTATTGAAACACCGTCTAATAGGATTTCACCCTTGTCAATACCAACTATACCTAAACAAGATTTTAAGGTAGTTGTCTTACCAGCTCCATTTTTCCCAATGAAGCCCATTATGTCGCCGTCCTCAACTATTAAATTTAGATTACATACGGCTTTCTTTTCACCATAGCTTTTGGATAAGTTTCTGATTTCTAACATAGTGTCCTCCATTCTCATTTAGAAAAAAATCGAAATGAAAGTTAAAAAAATAAACCGTTCCGCTATCAATTCTCATTTCATACCTAAATAAATCATAATACCTGTCACAGCAAACGCCACCACTGGCATGATATAAAACATGTATGTCTTTTTATTTTCATGCTGGCTAAGAACTGCATCAACAATCAGATTGAGCAGGACACAAAATGCGGGAACACCAAAGACTACGACATTACGAGGCCAAAAAGAGTTCGCATTTCCGGCAGAATCAAAGTGCACTGGAACAGACTCTGGCAGTTTGCCAGAAAAGGCGATAAGGACTGCCAATGTCAATGCACATAGTACGGTACTGATAATGATATGTTTCTTTACAGATTTCATAAGTATATCCTCCTTAAATTAAGTGTTCTTCTTTCTTCTGAAATAAAGAAAGAGTGAATAGGCCAATGGAACAACGCCAACTAATAGAATAATTAGCGGAACGGTCACAAAGTAAAATTTGTGCAATGGATGTAGGATAAAGACTAATCCAGAAAGAAGCCATGTATAACTTCCCAATTTGTGTGTTTTATACCAACTTTCTTCATCATTGAACAGCCACGGGAATTTCAATCCAACATAAGGATTTATATGATTTTTAGGAAAGTAATTTCCGCTGATAATGAACATTATGCCAACAAACACATAGATAAATGCTTCCGTTATATCCTGCTCTGGAAATAGCAAAGAATAAAACTGGGGAATTAAATATACCACACCCGTAATCGGCATAATCCATTTGCCTAAAAATATCAGACTTTTAGCCCCGTTGGTCGAAGCAACCTTAATACTTAGTCCAAAGTTCAAGACTATATTAAGCAGAATGGCAATTACATAAAGTAGGATATACATGTCAGCATTGCTATTCTTTAGCTTTGAGATTATCAATGTTGTAAAAGATAAAATAATACATGCTATGGTTGAGATGATTAAAGTACGCTTATTTTTCTGGTTCATTCTTATCCTCCTGAAACTGCATAAGCCACATAACGGCGTCTTCAAATACAGAAATGTTTATCTCGTAATAAATGTATTTCTGATAACGTGTTTCAAAAATTAAATCAGCCTTTTTTAGAGTAGAAAGATGATATGAAATAGTGGCATTTGATAAATCAAATTCTGCGGCAATCTCTCCGGCAGACATCTTTCGTTTTTGTTTTAGTTTTAGTAATATTTCCCGTCGAACGGGATCGCTAAGTGCTTTGAATACATTTGGTAAGCTCACGGTATTATCACCTTTGGTTCTTCTCATTTTGATTTATTTCTAAATGACAATCACATTATATCACGGGCGTGCTAAAAATCAATATCATTTTGAAGATTTTCTAAATGAAATCGCTAAAAGCGAACAGTGAAACCAAAATAATGAATTATTTTAGTGCATAGTAGGAAGTATATAGACATATCCAACGAGAAAGGGGAACAGTAAAATGTAACTGGGTGAATGAATATGGCAAAAAGACCAGTAGAAAAGTACGACTTCAAGGCTTTTGGGCATGCAGGATTCCAGACAACATTAATGGCAATGAAAAGGATATCAGTTTGTCCATCAACGTTCCATTGCACATATCAATTTCGTATTTATTATTTTTCATTTTCCTCACTCCATTAAATCTTATCCATCTATTTTAGTATAACACCTTTTTTTATAATTCAAAATACAAATTTCTCTCAGAACATGTTATACTTATAAAAAATCAAACTACATTTAATAAAAAAGAGGATTTATTATTATGAGATACAAAGATGAATTAAGAATTGCCGGGGTTACCGCACTGTTTTGTTGTGCCATGCTTATGATCACCGCTGTAGTTCCCAAGGATACCACTGTAGCCAAAGCACGAAAGACTTTCAAAGAAGCTCCGGAGACTGCTGCTGATGCTGAAGCACAGGCTCAGAGCGAAGCCGAAGATGCTGGCTTCACTGTCTATACAGAAGACAGCAATTATGACTATGAAGATAACAGTTACGATGATTCCGGCTCTGATGATACCAGTACAGATACTTCTGACTCTGATTCTTCAGGCGATACTACTTACGATCCTTCTTATGACGACAGCACAACTGATAATACAGAGGATAATGTGATCGAAGATGATTCTTCCAGCGATTACGATACTTCGGATACAGATACCAGCGACAGTGGCGATGGAACGGAAGATGATACCGAGTTTGATTATTCTACAGAGGAAGAAACATTCCCGTCGGATTATGCTGACACCGGTGACTATACCGGCACAGACGTTTATACAGATAACAACTGGCAGTGATTTTGACGCCAACAAAGGGGCTGTCGGGAAATAGATAGTTCCAAAGCAGGGAGGGTATGACTCACAACGAGTCATACCCTCCCTGAATTTATCTGAAAAAAGAAAAAAGATGGCTAACGACAACCATCTTTCTCTCCGTTACATGTTATAATGTAAC
>OGYU01000226.1_pt1 | contig 47334 bp, 29 predicted proteins | sample 1576581 | NCBI WGS metagenome assembly OGYU01 (sample SAMEA3541547, study PRJEB24748) | human gut metagenome | biome: human gut; feature: human-associated habitat; material: faeces | place: China | collected 2012 | reverse complement strand
TCCAGAACTACATCGGCCAGTCCGTTAAGGAATCAGCCGTCACCGTGTCCGTCGTCTCCATGATCATGATGGTCATGTCTCTGGTCGGCTCCTTTATCTCTGGACCGGTTTCTGATCTCATCGGCCGCCGTAAGGTCCCGGTTGTCGTAGCTTCCGTGCTCTTCGCTATCGGCATCGCCATGCCGTGGCTGATTCCGTCCACCTTGGGCATGTACCTGTTCGCGGGCATCGCTGGCCTCGGCTACGCCGTCTACTACGCAGTCGACCAGGCTCTGCTCGTCGACGTGCTGCCGAACAAGGAAGAAGCTGGCAAGGATCTGGGCATTCTGAACATGGGCACCACCCTTGGCCAGATGTGCGGCCCGGTCGTCATGTCCACCATCGTGGTGTCCCTCGGCTACAACTTCGCCTTCCCGACCGCCATCGCCCTGGCCATCATCGGCTGCTTCTTCATCATGGCCATCAAGAAGGTCAAGTAAGTAATCCTTCCTTGAATGATTGCCCCGGATCCGTCGTTTTCCCCTTCTCGATCGGGTCCGGGGTTTTCCGTAAGGAAGCGAACAATTGCAAATTGATGAATCCGAAGGATTTGTGACGATGCCGAGGGTTTTGAATTTGCTGATCCTTGCAATGTCGATCGTGGTATCAAGGTGATGCTTGCTCCGTTTTTGTTTAACGCATTCGTGTTGGACTGACGGGGAGTTGCCTGGCTGACGCGGATGTGTGCGTAACGCGTCAGCTTGGCTGTGGCAACGGTTTGTTGAATGCCGGGTGGTGGATTTTCCCTTCTCTTCCTGCCACCTTCGCAAGCCGGTGTTGTGTTGCAGGGCGTTTGTCTGTGGTGATTGGTTACTGGTCGCCGTGGGCAAACGCTTTTTCGTTACAAGTTGCGCAGAGAAGAAAAATGTATTATCATTTAACTAAGTAGTTACTAAGTAATAGAAACTATGATGAAAAACGTACGAAGGAGTGCATATGGGTCTCAATTACATCAAGGGCGTGAACCTGGGTAACTGGCTGGTTCTGGAAAAGTGGATGAACCCGGCATTGTTCGATGGCACTACCGCCGACGACGAATATTACCTGCCGACGCAGCTCGACCCGGCCGTCTATGAGGCACGCATCAAAACGCATCGCGCCGAATACATCAACGAACGCGACTTCGCCACCATCAAATCATGGGGATTGAATTCCGTACGAATTCCGGTACCGTATTTCATCTTCGGCGATCGAGCACCGTTCATTGGGTGTATTGATGAACTTGATAAGGCTTTCAACTGGGCTGAAAAATACGGTTTGACGATTCTTATTGATTTGCATACCGCTCCGATGAGCCAGAACGGTTTCGACAATGGCGGCATCTCCGGCGTGTGCAAGTGGGCACAACTGCCGGAAGAGGTTGAATTCGTGCTTAGTGTGCTCGAGCGTCTTGCCAAGCGTTATGGCAATAGGGAAGCGCTGATGGGCATTGAAATCATCAACGAGCCGAACACCACCACGTCCTGGCCGATGATGAACGTGACCGAACGATACAAGGCCGTCGATGCCGAACTTGCGGAAGGCACCGGTCCGATTGAATTCGACTGGCTCAAGAACTTCTACATCACCGCATATCGTCGCCTGCGCGACGTCGACAAGGGTGCTTTGCCGACTGATAAGGCTGTGGTATTCCATGATGGATTCGATATCGAACAGTGGAAGGACTTCATGCGTGGCGCAGATGGCAAGCTTGCGTCAGAGTTCGAAAACGTGATCCTCGACACCCACCAGTACTTGATGGCCGCGGAAATGATGGGTTGCCCGCAGACCGTGGAAGGCTACGACGATTTCGTGCGCAACACGTACGCTCCGATGGTCGCCGAAATGAGCGAATACTTCCCGGTGATTGTGGGCGAGTGGTGCCTGTTCAACTCGGTCGGCTGTGGTGTGGACACCCACGGCGGCCAGAGCGTGCTCAACGGCGAGGAAGGTGCGCAGGCGGAAACGCTCAGTGCCGAAGAAAAGCGTGCACTCTACCAAGGCGTTGCCAAGTCGCAGCTTGAAGCATGGAGCAACGGCAGCGGCTTCTACTACTGGAACTACAAGCTGCTCACCGACACGGTCAACACCCCCGGCTGGATCGGCTGGGACGCTTGGGACCTCGGCCGCTGCATAGCGCAAAACTGGTTCCCCGTTCAGCAATGAGAAAAACGTAAGAAAAGAAAAGCAGAAATCAAAGGAGAGATAATGCTGCAGAATCCTATTGTTAAAGGCTTCAATCCTGATCCGGCCATTTGCCGTAAAGGTGACGACTATTATGTTGCCGTCTCCACATTCGAATGGTTCCCTGGCATTCCGATCTACCATTCGAAGGATATGAAGCATTGGGAGCTGCTTACCCATGTGCTTACCGATGACACGAATCCGAACCTTACCAAGCTGCCGAGCGCTAAGGGCATTTGGGCTCCTTGCCTCACGTATTGTGAGGAAGAGGACATGTTCTACGTGATTTATGGTGTTATGAATTCCATGAATGCGCGCTATTTCGACGTGAATAATTATCTTATTAAGTCGAAGAATATTGAAGGCCCGTGGAGCGAGCCGGTGTATTTGACTTCCTCCGGTTTCGATGCGTCCATTCTGCATGACGATGATGGCAAGAAGTACATCGTCAGCTTGGAGTGGGAGACCCGCGAAGGCTACGAGAAGCCGGGTGTGATCTGCTGCGTGGAATATGATCCGGAAACCAAACATGTGGTCGGCTATCCGAAGCGTATTTGGCGTGGTGCTACTGATCGTGGCTGCATTGAGGCTCCGCATCTGACCAAGCGTGACGGCTGGTATTACATTATGTGCGCTGAGGGCGGTACTGGCTACAACCATTCCGTGACCATGGGGCGTTCCCGCAATGTGTGGGGTCCGTACGAGCCGGATCCGAATGGCCCGCTGGTTACGTCACAGCCGAAGGAGTCGAACGAGCGTGCCGATGACGATCATCTGAAGCCGCGCTATTTCAACCCGGATTCCGTGCTGCAAAAGTCCGGGCATGGCTCGTATGTTGACCTGCCGAATGGCGAAACCTATCTGGTGCATTTGACGAGCCGTCCGTTCGTGCCGGAATTGCGTTGCACGCTTGGCCGTGAAACCGCTATCCAGAAGATGCAGTGGACGTCTGATGGCTGGCTGCGTATGGCCGACGGTTCCAATCTGGCGAAGATTGAGGTTGAGGAACCGAATCTGCCGGATGTGCCGATGCCGGAGATTCCGAACTTTGATGACTTTGATGGCGGCGAATTGGGCAACTGGTATTACTCGCCGCGTCAGATGCCGAGCACGTTTGCGAATGCTACGGAACGCCCGGGCTGGCTGCGTGTTCGCGGTGAAGAATCGCTTGCCTCGCTGAATCGTACGAGCCTGCTTACTCGCAAGCTGACGAGCGTGTATGCCACGGTGACCACCAAGATGGAGTTCGAGCCGGAAGTCTACCAGCACAGCGCTGGCTTGACCATCTACTACGACAACATGAATAACATTTTCCTGCGCAAGTATTATTCGCAGACGCTTGGTGGCAGCGCGATTTCGATCGTGCGTCTCGAAAACGGCGAAAAGACGGAAATGCTTGACACTCGTGTTGCCGTGGAAGATAAGCCGATTTACTTCCGTTTGAACATTGAGGGCCGTCGCACTTGGTTCGAATGGGGTTATGATGGCGAGAATTGGACCAAGATCGGTCCGGATTTCGATACCACCACGTTCTCTGACGAATACTGCAAGTTCGGTGAGTTCACCGGCACTATGGTCGGTATTGCCGTCACTGATGCTTCGCTGCATGAGAGGACCGCCGATTTTGATTTCTTCGATTATGAGGCGGACGAAACGAAGCCTGTCGACTGATCCCGCCCGGGCGGCCACCACGATCATTCAACGACCCTGATCCGGTCGTGATCCGATTCCGGGCGGCCGTGTGGCCGCTCGCGGGGCACATACAATGGACCAAGGAACGTTGCGAATGACGCACGGTTCCTTGGCCCATTGGGCCGAATGGGTTTTGCCATGGGTTGTGATGGACGGAAACGAAAAGTCGGGCAACCCCCGAGCGTAAGGGCGGTGAGACGCATGGTGCTAGGCATCGATGAGCGAATCGACGGCGTGAACCTCGGCAACTGGCTGGTGCTGGAGAAATGGATGGATCCGAAACCGTTCACCCGCAGCGCCGAAGACGATGAAATCTGGATGCACCGCACGCACGTATCCCTCTGGTCCGAACGGAATCTCGCCGAGGAACTGCGCCGGCACCGCGAAACCTACATCACCCTAGAGGATTTCCGTATTATCGTCGGTCACGGAATCAACCTCGTACGCATTCCCATACCGTATTTCATCTTCGGCGACTGGCCCGGGCATCCGGGCTGCATCACGTACCTCGACCGCGCGTTCCGTTGGGCGCGGGAGACGGGATTGAAGATTATGATTGACCTGCATACCGTTCCCGAATCGCAGAATGGTTTCGACAACGGCGGTCTGACGGGTGTGTGCAAATGGGCGCAGAATACGGACTTGGTGGAGTACACGCTGAACGTGCTGGAGCGATTGGCTCGCCGATACCGCGACGAACCGGCCCTGCACAGCATCGAAGTACTCAACGAACCAGTGAGCTGGTCGGTGTTCCATAGCACGTCGAACACGGCGAAAGACTCTCATGAGGCTTCCGGTAGCACGTATGTCTCACTGCGGTTTCTGAAGCGCTTCTACCGCGACGCTTACGCCCGGTTGCGCGCCGTGCTACGTCCGGAAACCGTGATCGTATTCCATGACGGTTTCCGACTACTCCGCTGGGGTGGTTGGTTTCGTCGTGCTGGCATGCGCAACGTCATGCTCGACACCCATCAGTATCTCATCGCGATGGAGAATCCGCTGTTTTCGGGACCGGCACGCCGGCTGTACCTGCGATCGCGGCGACTGCCATGGCTGTACCGGATGCTGGTGGGCGCGAGTGGCATCGCCATTCGTTCGGCGGCTCGTCGTATTCCCGTGCTGGTGGGCGAGTGGTGCGTGGAGAATCAGTGGGCCCTACACAGCCAAAACCGATCGGCTGCATACCGCCAAGTGTCACGATTGCAACGCGCGGCATGGGACGTGTCGGCGGGACAGATCTATTGGAGCTACCAGCTTGCGCGCTCCGCGAAACCGGGTAGTGGCGAAGGGAAACCGCCGCGGGATCCTCGCAACGGCGGCAATCTTGAGGCGTGGGATCTGACTCGCGTATGGCGTCATGGATGGATTCGGGCGGATACCTCTCACGATGACATGCCATAGTCAGTCAATCAACGGCAATCGACATAAGGTGCATTAGACTCGGAATCATGGCAGAGGAAGAGACTCCGAAACGTATCCGAAAATCACCGCAGGAGCGGCGTGAGGAAGTGCTGGATGCCGCGGTGCAGCTGATCAGCGAGCGTGGGTTCAACGGTATTTCCATTCAGGATGTGGCTGATCGTGTTGGCATCTCCAAGCAGGGTGTGCTTCGGTATGTGGGTAATAAAGACAATATGCTGGCGATGGTATTCAACGAATATTACGGTGAGACGGGCACTCCTGAGGATTTCTTTGCATCAGGTATGCCTGGCAGTGATCCTACTGCGCCGCTGTTTCCTGCGTATTTGCGTTATTTGGTGCGGCATAATTCGCGTCGTCGCATGATGGTGCAGTTGTTTACCGTGCTTTCTGCGGAGTCGTTGAATCCTGATCATCCGTTGCATGATGAATTCACTGCCCGTATGGACGATATTTGGGAGCATTATTCGCGATATCCTTGGCTGATTCCTCCGCAATTGGGTTCGTGGAAGTCGAGTATGCGTCCGGTGGTGCGTAAGGCCATGGAAATCATGGATGGCGTGCAATTATGGTGGTTGCGTGAACCTGAAGTTGATTTGTGCAAAGAGTGGGCTCAGATGGAAAACATGCTGTTTCCCGCTCCATTATGGGATGCATATCGCTGATTATTTAAGATTGCATTGCATGTATTCGTGTGAGAAGGCGAGGGGGCTGACGGGCTTCTCGCCTTCTGTGTTGGTATGGTCATGTTGAGTTGCGTGCGTGCCTGCATCGTGTTAAACTACCAATTGGTAATTAAAGGAAATCGCTTCAATGAGGAAAGTGAGCAATCCCATGACCGAAACCATTGAAAACACTGCGAATCTGCCCTATAAGAATCCGGAACTTCCCACTGAGGAACGCATCGCCGATCTGCTTGGCCGTATGACCCTTGAGGAAAAAGTCGGACAGATGATGCAACTTGACGCGCGAAGCGGCGACTTGGACGATCTAATCGTCAACAAGCATGTTGGTTCCATTCTGCACACCTCACCCTCCGACCTGCCGAAAGCCGTGGAAACGGTGAACACCAAAACCCGTCTCGGCATTCCGCTGGTGATCGGTGACGACTGCATTCACGGCTATTCCTTCTGGCCGGGAGCCACCATTTTCCCGGAACAATTGGGCATGGCGACCACGTGGGATTCCGAAAAAGTGCAGGCCGCGGGCCGTGCCACCGCCGAGGAAGTGTCGACTACCGGCGTGCATTGGACGTTCTCTCCGGTGCTGTGCATCGCGCGAGACACCCGTTGGGGTCGCGTGGGCGAAACCTTTGGCGAGGACCCGTACCTGATCGGCGAAATGGCATCGTCCATCGTCAAAGGCTATCAGGGTGGTGCCAAGGCGGGCGAGCCGCTTGCCAAAGACGCGATTCTCGCATGCGCCAAGCATTTCGCGGGCTATTCCGAAACCCAGGGAGGCCGTGACGCTTCCGAAGCCGATCTGAGCCACCGCAAGCTGGAATCCTGGTTCCTGCCGCCGTTCGAACGCGTGGCCAAGGAAGGCTGTGGCACCTTCATGCTTGGCTACGAATCCATCGAAGGCGTGCCGGTCACCTTCAACAAGTGGCTGCTTTCCGACAGGCTGCGTGGCGCTTGGAACTATCAGGGCACGCTTATCACCGATTGGGACAACGTCGGCCGTTCCGTATGGGAGCAGAAGGTTAAGCCGGACTATGTGCAGGCCGCCGCTGACGCGGTCAAGTCCGGCAACGACTTGGTGATGACCACCCCGAAGTTCTACGAGGGTGCGATCGAAGCCGTGAAGACCGGTCTGCTTGACGAATCGTTGATTGATGCCGCCGTGGCTCGTATTCTCGCACTAAAGTTCCGTCTTGGACTGTTCGAAGATCCGCGTCTGCCTGATCAGGAACGCATCAATGCGGTGATCGGCTCCGAAGAACACCAGCAGCTCAATCTCGAAGTGGCTCGCGAAGCCGTGGCATTGCTGAAGAACAATGGTTCGCTGCCGTTCAATGCGGCTGGCGCGAAGCGTATCGCGGTCGTTGGTCCGCTTGCCGACGATGCGCAAACTCAGCTGGGCGACTGGGCGGGCAGCTCCGGTCAGATCAACTGGATGCCTGACGGCCACCCGCGCGAGATGATCACCACCGTGCTTGATGGCTTCAAGCAGCTCTCTCCGGAAGGCTGCGAGGTCGTGTACTCCCGCGGTGCCAATATCGTGGATTTGGTGCCTGATCCGGAAGGCGAGTTCTACCCGGATGGCCAGCCTCGCCCGAAGATCGGCGTTTCCGCCAAGCTCGACCGCGCACTGCTCGATGAAGCCGTGGAAAACGCTCGCCAAAGCGACCTGATCGTGGCTGTGGTGGGTGATGTGATTCAAGCCATTGGTGAAGGCTGCTCCACCGCTACGCTTGAACTGCTCGGCGGCCAGAATGCACTGATCGACGCGCTGTCGAACGTGGCTCGCGAAACCGGCAAGCCGTTCGTGGTGGTACTCGTCAGCTCCAAGCCGCAGGTGCTGCCGGCATCCGTGATCGGTACCAACGGTGTGATTGTTGACGAAACACCGGCCGAAGGCACTTCGGCTCTGCTGTGGGCTCCAAGCCCGGGCATGAAGGGCGGCCAGGCCATCGCCGAAATCATCCTCGGCGAAACCGAGCCGAGCGGACGCCTGCCGATCACCTTCCCACGCCATGCAGGTCAGCTGCCGGTCTACTACAACCAGATTCGCGGCCAGCACGGCAACCGCTACGCCGACCTCACACAGAATCCGGCATTCGCATTCGGCGAAGGTCTGAGCTACACCACGTTCGAATACGGAGAGCCGACCGTCACCAATGTTCCGGAATCCGGCATGTTCGCCGAAACCGACACCGTGCATGCCGAAATCACCCTCACCAATACGGGCGATCGCAAGGGCACGGAAGTAGTGCAGCTCTACATCGGCGACATCGTGACCTCCTATAGCTGGACGGATCGTGAACTCAAAGCATTCCAGCGCGTGGAACTCGAACCGGGCGAAAGCAAGACCGTTGCCTTCGATATTCCGGTTTCCGATTGCACCATCGTCGATTCTGAAGCTAACCGAATCGTTGAGCCGGGCGAATTCGAAGTGCTTATCGGTCACTCCAGCCGCCGCGAAGACCTGAAGCGCACCACCTTCACCGTCGCATAAGCAACCAAAATAAACCGTGTCGCAGAACCCGATAATCGACACGCCAGACTGATATGAGCCGCCTACGAAATGCTGATCGTAGGCGGCTCATGCAATTTCACGTAACATTTCTGCCTTACATAATGTTCTGCCTTACATAATGTGTGGTGTGTGCCGGCGCAAACTGTAGCCGCGCCGGCATGCGAATATCGTCGACAATTTCGAAGCAAAAACTATTACACAACCTTTCTATCGAAGGAGCAGAGTGTCTACGGATAAGAGGAACGCACCATCAGACATACCCATCGAACATGCCGAAAACGGCACGGTTTCCGCCACCAACGGCGTACAAAGCGGCGCAATCAACGACAAGTGTATGAGCGAAGGCAAACTCACCATCGTGGTGGTGACGCTCGCCATTCTCACCTTCCTCGGCATTCTGTCGGAAACTTCGCTGAACATCGCATATTCGGCGTTGATGGAAGAGTTTGCGATTTCCGCCGACGTGGTGCAATGGCTGACCACCGGGTATCTGCTGTTGCTTTCCGTGGCCATTCCGACGTCACCGTTCATGGTGCGCAAATTCCCGACCAAAGCGTTGTTTGTTATGGCCATCGCGCTGTTTTCCGTGGGAACGCTCGTCGGCGCGCTCGCATTGAACTTTCCGATGCTGCTTGCCGCACGACTGATCATGGCGCTCGGCACGGGTGTTTCCCTGCCGCTGCTGACCAACATCATTCTCGACAAGGCTCCATTCCACAAGCGCGGCATGATGCTTGGGTTGGTGAGTTTGGTGACGTGCGCGGCTCCGGCCATCGGGCCGGTGTTCGGCGGATTGGTGATGGAATTCCTGAACTGGCATTGGATTTTCTATGCCATGATTCCGTTCCTGGTGATTTCGTTCGTGCTTGGCGCGGCTACCGTGCCTGACATCCGTCACGGTGAGAAGGGCTATCTGTCGGTGCCATCACTGCTGTTGGTGGCTGTTGGCTTGGCCGGCATTATTGTTGCGGCCAGTTTCTTCGCGCAATGGAATGGCGATTGGCGATTCTGGAGTGTGCTTATCGGTGCCATTGTGGTGTTGGCGGTGTTCGCCGTATTGCAGTTGCGTATGGCTCATCCGTTGGTGGAAGTGCGTACGTTTGCATATTCGGGATTCACGCTCGGCATGGTGATTCTGCTCATGTCTTCCGGCGGTGTGCTTGGTGTGAACTTCTTGCTGCCGATTCTGCTGCAGCGAGGATTGGGGCATACGTCGATGACGGCCGCTTTGATTTTGCTGCCGGGCGCTGTGATTGGCGCGGTGTCGGCTCCACTGATCGGCGGCGCGTTGAAAGAGCATTTCCCGCCGAAGTTCATCGCCTGCGGTTTTGTTGGCGTGGCGGTGATGGATGTGGCGATGATGCTTGGCGGCTCGCACGAAGGAGCCATTGCCGTGGCATACGCGCTGTTCATGGCCGCTTCCGGATTCGTGCTGGTGCCCGATCAGACGCATGCGTTGAACCAGTTGCCGTCTTCCATGAACGCCGACGGTTCCGCGGTGATGAATACCATGCAGCAGCTCGCAGGCGCCATCGGCACGGCTGTGGCATCCACGTTGATTTCCGAATTCTCGGCCGCCAACGTGAATGCCGGCATGCAGCAGGCTGACGCTTATGTGGCTGGCTTCTCCACCAGCATGTGGGTGTTCTTCGGCATGGCCGTATGCGGTGAGATTCTGGCGTTGCTCATGTTCCGCTTCTCGGTGAAGCGTGCTCAGGAGTAGCCTGCAAGCCGAACCATTTGGGGCATGACTGCCCCAAATCTCAGTCATGGTGACATGCGGCCAATCCTCAGCGTCGAGCGATTCAGCCAACGCCATGCCATCCTCAAAGCATTGCGCCAACGATTCACGCTCGATTACGCGACTTTCCGCAGGACCTCCGGGAGGATTGATAACAACGGTTCCAGTGGGAAAGTGGTAATCGTAGGTTACTTGCGAACGATCGCCGGAATGGAAAATATCAAGCATGCGCTGCGTTGGCGCGAACTGTTGAAAAGCGAACGCCTTGCATTCCACCAAATCCAACAGTATGCCTCTGCGCAGCAAATGCGGTGCCTGCGCATCGCGAATCAAGGTACGCAACGACGTCATTATGCGTAAATATCGTTTTATATCGCAAACATTACCGTAGAGGCAAGGTTGTGCAACCAGCCAAGTCGGCAGCAAATCGGCACGCACCAACCTATCTTCGGGGGAGAAGGCCTTGCGTACCAATTCCCCGGAATAATCGGTGATTGACGTCTGCAATCGTCGTAATTGCTGAATGCGCTCATCCACCTGCGACTGCGCTGCGGCAAGTAACGCTCGCCAATCAAGCGAACCGTCTTCGAAACGGAATTTCTCCAACGAATCCAATGGCACGCCGGCGGCGATGCAGATACGCATCACATCGACGTCAAGCATTTGATCGGGGTGTAGTATCGGTAGCCGGTAGCCGGGTCTACTGCGGCTGGTTTCAAGATGTTATGCGCATCGTAATAGCGCAACGCCTTGGCGGTGATGCCGTCCAATTTGGCCACTTCGCCAATCGTCAGCAGCTCGTCATCATCGCCGGCCACGTATTGTTTCCTTGTCGTGGGCTTCACTGTTCGTGTTGACCTTGCCCTCGGGGCAAAGTCTATCATTCCGTGAGGTTGCTCCGTGAGGATGCGGAGCCTGAATGATATGCCGCTTCGACGATGAATGGCGGTAGGAGGTAATGCCATGGGCAATGAGGAACAGCGCGACTGGCTTGGTTCGGCCACACCGGTATTCGGTGACTTGCAAGACAAGTCCCGTGCCGCAGTCTGATGGTTTGAAATTTTCAAACGCTGCAGAATAGTAGTAAGGGTGGGTTTCGCCAGGTAAGGAGACCCACCTTGCCGTTGTGTTGCGTCGAGTTGGGCTGTGCTAACAGTGTTCCGCATGCGATTATGCGCGTGTGGATTCGCGTCGGATTAGAGTCGGCTCGATAAGCGTGGTGCTGTGCACGTGTGCGGCGGGATTGTCGATGTAGTCGAGCATCTGCGCCATGGCCTTGCGCCCCATGTCGATAGCGGGCGCGTTCACTACGGTCAGCGACATGGGGCATTTGGTCTCCAACCGTGCCCCCTCCATGCCGATAACGCAAACATCTTCTGGAACCCGTGGGCCGTTATGGTCATGGAATGCCGACAGCACGCCGGCGGCAAGCGCGTCCGAGACGGTGATGATGCCGTCTGGAATGGCGTCCAGGCCGCTACGCTTCATTGTGTCGATGATGTCCAGGCCGAGCTGGTAACCGTCTTCAAACATCAGACCTTTGGAATTGATGAGTTCCAATTGCGTGCTTCCATGCGTGCGCGCAATGGTTTTTTCGACGCCCATCTGCCGATCTTGTACGGATTCATAGTCGAATGAGTGTGCGGCGAACGCGATGCGGCTGCATCCGATGCGAATGAGTTCATCGGCTGCGATCTGCCCGGCCGCCATATTGTTTTCAAGCACGCAGCACACCTGATCGGCGTGACGGGGATTGGTATGGTCGAGCAGGATGATGGGAATGTTGGCCGCTCGTGCCGCGGCCACGTCTTCGGGGGAGTCGGATATGGTGCTGAGCAGAATTCCGGCCACGTTCATGTCGATGAGTGTTTTCACCAGTTCGTTTTGCCGTTGCGCGTCGGATGATGCGTTCAAGGCGATAAGCTGCAGGTCGTTTTCTTCGCAGACCTCCTGCGCTCCTTCATGGATGAAGGTGAACAGGGAATGTTCGATATCGGTCATGATATAGCCGATGAGGCGCGGTCCGGCGTTCTCTCGCTGGGGGAGAAGCGTGTTTCTGCGGGGGGTGTAGCCCAGTTCTTTGATGCTTGCGCCGATTTTCTCTTTTAAGGTGTCCGATACGCGTTCGGGGTAGTTGAGATAGTTGGATACGGTGCCGATGGAGACGCCGGCATGTTTGGCGATGTCGGAAACGCCCACACGTTTTGCTGCTGGCATGAGATTGCTCCTGTTCGTACATAAACCGGTTATTCCTTGATGTATCAATAGTCTACGCGCTCTCTTTTGAAATTGTATATTGAAAAACGCGCGACGATTTTGAAATTTTCAAAAACGAATGTAGTATTTCAACTACAACATCACTGGAGGTGCTGCTGAGGGCGGCAGGATGTTCTGGTGTATAAAACAATGGAATCGCAGTGTTTTCTGAATGCTGGACAGATCAAAGGAGATGCCTCGGCAATTTGAAAATGCAGTGAAAACCATTTGAAAAAAGAAGGACATACTTGTGTGAAAAAACGCATGCAAGTATGAAAAAGTAAGGAAAGAGCAATGAATACTTCAACCAAGAAGGGCAAAGGATTGGGCGAATACATGCCGCTCGCCTTCGCCGCAGGCATCGGATCGATGCTGGGATCCGGCATCATCGTCGGTCTGTCGGCAACCATTGTGGTCTGGCAGGAAGGCCTTGGACTCGATACCACGCAGGTCGGCCTGCTTTCCGGTATTCTGACCTTCGCCATCGCCTTCGGCTCGCTGTTCGGAGGCCGCTTGGCCGACAAGATCGGCCGCGTGCTGTTTTTCAACTGGATCAACCTGTTCTACGCCATCGGTGCCGCCATCTGCGTGTTCGCCCCGAACTTCACTGTACTACTGATCGGCCTGATCATTGCAGGTTTGGCTTCCGGCGCGGATCTGCCGGTTTCCATGACCATCGTCTCCCATGATGCTCCAGACGAGGCCACCGCCGCACAGCTCGTCTCCACCACCCAGGTGTTCTGGCAGGTGGGTGTGTTCATCTCCTTCATTTGCGCGTTCCTGGTTTCCGCCATGCAGGGTGCCACCGGTGGTCGTGTGGTGTTCGCCATCCTCGCAGTATTTGCTGTGATCGCATGGCTGTGGCGACTGCTTTCTCCGACCTTCCGCCGCTTCCATGAAGCTGCCGACGTTCGTGACGCCGCACGTCCGGCTGTTGTAGGCAACGGCAAGGTTTCCGTGACCAAGGTGCTGTTCGGCGCCGACAAGAAGGTGCTGCTCACCTACTTCCTTGCCATCGTGATCTTCTACGTCGGCTGGAACCTGCTGGCCAACACGTGGGGCCAGTTCCAGACCTACATGTTCTCCAAGGCCGGAGCCGCCCAGTCCCTGGCCACCGGCTTGGGCATCATCCTCAACTTCGTGACGCTCGTGCTCAACATCGTGTTCGCGTCCATCGCAGGCGGCAGATATCGTAACAAGGCGTTCTTCGCAGGCATCGTGATCTCGCTGATCGCCATGGCCGCCATGGCCATGGGCGGTGCGAACCTATGGGTCATCGTCGGCGCGACAGCCTTCATGAACCTCGGATCCCCGCTGGCAGGCGAAGCACTGTACAAGGTGTGGACCCAGGAATCCTTCCCGATCGAGATTCGCGCCTCCATCCAGGGCTTCATCAACGGCTTCTCCCGCCTGTGCTGTGGCCTGTTCGCGCTCATCACCCCGGCTCTGGTGCTTCCTGAAACCATTCAGACCACTATGTGGTGCTTCTTCGGCATCGTAATCATCGAAGGCATCGCCGGTACCATCATGATCCGTGCTCAGAAGAAGTACGGCACCGACGAAGAACGTCAGGCACGCAAGATCGCAGCCTGATTAGCAACAGCAATCACATAACAACTCAATATCTCCAATCGCAAGTCAGTTATGCAATACCTTGCGATTGCCAGCCAAAGTCCCAGCCATCGTCGCCGTTCGTTTCTCTCTCCTTGCGGCATGGCTCGGACTTTGGCTTCCCACCATCACAAACAAGTGATCTATTATTTTTGTAGACAAAGGGGTCATCATGGCCATTACTGATCCGCAGATTGTGCCCAGTACGCTGGCTTCGGATCTTGACATCATCAGCTTCACCGTGGAACACTACCCGGGAGATGCGCTCGGCATCGCCACCGCAGCCCCACGCATGACATGGGTGTGCTCCGGCATGCTGCCAATCGACGCGCAGATCCTGCTCAAAGTGACACGACGTGTTCCCGGCGGGCAACCTGTGGAAGAACGCACCTACCTGCCCACTGACACTTCCGTGCTTATTCCATGGCAGTTCGCGCCGCTCGCCTCACGCGAAGAAGTGTTCGCCACCATGCAGGCCGTTTCGGCAAGTCACCAGCCATTGGGCAAACCGAGCGCAACCCTGCATTTCGAAGTCGGACTATTGGAAGAACATGAGCATGTCGCCGATTTCGTCGGACCATCGTGGAGCGAATCCGAAACTGACCATCGTCACCTGCCATTAGTGCGCACCGAAGTCGAACTGAAGGAACAACCCAAACGCGCACGCCTATATCTAAGCGCACTCGGTCTTGTGGAAGCCGAAATCAACGGCGTCAAAGTCGGCAATGACGCGCTCGTACCAGGCTGGAGCAACTACAACCAGCGCGTGGAATGCTTCACCTACGATGTGACCGACGAACTGCAGTCCGGTGCCAACGCATTGGGATTCTGGCTCGGTGACGGATGGTACCGCGGACGCCTCGGCTTCGATGGCGGTTACTCCAACTTCTATGGCGATCGTATTGCCGTATTCGCGCAACTTGAGGTCGAATATGCCGACGGCAGTATGCAGAACATATATTCCAACGCATGGGACCGCCAATGGAAGGCGACGCTCGGACCGATCGTCTGCTCGGATCTGTGCGAAGGCGAACGATATGACGCTCGACTGGAACAGCCGGGATGGTCGAAACCAGGATTCGACGACAGCTCCTGGCAGCCGGTCGCGGAAGTCATGTATGACCCGGCACGTATTGAAAATCCTGAAACATCGCCGGTGCGCGCGCATGAATCGCATGAGCCGGTCAGCATCGAACGCATCGGCAACACGGAAGATGGTCGTGGCATATGGCTGGTTGACTTCGGACAGAACTGTTCGCAGCGCATCCGCCTGCACATGCGCGATCTTGAAGCAGAACAAAGCGTGACGTTACGTCATGTGGAAGTGTTGGAACCGGACGGATCCATCGCCACGCGAACCTTGCGCAGAGGCCAGCAGTGCGATGTGTACACTTCCAACGGTTCCGACGCTTGGTGGGAGCCACGATTCGCGATGCACGGCTTCCGCTATGCACAGATCGAAGGTTTCGCAGGAGAACTGACCGCAGCCGACATGGATTGCCGCGTCTACCATTCCGTGATGGAACGCACCGGCGAACTGACCACATCGAATCCGCTGCTCAACCGTTTGCACGAGAACGCCGTATGGTCGATGCGTTCCAACTTCGTGTCCATTCCAACCGACTGCCCGCAACGCGACGAACGCATGGGTTGGACGGGAGACATCTGCCTGTTCGTGCCTACCGCGGCTTATTTGTATGACGTATACGGGTTCCTGAAAAGCTGGCTGAAAGACGTGCGTGCCGACCAGGTCAAGTGGGGCACTGTGCCGTTCTACGTGCCGTTCGTGCCGTTGGGCGTATGGGCGCATCCACAAGCCATCTCCACGTGGGGCGATTCGGCGGTGGAAGTGCCGTGGACGCTGTACATGGAAAGCGGGGACGTGCAGGTGCTCGCCGATTCCTACGATCTGATCCGTGATTGGATCGATGAAGTGGCAGGGTACCTTTCACCCGATGGCGTATGGGATCGCAAGCCGGACTATCCGCTCGGGCAGCTTGGCGATTGGCTTGATCCGACCGCGCCTCCGGAAGATCCTACGCAGGCCATGACCGAAAAGGAACTGGTCGCCACCGCGTTCTACGCACGCAGCTGCATGCAAGGCACGCACATCGCGCATATTCTCGGCAAAACCGATGATGAAACTCGATTCGCCGCCCTGCGTGACCGTGTGATTGATGGATTCCTGCAGCGTTTCACCAACCTTGACGGCACCATGACATCCGACACCCAGTGCGCCTACGCGCTCGCCATCGCCTTCGGACTGCTTGACGGCGAACCGGTGCGCCGCGTGAAGGCCGGCAATCGACTCGCCTGCCTGGTGCGCGAATCCGGCGGCAAGGTAAGCACCGGATTCGCCGGCACGCCATTCGTGCTTCCGGCGTTGACCATGACCGGCCATAACGACGAGGCCTACGCGCTGCTTACCTCCACCGAATGCCCAAGCTGGCTTTACCAAGTGGTTATGGGGGCCACCACCACGTGGGAACGTTGGGATTCCATGCGGGCCGATGGTTCGCTGAACCCCGGCGGCATGACCTCGTTCAACCATTACGCGCTCGGATCGGTGGCGGAATGGATGCATGCGCATATCGGCGGCCTTGAAGCCGTTGAACCCGGCTGGAAGCGGTTCCGTATCGCTCCGGTGATCGGGGGAGATCTCACCCATGCCGAAACCTCTCACATCACCCCATATGGCAAGGCGGAAGTGCAATGGGAAGTCAACGCCAATGTGCTTGATCTGACGGTTGCGGTACCTGCCGGAACCACGGCATTCGTGGATATCGTCGACCATGAGCGCGTCGATCTTGTTGCGGGAACGCATCATCTGCAGATGGCGCTGTAATCGTACGGAATCGTGTGAAATCGTATGAACGAAAGTCCTGCCGAAGCTGAAGCCAAATAAAAGTCGGCGTCGGCAGGACTGCAATCATACCAAAAATGAAAAAAGCTTTCTTCATCGTATATTTCAAATCATTTCAATATTTCAAAAAAGAACATGCTTCCAAAGGGGGAATCATGACAGCAAACGCATCACGCGAGCCAAGCACCGCAGTATTGGGTGATATCGCACCTGACAGCGGCCGCAAACTGACATCCACCGAAAAATGGCGATTCGGCGTCGGCTTCGTGCTCTTCTCGCTGATTTGGATGGTCGCAGGCACTTCCGGATCGGCCGTGCTGCTGCCGCAACGATTCACCGAACTGAACATAGGCATGCCCGAAGTGATTCTCGGCACCATGAATTCCGTAGGCTGCGTATTCGCACTGTTCTCCAACGTGATTTTCGGTGCGTTAAGCGACATCACGCGCTCGCGTTTCGGCAAGCGCACGCCATGGATTGTGGCAGGTGGTCTGATTACGGCAGCCGGCTATGTGCTCGCCTTCTCCAGTGCGCAGTTGGTGGGTATTGTGGCCGGATGGTGCATTGTGCAGGTCGGCGTCAACATGATGATCGCTCCGGCTGTGGCAGTGCTGTCCGACCGCATTCCGGAAAACGTGCGTGGTACGTTCTCCGCATTCTATGGTGGTGCGCAGATCGTCGGATCATCCGCCGGAACGTTCCTCGGATCGAAATTCATTGAAAACATGGGCACCGGATTTGCGATCGGTGCGGCACTGTTCGCAGTCACCGGTATCGTGACCGTGCTGATCTGGCCGCGCGAACGCTCCTCGGCTGCTTCTGTGGCTTCCGTCGAGTCTTCGGATGCCACCGCAAAGCTCGACGTCAAGCAGTTGCTGCGTTCGTTCATTCCTCCTACCAAGAATTGCCGAGATTTTTACTTGGCATTGATGGGCAGATTGCTGCTTATCTTGGGTTGGAACATGATTTCCGGCTATCAGCTGTATATTCTGCAGAAATACTGCGGGTTGAGCGTAAAGGATTCCGCGGCGACGATTTCCACCATGTCGGTGATTTCCATGGTTGTGCTGATCGTCACGTCCATGGTGTCGGGTCCGCTGTCGGACCGTCTGCAGCGCCGCAAGGTCATCGTGGCGATCGGTTCGGTGATTATCGCGATTGGTGTGGCCATTCCGTGTTTCATGCCGAATGCTTTGGGCATGATGCTGTTTGCAGGCATCGGCGGTGCCGGTTATGGCATTTACATTGCCGTCGATCAGGCGTTGAACGTCGATGTGTTGCCAAGTCAGGAAGAAGCTGGTAAGGATCTGGGCATTCTGAATCTTGCCAACACCGTTGGTCAGGTGCTTGCGCCTGTGGTTGTCGGTGCGATTGTGCTTGCCACTGGCAGTTATGCGGCGCTGTTCCCGATCGCTGTGGTCGCGGTGCTGCTGGGTGCGGTGTTCATCATGCTGATTCGCAGGGTGAAGTAGCTGCGGTGATGCGCAATGTGCTGGCGATTGCGGCACAGGTGATTTCGACATTGCATTCCGTGTTGGCGATCAACGTTGTAAGATCTGCTGGCCCGGGCGCAATGCCGAATGTTGCGATAATGCCGGTTTCGTTCAGTGCTTCGACGGTGTGTGGGTCACGGGTTACCGTTCCGCCGATGGCAATGGTTGGTTTTCCTTGCGATTGCGCCAATTTTGCAATGCCGCTTGGCACTTTGCCGTATGGCGTTTGACTGTCGATAGAACCTTCTCCGGTGATGACGACGTCAGCCCAAGCGCACGCTTCACGGCCATGTGCAAGATTAAGCACGAGTTCGATTCCCGGCTTCACTGTTGCGTTGAACAGGCCAAGCACGCCACCTCCGGTACCTCCCGCAGCGCCCGCTCCCGGAGTGTGCTCGATATCGCGGCCGTTATATTGCATGATTGCGCGCGCGAGATTCGCAAGCCCCTGATCGAGAAGCTCGACCTGTGTTGCGGTCGCGCCTTTTTGCGGGGCGAACACATGGGCGGCACCTTCCGGGCCGGTCAAAGGATTGGTGACGTCGCAAGCGAGAACAATCGGAACATTTTTTACAAAATCGGGAACTTCCGAATCATCAATCCTCGACAAATCAACAAGAGAACCGCCACCAAGCGGAATATCATGACCTGCCGTATCAAGAAAATGAAATCCAAGCGCGCGAGCCAATCCCGTGCCACCATCCGTAGTGGCACTACCACCCAAACCAAGCACAATACAATCCGCGCCGGCGTCGATCGCAGCGCGAATCAGTAAGCCGGTACCGAACGTGGAAGCAACCAACGCATTGCGGTCGGCAGGGGAGACCCGTTCAAGTCCGCTTGCCGAAGCCAACTCGACCACGGCGGTGTGGAGAATACAAGAAGCATGATTATTGCCAAGAAAGCCAAACTGAGCGGTAATCGGGCGGCCGATCGCGTCAACTGTCTCAGCACTGTGCAACGTGCCGGCGGTGGCATGAACCAAGGCCTGTGTCAATCCTTCGCCGCCATCGGAAAGCGGCAAAAGCCAGCATTCCGCCTGCGGATTGCCACGCTTAATGCCGCGAGCCATCGCCTGTGCGATTGCTTCAGCCGAAGCGGCCTCCTTGAACGAGTCCGGTGCCAGCAAAATCCGCATACATGCCTCCTTCTACGTCTGCATCCATACAGTAATGCAGTGCCGGGGCAGAGGCTTAGCGGTAGCCCTCCCACATGGGCAGGGGGAACAGGGTGTCTTCGCATTCCGCCCACATGGCGTTCAGATCTTGGCCGGGCGTGCGTAGCCAACGCAGCTGCACGCCATCCATCATGGCGAATCCCGCATTAAGCAGCCGACGCGTATCAACGCCTTCGGGCGTGCACCAACGGATATTGAGCGCGGTATCGGCATTATGCAGCTCACGATTGGCGAAGTACTCGTGTGCAGGGTGGTTCGGGTCGATCGCTTCGGCACTCAACGTGGAAAACATGTGCACCTGAAGCGGTCTGCGTGCGTTCACCGCCACGATTCTGCGCCACATGTCGGCGATCAACGGTCGTGGCTCACGTACCATGTCGGTAAGAATGTCTTCCGTTTCGGAATCGTAGACTTCGTCCAGCACGGCTGTGAGCAGTCCTTCCTTACTGCCGACATAATGCAGTACGCCAGCCTTGGTGAGTCTTACGCGATCGGCGATTTTCTGCAGGGAAGTGCCGTAATAGCCGAGCGTCCCAAACAGTTCGACGGCCGCGTTGAGAATCTCCGCCCTTCGGTCGACTTCTTCGTTGGCCATGATGATTCCCTCTCTTGCCCTTCATTGATGGCGATTCATGTGCGCTGCAATGCTTATGAATCGTCATTTCTCTCAAGTTGTAAATACTGCAGTTACTTTACGGTCGGTTAATTGATTTTTCAAAGAAGATTGGCGTGTTGCGGTGTTGGTTTTGATAAAGTACCTACCAACCGGTTAGTAGAGATTTCGGGGTTGAGGTCTCATGCAGATCGGTTAACCGATACGAACTCAAGAAAACGATGCGAAAGAGGAACGTATGAGCGAAAAAACCTATCCTTCCATCAATGATCTGACGCTTGAAGAGAAGGCATCCCTGACTTCCGGCGGCGATGCTTGGCATCTGCAGGGTGTTGAAGCCAAGGGCATTCCCGGCTATATGATCACCGATGGCCCCCACGGCCTGCGCAAGTCCAACTCGGCCACCACCGGCGAAGTCGATTTGAACAACTGCGTGCCTGCCACCTGCTTTCCGCCGGCCGCTGGTCTGTCCAGCTCGTGGAACCCGGAACTCATCTACCGGGTCGGCGAAGCCATGGCCGAAGAGTGCATTCAGGAGAAGGTTGCCGTAATCCTCGGTCCCGGCGTGAACATCAAGCGCAACCCGCTTGGCGGCCGCTGCTTCGAATACTGGTCCGAAGACCCGTATCTGGCGGGCCATGAGGCAGTCGGCATCGTCGCAGGCGTGCAGTCCAAGGGCGTGGGCACCTCGCTCAAGCACTTCGCCGCCAACAACCAGGAAACCGACCGTCTGCGCATCAGCGCCAACATCTCCCAGCGTGCGCTGCGCGAAATCTACTTCCCGGCGTTCGAGCACATCGTCAAGGAGGCCCAGCCGTGGACCATCATGTGTGCATACAACTGCATCAACGGCGTGCATGCCGCCCAGGATCACTGGCTGCTCACCGACGTGCTGCGCGACGAATGGGGTTTCGAAGGCATCGTCATGAGCGACTGGGGTGCCGACCATGATCGCGTGGCCTCCCTCAACGCGGGCCTCAACCTCGAAATGCCGCCAAGCTACACCGACGACCAGATCGTCTACGCGGCACGCGACGGTCGCATCCAGCCGGCACAGCTCGACCGCATGGCACAAGGCATGATCGACCTGGTCAACAAGACCCGCGCGGCCATGAGCATCGAAGGCTATCGTTTCGACATCGAAGCCCACGACGAAGTCGCCCACCGGGCCGCCATCGAATCCATGGTGCTGCTCAAGAACGATGATGCCATCCTTCCGGTCGCCGGCGATGCCAAGGTCACGGTCATCGGCGAATTCGCACGCACCCCGCGTTATCAGGGCGGCGGCTCCTCGCACATCACCCCAACCAAGATGACCAGCTTCCTCGACACCCTCACCGAACGCGGCGTGGATGCCAAGTTCGCCCCAGGCTTCACCCTCGACCTCGAACCGGCCGATTCGGCACTCGAAGCCGAAGCCGTCGACGCTGCCAAGGGCGCCGACGTGGTGCTCATGTTCCTGGGGCTCCCCGAAGCAGCCGAATCCGAAGGCTTCGACCGTGAGACCCTCGACATGCCGGCCAAGCAGATCGCACTGCTCGAAGCCGTCGCAACCGAAAACAAGAACGTTGTGGTCGTGCTCTCCAACGGCTCCGTCGTCACCGTGGCACCGTGGGCCAAGAACGCCAAGGGCATCCTCGAATCCTGGCTGCTCGGCCAGTCCGGCGGTCCGGCGCTCGCTGACGTGCTGTTCGGCAAGGTGAGCCCGTCCGGCAAGCTCGCGCAGACCATTCCGTTCGACATCAACGACGATCCGAGCACCATCAACTGGCCGGGCGAAGAGGGGCATGTCGACTACGGCGAAGGCGTGTTCGTGGGCTACCGCTATTACGACACCTACAACAAGGCCGTCGACTACCCGTTCGGATTCGGCCTGAGCTACGCCACGTTCGAAGTGAGCGACGTGAAGGCCGTCAAGACCGGTGCCTGTACCGCATCCGTCAGCGCAGTGGTCAAGAACACCTCGAACGTTGACGCCGCCGAAACCGTGCAGGTGTACGTGGCTCCCGGCAAGGCCGACGTAGTTCGTCCGAAACACGAGCTTAAGGGCTTCAAGAAGGTATTCCTCAAGGCTGGCGAATCCGCAGAAGTCTCCTTCGAGCTCGACGATCGCGCCTTTGCCTACTGGTCTGAGAGGTTCAATGACTGGCACGTGGAGAGCGGCGAATACACCATCGAGGTCGGCACGTCCAGCCGTGACATCGCCGGTTCCGCGGTGGTGGAGCTCGACGGCGACGGCAAGGCCCAGCCGCTCACCGAATGGTCCAACTTCATGGAATGGCGTAAGGATCCGCTCGGTTCCAAGGTGCTTGAAATCCTGCGTGCCGAGGGCGAAGCCGGCCGCATGCCGGTGGTGCCCGACAACGACATGACCCGCCTGTTCCTCGATTCCATGCCGATCAACAGCATGTCGGTGCTGATGGGCGCCGATGGCAAGCAGATCTTCGAATACATGCTTGAGAAGTACGCTGAACTCACCAAGTAGTTTCGTAGGATTCAAGGCTTAAGGCCGAGGGATTCGATCCGTTAACGCTGAACCGGTGTGGATCTGATTCCTCGGCCTTTTTTGTCGCGGACGATGAGATGCGCGACACGCTAATCGTTGCATGTACAACAGTTGTATATGCAACGGTTTAGCATGTGTGGTGTGACAGAAGTGATGAATGAACAATACAAGGAACCGTCAGGTTCACGACTTGCCGAAGTCTGGGAAAGTGGCCTGACCAAGCCTCCCAGCGTGGCCATTCGTTCGCTGCACAACGTGGTCAACCGGTATTTGCGCGTCACCCGTCCCGAAGAGGCGGAAGACGTCAGCAACGGCAACGTTGACATCATCGTGTACTTGGCAAGACATGATAACGAGGAGATCTTCCCTCAAGACATCGAGCAACGTTTCGGCGTGACCCGATCCACATCATGCCGAGTGTTGGGACTGATGGAGCAGAAGGGGCTGATCGCCCGCGAGTCGGTGAAGCGTGACGCACGTCTGAAAAAGATCGTATTGACGGACAAATCGAGGCATATTGCCGAAGTGCTGCACGACAATGCGAAAAACATGGAACGAATCCTGTTGGAAGGTCTTGATGACGACCAGATCCGCCAATTCATGCACATGCTTGACGTCATGCAGACGAATCTGGTGAAAACAGGTTTGATCGGAGACGAAAGCCGATATTCAAGCTTGGAAATACAGGAACAGGATTTTGGCGAATCGCAGGTTTCGCAAAAGCCGCAGGTTTCGCAAGAATCGCAAGAATCATGCGATGGGCGGAATCCGCATAATCGCGATTCTCATGATGAATACGTTTCGCGCATACTGCGAATGTCGCAGGAAATGGCGATCGCAAACAACCTCAGGTAACACACGCAAGCAAGTAAGTACGAAAAAGAAAGGACAAGGAGTGACAGCGGCAAACGCAACGACGTCCACAACGTCAAAACCAAAGCAACACGTCATTCGCACACTGGGCAAATCCCTGCGCGAATACAAAAAAGCCAGCCTGCTCTCCCCGGTATTCGTAGCCGTGGAAAGCGTGCTGGAAATCCTTATTCCGACTGTCATGGCATCGCTGATTGATGAGGGCATCAGCGGTGGCAGCATGCCGGCGATTTTGAAATTCGGCTTGATTCTGCTGATTTGTTCGGCGGTTTCGCTGACATCCGGCTTTTTGGCCGGAAAGTTCTCGGCCATTGCGGGCGCAGGATTCGCCAAAAACCTGCGTCACGACCAGTTTGAGAAGGTGCAGGGCTACAGCTTCACCAATATCGACCGTTTCTCCACCGGTTCGATCATCACGCGACTGACCACTGATGTGACCAACCTGCAGAACGCATATTCAATGATCATCCGCATGGGTGTGCGCGCTCCGATCATGGTGATTGTGGCGTGGATCTTCTCCTTCCGCATCAGCCCATCCATTTCGCTGGTGTTCCTCGCCTGCATTCCGGTGCTCGCCATCGGCCTGTGCGGTCTGGCAGTACTGGTGCATCCGGTGTTCGAGCGCGTGTTCCACACGTACGACAAGCTCAACAACGTGGTAGACGAGAACCTGCAGGGCATCCGCGTGGTCAAGTCTTACAATCGCGAAAACCACGAAACCGAAAAGTTCAACCGCATTTCCGAGCGCATCTTCAAGGACTTCACCAAGGCCGAACGCATTATGAGCTTCAACAATCCGCTCATGATGCTGTGCGTGTACGTGTCCATGCTGCTTATCGCCTGGATGGGTGCCCAGCAGATCGTGGCATCCGGCAACAATGCGGCCCTTGGATTGACCGCCGGCGATCTGACCGCATTGGTCACCTACGCCATGCAGATTCTCATGGCCATGATGATGCTGTCCATGATTTTCGTGATGTGCATTATTTCGCAGGCCTCCGCCGAACGCATCTGCCAGGTGCTGAACGAGGAAAGCACGGTTACGAATCCGGAAAATCCGGTTATGGAAGTGAAGAATGGTGAGATTGATTTCAACCATGTCACCTTCCGTTATTCCGCCACTTCCGAAAAGCCGGTGCTTGACGATATTGATTTGAAGATCCGTTCCGGTATGACCGTCGGCATCGTCGGCGGCACCGGTTCCGCAAAGTCCAGTTTGGTGCAGCTTGTGCCACGTTTGTATGACGTGACCGAAGGCTCGCTGAAGGTCGGCGGCGTGGATGTGCGCGATTACGATTTGGAAGTATTGCGCGATCAGGTCGCCATGGTATTGCAGAAGAACGTGCTGTTCTCCGGAACCATTGCCGAAAACCTGCGTTGGGGCAATCCGAACGCCACTGATGAAGAGATTCGTCACGCATGCCAGCTTGCGCAGGCCGACGGCTTCATTCAGGAATTCCCCGACAAGTACGATACGTACATCGAACAGGGCGGTACCAACGTTTCCGGCGGTCAGCGCCAGCGTTTGTGCATTGCGCGTGCGCTGCTGAAAAAGCCGAAGATCCTTATTCTCGACGATTCCACGTCCGCGGTCGACACCAAAACCGATCAGCTGATTCGCGCCGCATTCCATCATGAGATTCCCGACACCACGAAGATCATCATCGCCCAGCGTGTGGCCTCCGTGCAGGAATCCGACATGATTCTCGTCATGGATCATGGCCGCATCATGGCGGCCGGCACGCATGAACAACTGCTCGAAAACTGCGACGAATACCGTTCCATCTACGAATCGCAAACCAAGAATCAGGCCCAGCCTGAGGAACTGCAGTGAAAGGAGGCAACAGATGACTGAACAAACTTCCGCATTGGAATCCAAGGAAAACAACAACGCGGCTGGCAACCAGACAAAGCAGGCGAAGCGGCGGAAGCCGCAAAATCAGATGCAGCAATCGCACGGCAAGCCGCCGATGCAGAAAGCCGCACCGGGCACCACCAAGCGTATCTTCGGTTACATTTTCCAATACAAGTGGCGTGTGGCGCTCGTGGTGGTGTGCATTCTCGTCGGTGCCGCGGCCCAGGCCGGATCGTCGCTGTTCCTGCAGTCGCTGGTCGATACGTACATTCTGCCGATGGTTGGTGCCACCAATCCTGATTGGATGCCGTTGCTGCGTGCGTTGACGCTTATGGCATGCCTGTATGTGGCTGGTATTTTCTGCAGCTGGCTGTGGCAGTGGGTTATCGTCACTGTGGAACAGGGCACGTTGAAGAAGATTCGCGACGACATGTTCGCCCATCAGCAGACCCTGCCCATCCGCTACTTCGACACCAACGAACACGGCGACATTATGAGCCGTTACACCAACGACACCGACACGTTGCGTCAGGCCATTAGCCAGTCGTTCCCGCAAATGTTCTCGTCTGCGGTGTCTGCGCTCGCGGCGCTCGTCTCCATGCTGTGGCTGTCGGTGCCCGTCACCATTTTCGTGCTCGCCTTCACCGTGATCCTGTTTGTGGTGGTACGCAAGGTTGTTTCCCGCTCCGGACGCTACTTCGTCAAACAGCAGATCGCCATCGGCGATGTGAACGCATTCGTGGAAGAAGCGGTCAACGGCCAGAAGGTCATCAAGGTCTTCAACCACGAAGACGCCACCCAAACCACTTTCGACAAGAAGAACGAAGAACTCTTCGAAGCTTCCGCCGAAGCGAACACGTGGGGCAATGTGACCATGCCGATCGTAGGCAACATGGGCTACCTGCTGTACATTCTACTGGCTATTTTCGGCGGATCCGCAGCGATTTCCGGACTTGGCAACTTCGGATTGTCCGGTGCTGGCCCGCTCACCCTGGGTACGCTGATCTCGCTGTTGACGCTGTCCCGCTCTTTCGTGAACCCGCTTGGCCAGGTGTCCATGCAGTTCAACATGGTGATGATGGCGCTTGCAGGCGCATCCCGCATCTTCGCGCTTATGGACGAGCAGCCGGAGGACGACGGCGGTTCCGTGACCTTGGTGAACGTGGAACTCGGCGAAGATGGACGCACCATGACCGAAGTTGACCATGAAACCGGTCACTGGGCGTGGAAGCGCGAGGAAGGCGATGACGGCACCCGTTCGCTCAAGGCCGCGCAATCCTTGAGCCCGCGTGCCACCGAAGTGGCCATGAAAGCCCGTGAAACCGCCATTACCTCACCGGACGGTCGCCTCACCCTCCTGCAGGGCGATGTGCGCTTCACCGACGTGAACTTCGGCTATAACCCCGACAAACCGGTGCTGCACGACATCACCTGGTTCGCCAAGCCCGGACAGAAGATCGCATTGGTGGGCGCAACCGGTGCTGGCAAAACCACCGTCACCAATCTGATCAACCGTTTCTACGACATTCAGGACGGCATGATCCTGTATGACGGCATTTCCGTCAAGGGCATCCGCAAGCCGGATCTGCGTCGTTCGCTGGGTGTGGTGCTGCAGGACGTGAACCTGTTCACCGGTACGGTGATGGACAACATCCGCTACGGTCGCCTCGACGCCACCGATGAGGAATGCATCGCCGCCGCGAAGCTCACGAACGCCGACGGCTTCATCCGCATGCTGCCCAACGGCTACCAGACCGTGCTCGAAGGCGACGGCTCCGGCCTGTCCCAGGGCCAGCGCCAGTTGATTTCCATCGCACGTGCTGCCGTGGCCGATCCGCCGGCCATGATCCTCGACGAGGCCACCTCGTCCATCGACACCCGTACCGAAGAGGTGGTGCAGGCCGGCATGGACAACCTCATGAAGGGTCGTACCGTGTTCGTGATCGCCCACCGCCTCTCCACGGTGCGCAACTCCGACGTGATCATGGTGCTCGACCATGGCCGCATCATCGAACGCGGCTCGCATGACGAGCTCATCGCGCAGAAGGGCGAGTACTATCAGCTCTACACAGGTGCCGTAGAACTCGAATAATCTAATAGTCTCCTGAATTGGAGCGATGCGAGCACACGCTAGCGTTCTACACTAGCCGCGCTTCGATCCCTGTCGGCTGATACCGCCCTTATGGCCGGTGGCTTTGAACGGCACGGATCCTCTGGAAAATCCCTTGCTTTGAAATTGCGATTTTGAAGCAAGGGATTTCTTATTGTCTTTGCCATGCATGGTATTCGGCTGCGGCCAGCCCGCCTTCCGTGAAGGCGGTTCCGTCATACGTTCATGAGACTGCTGCATGAGCAGCGATTATAATTGGCTTGCGTAATCGTTGCATAAATCTCGCTTGGTTTGTCGTTATGTCAATAATAGGTTATCCTTTCATGGGTAAACGATTTACTAAATTGGAGAGCGAGACATGGCGACGATTAAAGAGATTGCGCAACGTACCGGGTTTTCTCAGGCTACGGTGTCTCGACTTCTGAACGGTGATCCCACCCTATCGGTGCGTGAAGAGACTCGTCGCAAGATCATTCAGGCGAGCGAGGACCTCGGCTATAGCGTGCAGACCAAGCGCATCGTCATCCCTCATGAGGTTGCATTGCTTGACAATGAAAAGTCCGACGAGGCGTTGCGGGACTCCTATTTCACCGATTTGCGTTCAGCGCTCGAACGCAATGCGGAACAGCAACGCATGGAAATGACGGTGTTCCACAATCTCGACGATATGATCGCTCGCAGTTCCAAATTCGACGGGTTCATGGCGATCGGCGCCGACCAGATCAGCGAGGAGGACTTGGAGCGGCTGCATAGGGCCATGCCGTATGGCGTGTTCATTGACGTGAATCCGGCGCCGAATCTGTTCGATTCCGTGCAGCCTGATTTGCAGCAGACCATGCATGATGCGGTCGCGGCCTGTGCTGCCAAGGGCATGAAGCGCGTTGGATTCATCGGAGGCAAGGGCTGCCTGATGAACTTTTATGAGGTCGATGAGGAGAATCGCGCCACATATTTCCGTCGTGAGGCAAGGCGTTTCGGTATTCAATCCGACGGATTGGTGTATTCCGACGGCTTGTTCACCGTGAGCAACGGCCGTGCGTTGGGGGAGCAATTCGTGCGCGACCATAATGGCGTGCTGCCTGATGCCGTGATCGTAGCTGCCGATGTGATTGCGGTTGGCGTGCTGCAGGCGTTCAATGCGGTTGGCGTGCTGGTGCCGCGCGATATCAGCGTGATCAGCATTAACAATCAAACGATTTCGCAGTTGACCTCGCCGCCGTTGAGCACATTCTCCATCGATCAGAACGAGCTTGCGCGTGTGGCGACGCTGATGTTGGGTGATGCCATTTCCGGCAAACGCACGATTCGTCAGCATGCGTACCTGTCGACGTCGCTGGTGGTGCGCGATAGTTTTGTGCCGGCAAAATAGCGGTTATTTCTTTACTTCTGTATAGTAATCGGGCTATTTCCAGATTGGCTTGGTTTCGTTTCGACGTGGAAGCTTTTGCATATCGTAAATATCGATTTTGGTAAAAGCTGTCACAAGATAATGCGACAGTTTGCCTATTTTGTTGTGTAAATGGCGAAAAAATAACGTTTTTGGCTATCTTTCGAACAGAAGCTCACAAAATATGACACGCCGATAGGCGATATGTTCAGTGATAAATTTTACTAACTTTAGGTAAGGGGATATACTGATAGTTAGGTCAAGGAAGGACCTGTATCTGACTTCTAAGGAGAAGCAAAGATGGGAAATGGCAACAACGGTTCCAAAGGCGGGAACCTCTTGTCTCGCGTGGCGTACTCGTTCGGTAACGTCGGCCAGTCCGCGTTCTACAACGCACTGAGCACCTATTTCATCGTCTACGTGACGAGCTCGCTGTTCTCTGGCGTCGATAAGAGCGTCGCCACCAAGCTGATTGGCATCATCACCGGCCTGGTCGTGGTGATTCGTATCGCAGAAATCTTCATCGACCCGCTGCTGGGCAACATCATCGACAACACCAACACCAAGTGGGGTCGCTTCAAGCCGTGGCAGCTCATCGGTGGTACCGTTTCCGCCATCCTGCTGGTGCTCGTCTACACTGGTCTGTTCGGTCTGGTGAACGTGAATACTACCCTGTTCATCGTGCTGTTCGTCATCACCTTCATTGTGCTCGACGTGTTCTACTCGCTGCGTGACATTTCCTACTGGGGTATGATCCCGGCATTGAGCTCCGACTCCCACGAGCGCTCCACCTACACCGCACTCGGCTCCTTCGGCGGCTCCATCGGCTACAACGGTCTGACCATCGTGGTCATCCCGATCGTCACCTACTTCAGCTGGGTGTTCACCGGCAAGTACGTCGAAAGCCAGTCCGGCTGGACCTGCTTCGCCATCATCGTGGCCATCCTCGGCATCCTCACCGTGTGCTCCGTGGCGTTCGGCACCAAGGAAAGCACCACCACGCTGCGTGCCAAGGCCGAAGACAACGGCGGCCCGCTGCAGGCCTTCAAGGCTCTGGCCCAGAACGATCAGCTGCTGTGGGTTGCCTTGAGCTACCTGCTGTACGCCATCGCCAACGTGGCCACCACCGGCGTGCTCATGTACCTGTTCAAGTACATCCTCGACAACACCGCCGCATACTCCATCGTGGGCGTCATCCCGGTCATCACCGGCTTGGTTATGGCTCCGCTGTATCCGATCCTGAACAAGCGCATTCCGCGCCGCTACCTGTACTTGGGTGGCATGGTGCTCATGATCGTCGGCTACCTGCTGTTCGCCGTCGGCTCCAGCAATCTGGCAATGGTCATCGTCGGTCTGGTCTTCTTCTACCTGCCGCAGACTTTCATTCAGATGACCGCCATCCTGTCGCTGACCGACTCCATCGAATATGGTCAGCTCAAGAACGGCAAGCGTAACGAGGCCGTCACCCTGTCCGTCCGCCCGATGCTCGACAAGATCGCAGGCGCATGCTCCAACGGTATCGTCGGCTTCATCGCCGTAGCCGCAGGCATGATCGGTGACGCAACTGCCGCGGATATGACCGCCGCGAACATCGGCATGTTCAAGGTCTGCGCATTCTACGTGCCGCTGGGCATCATCGTGCTGAGCCTGCTCGTGTTCCTCTTCAAGGTGAAGATCACCGAGAAGATGCACGACGAGATTGTCGAAGAACTCGAAGCCAAGCTTGCTTCCGGTGAAATCTCCGAATGATCGAACATAGTATGTTCTAAAAATACATATTGAAAATACGATTACAATGCCGATACTGATGGGCTGTCAGTATCGGCATTTCTGTTGTATGTAATCCTACATAAGAGCTATTGTGAATCGTCATGAAACCTATTGTGAAATCGTCCATAATCATGCAAAACAAGCGAAAATAGTTCGCGCTGCATGCTATAGTGACAACCGAAATGCGAGCGATGATCCGTTATCAGCGGGGAGCTTCCGGAAGAACGGTCGCGTGAGCGACTTATTAGACCCGGCGGGAAGGCCCGAATAGCCGAACATACAAGCGGTCGCACGTATATTTGAAAGTGCGGCAAACGAGGTGGTACCGCGGTGGCGGCGTCCAGCAGACGTTACGGCCATCGTCCTCGTAGGAGATAGATAGCAAGAACCTACGAGGAGATACGGTGAGCGAAAACAACGTGTATCCGAAGGCAGCTGCGGGTGAGCAGAGCGCCAATGTAGCGCCGAACCCCAGTTTCCCGAAGCTGGAAGAATCCGTCCTTGATTATTGGGAGAAGGACGACACTTTCCAGAAGTCCATTGAACGCCGTCCTTCCGGCGATCACAGCCAGAACGAATTCGTGTTCTTCGACGGTCCGCCGTTCGCCAACGGCCTGCCGCATTACGGCCACCTGCTGACCGGTTACGCCAAGGATGTGATTCCGCGTTACCAGACCATGAAGGGCCGCAAGGTCAATCGTGTGTTCGGTTGGGATACGCACGGTCTGCCGGCCGAGCTTGAAGCCCAGAAGGAACTGGGCATCGATTCGGTCGATCAGGTCAAGGAAATGGGCATCGACAAGTTCAACGACGCCTGCCGTGCCTCCGTGCTCAAGTACACCAACGAGTGGAAGGACTACGTGCACCGTCAGGCACGTTGGGTCGATTTCGAGCATGGCTACAAGACGCTGAACATTCCATACATGGAATCCGTGATGTGGGCGTTCAAGCAGCTGTACGACAAGGGCCTCGCATATCAGGGCTACCGCGTGCTGCCGTACTGTCCGAAGGATCAGACGCCGCTTTCCGCGCACGAGCTGCGCATGGACGCCGACGTGTATCAGGATCGTCAGGACACCACCGTGTCCGTGGCCGTGAAGCTGCGCGACGAGGAAGACGCCTATGCGGTGTTCTGGACCACCACGCCGTGGACCGTTCCCACCAACTTCGCCATCGTGGTCGGCGCAGACATCGACTATGTGGAAGTGCGTCCGACCGAAGGCAAGTTCGCGGGCAAGAAGTTCTACCTGGGCAAGCCACTGCTCGGCTCCTACGCCAAGGAACTCGGCGACAACTATGAAATCGTGCGCGAACTCAAGGGTGCCGAGATGGAAGGCTGGCGCTACTACCCGGTGTTCCCGTACTTCGCAGGCGACGAGAACGCCGTCGAGGGCAAGGTTCCGGGTCCGGAAGGCTATCAGATCTTCACCGCCGACTATGTCGATACCGTTGAAGGTACCGGTCTCGTGCACCAGGCTCCGTACGGCGAGGACGATATGAACACGCTCAACGCCAAGGGCATCAAGAGCGTTGACGTGCTCGACGCGGGCTGCAAGTTCACCGCGCTGTGCCCGGATTACGAGGGTATGTATGTGTTCGATGCGAACAAGCCGATCCTGCGTAACCTGCGTGCCGGCGACGGCCCGCTGGAGCGTATTCCGGAAGATCAGCGCGCGATCCTTTTCCAGGAGAAGAGCTACGTGCACTCCTACCCGCACTGCTGGCGTTGCGCCACGCCGCTCATCTACAAGCCGGTGAGCTCCTGGTTCGTGTCTGTCACCAAGATCAAGGACCGTCTGCTCGAACTGAACCAGCAGATCAACTGGATTCCGGGCAATGTGAAGGACGGCCAGTTCGGTAAATGGCTTGCCAACGCACGTGACTGGTCCATTTCCCGTAACCGTTTCTGGGGTTCCCCGATTCCGGTGTGGGTTTCCGATGATCCGAAGTATCCACGCGTTGACGTGTACGGTTCGTTGGACGAGCTGAAGGCTGATTTTGGCGATTATCCGCGCGACCATGAGGGCAATGTCAACATGCACCGCCCGTACATTGATGAGCTGACGCGCGTCAACCCGGACGATCCGACCGGCAAGAGTCACATGCACCGCATCAGCGACGTGATGGACTGCTGGTTCGAATCCGGTTCCATGAGCTTCGCCCAGTACCATTACCCGTTTGAGAACAAGGAAACGTTCGAACAGCATTTCCCGTGCGATTACATTGTGGAATACATCGGCCAGACCCGTGGCTGGTTCTACGTGCAGCACATCATGGCGACCGCCCTGTTCGACAAGCCGGCGTTCAAGAACGTGATCTGCCATGGCATCGTGCTTGGCTCCGACGGCCAGAAGATGTCGAAGCATCTGCGCAACTACCCGGATGTGAATGGAGTGTTCAACGATTTCGGTTCCGACGCCATGCGCTGGTTCCTCATGAGCTCGCCGATTCTGCGCGGCGGCAACCTGATCGTGACCGCCGATGGCATTCGCGACACCGTGCGTCAGGTCATGCTGCCAGTGTGGAGTTCGTACTACTTCTTCACCCTGTATGCGAACGCCGCCAATAATGGTGCCGGTTTCGATGCTCGTGCGTTGCGTGCCGATGAGGTCGCCGCACTGCCGGAAATGGACCGCTACCTGCTGGCACGTACCCGCCGTCTGATCGAAAAGACGCAAAGCTCGCTGGATGACTTCCTGATCTCCGACGCTTGCGAAGCGGTGTCTGATTTCATCGACATGCTCACCAACTGGTATATCCGCAACAATCGTGACCGTTTCTGGAATGAGGATGCGAACGCGTTCAACACGCTGTACACCGTGCTTGAAGCATTCATGCGCGTGATCGCACCGCTCGCTCCGATGGAAGCGGAAGCCGTGTGGCGTGGTCTGACCGGTGGCGAATCCGTGCATCTGGCCGACTGGCCGTTCCTTGCCGACGAACAGACCGGCGAAGCGACCGAACTGGGCCGTGTGCTCGTTGACGATCCGGCTCTGGTTGACGCGATGGAGAAGGTGCGCGAGGTCGTGTCCGGCACCCTGTCGATGCGTAAGACGAAGCAGATCCGCGTGCGCCAGCCACTGCATAAGCTGACCGTGGTGGTGGAAAACACTGATGCCGTGGCCGCATACGACGAGATTCTGAAATCCGAACTGAACGTGAAGAACGTTGAACTGTGCACGCTTGAGGATGCCGAAGCCCAAGGCTTGAAGATTATCAACGAGCTGCGCGTGAACGCTCGCGTGGCAGGCAAGCGCCTGCGCAAGGACGTACAGTTCGCCATCAAGGCCTCCAAGTCCGGCGCATGGCATGTGAACGCAGACGGCGCTCCGGTATGCGAGACGCCGAACGGCGAGATCGTGCTTGAGGAAGGCGAATACGAGCTGATTAACAGCGTGGAGGAGAAGAACGCCGAAGAGGCCGCCAACTCCGTTTCCGCCGCGCTGCCGACCGGTGGCTTCGTGATCCTCGACACCGAGCTGAACGATGATCTGATCGCCGAAGGCTACGCCCGCGACGTGATCCGCGCCGTGCAGGACGCCCGTAAGGCCGCCGATCTGCAAATCTCCGACCGCATCGCGCTGGTGCTGACCGTGCCGGCCGATGACGTGGCGAAGGTCGAGCAGTTCAAGGATCTCATCGCTTCCGAGACGCTCGCCACCTCTTTTGAAGTGACTGCCGGCGATGAGTTGAACGTCGAGGTCGCCAAAGCCTGAATGGGCTGACAGGTGGCTTGGCTGATGGCTGACAGCTGAACGGTCGCTAGCATAATAGGTCCCGAATCCGATAGATTATTCCGGAAGGTTCGGGACCTTTTTAAATGGTCTTTTGGTGGTCTTCTATCGGTATTTTTGTCTGTCTTTTGGCGGAACTGAACAATCGACCATGAAATGTTCAAACATGAAGCTACAGTGAACCCGTGGCTTCAAGCCTTGCAGACTTGATCTGTATCCGTAAGCATATAATTTATGTCGGCGCGCACTTTACATATGTGATCGCATTGCGCGTACGACTCGCATGTGGAAACAGATCGTTACGCGAATGGTTCTCAGTACCATCCATATGAGTCAAGCACACATTTGAGAAGCAGTCGCACACCGGGAATCGCGCTCGCGCGGTTCCCGTTTTTCGCTCGTTTTCCTCACCGCAATATGCATACGCGTGTTTCTTTTTGTGATTTGTGGATATACACAGCAATCCGTAGGGGTTGATTTGCTAGCATGCGGTATATTGCATGTCATGATAAGCGCGCACGATTGTTTTGCGGAGTCGTGCTGTGGAAAACGAGGATGTTATGTGTGATGGAGAAATAGAACTATCTGACCGTGCAAAATCGCTTTGGGGCAAAACAAATCGAGTGGATGATACTGAATGGTTGCCCCTATATGTCCACATGGCGGATTCGGCTGCGATGGCAGCGAGAATTTGGGACACTTGGGTTCCTTATGGAACGAAATCAATAATATCCCGTGACCTTGGTAATGATGACGATTTAGCAAGAAAACTAATGATTTTCCTTGCCGGTGTGCATGACATCGGCAAGGCGACGCCTGTGTTTCAGGCGAAACCCATTTCATTCGGTCCCGATGCGGAAAGCCTTGTCTGGAAGCCGGAGCAAGCAGGGCTTCCTATGATTGCGGGACTTAGGGACACCAGTCATCCCACTCATCCTATTGCCGGGCAGGTCATTCTCGAAAGGTATTTTTCGCTGGTTCATAAATGGGGTGGAAGAGAGTCGAGGCAATACGCTTGCGTTGTGGGAGGCCATCACGGAACTCCGCCGGATAAAAGCAAGCTTGAAAGCGCGAGATTGGGGAAAACGGAATCCGGTCTGGACTCAGAAGTATGGAAGACAACTCAGAATGAGCTTATAGAATTCATTGCCGGAACCGTTGGCATGGGGGATGAAGAGTGGGAATTGCTCTCTAAGAAGAGATTCAGCGCTCAGTCCGCTGTTCTTGCAACAGGCTTGGTCATTATGGCCGATTGGATTGCCAGTGACAGTGATGCTGATATGTTCCCCCTAGTGCGAGTGCATCCTCTGTGGGAAGATGAGGAGTCATTCGGCATGACGGAGCGAGAATACGATGATATTCAGTCATGGTCAGGGCTGAAAAGAAGAGCAGAACGCGCATGGGCGTGTGTGCAATTGCCTCATGCGTGGGAGCCGGCAGATATACCGTCATCCTGCCAAGATCTTTTCTCGACTAGATTCAGACTGCCCGAAGGGGCGCATCCGCGTCCTGTTCAAGAACAAGCCGTTCGTGTTGCTCGTAATACGGATACTCCAGGATTGCTGATAATCGAAGCGCCCATGGGCGAAGGGAAGACTGAGGCCGCCCTCGCCGCTGCAGAAATCCTAGCGCAGCGTACAGGCAGGGGCGGCATATGCGTAGCGTTGCCGACGATGGCTACCACGGATGCCATGTTCTCACGAGTGCATCGGTGGCTGGATGCTTTGCCGTCCCGTGATTCTACGGATGAGAAAACGGTTTGGTTGGCACACGGCAAAGCGAAACTTAATGACGATTTCCAAGGCATTATCGCAGCTTCACGTCGACATTTCTCTTCGCTCAGTCAGGATGATACCGATGAACCTTATTCAAGGAAACATGGTGAGATTCCTCCTGAAACCGTTATCTCCGATTGGCTATGGGGGCGCAAGAAAGGAGCGCTCGCTAATTTTCTTGTGTGCACAGTCGATCAAGTGTTGATGGGCGCTCTGCAAATGAAGCATGTGGTGCTGCGTCAACTTGCGATGGCAAACAAGGTTGTCATCGTAGATGAATGCCATGCTTACGATGCATATATGCGCGAGTATCTCAAGATGGCACTGGAATGGCTTGGTAGTACCCGAACTCCGGTCATTTTGTTGTCTGCAACATTGCCGGAGAGCCAGCGTGAGGAAATGGCGGAGGCATACTTGAAAGGATGGAAGAACAGCAAGCTTGAGCTTCCGTCGGAAGCAAAGCATGGAGGAATTCGGGAACTCAAAAGAAGGCAGCTTGCGGCGAAGACTGAGAAGATATGCGTCAACGCACCTAAATTGGTTCAAGAAAAGGAAAATTCATCTGCCCGCAATGTCTCGTCTGCGTATCCGGTGTTGACATATACTTCTGATACTGAAATCAAACACATGGATGTGAAACCCTCTGGCAGATCAATGAACGTGCGTTGCCAGATCGTTGATGACAGCGATGAAGCGCTGATTAGCTTACTTGATCGTCTGCTTGAAAATGGCGGTTGTGTGGGAGTGATTTGCGATACGGTCGGTAGGGCGCAACATGCGGCGAAACTGCTAGGTGATTATTTCGGTAGTGAGTATGTGAAGCTGACGCATTCGCGGTTCATGGATATTGACCGTATGTCCAATGAAGCCGAACTGCGTCAGCTGCTAGGGCCGGATAGCACTGTGGGGAATGGCGGGCGTCCTCAGCGCATGATCGTAGTTGGGACACAAGTGCTGGAACAGTCGTTGGATATTGATTTCGACGCGCTGGTGACGGATATCGCGCCGGTTGATTTAATTATGCAGCGTCTTGGAAGGGTACATCGTCACAGGCGTGGTGACAACGAGTTCGACCGTCCAAGTCTCTTGCGGGGAGCGGCGTGCTATATCCGAGGCATTGCATTCTGGAATGACAATGGTCCCGAGTTCGCTAAGGGGGTGGATGCGGTATATGACGTGGCTTCTCTGATGGAATCGCTTGCGGTTCTAGAATTGACTGGTTCTTCCGCTTTCTGCACGCAATGTTTGCCGAAGGACATAGCTCGTACCGTAAGGAATGCATACGGCGATGACGCTCGGAGTCTCGTGCCTACGGCGTGGAATATGCAATATGACAAAGGCTGCGAGGAGCGAGTGAACAAGCAGGAGAAGAAGAGAGCAGATGCTCACAGCTATCTCATTCAATCGGTAGCTGTCATGAATCGGAAACGCTCGCTGGTGGACTGGTTTTCTCCTCAGATCGATGAGGCTGATGATGACAAGGGACAACGTGCCGTAAGAGATACGCAGGATACTGTGGAAGTGATATTGCTCTGCAAGCGTGATGGTGAGGCGTGTTTGCTGCCTTGGATCGGTGATAAGCGTAACGGCATAGAACGAGGAGCAGTTATTCCTGTCGATACAGTTCCTTGTGATGATGTGGCTAAGGTTGCAGCACAATGCTCCGTGAGATTGCCTGTGGCGTTGTGTGCGCACGGGCGAATTGATACGTTGATTGCTGCTCTGGAGAAAGGCTGCGAGACTGAGGCTGTGTATTGGCAGGAATCGCCTTGGCTTGCGGGAAAGCTTGCTTTGTTCCTTCATGAGGATGTGGAAAAGCACTTGTCCTCAGATGAGTTGTGCGGGTATACGATTTCGTATTCGCGTGGTGGTGGATTGACATATGCGAAGAAAGAGGATAATTGAAATGTCCTCATTTGGGGATGATCCCATAAAAGACTTGGGATTCGTAGTGTTCCCCGCATCTGCGGGGTTGGATCAACGGGATTGCCTATTTTGTGCTTTCTCGTTGCATCTTTGGAAAATACAAAAACAAAATCTTTTATGTTGACATTTGTAGATTCTGAGTATATGCTCTAAAAAGAACCTGCGATCAAGGCTGATATGTAAAGGAGACGGGGGAATGGACGGAAACTTCTCATTGCTCGATGATAGGTGGATTCCGGTTTCCTATGTAGATGGGCATCCTGATGAAGTGTCGCTCCGGCAGCTTTTTGAGGATGCTCAGAAGATTAAGGGAATACGAGGCGATATTCCTCAGCAGGCGATGACTATGCTTCGGTTAGCACTTGGCATCCTGTATCGCGCATATTGCGTTGAAGATCCCAGCGAGGAACAGATGCGGGATATGTGGGCGGATGTGTTCCTCGCGGGGCACTTCGATATGGATATCTTGGATGGCTATTTCAACGAATGGAAAGATAGATTCTTCCTGTTCGGGGACAGGCCTTTCTTCCAGGTTCCTGAACTGGAATATGTTGGGCAGAAAGAATATGATCCCGTTTCCGAAATGATTGCGGACATGCCTAAGCCCGAAAAATATCTGTTTGCGATGCGTGGTTTGGGGACTACGGACACGCTTTCTCTGCCGGAGGCTGCACGGTGGCTGGTGTTTTTGCAGTCGTTTGATACGGCGGGCATTAAGACTCCGGTGAAGGGAAACACCCATATTAATAAGGGGAAGATATACCCTCTCAAGGGCTTCCTGGGTACCGGTTGGCTTGGTGGTATCGGCGGTGTGTATGCGGAGGGGGCGAACCTCTTCGAGACGTTGATGCTCAATTGGGTCCTGTATGACGACCGCTATGACTTGGAATATTATCGTTTGTTTGGCAATGTGAACGATATTCCGGTATGGGAGAAGGACGAGGTTCCTTCTGCGGACATGGATGATCAAAGCAGCTTTGCCGGTCCTGTTCAGGCAATGACTTGGCAGTCGCGTCGTATTCGATTGGTACCGAATGAAGAGCGCACAAGGGTTATCGGTGTCGTGAACTGTTATGGGGATGCCGTAACCCTATACAACACCGATGGTTTTGAAAAGATGACTGCATGGAGGAGGAGCATTCCGCAGCAGAAGAAGCTAGGGCTTCCCACTCCTCCGCATATGCCCGTTACCCATGATGCAAGCAAAGCGTTGTGGCGCGGCTTGGAACCTATCCTGTGTGTGGGGGATGATGGCGATTTCCGTCCTGGAATCATCAGATGGCTGGAAGAAATTCGTACTGAGGTGCTTGGCTCGGAAGAGCATGTGCTGAATATGGTGACGATTCATGCTCAGGGCATGACCTACGGTACGCAAAGCAGTTTTTTTGAAACCGGTATCGATGACAATCTGTCTCTAAGCATGATGATGTTCCGACATGATTATGCAGGTATTGCTGCAGTGGTGGATGTGGTTAAGCGCACGGACAAGGCCGTGACGGTTTTGACTACGTTTGTCCGAAATCTGCGGTCGGCGGCAGGCGAACATAGTGGGAAAACCCAAGAGATAGCTGACCAGATTCGTGAAAGTGCATATGCGGATCTTGACATGCTTTTCCGTGACAGATTGGCAAACTTCGATGAGTCTCAAAATCCCGTGGCGTACTCCAATGCGTGGTTGGATGAAGTCCATCGGATGTTGCTGATGATGGGACGGGATTACCTGAGTCAGTCGCCAGTGCCGGTTTTCGAAGAACACGAATCCGGAAGGTTCGGCGTAATGAGCGCCCCTCTTGCACAATTGTTGTTCCGCGGATCGCTGAACAAGGAACTTGGTCGTATCTCAGACTAGGGTTTTGACCGCACTTGACCAAAGGAGGAAATGACTATGGCGTCGTTATCAAGATACGATAAGGTGAAAGCTGTTGGGAAATATGCTGCCAGTCTGGTTTATGACGTGCAGCGTGATTATGTCTCAGGCAGCGGCAGCAACGCGAGGGGTAGGGCTAGGCTCTCGAGATTGCACAGGGACCTGGATGGGGCATCCCCGTCTTGGATGCTGATTGGCGACGAACTGTTTTCGAATTGGCCGACCGAGCTTGATGAGCCAGCGGATAATTCACCTGAATTCGAGCGCCAGAGCAACGCAATCAGAGCTGCGCTGGGGTTATATGCAGTGCATCAGCGTTCGAAAAAACAGGGAGTCGCGCAAAAGTTTCAGAGCGATCCAAGCCTACGTATGACTTTTGGGCGTGCGTGCAGAAGGATTGAACCTGATACGGACAGTGCGAAAGGTATTCTGCGACGATTGAGAGTCGCGGAGAATGCACCCGATTTCAACGGAATCGTTTGCAGTATGCGCGCTCTTATCATGCTGATGCGCAACACTGATATTCAGGTTGATTATGGTTCCTTGGCTAGCGATCTGTATTTGTTGCAGTTCTCTGATAGCCGTGGGTCCGTGTTCCAACGATGGGGCAGGGATTACTACTCCAAGTTCCCGTCAGCGCAAAGTGGTCAAAAGGCCGACAAGTAATCATCATTCATTTTCAAAAACATCTTCACAATAAACCGATTAGGAGAAAAATCATGTTCGTAGATATCCATTGCCTTCAGCAGGTGCCGCCGAGCAATATCAACCGAGATGATACCGGTAGCCCGAAAACCGCATACGTTGGTGGAGCGCTGAGAGCTCGTGTGTCCAGTCAGTCTTGGAAGCGTGCCATGCGCGAGATGTTCGGTAGCAAGCTGGACAGCAGCAAGATGGGGAAGCGTACTAAGAGCGCGGTGGCGCTGATCAGTAATGCTATTGCTGAGAAAAGGCTGGATTTGGCTGAAGAAGCCAATAATTTGGCAGAGAAAGTGCTGACTGCTACGGGCGTCAAGGTTAAGGCATCCGATCGCGCTGGAGCAGACAAGGGGTCAGCTGCTACAGAGTATTTGATTTTCATCGCTAACCGTGAAGTTGAACAGCTGGCTGATATCGCGATTGCCGCATTCGATGAGGGGAAGGATCCCTCGAAGTTGAAGAAGGAGGTGGCTGCAGTGTTCCATGGTAAGCAGGCTATCGATATCGCTTGCTTTGGCCGCATGCTGGCTGATGCTCCAGATTTGAATACGGATGCCTCGGCTCAGGTTGCCCATGCGTTCTCCATCGATCAGATTACGCCTGAATATGATTACTTCACTGCTGTTGATGATTGTGCATCGGACGACAATGCCGGTGCTGCCATGATCGATACTGTTGGTTTCAACTCCTCGACCTTGTATCGGTACGCGACGTTGAACGTTGATGCGTTGAGGGATCAGCTGCAGGATGCTGATGCAATGGTGGAAGGAGTTTCCGCCTTCGTGGAAGCCTTTGTCAAGTCTATGCCCTCCGGCAAGCAGAATACGTTCGCCAACCACACACTTCCTGAGGATATTGTGATCGTGCTTCGCGATTCACAGCCGATTAGCGCAGCTGACGCCTTTGAGAATCCCATCAAGAGGAAGGATGGGATTTCGGTCTCCAGACAAGGCATCGAACGACTGGGCGACAGGTTGAACGAGATTCGTATCAACTACGGCGAGGAACCGGTGAAGGCTTGGCATGTTGTGTCCGGTGGTTCTGTGCCCAGTCTGGATGAATGGAGTGAACAGGTTACGCTGCCGGAGCTTGAGCAGAGCTTGCGAGAAACGCTGAGCGCCGCGTATTCCGCGTGATGCTCGGAAGGAGTTGAAATGAGCGTTCTATTATTGCAATTGGCCGGACCATTGCAGTCATGGGGCGATTCTTCGCGATTCGTTCGGCGTGAGACTCGTAACGAGCCAACCAAAAGCGGTGTGATCGGCATGCTGGCTTCGGCGCAGGGACGTACCCGGGAGGATTCCATCGAGGATTTACTAGGTATATCGTTTGGTGTGCGTGTCGAGCAACGCGGTAGGGTAATCCGTGATTTTCAGACCGAAAAATCCCTGACAAGGAAACGTAATTCCAGGAAGTTCGATAAGGAGATGTCGCCGACTTATCGGTATTATCTGGCGGACGCCTGTTTTCTGGTCGCGCTGGGTGCTGATCATTCGGTGTTGGAAACGTTGGATAATGCGATTCATTCGCCGAAATGGCCGCTTTATCTAGGTAGGCGTTCGTGCCCGCCGAATTATCCGTTGTCGTTGGGCATCCACGATGAGTATGAAGATATTCGCCAGGCTCTGAATTCCGAGGTGTGGCACGCTTCGGAATGGTATCGGAGACGTTACAAGTATCCGGATTTGGAAATCGTCTGCGATGCTGAAGAAGTCGAAAACGTAACGACGCAATCGGATTTGCCGCTAAGTTTCAGCCGGGAGGGGCGACGCTATGCGAATCGTGCGGTGCATCATTACCGCATTCCTAACCCGGATAAGCCCGTGGATGAAGGCGAGAAGGACGATACTCGGCCTCCTTCCTTTGAATCTACCGGTGAATCGGATCCGATGAACTTCATCTAGGTAGGAAAGAACGATGTTTATCTCGAGAATAGCCTTGAACAAGGCGCGTTACGGGGCTCGGCAGCTTATTAGTTCGCCATATAAGCTGCATGCGGCAGTGGAATGCGCATTCCCTCCCAATGCAGTTCGAAACAACGATGAAGGACGTATCCTGTGGAGGCTGGACACGTCTGTGGCCGATAACGGTGTTTGGCTCTATGTGGTGAGTCCGGAGAAACCTGACTTCATGCATATCGTCGAACAGGCTGGTTGGCCGATGCATGCGGAGTGGGAAACGAAGAATTATGAGCCGTTGCTTGAGCGTATCGCTAAAGGACAACGGTGGCATTTCAAACTTCGCGCGAATCCAGTCCGAAAGGCAAAAGAAGATAGGGGGCGGAGGCGCAGGAACGGCGGAATCGTTGGCAAGGTGCAAGGCCACGTTACCGTTGATCAGCAGTTGCAGTGGCTGATCGATCGTTCGGCGTCCCATGGTTTCGCCATTCTGTGCGACCAGAATGATCGACCTGACGTGGTGGTGAGGGAACGCCATAAGGAGAACTTCAAACGTGCTGATGCAACCGTTACTTTGGTCACAGTGGTTTTTGAAGGATGCTTGGAGGTCACCGATGCGGAACTGTTCTGCAAGACTCTTTGCCAAGGCATAGGAAGGGCGAAAGGTTTCGGATGTGGATTGTTGACAATTGCTCCGGATCTGAACAATTAAGGGCGAATGATGAATGCGCAAACGACAGATGGCGACAAGCTTACAGACGATTATATTGAGGCGGCGGAGCGTCAGCCGAGGAAAAACGGGCACTCTCACATGGGTACTCCGCCACCGGAGATTAGTGAACTTGTCCGTGCGGAAGACCGTCTGTCGTTTGCGTATTTCGAACATTGTACCATCGGGCGTGATGACAATGCCATTACCGCAACGGATAGTACCGGCGTTACCCACATTCCTGCAGCGACGCTGAGCGTGTTGATGCTGGGGCCTGGAACGCGCGTGACACATCAGGCGATGACGGTCATAGGGGAGAACGGCGCGACTGTGATTTGGGTAGGGGAGCGTGGCGTTCGTATGTATGCCTTCGGCAAACCATTGACGCATTCTTCTGTACTGCTGCAAAGACAGGCGGCTCTCGTGTCTAACACGAGGAAGAGATTGAATGTTGCGCGCCAGATGTACCAAATGCGTTTCCCAGGCGAAGATGTGAGTGGCCTGACCATGCAGCAACTTCGGGGTCGCGAGGGAGCGCGTATACGGCGGGTGTACCGTGAGTGTTCCGCTCGTACCGGAGTGGAGTGGGACAAAAGAACGTATGATCATGATGATTTCATGGCTGGCTCGGAGATTAACAAAGCCTTGTCTGCTGCCCATACATGTCTGTATGGTCTGGCGCATGCCGCAATAGTGGCGCTAGGTTGCTCTCCGGGGTTAGGTTTCGTACATGTAGGTCATGAGCGGTCGTTCGTCTACGATATAGCCGATCTTTATAAGGCTGAATTGTCGATTCCGGTTGCGTTCGAAACGGCGGCAACTCAGCCAGAGGATATTGGATCGGCAGTACGGCATAACGTTCGCGATGCAATATACGATCTTAGTTTGCTGAAACGAATGGTGAAAGACATTCGCACGTTATTGGGAGAATCTTCCTCCGATGATGTTCAGAGCGTTGGGGATCATGTCGGACTGTGGGATGAACGGCTGGGAGAAGTATCTGCAGGAAAATCCTATGCCGATGATGAGTGGGGATATGAGGAATGGTAGTTATTGTATTAACGGCATGCCCGGTGGGTTTACGCGGTGACCTTACTCGATGGCTATTGGAAATATCGCCAGGCGTGTTTGTGGGGCATTTGGATGCACGTGTTCGTGAAAAACTGTGGGAGCGAATCGTTGAACTCTCAAAGAACGGTCGTGCCATTATGGTTTATTCGGCTCGAAATGAGCAGCATCTTGCTTTTAAAGTGCATGGAGCTGAGTGGTCTCCGACAGACTGTGAAGGCTTGGAGCTTGTAAAACGTCCTTCTGGTCCAAAGGAAGTGTCGTTTGGTAGTGCTCTTCACCGTGGATGGAGTAATGCCAGTAAGTATCGGCAGGCGAAGAAGTATTCAAACTAAATGAAAAACGAATGACATGAATTTAGAAACCACGAAATTGCTATAATCTCTTAGTGTGTTCCCCGCATACGCGGGGATGATCCCGGTGACGGCGCCTCCGCCCAGACGGACGAAGAGTGTTCCCCGCATACGCGGGGATGATCCCGCAGGGCCAACATGAGCGGCATACCACCCTCGGTGTTCCCCGCATACGCGGGGATGATCCCGAACTTGTCAACTATTTAGGTATCGATAACAGGTGTTCCCCGCATACGCGGGGATGATCCTGCGCGCAAGGCCGCGCACTGGGATAATCAAAGTGTTCCCCGCATACGCGGGGATGATCCCATATCTTCCGGAATCGGAATGATACGGTACGGGTGTTCCCCGCATACGCGGGGATGATCCCCTGTGCCTGAGCGTAAGCGTTGTTGATGCCCAGTGTTCCCCGCATACGCGGGGATGATCCCTCTGGATTGATTGCGGTAATGTTTTCAAGGATGTGTTCCCCGCATACGCGGGGATGATCCCGGTATGATCCTCGGTGCGCGTGGATGATAAAGGTGTTCCCCGCATACGCGGGGATGATCCCTCTTCACCGACGCGCTCAACGGCGTCGCATACGTGTTCCCCGCATACGCGGGGATGATCCCGGGCGACGTTTGCCGGTGAAATTTGCCCCAACGTGTTCCCCGCATACGCGGGGATGATCCCCACTGAGCTAATAGGCCATCACATCACCCCTCGTGTTCCCCGCATACGCGGGGATGATCCCGCAAATATCCTAACGCGTAATATGACGTAAGGGTGTTCCCCGCATACGCGGGGATGATCCACTAAAGATTTAGGGAGGTTGAAGATATGCCTGGTGTTCCCCGCATACGCGGGGATGATCCCCGGTCGCATCCTGCGCGTTCTTGTCGTAGGAGGTGTTCCCCGCATACGCGGGGATGATCCTCGACCACGTATGAATCGGCAATCAAATAATTCGTGTTCCCCGCATACGCGGGGATGATCCCCCGCGCGAATCAATCGCGCTAAAGACTAGCGGGTGTTCCCCGCATACGCGGGGATGATCCCGAACCAGCGGAGAAGCACTAGGTCTGTGCAGTGTGTTCCCCGCATACGCGGGGATGATCCTGCTGGGATTTATGGGCGAAATACAGCATGGATGTGTTCCCCGCATACGCGGGGATGATCCCGCCATCCTTGCTGTTGAAATCGAGTTTCATTTGTGTTCCCCGCATACGCGGGGATGATCCCTGTGGTATGCGCCGTTAGACGAGTCATAGGCCGTGTTCCCCGCATACGCGGGGATGATCCCGCGCCTGACGTGGTAGGGGGTACGGTCTGGGTGTGTTCCCCGCATACGCGGGGATGATCCCTTCGATGCACCATGATTGACGTCATGTGGAATGTGTTCCCCGCATACGCGGGGATGATCCCAGTTTGCCGAGGATTACGTGGGATATCCGCAGGTGTTCCCCGCATACGCGGGGATGATCCTGAGACGCAGATACCCGTCTCTCAGATTCTCAAGTGTTCCCCGCATACGCGGGGATGATCCCAAGGAGCCTCTGACCGAAGGCTTGCACTACGAGTGTTCCCCGCATACGCGGGGATGATCCCCATCCGGAGCCCACGGAACGACCGGAGCACGGGTGTTCCCCGCATACGCGGGGATGATCCCACAATTCGGGGTGCGTCGGTCTGTTCAATAAAGTGTTCCCCGCATACGCGGGGATGATCCTGGGACATGCTGCTGAAACGCGTCAGCAGCGATGTGTTCCCCGCATACGCGGGGATGATCCCGGCAGCCTGCCCAAATCCGTCAAACAGCTCATGTGTTCCCCGCATACGCGGGGATGATCCCAGGTCGCCGCCGAACTTCGAGCTGTCGAAATCGTGTTCCCCGCATACGCGGGGATGATCCCTGGGAGTTCGCACCCTCAACCTTGTATTCGATGTGTTCCCCGCATACGCGGGGATGATCCCTGCGGGTTGCTGCCTGCCGGATGGAGGGTGAAGTGTTCCCCGCATACGCGGGGATGATCCCGTCGCCTCGCTCAGCATCCACGGACTGGACGAGTGTTCCCCGCATACGCGGGGATGATCCCGAGCAAGCCCTGACACCGGAAGAAGCCATGGTGTGTTCCCCGCATACGCGGGGATGATCCCCATGCCGCGCAGCCCGTTGGTTCATACGGTGGGTGTTCCCCGCATACGCGGGGATGATCCCGGTTCAATCCGAAATCATCCACGAACGCCTGGGTGTTCCCCGCATACGCGGGGATGATCCCCATTTCCTTAACCGCACTCCGGCCGCGAACGGGTGTTCCCCGCATACGCGGGGATGATCCCAAAACGTCGGCGGCATGGTGGATCGAGAACCGGTGTTCCCCGCATACGCGGGGATGATCCCTGGCGTAAAGCATGGTTCGCCATCATCAGCAAGTGTTCCCCGCATACGCGGGGATGATCCCGGGTCGAGCAGATCGGGGTTGGTCGTGTAGATGTGTTCCCCGCATACGCGGGGATGATCCTCGACTTGGGACGCACACCCCGCTACCACATATGT
>OGYU01000224.1_pt1 | contig 47543 bp, 60 predicted proteins | sample 1576581 | NCBI WGS metagenome assembly OGYU01 (sample SAMEA3541547, study PRJEB24748) | human gut metagenome | biome: human gut; feature: human-associated habitat; material: faeces | place: China | collected 2012 | reverse complement strand
TCAATGTTCATTAGAAAAGGCAATGGATATTTTAAAATTAACAGATGATGAAAGAAAAGAAATTAGAAAATATTTTCAAGCTTAAAGGCGTGAATTACACGCCTTTTCTTTTACGAATAAGTATATCTCTATAAAATTTAGAATACTTCGTTACTTCACTATTAATCTTCTTTACACCATATTTTTCTAACAACGTTTTTTCATCACTAAATAAATTTGTTCCTAAGCCTAAATGCTCACCCTTAATTTTAACACCTAAACTTGCGAGTATTGTTGGATAGAAATCAAAGATTGCAAATTTTCTGTTTTTAGGTTGAAGAGGTTCAATTGCACTATTAATAAAACAATTATAAGGAGTACGTAAATAGGTTTTATCTAAGTGCTTAAAGAATTTTTCAGACATACTTTTATGATCACCCGTAATAACAATTGTTGTATTTTCATACCATTCTTGTTTTTGACACCATCTTACAAAAGCTTCCACTTGTCTTGATTGACAACTAATAACATTAGCGTATTGACTATCATATTCATGTTTACACTCGTCACAAATATATCCATCTGGTGTATGAGTATCAATTGTCACCAGTTCCATACAAAATGGTTGATTACTTTTAGCCATTTCTGTTAAATCTTCTTTCGCAAATTCAAAGACTTTTTTATCTTCAAATCCCCAAAAAACATGATAATCTTGAGGAAGTCTTCCTTCTTTCTTTAAAGAAGTTGTATCTTCTATTTTAAAATTTCCATGTTGTTTATAAAAATTAGAGGTACAACCAAAGTTAGCATCTGATCCCATTAAAATTCGATTTTGATAACCTTGTTTTTCTAATATTTCACCCAATGTATAACATCCTGATAAAAATGAAGAATTTTCATCATATTTATTTTTTGACATCGGTAATAAAAGCGGAATTCCCGCTTCTTGTGCAACCATTGAAGCAATAGTCCATTGTGTTCCTTCAATAGTATAAGAACCCCCTATTTTATTCGAATGTGAAAAATTAATATTTTCTTTTGCTAGCTTACCTAATTCTTTAATATAATTATTTTTTTCTTGTCCGCCATCTTCTTTAGAAAGATACGTATTTTCTACAGATTCTAAATAAATATGAATTAAATTTCTTTTTTCTTTAAATTCTAATTCAACATTTTGAGGATCCACATAATGTTCTTCATAAAGTTTAGATGTTCTAACCATATCAAAAACATACGTAATAATTTGATAATTAATTAATGCGTAAAGCAATGTTCCAAGAATTAAAATAGTAATACAAATACCTTGGTAATCAAATAAAAAAACAAGTGGTGTTTTATATAATAAAAATACTCCTATTAAAGTTGTTAAAAAGGTTGGTGGTGCACAATTTAAAAACCAATCTTTAAAAATACCTTCATCTGTTCCATCACAAGGAACAATCATGTGATAAATCATTTGATTTAAGGTTTTTACTGAAAAAGTACGATTTCCCCATAAAATACTAAAGATTACTAACATTACAATAAATAAAATTATTATTAAACTCATATCATCATTCCTTTTTATTGGTTCATTCTATCATAATTTTTTATAAAGAGCGAGAAACAAAATACCCTTTTTTTCGATTATTCGTTATAATACTTACGAAGGAGTAAAAAAATGAAAGATAGAAAATTATTATTTTTTGATATTGATGGCACATTATTGAGTGAAAAGACTCATACTGTTCCTCAAAGTGCTAAAGAAGCTTTAAAAAAAGCTAAAGAAAATGGACATCTCATTTTTATTAATACAGGTCGACCTATTTCTACAATAGATCAAGAGATTCATGATTTAAACCCTGATGGTTATATTTGTGGATGTGGAACATACATCACTTATCATGACCAAGTAATCTATCATCATCAATTATCTAAAGAAAGATGTAAAGAAATTGCATCTCTTATTAAAAAATATGAAATTGATGCTGTTTTAGAATCAAAAGATCATGTTTATTTTAATACTCATATTAAAAATTCTTTTGTTCAAGGAATTCAAGAAAGATATACAAATAATGGTTTCAATGTTTCAACAAGTGAAGATTCAAATCTTTCCTTTGATAAATTTACTATTTGGTTTGATCATGATATCCAAGCCTTTAGAGATAATATTTCTCAAGATTTTGATATTATTGAACGTAGTGAAGAAATGTGGGAAATCGTACCAAAGAATCACTCAAAAGCTACAGGTATTCAAACTGTTGCGGATGATTTTAAAAGCGATTTAGATCATTGTTATGTCTTTGGAGATTCTTTCAATGATGAAAGTATGTTACGTTATGTTAAACATTCTATTGTTATGGCTAATGGTGTACAAGCTATGAAAGATATTGCTTATTTTGTGACAAAAGATATTGAAGATGATGGTATTGCATATGCTTTAGAAAAACTTGATCTTATCTAAGATTAAAAAAGCCTGCTTGGCAGGTTTTTTCATTTATTATATTAATCTAACTTACATAACATAATGCCTGGATCTTCTTCAAATGCCTTAAATCCCATTTTTTCATAAAATCTAACCGCACGTTTATTATTTGTATCAACTAAAACACATATACCAGGTACTTTTTCTTCTTTTAAAACTTCAAATAAAGCTTGCATTAACTTTGAACCCACACCATTACCTGTATATTCTTCTAATATATCAATATGAATATGTGCTGGATATTCAGAATAAAAACGTTCTAGTTCACGATTAGCATTAGAAAATCTTTCTGCCTTTACTTCATCTAATTCTTTTAAAGTCAAATAATAAGGATATGCATTTTTTTCATAAGCCTTTAAATCCTTGGCACATAAAATATAACCACACACCTCATCTAAATCATTTTTAAGTATTAAACAGATTTCTTTATCAATATAAGGATCACAATATAAAGCTAATGTTGCCTTTTTAGCATTATCATCTTTATATCTAGATGTTGATTGAGAAATACATACATTTTGTACTTGTTGTTTATATTTTAGTTCATATTTAATTATTTCCATTTTTTCTTTCAAAAGAACCATTGCAAGTTCTTTCCCTTTCCCTTTTATCATTCAAATTATTACATAAAAATGACTATACCATCAAGCTCTTAATATTCCTAAAAAAGAGTATTTATGAAATTTCATAAATACTACTCTACATGTTCTACAACTTTTTTTAAACGTTTTTCAAAATCACGTCTAGAAAACATAACAATTGCATTACAACCTAGACATTTGATTTTAATATCAGCACCCATTCTAACAATTTTCCATTGATTTGATTTTTTACATGGATGTTGTTTCTTCATTTCTACAATATCATTTAATTGATAATCCATATTTACTCTCCTTGATGATGATAAAATGCTTCTAAAGTGTTTTGTAATAACATTGTAATCGTCATTGGTCCAATTCCTCCTGGAACAGGAGTGATTGCATAAACTTTATCTTTCACATCTTCAAAGTCGACATCTCCACAAAGTTTATTATTTTCATCACGATTAATACCAACATCTAAAACAACAGCGCCTTCTTTAACATAGTCACTATTGATCATTTTAGCACGACCAACAGCTGCAATTAAAACATCTGCTCTTTGACAAACTTCTTTTAAATTTTTTGTTTTACTATGAGCGATTGTTACAGTGGCATTTTTTTGTAAACATAAAAGCGCTACTGGTTTTCCTACAATGTTACTTCTTCCCACAACAACAACTTCTTTTCCTGTTAAATCATAGTTTATTTCATCTAATAAAACCATCATTCCTTTAGGTGTACATGGTACTAAACTTCTTTGTCCTAAAAATAACTTAGCCACATTTTCTGGATGAAAACCATCTACATCTTTTGATGGATCAATGGCTTCTAAAACTTTATCTTCATTAATATGTTTAGGTAAAGGTAATTGTACTAAAATTCCATCAACTGTTTCATCTTCATTTAATTGTTTGATTTCGTTTAAAAGTTCTTCTTCACTAAAAGTTGCATCATGTGTAATTTTTAAAGAATCCATTCCTACATAAGAACATCCTCTTTCTTTATTTCTAACGTATACTTGACTTGCTTGATTTTCCCCTACTAAAATAACCGCAAGTTTTGGTAATCTATTGTATTTATTTTTTATTTCTTCAACTTCAACTTTTAACTGTTCTTTTATCTTTTTTGATATCTCTTTTCCACTAATAATCATGATATGTCCCCCTCATATTATTTATGATTATATAGGAATGACCTTGTAAATTCAATATAAAGAAACACATGTATTTATATTAAACATCGATATCAAAAACAATCTTTTTCTTTCCTGTATGTTTCGCATAATAAAGTTTGTGATCCGCTCGATTAAACAATTTAACAATTTCATCTTCTTGATAAAAAACTTCTACACCACCACTAAAAGATAATTCAATTCCTTTTGATTGTTTTCCATAAAGTGCAAATTCTTCAGCAACTTTATTCAAGGTATCCTCTATAACTTCATGATTTATATCATCAAATACAAGCATAAATTCTTCACCACCAAAACGTGTAACAATTCCTTTATTATCCATATTTTTCTTCATAGAATCTGAAAAAGCTTGCAATGTTTGGTCACCATAAATATGTCCATATTGATCATTAATACTTTTAAAATCATCTATATCTAATAAAGCGACTGCAAATTCTTGATTTTCAATCTTCTTTTTTTTATTTAAATATTCAACTAAATATCTTCTATTATAAATATGTGTTAAAGGATCTAAGTGTGCCATCTCTTGAAGTTGGTTTGCTAGTTCTGAAAGTTTATCTTGTTGTAAACGATAATGTTTCATTAAAATAATCGACATCATAACAATACTGATCATTGCTATAAAATAAGTCACTAAAATAGCAATAAGATTAGGATTAATCTCTATTCCTGCAAAAAGATGCGGATACATCACTTTAATATAAATAACAATTCCATCATAAAAAAAATAAATAAAGAACCTATTATTTGCCACTTTTCTTCTAAAAATAATACTGTACTTACAATACCTAAAATCATATACAAAATATAATAAGCACCATAAACCAAATATAAAACAGGAAACTCTATAATATTTCCTAATACTAAAATAATTACTGACGGCAACTTGCTATTTTTAGTATACATTCCCATAATTCCCGCAATATACATAATAATTGCACAAACTAAAGTAAATATTGTTATAGACGTAAAACCATAAATAATAGCATTAGATATAAATCCTATCGTATTAGCAACAATAGCTGTAATTGATAGTACATAAAATAAACGTATTTTTAATTCCTCATTCATCTTTACAATAGATTGCATTTATCAAACTCCTTAAAATACTTTTTGTGGATTTCATAATAATATATGTATAAATAAAAAGCTACTTTTTATCGTAGCTTTTCAATATATTTTATTCACCTTCATGAGCCAAAGTATTTTTTTCATATACTTTAAAGAACGGATAGTATACTGCCACAGAAATAGCAATAAGTACAAACATAAAGATAACATTTCTGATATCTAATGCTGATAAGAATCCTTGTGCAAAGAATGGTGTAAATGAAGGATCAACAATATATCCTAATGATACAATTCCCATTTTTTGAACAAGATATCCAAGTCCTGATGAAATACATGGCATAATTAAAAATGGAATAGATAAAATAGGATTTAATACAATTGGTGTTCCAAAAATAATTGGTTCATTAATACCACAAATACCAGGTAAAACACTTAAACGACCAATTGATCTAATGTGTTTAGATTTAGATTTACACATTAGTAAAACAAGACCTAATGTATTACCAGCTCCACCAATTAATACATATCTAAACATTTGTAAGTTAATTAAAGCTGTTGGTTCTTTTCCAGCATTCACTAATTCAGCATTGATTCCAGTATTTGAAATACATAATGCGAATACAATTGGGAATACAATAGAAGAACCATTAATTCCAAATAACCATAAAATATTAGAGAATAAATAAATTCCCATAAACATCCAAATATTATCAACACTTGAAATAGCTGGTGTTAAAATAGACATAATGAAATCTGGTAAATTTTTACCTGAAGCTGCTACTAAAGCAATATTTAAACCATAAATAATAATAATATTAGCTGCAAGTGGTAATAAACTATTTACAAAATCAGTAACTGCACTTGGTACACTTGCTGGAAATGAAATAACTAATTTCTTACTTACAAATCGTGAAATTTCTACTGAAATCAAAGCAATAATAATTGCAACAAATAATCCATCAGCTCCTAAATAGCTTGTTTGGATACCACCATCTTTTAATGGTGCTGCTACCATTAAGAAAGTACACATTGCAATAATACCATAGACTGCTGATTTCATTTGATAGCTTTCTGCTAAACAATAAGCAATACCAAATGCTGAAATAAGACCAACAAGTCCCATTGTATAATTATATGGTAAAGTTAATACATCATAATTTGCGACAGCAAATTGTTTCCAACTAATTAATGCTTTTAAAAAGATATTTCCTGTATGTAAATCAACTAAATCTAGATTAATTGGTGGATTTGCAACAATTAAAAATAAAGATCCAATAACAATTAATCCAAGTGGCATCATCATTCCTGATGAAATAGCTTGTAAATGTCTTTGTTGTGCTAACTTATTAGCGAAAGGCTCTAATAGCTTTTCTAATTTTTCTATCATTTTTTCCTATTCCCCTTAAATATTTAATTAAAATTGCCAACCATTAAATGTAAATGCTGTATCTACTACATTTTCTGGATCATATTCTTCTAAGATTTTAGCATAGCGTTCTTTATAATCGTTATCTACTTCCATTTGAGGAATAACTTTACTTGCTTCATGTAAGAAATGGAATGAATCACGTCCCATTGCTTTTCCTCTTACTGTATGTTTATCTAAAGCAACATCTGGAATTTCTGGGAATTTACCCATTGCAAATGATTTAATACAAATATTTTTTAATAAATCACTTGAACGATCTTTTTGACAACTGCATAAATAACGAATTGCATGAATGAAATACATTGGTTGATCTCCATCTGCATAATCAAAGTTTTTAGACATTTGATATAAGTTATTAACTAATACAGCAGCCATAGGATCTCCCATCCCAATATCTTCTACTGAAATAGTTAATAAACGTCTCCACATCTTTTCTAATAATTGTGGTGAAGAGATATACATTTCATATGCAAACATACATGCATCTTCTTCTTTTGCTCTTCTAATTGATTTTTGTAATGCAGAAATAACTTCATCTCCTGCATAACCGTTTTTTGTAACGATTTTTGACCATGGGTCATACATTGCTTTTGCCATTACTCTTGCTCCTTTATTTTTTCTGTGACATAATTGTGGCGAGGTGATTTTATGAACATTGATCATTTAAAAGATAAATTTGATTTAAATGAATTAGAAGTTTCTATATTAACTTATATTAAGAAAAATCAAAAAAATTTAAAAAATATTACCATTAGACAAATGGCTAAAGATAATTTTACTTCTACTTCAGCAATTTATCGCTTATGTAATAAATTAAAATTCTCTGGATATAGTGATTTGATTTATCATCTCTCTGATAATCATCATACCCACATTTCAACAAAGAATTTTGAACACTATGTTCCTCAATTTAATCAATTACTAAAAAAACATCAAAACAGTCGTATCATTGTCTTTGGGATGGGCTTTTCTGCACCTATTGCTGATTACATTTGTCAAAGACTTACACTTAATGGTTTTTATGCCATGAGTGTCATCCATACCGAAATGCTTGATGAAAATTTCCAAGATGATAGCTTATTGATTATCATTTCTAATTCAGGTATTACCAATAGATTAATTGATTTTGTTGAATTAGCTCATAAGCAACATGTTGATATGCTTTGTTTTTTAGCTAACAAAAATTCTAAAACTTATCAATACGCAACTTTACCAATTATTGTTGGTACATATAATCCTTTTAGTCATGATAACCTTGTACCTAATACCTTTTTTGGACAAGTTCTCATTACTTTTGAATCGCTTCTTTATTCATATTTATCCCCCAAAAAATAATATACTTCTTACAAATTTATTAAAATAATTTGTCGATATAAAAAAACATGTTTCTATTTTCGAAACATGTTTTCTTTTTTATTTAATATTTTCAACAATATGTCTAGCAACTAAAATACCATTAGCTCCAGCTTGAGCAAGTCCTCTTGTAAGACCAGCTCCATCACCAGCAACATATAAATCATCAATTTCTGATTCAAAGCCTTCTCTTACCTTAGGCCTTGCTGAATAGAATTTAGCTTCTACTCCATATAATAAAGTATGCTCATTAGCAATACCTGGTGTAACATTGTCTAAAGCTTCAATCATTTCAATAATTGATTTCATAGTATTATAAGGTAATACTAAACCTAAATCTCCTGGAACTGCTTCTGGTAATGTTGGATCAGTATATCCTTCTTTTAATCTCTTATATGTAGTTCTACGACCACGTTTGATGTCTCCGTATCTTTGAACAATAACGGAACCATTTGATAACTTATTTGCTAATCTTGAAATTTCATGTGCAAACTCATTTGGTTCATTAAATGGCTCACTGAATGTATGTGATACAAGTAATGCAAAGTTTGTATTTTTACTTCCAAGTTTTGGATCATGATAAGCATGTCCATTAGCAAGCATTGTACCACTATGGTTTTCAATAACAACATGTCCACTTGGATTAGAACAGAAAGTTCTTACTTTTGTTCCAACTGTTGTATTATAAACAAACTTACCTTCATATAAGTTTTTATTAATTTCTTCCATAACGATATTACTTGTTTCTACACGAACACCAATATCAACTTGGTTATTATAAAGTTTTAATCCTTGATTAGATAAAACTTTTGTAAGCCATGCTGAACCATCTCTACCTGGTGCTAAAACAACTTTTTTAGCATTAATAACACTACCATCTTCTAAAACAATTCCTTTAGCGTGATGATCTTCAACAATAATATCTTTAACAGCTGTTTTAAATTGTAAATCCATATGTTGTTTTAATTCATTAGACATTTCTGTCATAATTCTTAAGTTTTCTTCTGTACCTAAATGTCTAACTTTAGCTCTTAAAAGTTTTAAACCAACTGCATATCCTCTATGTTCAATTTCTTTAACTTTATCTGTAGTAGGATCTGTAATTTCTTCTGTAGCACCATGTTTTAAATAAAGATTATCTACATAATGAATCACATCTTCAACTTCATCATTATTTAAATAGTCAGTTAACCAACCACCAAACTCACTTGTAATATTAAACTTACCATCAGAATAGGCTCCAGCTCCACCAAAACCATCAGTAATAGAACAAGCTGGAATACATCCAGGTTCTCTATCTTTATGTACTGGACAATGTTTAATCTTTTTATCTTTAATTGGACAATGTCTATTCATAACATCATGTCCTTTATCAATTAATAAAACCTCTAATTCAGGATTTTTTAAATATAATTCATAACATGTCATAATTCCTGCTGGACCTGCACCAACAACGATTACATCATAATTTTCTTTCACTTTGCTCTCCTTCATTTGCTAAAAATATCCAAACCTTTCATATTATAGACAACTCTTTTTATGAAAACAAGACTAATCTTGTTTTTTTATTTGAGAATATGTTTTAAAATAGTTTATAAGGAGGTACATTATGGATTTATTTACGAAAATAAAAGCAATGAACTCTTTTACTGAAAGTGAACAGACATTTATTGATTTTATATTTAATCATCCTTACGATGTCATTCAACTGAATTTACAACAATTATCTAAAACAAGTTATGTTTCTATTTCTACTATTTATCGTGTAATGGAAAAACTAGAAATTAATGGTCTAAATCAATTAAAACTACAAATTTCTGAAAGTTTAAAAAATAATGAAAATTTAAAAAATATTGATTATAACTATCCTTTTCAAAAAACAAATACACACTATCAAATTTTGACCCAAATGTTAGAACTATATGATCAAACATTAAAAAACACGATTAATCTTATTGATTTAGATGTTCTTTTACATACTGTACAAGCATTAAAAAAAGCTAATAATATTTATATTTTTCCATCAATTGGTAATTATTTTATGGCAGAATCATTTCAACAAAATATGCTAGAAATAGGTGTTAAAGTAGATGTCATTAAAGAAGCATATTACCAACATTGGCATGTGCAATTATGTGATGAAAATGATATTGTTATGTTGATTAGTTATGCAGGTAGAACACCTCAAATTATGGATATTGTTCATGATTTGAATAAGAAGAATATTCCTATTATTCTTATTTCATCAACAATTCATACACCTATTGATCAATTTGCGAAATATCATCTTTATTTTTCTTCTTATGAAGATTCAGAAGAAAAGATTGCTTCTTTTTCATCAAGAATCTCTTTACAGTATTTATTAGATTGTATCTATGCTTGTTATTTTAATAGAGATTATGAAAAGAATTTAGAATATAAAATTAAAAATTATATAGATTAAAAGGAGTAAAAAATTCACTCCTTAAAGTTCATGATAAATAGGTTTCATTTTATCAAAAGTACAATAAGATTCAAAACCTAATTCTTTTAATAATGCCTTGGTTTCTTCAATATAAGCACCTAAATGCTCTTTTTTATGACTATCACTACCAATAGTTATAATCTTACCACCTAATTCTTTATAAAGTTTTAAAATATCCTTAGATGGCTGTGAATCTTTTAAACCATAACGATGACTTGAAGTATTTACTTCAATACCTTTACCATCTTTAATAACAATTTCTAATATTTTTTTAATGATTGGTTTAAGTTTTTCAAACGGATATACTCCTTGATTATCATACCTTATAATTAAATCTAGATGTCCTAAAACACTATAATCCTTATAAACTTTGATGATATCTAAAATTTCTTGATAATATCTTTCGTTATATTCCTTTTGTGTTCTTCCTCTTTGAAAATCTTGAGTCCAAAATTCTTTATCTTCTACTTGATGACAAGATAAAATAATAAAATCAAAAGGGTATTTATTAAATAATTGTTGATATTGATCTATGGTATGTACTTGCATACCAAATTCCATACCCTGTTTAATGATTATTTCAGGATATTTATTTCTTAAAAATTCTATTTTTTCAAAATATTTTGGATAATTCACATTAGCTAAAGGCATCTTTTCTGGTTCTCCAGGGCCACCTTTTCGATAAAGCATGCCTTGAGCATCATTCCAGTCTCTTTTAATCCCATAATCCACATGATCTGTAAAACATATTTCATCCATTTTCATATTGATAGCATCTTTAATGACTTCTTCCATAGGATAAGACGAATCATCACTAAATTCTGTATGCACATGATAATCTGTAAACATTTATTCCACCTCTTCCAAACATAATACCATTTGTCCTATTAACATATATTCTATCACATTATCAACTTTAATAAGTTTAGGAATTTGATGATTGGGCATCATTTCTTTCACTTTTTCTTCTAAAGCACTTAAATCAGGTAATAATTCACTAAATACAACAATGATATGGGGTGCAACAATACACATTGCTGACATAATTATTTTACTTAAAATTTCTAAAGCTCCCTGTGGCGTTTTAGATAATTCTTCTAAACTATGAGAAAGCTGCAATGGTAGATAAGAAACTTCTCCCGCAAAACTGCCAAAGCCTTCTATAAGTTTTCCATTGATTATACACCCTGCTCCCGCTCCTGCATTCAAAGAAATTGCTTGAAAAATAAAAAACAAGTCTTCTTTTTCTTGATGACTTACATAATATCCTGCTGTGGCTGAATTTATGTCGTTATAAAGTGTTATTTGTTGTTTATATCTTTGTTTAAGCTTTTCTTCTAAATTAATATTTTCTATACCTTCTATATATGTTGAAAAGACTTTTCCTTGATCAATAATTCCTGGTAATGAAAGACTGATTATTGATATTTTAGGATATTGAATAATTAACGTATCACTTAAATCATAGATATCTTGAATATGAATCGTATATTTAATGATTTCATTTTGTAATAACATCATACCTTTATCATAAATACGATAAACAATATGAATACGTTCTTTATTTTTATAAATAACTAAACAGACAATAGGCTTTTTATTTGTTATTTTTAGTTTTAATGATATTTCTTCTTTTTTGATCTGTTTTGTCTTTTTTATTTGAGCTTGTTCAATATCTTTGATCATCGTTCCAACATCATAACGAGCAAAAACAAGTGGAGGTATTTTTAAAACAACTTGCTCTTTTAAAATACTTTGAATTTGTGCATGTAAATAAGAAATTTGGGGTGCTAAAAAAATGATATCAAATTGTTTTCCAATTTGATAAAGCTGGTTATAACCTACTGCACTGACTTCAATAGCATTTTTTAGTAACTTATTTGCTTCATTGATTTCTCTAGCAAAATAACTGGTTGTTAAACCTCCACTACAACATAACAATACTTTTGTTTTTGCTTCATCACTAAGTTTTAATAAACTCTCAAGCATTTCATTAAATAAAGAAACAGCATGTTTAAGAGTATTCATTTGAAAATGTAAATAGAAATCTATTTCATTTTTCTTTTTAGAAACGACTTTTAATTCAATAATACAATATAAATTAAATGTCACTTCTGCAATTCCATAAGATGATTCTATTTGAATAAAATCTTTATGTTCTTTAATGATATAATTTGGATTTTCTTGCATACAAATCCATTTCTTAAAAACATTCATATATAAATCTTTATAAAATTCATCCAAAAGAATCATCCCCTTTATTACTTATTATTTACAATTTCTAATGCTTTCTTTAAAACATTTGCCCCATTCATTAATCCATAATCTTTCATATCAATAACTTCAATAGGTGTTATATTTGTTGCTTTTTGAAGTTGTGGTAAACAATGTCTTACTTGAGGTCCTAACATCACAACATCCCATTCATCTATTACCTTTTCTGCTTGAGTAAGTGGATAAGCTGCCACTTCAATATCAATTCCTTGATCTTTTGCTGCGCTTTCAATTTTAGATACCAACATGCTTGTTGACATTCCTGCGTTACATACTAATAATAATTTCATTTTTTTACTTCCTCCTTTGACTACATTGAAATTTTAACATGTCTTTATTTCTATTTCTTTTACATAAATCATCTTGATAAGTCTTTTTCTTTTTTATGTTTAATTGATTAAAAATAATGAAAAGTTTTTCTCAAACACAAAAAAAGCCTTTCGGCTTTTCTTGGATATATATAATTGGGAAGGGAATATGAAAAACTATTCATATTGTAAAAGGTTGTTCTATCTTTTACATCTTTAATATACCCACCTTTTGTGAACTCAATACAACTTTTTTATGTCATTTATGTAAAGAAATACTGTTAATTATGTGATTATATTCTTAATATGATTTTTCCATACTATAAATGGAGGTGTTTTTATGTCTTTATTAAATAAAGAAATTGATGATTTTGAAGGAATTGCTTATCATCAAAATCAATTTAAAAAAATAACTAAAAAAGATTTACTTGGAAAATGGAATTTATTTTTCTTCTATCCTGCTGATTTTACTTTTGTTTGTCCAACAGAATTAGAAGACCTACAAGAAAAATATCAAGAATTTAAAGAAGTAAATTGTGAAATTTATGCCATTTCAACAGATACACATTTTGTTCATAAAATGTGGCATGATATGTCAGATTCTATTTCTAAAATAGAATATCCTATGCTGAGTGATTGTAAACATCAACTTGTTTATGATTTTGATGTCTTTGATGAAGAAGAAGGATTAGCTCAAAGAGGAAGTTTTATTATTGATCCTGATGGTAAAATTGTTGTTTATGAAGTTAATTCAAGTGGTGTAGGAAGAAATGCTGATGAACTTTTAAGACGTTTACATGCCTGTCAATTTGTATATGAGCATGGAGATAATGTTTGTCCTGCTAAATGGAAATTAGGTGAAAAGACGATTCAAACAACTATTGAAAATATTGGTAAATAGAAAATGACTGTTTTTTAACAGTCATTTTCTATATCTTAGTATTCTAAAAGCTTATTTGTTAATTCATTCATTGCTTGAATTACTTGTGTAACCTCTTCATTTAAATATACTTCTTGATTTTTGATTTCTTCTTGATAAATATTAATTTCATCTGCAAAATCAGGATTTTCTTGTTCTGCTTTTTCAAAGATTCCTAATAAAGCAGGATATGTTTTAGCAAATTTAAATTGTCTATTTGTTGTCCAAAATACATTATTTGGATTTGTTTCTTCACTTAATCTTCTTTGTGCTCTTAAATTTGATTCTACAGAGAAATCATAAAAACCATATTCAGATCCACCATTTATATGCCAAGCTAAATCTAAAGCTCCATCTTTATCATTAGAAATATTACCTTTTTCTAATGCTTGAATAATATCATTGAATAATTCAATATTTTCTTGGTATTGTGCAAATGATGTTGTAATCGTAGAAGATAATTCAATACCAATAAAATGATCTTGAATATACTTAAAAGCTTCATGAAGCTTAAGATTTAATTCTCTTCCTTCTTTTCTAAGAGCATCCTTTTCTTTTTCAGTCTTAGCATCAGCAAAACGTTTATTTATATTTTCAATTTTTTTATTTACTTTAATTGTAGCTTTCTTTAAAGAATTTAAAGATTGATTATATTGACTTACATCAATTCCTGCTTTTTTAGCAATATCTTCATTTAATACATTTAAATCATCGACCGCCGCTGTTAAATCCAACTTCATAACAGGGGCTTGATCTAACCAAATAGCAAGCATTCCATATGTATTGATATTAGTTGTCATAACTTCACGTGAATAAGTTGAAGGATTATCTGATTTTGTATGATAATGCATTTGAATCCATCCTTTTTCTCCTTCAGATGTTCCTGGAACATTCACAAAATAAGGAACCCCAGCATGACGATAAGAAACACCATCTTCCATTGTATTTGCATCTACAGAAGTGTCATTGATTCCTTTAGGATAAATATTATCTTCTGGATCAATTGCAATTTCATTTACAAATTGTTTAACTGCTGAGGCATATTCTGGAACACAAGATATTTCCATTTGACTAGCTCCATCATAAAATGCTGGTAATTCAAAATTAAGCATTGCTATTGTTTTCTGTGCCCATTCTGGATGAACTGTATTAATCATTTCCCAAGCACCTGTTGTCCAATCATATTCAGTATTAGCTGCACCCCATTCTTCTGAACCATGTGCAATAAATAAAATATCATTTTCAGGTGTATAATTACTTTCTTTCATTGCTTTAGCAATAGCCATAATTAAACCAATCGCACAACTATCATCTTGAAATGATCTAAAATAAATATCATAATGACCAGAAATAATAATTTGTTGTTTTGAAGATTTACCTGGTATCTTTCCTACAACATTGTATGAAACACCATCATCTAAAGAATAGTCATTATCTATTTTTAGTGTTGTTTTATTATTTCCAGCTTTTAATGCTTTTTTTATACTTTTATAATTATTTTTTGAAATAGCCACCGTTGGAATTAAGTCATCACAACATACATCCTGTACATTAATTTGATCATCATCATAAGTTCCATAACCGCCATTATCATACGTCACTAATGCTGCTTCTTTATGTAAAGCGGCTTCTTCCATATACATATCGATCCAAGCTACATTAAATTGATCTACACCAGCAAGAACAATCTTACCTTCAACATCTTTTCCTTCATAATCTGCTGCTGTTCCATTACCAACATCAACCATTTCAGCAACAATTCCTTCTTTTGAAGTTCCTGATAACTGATAAGATGCTGGCATCATTTGAATATCTGTTCCTTCTATTTTTAAAGAAGCTGAGTTAAATTGCCATTTATCTACAGTCACAGGAATTTTTTCTGTTTCTAATCCAATTTTCCCCATTTCCTTTTCAATATAATCAGCTGCTTTATGTTCAGCATCTGATCCTGCAGAACGATATCCTAACTCATTAGATAATAAATCATCATCTTCTGCTAATGCTTTAGAAATGTTGTAAGCATACTTTGCATCAACATTCTCTAAATAATGATCCATTGTTGTCTTTTTAGGATTACACCCAGTCAATGAAACCATCATTGTTAAAACAATCAATAAACTTACCCTTTTTTTCATTCTCTATTTCCTCCCAAACAATAAAAAAGACAGATGTTTATACACACCTATCTCATCATCATATTTTGAACTATCTGTAACAGAAATCCTACTTACTGACCATTTCATAAGGTATATATAAACACTTTACAAAACTGAGCTTTTAACTCAATCAATAAGGGCATATGCCCTTCCGTATTCCACTAAATACGGTTCTTGTCTCTTCAACAAGTCTTCGGCATCTGACCCGGCCGTCCGTGTAGCCTTTAGCATATTGCTGGTCATTCTGTACAGATTTTTGTACGAAATTTATATTACATAAGTTTATTGATAAAATCAATATTATTTAATAAATTTTAAAATATGTTAAAATTGTATTGAAGGGAGGAAATAAGGATGCTTATTGATAAGTTAAATATTATTTTAAATTCTAACGATGAATTTTCTCCTAAATATATTATTAGTTCATTTGTTAAAAATAACTTAAATGATATTCCAACTATGTCTATTGATGCAATTGCTCTTTCCTGTCATACATCAAAAAGTCAAATTTCTAAATATGTAAAATCTTTAGGTTATGAAACTATGAAAGATTTTAAAGATGCTTGTTTAGATAATATTTCTAGTATAGAAAGAACCAATAAAACCTTATTTTCATTACAGAATAGTATAGAAAAACAATTTTCATCTTTTACAAATCACATCATTGATGAATTACATTATACAATGAATCAAATTGATGAAATCAATTTATTAAAATTAGTAAATGATATAAAGAAAAGTAAACGTATCTTTGTTTATGGTCATGGTCATGCAAGAACTCTTTGTACCTATATTCAAAATGAACTTTCTGCAAAACAAAAAGAAACTATTATCTGTGATGTTGATTTTGAAAAAGAATATAATTTTCAAGATAGTGATCTTCTTTTACTCATTAGTATCAATGGAAATACGTTTTACTTTGATAAAAGAGTGGTGCATCATATTTTAAAGTGTTCAGTTAACACATGGCTGATTAGTTGTAAAGATAATATAAACTTTTCAAAGAACTATTTATATATTCCAACATTAAATGATAAATATAATGATTATTTATTAAGACATATTCTTGATTTTATCTTGATGTATTAAGTTTCCATTTTGGAAACTTTTTTATTTAATTTCTATATATTTTCTATAATACCTTTGTAATTAAAAGTAAAGGAGAAACAACAAATGGGATTTAGAAAAGATTTTTTATGGGGTGGTGCGACAGCTGCCAATCAATGTGAAGGTGGAGCAAATGAAGGAAACAGAGGTGTTGCTAATGTAGATCTTATGCCTTTAGGTGAAGATCGTTATTTAGTTGGTACTGGTAAAATGAAAATGTATGATTTTGATGATCAACATTTTTATCCAGCTTTAACTGCTGTTGATTTTTATCATCATTATAAAGAAGATATTGCTTTATTTGGTGAAATGGGATTTAAAACTTTTCGTTTATCTATTGCTTGGACACGTATTTTCCCAAATGGTAATGAAGAAAAACCAAATGAAGCTGGATTAAAATATTATGAAGATATTTTTAAAGAATGCCATAAATATGGTATTGAACCTCTTGTTACTATTAATCATTTTGATTGTCCAATGTATTTAATTAAAAAAATCGGTGGTTGGCGAAGTAGAGAAATGATTGATTATTTCTACAAGCTTTGTAAAACTTTATTTATTAGATACAAAGGATTAGTTAAATATTGGTTGACTTTTAATGAAATCAATATGATTTTACATTTTCCTTTTGTCGCTGCTGGTCTTTGTTTTGAAGAAGGTGAAAACGAAACACAAGCTATGATTACAGCTGTTCATCATCAACTTCTAGCAAGTGCCATGGCCACAAAACTTGCTCATGAAATAGATTCAAATAATCAAATTGGTTGTATGCTAGCTGCTGGTTCTTATTATCCTGAAACATGTAAACCAGAAGATTATTGGAAAGCAATTTGTGACAATCGAGAAGTCTATATGTTTGCAGATGTTCAAGCAAGAGGTTATTATCATAATTATGCATTAAAATGGCTTGAAGAAAGAAATGCATCTATTCCTTTTGTAAAAGGAGATAAAGAACTATTAAAAGAAAATACCGTGGATTTTGTAAGTTTCTCATATTATTCATCAAGAGTAAGTAGTAGTGATTTATCTAAAGGAAAACAATCAGAAAGTAATATTTTTTCTTCTGCTAAAAATCCTTATTTAAAAGAAAGTGATTGGGGTTGGGCTATTGATCCTTTAGGATTTAGAAGTACTCTTAATGAACTCTATGATCGTTATCAAAAACCATTATTTGTTGTAGAAAATGGTTTAGGGGCCAACGATGTTTTAGAAAATGGATCAATTCATGATGATTATAGAATAGATTATTTAAGACAACATATTCAAGCAATGAAAGATGCTGTAGAAAAAGATGGTGTTAATTTATTAGGTTATACAACTTGGGGATGTATCGATTTAGTTTCTAATGGTACAGGCGAAGTTAAGAAAAGATATGGTTTTATTTATGTAGATCGAGATAATTTAGGAAATGGAACGTATCAAAGAATTAAAAAAGATTCATTCTATTGGTATAAAAAAGTTATTGAAACAAATGGAGAAGATTTGTATTAAAAAAACAGCTACTGCTGTTTTTTTAAATATCTTTCTAAAAATGAATGTGCAAGCGATCCTTGTTTAATTTCTTTTCTTGATTCTTCAATTGAATACCAATGAGCTTCATCGACTTCATTTGTCAGTTTAAAATCTTCACTATCAACAATAACGGCATAATTATGCATTAATGTATTAGATGGTTGATAATATTCATTATCATTATATGTATAATCAATTACATTTAAATTAACTTCTTCTTTAATTTCTCTAATCAATGTTTCTTTCGCATTTTCACCTTTTATAATATATCCAGCTACTAATACATTAAAATCTTTTCCATATTGTTTAATAAGCAAAATCTTATCTTTTGTAGGATTAAAGATAATTGTTGAAATAGCACTATTAAACATTGGAAAACGAAATTGTTTACAAGTTGGACAATAAGGTACAAGTCCATCTATCTCACATTCTTTTTCTATAAGTTTAGTTCCACATTCACTACAATATTTCATTATTTATCACCTACGCCATTATAACGTAAACAAATAACAACCAACAATATCAAATTTATTAGATGAAAGCATAAAGCAATGATAAAAACCATTTGATAACTTTTGGTAAAATCAAATAAATAACCAATTAATGTTAAAGAACTAGCACTTCCTACATTTGTAAGAAAACCAATAACAGAATAAGTTCTTGCATAATTTTCATTTCCAAAGAAATAACGTGTTAACATTGGTATTCCTACAGCACCAACAGAATAAATAGAGCCAAACATGAATGAACCTATATAAAGTAACATGATTTCTTGATGAATTACACCTAAAAACAATAATAGTAAAGATAAACAATTTGTTAAAATCATTATAATAACTGCTTTTATAGGATTCAATAAATCACTTAAAAAACCAATTAATAATTTTGTACTGATATTACCAATCATCGTAAGTGACATAAGTATTGCTCCGCTAGTAGCTGATAAATGAATACTCAAAGCAATACCTGATAGATGTTGAGAAATACCTGTAATGGATGTATGTAAAAGAGTAAATAAACACATACATATAAAACTGATTGTTATTAAATTGACTTTTTTATTTTGTATTTTAATAGTATCTTTTTTTTCTTGATATCCATAAGGTAGCATTCCTTCTTCTTGAGGATTAATTTTCCAAGGAACAATTAATACTGGAAGAACTAAAATAAGGATACAACTAGCCATTAATCGATATGTCATTTGCCAACCATAACTTATAATCCATGAACTTAATAATGGGGAAAAGATAGCTCCTGCAAGACCACTAAAACTTAAAGCTAAGCTCGTTGCTAATCCGTGTTTTTCATCAAACCAATTTGTAATAATTACTGTAATAGGAACCATTCCTCCAATACCAACACCTATTCCTCGTAAAATACCTAATATATAAAATAAATACACTGATCGACTATAAGACATCATCCAAGTTGAAACACTTGATAAAAGAACTCCTATAAGAAGAATCTTTTTATAGTTATATTTTCTTATTAACTTTGACATTTTTAATGATGTCAAAGCCGTTATCAATGTGGATAATGTTGCATGCATTGCAAACGTTCCTTTTAAAATATGTAAACTTTTTGATACTGGTGTATAAAACACACCTATGGCATTTGTACATAAACCTATAGAACTTGCTGCTAAACAACACATCAAAAAAAACAATCATCCAATGTTTATAACTTTTATTAATCATCATTTTTACCTCCAATAAAAATATATATGATGTACTTCTATAAAACATTAGATTTCCTAAATTAAGAAAAGGAGGATTAACCCCTCCTTGCATACTCTTGTGCTATTAAACTTGCTATAAATTGTAATTGATAAGGGTGACTATTTTGATCTTGTTTAGAATCAAAGGTAATCACATGATCAATAAAATCTGGATAACTTTCTTGTTTACTTGAAATCAACCAAATCTGTGGTTTCTTTAATCTATTCTTTAAAGTTCTAATATCAGGATAATCAAAATAACTTCCTGTATAAGAAAAGATAATTAATAAATCATCTTCATTGGTTGATGAAATATATTGTAATTGTTGCTTATAGGAAATATTTGAATAAGTTTGTTTTCCTAACATCAATAAATCACTTTGCAAATTAAAAGCAACTGTTCCTGCTTTTAATAAACCAAAGATACCTACTTGTTCATATTTTTGGATTTCTTTGCATAATGCATCTATTTGTTGTATATCTATTGATTTTTCTACCATTGTAATACTTTCTTTTACTTTTGAACTATATTCTTTTAATCTATCTTTAGCTTTAGAAGATGTAGAACTCATTGCTACAGAACATTCCTTAGCCATCTCTTGAATACCAATATCCTTAATATCATCTAAATGATTTAATAAATACGTTGCAATTTGACTATTCGTTGAATCTTTCTTTTCACTCGCTAAAGTACTTAAAAAAACAATCGGTAACTTTCCATAAAGCATATCATCATCTACTTTCCACCAGCAAAATTATACATTAATCCTTCTTTCATTTCAGTAACATCCTTACCAAAGACTTCTAAGATTTTAAAAGCAAAAGGATAAGGTGTTGCTGGTCCTTGACTCGTTACAATATTTTGATCAAAAACAGCGACTTCATTTACAAAATCTCCACTTACAAGTTTATCTTGATAACCTGTATATCCTGTTACTTTTTTACCTTTAATGACATTGGCTTTTTCTAACACAACTGTTCCTGAACACATCGCTGCTATATATTGATGATGCTCATTAAAATATTGAACAAGTGAAATCACATCTTGATTTTCTAATAAATTTTGACCACCAGATCTTCCTCCAGGTAAAACAAGCATATCATAATGTTTAATTTCTTCATTAAACATTTTATCTGCTTTAATATACATATCATGCATTCCTCTAACAAATTCTTCATTAAAACTAAACGTATGACATTCTAATCTCCCTCGACGAAGTAAATCCACAATTGTTAATGTTTCTCCTTCTTCATATCCTTCAGCCATTAATACTGCAACACGTCCCATTTTATTCATCCTCCTTTACATCAAATGCATTAAAGTAGACCATTCTCTTTTTAACCTCTAATGAATCTTCACCTAATAAATCTACAAGTTTATAAGCAAAAGCATAAGCTGTTGCTGGTCCTCTACTTGTTACAATATTTCCATCAATGACAACTTTATCATTTAAATAAGTTCCTTGTTTTATTTTTTGATCATAGCCTTGATAAGCTGTAAATTTTTTATCAACTAATAAATTTGCTTTTTCTAAAACAATTGGTGCTGCACACATCGCACAAATGTATTTACCTTTTTCATTCATTTGTTGTAAATATGATAAAAGTATTGGGTTATTTTTCATAGCTTCTGCTCCACCATAACCTCCTGGTAAAATGACCATATCATAATCAACAAGCATTTCATTTAAAATATTATCACATCTTACAACAATTTCATGACCACCCTCTACTTCTTTTTCAAAGCCAACTAAATCACATGTTATATTTGCTCTACGCATAATATCTACAATTGTTAGAGTCTCTCCTTCTTCAAAACCTGACGCTATTATAATTGCTGCTTTTTTCATCATTATTCCTCCATTTCATCTTTACAATAATCTTTACAATGAAATGAAACAATGGATTTCCTAAATTAAGAAAAAAGCCTAAGAATTTCTTCTTAAGCTTTAAGATATTCAATAACATCTTTAGCATCTTTGGCTTCTAATAAAACTTGCACGACTTGTTTATTATCCATAACTGCATAAAGATCTTTTAAATTATTTTTAGTTACTTGAGGTTCTTTCATATTCATAGCAATTATAAATAATTGTTTCTTTATCTCCTGTTAAATCTAATAAGATAAGATCTTTATCAATCACCATTTTCTATCCCTCCGTTCCTTACACCTATATATTAGCAAACCCCTCTATTCTTGAATATAACAAAGAATCGCAAAAAACATGCAACTCTTGGTATACTATTTTTGCAAAAAAATTGCACATAAACCTGTAAAAAAAAGACTTCACTACTCAGCAAATCCTTCTTCTAATAATTCTTTTTCAATCTTTTCTTCCTCAACACCATTTGTAGAAGAAAATAAAACTCTAAATAAATATCTCGCCATGGCTCCTACAATAAACAGTTGAACAGGTAAAGCCATCATAAAACTACGACAATATGTTATCAAATAATGAGGAATAAATTGACTATCAAAACCATAACTATGATATACACCTAAAATACTAGCAAGTGACACTTGACTGATAACCGTAAATACTTGAATCATTAAAACAATAACAATTCCTCAATCTGTTGGCTGCACAATTTTAAAAGCAAAATACTTAGCAACTTTACTTGAAATAAAATAAGCACATAAAAAACAATCACAAACTCGATCCACATACTTTTTAAAACAATTAAAAAAGTACTATTGGTAAAAGATGATGTTGCAAGTACTGTATTGTAGAGTGTCATCACATAAACTATCATCCAAGCTGTAATAGCTGTAAAAACAATAGCTTCAAATTTTGTTTTGGGCATTTTTAATTTTTTTTCATAAATTTCCTCCTAAAAAAATAAATGCCACCTCGCCGTCTGACAGTAGCAAGGTGACATTTAGTGTCTAGGTGTATTTTGGAGATATTTTATTTTAAAGACAAGAAAAAATATTTTTCTTGTGCATCTATCACAAAAAACAATCAAGCTTTATTTATGCTCTATGCACAACAGTGCCTTTTTTAATTGTTTCTTCAAAGAGATGATCTTTATAACTTTATAAACCAAAATTCCTAAAATAATCAAGCATAAACAACTTAATTGATTATATCCACCCCAATAATATTCATCAGTATTTCTAACAGGATAAATATCAATTTCTATACAAATCCAAATAAGTGCTAATACTCCTCCTGATAAATAATGCCAAAATAATTTATTTTCTATTTTCTCTTTCGTCATCATCTTTCTCCTTTATTTTAAATCTTCCAATTTATGAATTATTTCTTGGGAAATAATTTGTTAAAAAGGAATTATATTATTATACTGATTCATTTTTTCAAACTAAAATAACATAATAAATAATAAAAAACTTATTATCAAAATAACTATTTTTTCTATTTTATACTCTTCTATCAATGGATTATGTGAAAATTAATTTTTTTAATTATTTTGTTTTATTTATTCAATAAAATAGTTTATAATAACCATGTTGGAAGTGTAGTGTTTGTATAGAGATTGAGCATCCTTGATGGATGCTCATCTTTTTTATACCATTTTAATAACCATGATCTACATGTTTCCATTCACCCTGTTTATTTCTTACAAGTAACCAAATCCAATCTTTATAAGTACTATTAGGATTTAAAGAACCATCTCCACCACTTCCATCAACATCAAATGTTGATGTTAAAACAATAGCTTCATCTCCACCATATTGTTGTAGTATTTCTTTAAAATAATTTTCATTATCTCCCGCATAATAGATTTCTTTTAATGTACAGCCTTTAAAATTTTCATTAAAATAATCAATAACTGTATTAATTGCTGAAGTAATATCATCATAGCTATAAATATTTGAAGTGACTTCTTTTTCTACAATATCATTTTCTTCTCTTTTTTCTATACGAACAAGCATATTGATATCTGTTTGAATAACATATTGATAAAAATCATCAATATATGCTTTATAGTTTCCTCCACTATAATGACTAGGAAGGATGATTTCTGTAAGAGGAAGTTGTTGATTCATCAAAATATCTTGTGCATATTTAATAATTTCTATTGGGTCTTTTTCAAGAGTTGATGTAATACTATCTGTAAAACCATATTCTTTTGAAACATATTGAATGATTTTGTTATTTTTATCATAACTAACATCAAGTCTTAAAGTTGGTTCATCTTTATCATTACTGAAATTAAAATAATTTTCTTTTTTATCTTCATAAACATAACCATTTTTCATCAATTCATCTATAACTTCTTGAGGAAGGAGTTCTTTTAATTCTTTGATTGTTTCTGATTCACTTAAAGTACTAAAACGTAAGTATTTATGTTTTGATTGCTTTAATTCGGTATTGATTTCTGTACGTTTTGTTTTTCTTTTTTGAACAAACATTTGTCCTTTTTGATTAAAAGAAAGTTCTACTTCAAAAAGTTTACTTGCTTTTGATTTATAGTTCACTTCAATTCTAAAATTATCAGAAATATCTTTTATCTTAGAGTTAAAAAGATAATCTTCTGGTTTCCAAATAACTTTTAAGCCTTTTTTTGTATGATAATATTTTTTATAAAGATCATAAGAAATCGTAGTATCACTTTGATAGACTTTTCCACCTAGATGAATCTCTAAAGGATTTCCTCCTTGAACAATACGAATTGATTCTATTTTGTCACTTTGTACATCTACTGTAAAATAACTTGTTGTAAGATACCCATCTAAATAATATTCTCCATCATAATTTTTTAAATCTAATTGCGATTGTTTAAAATCTGTTTTTTTAGAAAAATACTTTTCTTCATATTTCTTTTTCAATTGCACTTTATCCATTATATCGACCTGATCATGAATTAAATAATAATCCATAGGTGTTGCTTGAGTAGTAATAGAATTATAGGTTTGATTATAAGCAAGAATTTCAAATGTATCTTTTGTTTCTTTGTTTTGAATACCTAATACAAATAAAAGAACTACACAAGAAATAATCAAAATAGGTTTATAGTAATGATGTTTTTTTATAGGAATTTGTTGAATAAGATTTTCATCAACTTGAATTTCATCATAATAACTTTTAAATGATTTATTTTTCATCAGCCTCTATCTCCTTTCTTAATTGATTTCTTGCTCGGTTTAATAAAACACGAACATTATTTTCTTTGATATGTAATAATTCTGCCATTTCTTTTGTTGAATATCCTTCATAATAAAATAAATAAAGAACTACATTATACTTTTTAGAAAGCTTATTTAAATAAGGGGTCAAATCAATTTCTTGCTTTTCAAAAATATAAGTTTGTTCATCGATTTCATCTATTTTATTATGCCAAAAAGACTTCAAAGATGTTTTACTACAATTAAGTGTTACCTTTATAAACCAAGCTTTTTCATGTTCTAAAGATTCAAAAACTGGTTTTCTTTTCATATAACGATACATCACATTTTGGAAGATATCATCTGCTTGATCTTTTTGATGACATTGACTAAAAGCTAAACGATAAACCAGTTCTTTTTCTCGTTGAATCACTTCTTCCATACAAAAACCTCCTTTCATTAGTAATACTTTTTAAAGGTCAAATATGTTACAAAAATTATAACATTTTTATAAAAAAATACCTTGGCATTACCAAGGTAAGTGATCTATATTAAGTTTTTCATAATTTATATTTTGACTTTGATAATAATGAACTTGATGATTCTCATCATCAAGGATTTTAATGATATTATTTTTAAGTATGACAATCGTTACTTTTATATCACCTTTTTGACTCATAATATAAAATTCATATTGTTTTTCTTGATTATCTTGATTAATATAAGAAATTGTAGGATTATTTGAAAATTCTGTTTTAATTGTTTTAATCTTTTTAAAATCATTAATATTTAAATAATCACAAAATTGAATAACTTTCTTTTGTGTCAAACCACCCGAATACATAACCACTAACGAAGCAGGTTCACGATAAGCTAAAGCCAATTGGTCACCTACATAATAATCACTGCATAATCTTTGAATGATATTATTATAATTATTTTCATATTTTTGCTGTTTTTGGACTTTATACATACCAATTAGTGTAATTGCAAAAATAAAACAAACAATACTGATGATAAAAATATCTTTTCTTTTTTTCTTTCTTTTTTGAATAATATATTCATTGCTTTGAAGAAGTTCTTCATAGTCTAGTTTTAAAACAGATGTTATTTTAGCAAGTAAGGTAATATCTGGATAGCCTCTCCCTGTTTCCCATTTACTAATTGTTTTATTACTGACATTTAATAAATCAGCTAATTGACTTTGAGTGTACCCTTTTTTAAGTCGTGCATTTTTAATAGTTTGTGCAAATCTGACGTTATCCATATGCCTTCCCTCCTACTTCAACTATACATGAATCAAATTAAAATAGAAAGAAAAGAACTATCTACTGATTGTAGACATAAAAAACAAGTTTTACCTTGTTGTTTATTCAGTAATCATCCCTTTATAGTTCATACCATATAGTTTAGCAAAACGGCTCATTGTATATTCACCAGCCACTAATTGTTCCTTTGTAGGTGCATATCCTTGGAAAACAAAATACATATCTTTTCCTCGTAATAAACTTTCATCTACATAACCATAAAAACGATCTAAAACATTACGAATAGCTCCTGACATACTATGCCATTAAAGTGGTGAACCAATAACAATTGTATCTGCTTGTTTCATTTGTTCAATAACTTCATCTAATTGATCATCTTCAAAGTTTTGACCATAACTGTAGATTTTATAATCAACTAGATTTAATGTTTTAAATTCTTGATCTTTTAAGAATTTTTTAGTAAGTCTTACAGTATTTCCATTTTTATTAGCACTTCCATTAATAAATAAAATACTCATTTTTATATCTCCCTATAACTTATATATAATTGTGTTTCATTTCTAATAATTTTATAGTGTTTAATAATATTAATTAATAAATTAATTTGATATTCTTCGATATCCCCTATCAAATAAAGTTGTTCATTTGAATCAAGTGATTGAAAAGAATAGTCATTTCATAAACCAATCCAAAAGGATTAGAAGAAAAGGAAACAGGTTCCCTTTTATCTAATTGAATCATTAATGACCTCCAAATACTTTAAATTCCATTGTATTTAATTTATCATCAATTGTTTTAACTTCATCTTGACTTAATTCAACATTACCTGCTTCAAAGTTAGATTGAAGTCTATCAAGTTTTCTTGATCCTGGAATTGGAACAATGAAATCATATTTATTAATCATCCAAGCAAGTGACATTTGAGCATTTGTTGCTTGATGTTTTTCACCAATTTGAGAGACAACATCTAATAATTCATTTGTCTTTTTAATTTCTTCTTCTTTATATTGTGGCATATCAGGTCTAAAGTCTTGTTCCCCACTACCGAAATCTTTTTTAGATTGATAAGCTCCTGTAAGTGCCCCATTAGCAAGAGGAGAGAAAGCAACATAAGTGATTCCTAATTCTTTACATACAGGCATTAAATTTTCATGCCATCTAGCCATCATTGAATATCTGTTTTCAATAACAGTTACAGGACATACAGCATGAGCACGTCTTAAGTATTCTTCATTTGTTTCAGAAATACCCCATGCTTTAATCTTTCCTTCTTCCATTAATTCTTTCATCACACCAGCAACAACTTCTGGTTCTACTTTAGGATCAATACGATGTTGATAATAAATGTCAACATAATCTGTTTGTAATTTCTTTAATGATCCTTCTAAGGATTTTCTAATTGTTTCTGGTGAACTATCAAATGCAAGGTGATCACCCATATGTTTAACACCAAATTTAGTACATAAGATAATATCTTTTCTAAATGGTTTAACAGCTTCACCAACAACTTCTTCGTTATAAGCTGTACTTCCATCAGGATTAATTCCTGTATAACATTCAGCTGTATCATAGAAATCATATCCCATTTCATGCGCTTTTCTTAAAATTTCTACAGCTTCATCTTTTGGTGTTGGTACACCACTAGCATGAGATAACCCCATACATCCTAGCCCAATCGCATTTACATACATATCTGTCTTTCCAAGTCTTACTCTTTTCATCTTTCTACTTTCCTTCCTCATAATCACATGAAGCTGATACTTCAGCCCATTTATCTAATTCTGCAATTTTTGCTTCTAATGTTGATTTAACAGCTGTTACAGCAGCTTTACCTAATGTTAAGATTTCAGGTAAATCATCATTATGAACCACTTCTACAATGACTTTACCAGCTTTATCTGGATCTCCAGCTTGTTGATGTTTATTTTCAAAGTTACCAGGTCTTGATTTACCTACTGTTGCTTCATAATCACCAATTTGAGCTTTTGTTCCTTGTAAAGATTTCCCATCATAGAATCTTGTTCTAAAAGCACCTGGTTGAACAACCATCGCTTTAATTCCTAAAGGAGCAAGTTCTTTCATTAATCCATTTGTTAGTAATTCCAAAGCTGCTTTACTAGAAGCATAATATCCAGATCCTACAGCAGATCTTGTTGCTGCAATCGAAGTTACATTTAAAATATAACCTGATTTTTGTTCTCTCATTTTAGGAAGAACGGCTTTAATTAATTCAATTGGTCCAAATAAATTAGTTTGATATAAAGTTTGAACTGCTTCGATTTCTCCTTCTTCTACAGCACTACGATAACCATATCCTGCATTATTAACAAGAACATCAATTGTTCCAAATTTATCGTATGCTTCTTTAACTGCATTTTTAATACTATCTTGACTACATACATCTAAAGAAACAGCTAAAGCCGTTTCTGGATAAGCTTCTACAATATCCATCACTTTATCTTTATTTCTTGCTGCAACAATTGCTTGATCCCCACTTTTTAAAACAGCTTTCGCAATTTCTTTTCCAATACCACTTGAACATCCTGTAATTAACCATGTTTTCATTTTTTAGTTTCTCCTTTTTACATACATATTTTATTTTTTTATTACTTAAAAGTACAATACCAATAAAGAAATGTGCTATAATTTAAACGCATAGTAGGAGGTCATTATATGATAGAACTTAATCAACTTGAACAACTTATTTATATTGCTGAAAATAAAACAATTTCTAAAGCTGCCAAAGAATTATTAATTTCACAACCAGCCCTTTCACGCTCTATGCAAAGATTAGAAAGTGATTTAGGAGTAGAACTCTTTGATCATTATAAAAATAAAATTGTTCTTAATAAAAATGGTGAATTAGCTGTTAAGCATGCTCAAAAAATCATTAAAAGTATTCAAACAATGATAAATGATGTACAAGATTATGATCAATCATTTCATCGTATTTCTATTGCAACTTGTTCTCCTGCACCTATGTGGGATATTGAACCTTTAATTAAAGAACTTTATCCACAAATAACAATTCAAACAGCCGTTATTAACAAAAAAGATTTACTTACAAAATTAAAAGAAAAAGAGTATCACCTTGTGATTACTCCTGAATATATTGATGATTCTCAATATTTTTGTATTCCTTATGTTGAAGAAGATCTTTTATTATCATTACCATTAAATCATCCTCTTGCGAATAAAAAAGAAATAAAATTTAATGATTTAGATGGACAAACTATGCTTCTTTATTCAAATATTGGTTTTTGGCATGATTTACATATGCAAAAAACCCCAAAAACTAGATATCTTTTACAAGATGAACGTCTTACTTTTAATGAAATTGTCAAAGCATCAACACTACCTTCTTATACTTCTAATCTTTCTATTAAAAGAGAGGGTAAGATGTCTGATCGCGTGATTCTTCCCATCAATGAAGAAGAAGCCCATGTCACTTATTATGTTGTGATGCTTAAAAAAAATAAGAAAAAATATAAAGATCTCATTGATAAGATTGATCATTATTATGATTATTAAAAAAGAGCAGTGTATTTTTATTTCTTACACTGTTCTTTGCTTTCTATAATAACATCTAACAAATCATTTATATGATTAATTTGTTCATTTGTAATTACTTTTGTTTCAATAGGTTTCAATAATTTACTTATATTTTTCAAATTATATCTAATTTGCGGCATAAGTAAAACTAAGTCATAATTACCTATTACTTTACTACAATCTTCTGTATGAAATGCTTCAACTTCTATGTTCAACTGCTTTTTTTCAATTTCTTCTTGCAAAACATGACAGATATTTTTTGCTGAAATTGAAAACGAACAAGTTATCGCAACTCTATACATCTTTTTCTAAAATATATAATGCATCTCTATTAAAATATGTCATTTTAATAATGCTTGTCTTTCCATTAATTGTTTGAAGTGGTGAAACATATCTTCTTGTTAAATCAATTGCAATTGATTTATAGTTTGATAAATCTAAATTTAATTCAATGTCAATATTGTGTGGAACATATAACACAATTTTATCATCTTTTCTAGCAATTCTAATTTCTGGATTTTCTTTTACAAGTAATTCTTGTATAGCTTTTAACCCATATAAATCATAAGTTTCAAATATATATTTTATATAACCATAATCCCAAGCACCATCAAAACATAAAGCTTGTTGCCAACATTTAGGAGTCGCAAATCCTTCTCCCAACGAAGCTTCAAATCCTTTATTTATAGTATGCCAACTATAGATTCCTGCCGCTCCATAAGTAATTCCAGCACTGGCTCCAGAAAGTAAAGACATCCATGCAGCTCTAATGATATCTTCTTTACTCCATCTTCCATACATTTGTCTAGAATATCCCATATCTTCATAACATGGTTCACTATTTATTACTGGTTTACCTTTATATTTATCTGCCATTTCTTCTGCAAGTAAGTAAGGCATTCCTAAGTTTTGAGCATTATGACCACTTTGATAAAAACATAAATCCAAATATGAATAAAGATTATCTGGTATATATGTATATCTTCCTTTTATGTGTGTTGTATATAAACAATTAGGTGCTAATTCTTTTAATTGTTTAGCACATTTAACATAATATTCAATACATTGTTCCGTATTAAAATCAGTATCTCCACTAATAATATAAAGTGGTTCATACTTTGTAAATGTTTCATGAATAATATTTATATAATTGTCAATACAATCTATTGGCATAATACCTTTTGAATAAAATTGACTTGCCCATGTATCAGGAACAAAATTACACCACATTATAACAAGTGCTAATTCAAAGCCTTTTTCTTTAGCACGTGCGCACATTTTATCTGCATGCTCAAAATAAGATAAATTTAATTTTTTATAATTATATTTTCCATCAATAACTTCAAAAGGTTCATAACATAAATCTGTGGCGGATGCATCCCATTGAGGGAGGATGTTGATTTGTAATGTGTTAAAACCTTGTGATTTACGATAATCTAAATAATAATCCCAATCATTATCTTTAATATTTGTAAATGCAGACCAGCATGTATCTGCTAGGTAGAAAAACGGTTTCCCATTTTTCATTAGAATATTGTTTTCTATTGTAAGTGACATAATTTTCCTCCTATTTATTTTCTGTTGTAAATACTATTCTGCAGTAGCTTCTAAACTTTGTTCTTGTTCATATCTTTGTTTATCAGAAACTTTAAAGAATGGATACCAAATTAAACATCCAATGAAAATACATACAACTTGTAAAATTGCAGCTTGCCAACCCCCAGCAAGTAATGGTTTTAAGATAATTGGCATACACCATGGTACTTGTACACCTGTAAATCTTGGTACTAAACCTATGTACATACTGAAATAAGCAACTAATGTTTGTACAATTGGTGTTAGAATAAATGGTATTGCCATTAATGGGTTCATAATTAAAGGATAACCAAATACAACTGGTTCATTAATTGTGAATAACCCAGGAATAATACCTAATTTCCCCATTGTCTTATTTTGTTTTGATTTAGCAAATAATAAGATAACGATACATAATGATAAAGTACCTCCTGCACCACCAATTCCACTAAAAGTATCATAGAATGTATTACATAAAATATTTGGTAAAGCTTTACTAGCAGCATATGCTTCTAAGTTAGCTGTTGCCATAGGTAAATATACAGCAGTAATTACACCACTAATAACATTTGATCCATGAATTCCAAAGAACCATAAAAGCATTTGTACTAAAATTAAAACCACTAAAGACCATACACTTCCACCTAAAGAATTTAAAGGTGTCACAATAACTGTATAAACTAACTGTGTAAATGAACCATAAGGAGTAAATGAGAATATTGTAGCCACAGCAATGAAAATTAATCCTACTAAGATTGCTGGAATTAATGCTGTAAATGTATTAGCAATCATTGGTGGTACACCATTTGGCATTTTAATTTTTAATTTATCAACATTCATAAATGCACAATAGATTCTTGTAGCTATCAATGCAGCAATCATTGCACCGAATAAACCTTTAGCACCCATAAATTCCATCATCAATCCACTATCTTTTGTTAGTGGTGTAGTAATAAAAAATGCAAAAACTGAAATTAATCCTGCTGGAATTTGATCACATTTAAAACTTCCAGCTAAACGATATCCAATTAAGAATGCTGCATAAATTGATAAACAGCTTGTTGTTACTGTTGATGCAGCTAAGAAATAAGTTTTAACTCCTATTTTTTCAATAAATTGTAAATAAGGATCAAATGGGAATACCCCTAAAAGACATCCAATTGAACCAATAATCAAGATAGGTAATGTCCCCATCAATCCTTTAGAAATAGCATCTAGATAAACATTTGATGCAACCTTAGATGATATTTCCAAAGCTTTATTAACATATTTGTTATCCATTTTATTTTTCCTTCCATCTCATACATATTCTAGTAGTGTTGCAACTCTCTACAACCAAAAGTATAATGAAAGTGGTTTCATCAGTCAACACTTCAACTAAATTTTTATTTAAGTTTTAACTAAATATTTTATTTATTTATTTAGTACTATCACGTTCTATTATTTTCGTACTTACCATTATTTTTAATGTGTTTTCATTTTCTGAAAATTTCTCTATCAATCTTTTTACTGCAACTTCCCCTAGATATCTTTTATTTACTCTGACAGTTGTTAATGATGGTGTTGAATAACTTGCAAATGAAATATCATCAAATCCTGTTATTGGGACATTGACATTAAGCTCTTGCATAGCTCTTATAGCCCCCAATGCAATATAATCATTAACTGCAGCGAAGGCATCGGGCATCTCATCTTCTCCATTTATAAGTTCTACTAAGTAATCCTTAAAATCTCTATAACTATCATCTATCGTTGGTTGAACAAAGGCTTCTAATTCTGGAACTACATTTAATCCATTATCCATCATAGCTTGTAAATAACCCATTTTTCTTTCCTTAAAGTTGTTTATTTGATTAATAGAATTAATCAATCCAATTCTTTTATACCCTTTTTTAACTAAATAATTTGTTATTTCATACATCCCATCTCTATTATTAATAGATAAAAAATCACATTTTTGATTTGTATAAGCATTATCGATAATAATATATGGTATTCTAAAATTTTCAAATCTTTCAACATCTTCTAACTGCATTTCTGTTCCTAAAAGAATTAATCCATCACTTTTTGAAACATCATCAAGTTGTTGTATTTCTCCTATCTGATCACTATCTATATATATAATATTTAATCTATAATCTTGTTTCGTTGCCTCATTTTCTAAACCTCTAATCAATTCAGAAAAAAAAGGTGTGTCTCCAACAACTCGCTCTTTTTTACTATAAATAACAAGTGTCAAAATACCTGTCCTTTTTCCAGTTTTAAAATATCCTAATTTTTCTGCCACTTCTATAATATGATCTCTTTTTTCTTTACTAATAGATCCTTTTCTATTATTAAGTGCATTGCTTACTGTTCCAGGAGAAACTCCTGCTTCTTTTGCAATTGCAGCTACTGTTACTTTTTTCAATATAATCACCTCTTCTTTGATTATATCACAATAAACAAATAACTAAATATTTATTATCTATATTTACCTTTAAAATAAAAAAAGATATGATATTTTTAAGATTTCACTTTTTAAAAATTATCATATCCATTATTTCCTAATCTAAATCATTTCCATGAGATTCGATTACTTTTTTATACCAATAGAATGAGTCTTTTCTTCTTCTTGATAAATCTCCAGTACCATCATCATATTTATCAACATGGACAAATCCATAACGTTTTGCTGTTTCTCCTGTAGAAGCTGAAACTAAATCAACACATCCCCACATAGTATATCCCATTAAGTCAACACCATCTTCATTCACAGCGGCATCCATAGCTTTAATATGATCTCTTAAATAATTGATTCTATAAGTATCATGAATTGATCCGTCTTCTTCAATTGTATCAAATGCTCCTAAACCGTTTTCTACAACAAATAATGGCATTTGATAACGATCATAGAGTCTATTTAATGCATTTCTAAGCCCTGTTGGGTCAATTTGCCATCCCCAATCAGATGCACTTAAATAAGGATTTTTTAAACCAAGTGATAAGTTTCCACCACTAGCTCCTTGATACTGTTCAGGATTATAAGCAGCTACTTGTGACATATAGTAAGAGAATGATAAGAAATCAACTGTTCCTTCTTTAATGATTTCTAAATCACCATCTTCAATTGGAAGAATAATTCCTTCTCTTTCAAATTCTTTTAATCTATAACTTGGATAGTATCCTCTACATTGTACATCTGTATAGAAAATATTATTATGAGTATTTTTCCATGCAGCTAATGTATCTTCTGGATGACATGTCATTGGATAAGTTAAAGTATAAGCTAACATACATCCAATTTTAAAATCAGGATTGATTTGATGTCCTAATTTAACAACTTTAGCACTTGCGACAAATTGATAGTGTGCCATATTGATCATTGTTTGTTTATCTTTTGTAAGCACACCACCTTCCATCCATGGTGACATTTCTATACAGTTGATTTCATTAAATGTAAGCCAATATTTAACTTTATCTTTATATCTATTAAAAACAACTTCACAGTATCTTACATAACAATCAATTGTTCTTCTATCAGCCCATGAATTCCAAGCTTCAGTTAAAGCGAGTGGTGTTTCATAATGTGATAAAGTTACTAATGGTTCAATACCATATTTTAAACATTCATCAAAAACATTATCATAAAATTTTAATCCTTCTTCTAATGGTTGTTCACCTTCCATTCCCCCATTAGCAAAAATTCTAGACCAGGCAATAGATAATCTAAAACATTTAAATCCCATTTCTGCCATTAAAGCAATATCTTCTTTATAATGATGATAAAAATCAGTAGCTTCATGGTTAGGATATAAACAATCATCAAAACATTCAAAATGATCAACATCTTGATAATCAGCCCCAACAAACATAGGTGCTTTTACTTTTTCACCTGCTTTATTAACAAAAGTAATACAACGAGGTTCTGTATGTGTTCCATTAGTGATAACATCATCACTCGATTTACCACGTCCTCCTTCGTTCCATCCACCTTCATATTGGTTAGCAGCTGTTGCTCCACCCCATAAGAAATCTTTTGGTAAACTCATTAATATTTCCTCCTTTAGTTTGTATTTATACTATATCATAAGATAAATAATTATTGTTGTATGTTCATTATTAGAAAATACTTTTACATATTTTCTAACATACTTTTTGTTCTTTGATAATCCTGTGAAGGTTTTGTATTATACTCTAATAAGTCGAATGATGATAAATATGACATTTCTTCTTCATTTAATTGAAAGTCAAATAAATTTAAATTATCTTTCATATATTGTTTTTCCATCGGACGTGTAATAACACTTATTCTATTTTGTACAAGATATTTCATCGCAATTTGTCTTGTTGTTTTATTATACTTTAATGCTATACTTTTTACTTTATCATCTTCATAAATAGGCAAAGTTTCTTCTTTACCAAAGACTTGATATCCTTGTAAGACTGTTCCTTTTTCATTCATAACTTCTAACATTTGTTTTCTTTGACATCTTAAAGTAACCTTTATTTGATTAACAACCGGAATAATTTTATTAAAATGAACTAAATCAAGATATTGACTCTCTTGATAATTAGATATACCAATACTTTTAATGAATCCTTCTTCATACATCTTTTCAAGTTCACGATAAGCATGATATGTATTCCCATAAGGCCAATGAATAAAAACAAGATCAAAATAATCTGTTTGTAGTTTTCTCATTGATTCTAATAAAGACTTTCTAACTTATTCTCCTTCAAAGTTTGTAAACCATACTTTTGTCGTTAAAAAGATTTCATCTCTTGGAATTCCAGCTTTTCTTAAAGCACTGCCTACAATTTGTTCATTTCCATATATTTGAGCACAATCAAACAAACGATAACCTTCTTCATAAGCTTCTTTTAATATTTTTGTACACTCCTCTTCATCAAAAATATTCATTGTTCCAAAGCCTAATAATGGCATTTTTAAACCATTATTTAATGTAATATAATCCATATAATTCTCCTTTACATCTATTATTTTTTTACTACAATAGAATTGTAGTACCCTCGTGTAACTCGAGGTCAAGGAGAAAACAATGTATACATTAAAACAAGCATGTCAAATATTAAATTTAACTGAACATACTATCCGCTATTATACAGATATCGGTATTGTAGAAGTAAAAAGAGATAAAAATAATCATCGTTTATTTGATGAGCAAGCACTCGATTGGCTTAAAGGAACTAAATATCTAAGAGAACTTGGAATGTCTATTCAAGATATCAAACTTTTTCATGAATTATGTAAAAAAGAAGGCGATCAAGCAATTCAAGAGCTTCTTGATATTTTAATAAAACAAAAAGAAAAAGCTGAAGAAGAACTTGAAGCGGCAAAACAACGTCTCCAATTTTTGAATCATAAAATCGAAAAAGAAAAAAGGATTCTGAATCATCTTATTGATGATAATCAAAATCCAAGTAAAAAAATATATACTAAAGATTAATACTTACTTTACTTATGAACAATTGCGTTCCATTGTGAATAAAAAATTATTTCTTTATATATCTAGTTGCTGTACTTTTTCCTATCATTCCAAGTAATCCTTCTTTTCTCATTTTGCTTGTTTTTCTATTGTTTTTACATCTTTTGTACCAAATACTCCTAAAACACATATAAGAATACTAACAACAAAGAATAAAACCATACTTATGTTTTGATACAGTTACCATTCTTTCAATAATTGGATTAATACCATTTAAAAGAGCTAAAACAACACTATAAACAATAGCAACCAAATAAATATTATGAACCAAAATAAAACTAAAACCAAAAATAGATGAAATAACTAATAAAATCATATTTACTTTCTTTTTATCATATCGATCACATAAATCACCAATAAATGGTTGGGTATCATAGATAAAATATAAGAACATGATACAACAAAACTTACTTCACTTGCTTTATCTTTATCCATTAAATATACTGAAATAAGTCCAGAAAAAACAAAGCCATAGATAAATAATAAAACATATACATCAAAAAATAACTACCTTCGTATTTTTTTATGATTGTCTCCTAAAAATCAAAATTATCTGGATCAGGTCCTGTTCTTTTATGTTGATTTAATTGATTAATTAATTCAACATCTTCATTTTCTAGTACAAAATTAAAGAGATCTATATTTTCTTTAATTCTATTTTCATGAACTGATTTAGGTAATATAACAATACCTTTTTGTAATAACCATCTTAAAATTATTTGTGCCGATGATTTTTGATATTTATTAGCAATTTCTTGAATTTTTGGATTATTTAAACAAGCTCCACTTCCTAGTGGTGACCATGCTTCAACACCAATTTTATTTTCTTTACAATATTGAATTGTTTCTTCATCAACCATTTGCGGATTAGTTTCTATTTGATTAATACTAGGAACAATGTGAACCTTTGATAATAGATTTTGAAGATGTGATTTTCTAAAGTTAGAAACTCCTATACTTCTAGTTAATCCTTCTTTTTGTAATTTTTCCATTTCTAAATATGCTTCTACATAACCTTCAGCTGGCCAATGAATCAAATAAAGATCAACATAATCTAATCCTAAGTTTTCCAAACTTTTCTTTAAAGCTTCTCTCGTGTTACCACTACGAGCATCATCATTCCATAATTTTGTTGTAACAAAAATTTCATTTCTTGGTATACCACTTTCTTTGATTGCTTCACCAACAGCTTTTTCATTATGATAAACTGCAGCTGTATCGATATGGCGATAACCATTTTTTAATGCTGTCAAAACTGCATTTTTTGTACCTTCATGACTTTGCCACACACCTAACGCCACTACTGGCATTGTTAAACCATCATTTAATTTAATTCTTGTATTTTTATTCATAATCTTCATCTCCTAATTTCCATCCATAATCGTTGTGATATATCATTAATTTTGTCATTCCACCATCAACACAAATATTTTCACCTGTAATAAATCCAGCTTCTTCACTACATAAAAAAAGTACTAAATGAGCAATATCATCAACTTTACCCACTCTTTTTACAAGATGTTGATTAACATCACTTCCTTGATATTCTTTATTTTCTGTATCAATCCATCCAGGAGAAATACTATTAACTCTTGCCTTTTTAGAAAGCGAAACAGCCAAGGCATTAGTTAGTGCTGAAAGACCACCTTTAGCTGCACTATAGCTTTCACTTTGTGGTTGTGACATACGATCTCTCGTTGATGAGATATTAATGACACATGCATCTTCATTTAAATAATCTTTTAATAATTTTACTAACATAAAAGGACCTGTAACTCCTACTTGTAATGCTTCATTGAATTCTTCATAGCTACAACTATCAATTCCTTTAAATATAGGCTTAGCATTATTAATAATATAATCTACATGTCCATAGTCTTTGATAACCTTATTTGTAAAACATATTAGATCCTCTTTATTCCCTATACTCCCTACAAAATAGTCATTATCTAAAACATCAATTATACAAACATGCGCCCCTTGTTTTTCAAACGTCTCTTTAATACACCTTCCAATTCCTTTTACACCACCAGTTAATACAACAACTTTATTTTCAAATTTCATTTTCATTCCTTATTTATCAAAAACATTTGATACTTCTTTTAATAAAGAAATAATTTTAAGATGTTGTGGACAAACACCTTCACATTGACCGCATTTAAGACATTGATTCGCCTTTGCATGATCATCACTTGTATGATCTTGATACCATGTTTGATAACGTGAACTTTCACCATAAAGTATTTGACTGTTATAAGCTGTAAATAGATCTGGAATTTGTATATTTAAAGGACATCCTGGTGTACAATAACGACATCCTGTACATGGAATAGTTGGTTTAGATAAAACTGTTTTTGTTACTTGATCTACAAGTTTATATTCTTCATTATTTAAGGGCACAAAGTTTGACATTGTTGCTAAATTATCATTCATTTGTTCAAGCGTTGACATTCCTGATAAAATCGTCATTACACCTTCTTTAGATGCTATAAATCTTAAGGCCCATGAGGCAATTGATTTTGAAGAATCATAATTTTTATAGATTTGTTCAATATCCTCACTAAAACTTGCAAGTGTTCCACCTTTAATTGGTTCCATGACCACAACTGGTTTATGATGTTTTCTAGCAATCTCTAAATTTTTTTTAGATTGAATAACCCCATTATTCCAGTCTAAATAATTGAGTTGTAATTGAACAAAGTCTACTTCTGGATGTTCTGTTAGTACTTGATCTAAAAATTCAGGTGTATCATGAAAAGAAAAACCAATATTTTTAATTTTTCCTTGCTTTTTCATTTCTTTAATAAAATCAAAACAATGATATTTTTCATAGGTAAGATAGTGTTTCTTTTCTATACTGTGTAATAAATAAAAATCAAAATAATCAACACCACTTAACGACAATGATTCTTCAAAGATTCTTTGAACATCATTTTCATCTTTTAATTTCCATGCAGGTAGCTTATCAGCTATCGTATATGCTTCTCTTGGATAGCGTTCAACTAAAGCTTTTTTCATAGCTTTTTCACTACCAGCATAAGCATAAGCTGTATCAAAATAAGTAAAGCCTGATTTCATAAAAGCATCTACCATAGTATTTACTTTTTCTTGAATAATTGTTCCATTTTTATCTTTTGGTAATCTCATTAAACCAAAACCTAATTTTGAATTTGATAACATTTTTCTCTCCTCTTTCCTTAATCCACTTATAGTTTAAAAAAGAACTCTTCTCCTTACAATATTTCATCATTCAATTAAAATGCCATTTTAGAAAACACATCTTAAAATTATTATTTTTGTAAATAAAATTTACATTTCCTAATTATGATAATGATTATTTTATAAATACCTTTTTAAACTTCTTATGATATCTTTTCTTCAAAATAAAAAAAGATATCATAGGAGTGAGGTGAAAAGATGAAACATATTTATTTGGAAACATTATTTAATAAAAGAAAAAAGATTCAAGGATGGTATAATTCTTAAAAAAAATAGATTAAAAAAACAAAATGAAAAGGACACAAGGAGAAAGAATTATCTATCCAGTGGGAGAGGAATTCGATGTAGAGAAAGTAGTAAAAGATACAAGAAGTGAATATGAACGTATCAATATAACATTTATAAATCATTATTGTGAAAGATGCTCACTGAGAGGAAAATATACAAAATCAAAATTTGGAAGAGAAATAACACATATTTTCCAGATAGAAGAATATCAAAAAGAAGCAAGAAGAAATGTGAAAAGCGGTGAAGAATTAAAGCTGATGTTTCAAAGAAACAATGAAACAGAAGGAACATTTGAAGACTGGAAAAGCTAACCAAAAATATGACAGATTGTATCGTCGAGGAGAAAATGGTGTAAAATTGGAGATATATCTGGTGGCAATAGGTCATAATATAAGGAAATATCATAGCCAAAAGAAAATAAAATGAATTAAAAAAGCGGTAGTTCTTTTTAAGTACATCAAAAAAACAAGTTCACATTGAAAAAAGTGAATACGATGATTTTGATATTTCTTTAAGAAAACAAAAAGAAAGGCTGTAACCTTTCGAAAGTTGTTAAAAATCTACTTACTCGTTACAACACCCCCTTTATTTTTTTATTACTCTTTTCGAGATACCAAAAATAAGAATAAGAATAATATATAAAATCCCAGTAATAATAAATTGACTATTTAACGAAGAGGTAAAATGATTTAAAAGCACACCATAATAAGGTGTAATAAAAGACCCTAAACTTTGTAATATTAAAAGTGCTGTTGTTCCAACACTACCATAGATTGCTACTTTTTCTTGTAAAAAGGGAACAAAAGCCATATAACCATAACCAAGCAAGAATGCTGATATATAAACAATCCATAAATTATGAATACATCCTGCTAAAATAAATGATACTGCACAAATAATATAGAATAAAATAAGGGAATGATCTTTTAATCTATTATAAATAGTGCCATACATAGCGCCTGCAAGAAGTGATCCAATAGAAATCAACATAATAACAGTAGAGCCATCTCTAACACTTCCATAATGATTAATTGTAATTAAAGAAGAGCCTTTAATTACAAAGAAAGTTGCAAAATTAACAGACATAAAAGACAAGATTGAATAAAAAATTATTCTTTTATAATTCACTTCTTGCTGAACTTCTTTTGAATTTTGGCTATCTTTTGCATTAGGAACATATTTTAAAACAAAAAAGAAAATCAAAAATGCAATAACATATACCAGAAAAGAAACATGCCACCCATAAGCAAGTAACATTCCTGCTACATAAGTCGTTAAAAAACTACCTAATCCTCCAATTGATCCTTGTAGTCCAATCATTTGACTTCTTTCTTTTCCATCAAATAAACTTACAATCATAATTAATAAATTAGAATTAATCATTCCTACCCCAAAACCAAAAATAGCTCTTGAAATAAGCATGATATATACTTCTTTAATAAAATAAGGAATAATTCCACCTATTCCACAAATAAGCAATCCTATTAAAAGTGATGTCTTATGATTCATTCTTTTTGCTAAAAAGCCACTCAATAAAATAGCAAGCATTACAAATAACGAAGGAATTGTTGTCATTAGCTCAATCGTAGATAAAGCAACATTTTTAAAATTATCTGCTATAGCTGGAATATTTCCAGCAATTGCATTTTGACTTGCTGTTACTAAGCAACAACTCAATATAGCTATTTTTAATATCATTTTTTTATTCATATTTTCACCTCACTAGCATTATATCAAGAACCTAATGATTAAAATTAATCATTTAAATAGACTATTTTTAATATATAATAGATATGGTGATAAAAATGATAAATAAACTAATACAATTTGATTTAGATGAAAAACTCTTTAGAGAATATTACTATTTAGAAAAAACAGCTAAAAACATTCAAGACTTCAAACTAAAGTATCAAGATGATGCTTATAATTTAAATATTGTTCTAAATCCTGAAATTCTTCAAACCCATAGTTTAGAAGTAGATTATTTTGAAAAAAATCAAGATATAATTATTTTAAAACATCCCCGTTACATTCCTTTTTTTATTCATGATCATGATTATTTTGAAATCATATATATCCTAAAAGGAAATGCCATTCAAACGATAGAAGATAAAGTAGTTGAATTACAAGCTGGTCATCTTTTCTTACTAGCCCCTCAAATAAAACACGGTATTAAAGTTTTTAATGATGAAACAGTCCTATTAAATATTTTAATTAGAAAAAGTACATTTCTAGATACATTTTCTGATTACATGAAAGAACATGATATAACTTTTGATTTCTTTTTAAGTCATTACTATGCAAAAGATAAAATCAGTTATCTTCATTTTCATAGTAAGCAAGATATACAAATACAAAATATTATTTTACAAATGTACGAAGAAAATAACATGCAAGATTCTTATTCGAATACAATTTTATGCCATTTATTTTCTTTATTGCTTGCTTACATACAAAGAAAAACTCAAGAAAACACTGAAATCACAACAAATATCGAAAAGAATGAAAACTTAAAAATCATGCAATATATAAACGATCATTATAAAACAATTTCTTTAGAAAAAATAAGTCAACATTTTCATTATTCAATTCCTTATTGTTCTAAATGGATAAAAGAAAAGACTGGTTATTCTTATTATGAATTATTAACACACATTAAATTACAAAAAAGTAAACAATTATTACTTAATACAACTTTATCAATTTCTCAAATTTCTAAACAACTCAGTTACAAAAATCCCGAATCTTTTATTCGTACCTTTAAAAAATACGAAGCCATAACTCCTCAAGCATATAGAAAAAATGAACAATAAAACCTATTGTTCATTTTTTCAAACATCGAATATTAAGCTTTCCATAATCCATGTAGATTACAATATGCATAAACTTCTTCCACTGTTTCATTATCACAAAGTTTAAAATCAACCGCTGGTTTTTCACCAGGTTTTAAATATTTTCTTTGAATGCCTTGATCTGTTTTTAAAGAAATCCATTCAATCCAATGTTCTGCAAACATTGGATGTTCAACTTCTCCTACTTCAACATGTACAAGATCACCTTCTACTGTATAAACTGGTACATGTTTTTCAACAGCTCCATCTTCAATACCAGCTTGGAGTTCTTGCATCACTTCACCACAACATACAACTGGTACTCCTTTGTCTTCAACTTTTTCAATAATGTTTCCACAATGTTTACAAATATAAAATTTTTGTTCCATAGCCTTTTCCTTCTTTCATTATCTAGTAATTATTCCTATTTATAATATACTCTATTATTCACTAAATAACAAGAAAAGTACATATTTTTACAAAAAAAAGTAGTTTGCACTACTTCATTTCCTGTTGAACATAAAATCTCGTATCTTCAATAACATCTTTTAAAGTAATGGAAGATAATTCATCTTCCATTGCTTTTTGTACTCTCATTAATTTATTATCTAAGATATTATGTATATTCTTTCCTACTGGACAATTATTATTGGGATTTTCATGAAAATGGAATAATTCACCATTTTCTACACATTCTACTGATTGATAAATATCAAATAACGTAATTTGATCTAATGGTTTAGCAATCGTAGTACCTCCTGTTCCTCTTTGAACATTTAATAAATGACTTTTCTTTAAAGAAGAAAGTATTTTTCTAATGATTACTGGATTGACATTAATACTTGTAGAAAGAAAATCACTTGTTATCTTTTGATCTTTTCCAAAGGTATCGATACACGCAAATATATGAACAGCTATTGTAAATCTACTTGAAATTTGCATAACATATTCCCCTTTCGTTTTTATCTTACAAAACACAAATTGTAATGTCAATCATTACATTTGAATCTTATTCATCAAAGTTTGTTTGATCACTTATATCTTTCCATTTTTTATTTCATTAATTTGATCAGATAAAATTTTTACTACTAAATTTGTTGTACCTTTACCTAAAAGAATCATTTTAGGATAATCTTCTTTTTCAATTATTGAAACAATGACTTGAGCTGCTTTATAAGGATCTCCTTTTTGACCAAATGGATCTTGAGCTAATCTTTGACGTGCTTCCTTAATTTTCGCATAATCATCTATACCTCTATCTTCACTAGGAATATGTGAAACCCTAAAATTTGTTCTAAAAGGGCCTGGTTCAACAATCATTACCTTTATTTCTAAAGGTTCTACTTCATCCCTTAAAGAAATACTCATCTTTTCTAATGCCGATTTGCTTGCTGAATAATAACCACTTCCACCATTACATGTCAATGCTCCTAATGATGAAATATTGATAATTGCGCTAGATTTTCGTTTTCTCATTTCTGATAAAACTTCTTTAATTAGACAAACTGGTCCTAAAAAATTAGTATTAAATAATTCTTTTACACCCTCCAATTCGCCCTCTTAATGATCTTTATCAGTTAATTAATCAAGAATTTTCTAATATTCATTATGAATCAAAAGTCTGTTCATCTGAAGAAGACTTAATAAAAGGATTATATAATGAGGCATTTCAACTCATTATTCTCGATGAAAATGTTATTTGCCACTCATGGTGTAGTAAGTTTGAAGAGACTTCTTAATCACTCAATTTTAGAGAATGGGAGCTCCAAATTGATTAAAAAGTCTCTTGAGGCTTATTTTTTTACCTCAAAGGGCAAAATTGTACTTTTTTAAAAACATTTCAAAGCAATACGACTTTTTACCCTCTGCCACCTGTGTATAGTGTAAGAAACTTTTTTACCGACACGAAATCCAGGAAAATGAGAAAAGTTATGTTGCGATCCTGTAAAAAGGCGTCTGAGCAATGGGTTATGTGTAAGGAATTTTTTTCGGTTTCTTACACGAACCTTGGAAACAGAATAGCCTGCCCATAGGGATACCAGATTTTTTCTGGAAATACGTCCCGGAAACATCAGAACCCGGTACAGGAACGGATATGGGGTGAGAACAGGAGCCAAATTAGATAAAGGGGGGGCGTCAGAGGATGGCACAGACACAGGGATTCATGACAGCGTTGTATGAGCGTCTTAGTCGTGATGACGAATTAAACGGAGAGTCCCAATCAGAAAAAGCTTCTGGAGCAGTATGCAAAGGAACATGGCTTTACAAATCTGATTCATTTTACGGATGATGGAATTTGCGGCACAAGATTTGACCGCCCCGGCTTTCTTGCCATGATGAAAGAAGTGGAGTCCGGGAAAGTTGGGACGATCCTGATTAAAGATATGAGCCGAATGGGAAGGGATTATCTGAAGGTTGGGCAATATATGGAACTGCTTAGACAGAAGAATGTGTGTCTGATTGCAATGAATGAGAATGTAGATAGTTTTCGGAAGGATGATGATTTCACCCCATTCCGAAATATTATGAATGAATGGTATGCAAGGGATACCAGCAAGAAGATTAAATCAACCTTTAAGGCAAAGGGAAAATCCGGCAAGCATGTAGCCAGCACAACACCATACGGTTACTTAAAAGATCTGGAGAACCCTGACCACTGGATTGTTGATGAAGAAGCAGCGAAGATTGTACAGCGAATTTTTCATATGACCATGGACGGGCGTGGACCGTATCAGATTGCAAGGATTCTGAAAGAGGAACAGGTGGAGATTCCGGCAGTGCATATAGCGAAAAAGGATGCAGGGTTATGGAAAGGCAGGGTGGATGAAATCAAAGATCCTTATGGATGGGGTTCCTCCACTGTTGCAGGGATTTTGAAGAAACGAGAGTACCTTGGTCATACGGTGAACTTTAAAACCAGAAAACATTTCAAGGATAAGAAAAGTCATTATGTCGGGGAAGATCAGTGAACAGTATTCGAGGACACACAGGAACCTATCATAGATCAGGAAACCTTTGATAACGTCCAGATGATCAGAAGCAATGTAAGAAGATACCCAGATGGATGGAGAGAAGCACATCCTTTGACCGGACTGATGTATTGTGCGGATTGTGGAGCGAAAATGTATGTTCACCGGGTAAACAATGGAAAGAGAGTTCCACAGTATACCTGTTCAGCATACTCAAAGATTCCGGTTGGAACACTCTGCCCGACACAGCACAGGATCAACGCTGATGTGGTCATGGAGCTTATCAAGGAGCTTTTAAAAGCGATTGCAGAATATTCCCAGCTGAACCGGGAAGAGTTCATAGAGACGGTGAGAAAGGCACAGACCTCACAGCAGTCCAGTGAGATTACAAGGCTGAAAAGCAGGCTGTCAGAAGCACAGAAGCGTGTACAGGATCTGGAAAAACTGCTCTGCTGGATTTATGAAGATAACATTCTTGGCAAGTTGCCGGATGAACGTTATGCAGTTCTGGACGGGCAGTATTCTAAAGAGCAGAAAGAACTGTCAGCAGAGATTGCAGAGATGGAAGCAGAATTATCCGGTTATGAGGAAGAAAAGCAGTGGCTTAAAAAACAGAATTTCAAAAATACTGCTGAAGATGCATATACGGGATAAATACAAATCGGAATTTACTTCTACTTAGACATACAAACTGTTGACAGTAAAACTCCTATATAGTATTATTTGATAAAATACTATATAGGAGTTTTTGTATG
>OGYU01000219.1_pt1 | contig 47957 bp, 46 predicted proteins | sample 1576581 | NCBI WGS metagenome assembly OGYU01 (sample SAMEA3541547, study PRJEB24748) | human gut metagenome | biome: human gut; feature: human-associated habitat; material: faeces | place: China | collected 2012 | reverse complement strand
ACCTGGAACGGCAAGATGCAAAAACAATCCCTATCATTGCTATGACTGCAAATGCATTCAGGGAAGATGCCGAAAGGTGTATGGAAGCAGGAATGAACGCACATCTTGCAAAGCCGTTGGATGATGAAAAAATTAAGCAGACCATAAGCGAAGAGTTGAGAAGGTCAAATGCCTGTCATGAATGATTATGAGGCAACCGCAGCAATCAGGAGCCTTCCAGGTGCATGGGATAAGCAGACAGGAAACAGAGGATGTGCATCGGAGAAACTGTATCAGTTTTGTGATACAATGGCTGCATCTGAATACCGCTCGCTGATCCGTCCATTTCTGGATATCTCTACACTTTCAGCAAGATTAAAGGCGGAAGAATGCATTTCCACAGAATACCGTATGTGTGATGGCAGTTGGCACAGGATGCTTTTTACTGTAAAAAAAGGGATGAGTCTGGAAATGTAACCCATGTTTGTAAAATACGTGAAGAGTTGAGACGTTTTTGTATTAAATTAAAATTAGATAAAAGGCATGTGAAATACGATGATGAAAAATAACTATATAAAACAAAAAAGAAAAGATCAAAATCCGGTAAATCATTGGAAAATTTTTGAGGGACGGTTGGTATTCCTTCTGGCAATGGTGATTTTGGCTGTTGTTGCATATACTTTTATTTTACAACAAGCATATACCAAAACTGCTCTGAAAACAGAAATTGAACGAGATATTTCCAGTGCAGATGCGGTTCATAAGCTGGTAAATGACAGACTGGGACGAAAAGATTTTAATGAAATAAAAAGTAAAGCTGATGAGAATACAGAACTATTCAAGAATATGTCGACATATATGAATGAAATCAGAACGCTGAATTCTACGAGATATATTTACACAGCAACCAGAAATGAAGACGGTAGATTGATTTACGTTGTAGACGGACTGGATCCATCGGCTGGTGACGTCAGACATCCAGGAGATCCGATTGAAAAGGAGATGGTTCCTTATATAGAAAAAGCACTTTCTGGAAAAACAGTATATTCTCAGGATATTGTTGATACAACATGGGGACCTATTTTTACAGCCTGTTATCCTGTGACAGCGGAAGATGAATCTAATGAAGTGATAGGTGCTTTCTGCATAGAAATGGATATGCAGAAAGCGTATGGAATGGTTGAGAAGACGAATAAGTTAAGTATTGTACTGGGATGCATTACAGCGTGTATTTTGGTAATATTATGTACCTGTGGATATTCTGTATATAAGAAGCAAAAAGAAAATGAGCAGAAACAGCAAAAACTGTTGCAGGAAGCTGCAAGACTGGCCGATTCAGCTAATAAAGCAAAATCAACATTTCTGTTTAATATGTCTCATGATATTCGTACCCCTATGAATGCAATCATTGGATATGCAGAATTGGGAGAGAAACATTTAAAGGAGCCAACTATATTAGAGGATTACTTTGAAAAAATATTATTGTGCGGAAAGAAAATGCTGCATTTGATTGATAACATTCTTGAATTAGCACGAATCGAAAACAACCAAGCAACGCTGGATGAAACAATAACAGATGTTTCTAAAAACTTTGATTTATGTATTGATATGTTTAGAAAACCGATAGAAGAAAAACATCAAACACTGAAAGTCAATAAGAACATTCGATATCCATACCTGTATATGGATGATGCAAGATCATCTGAAATTACGATTAACATTTTGAGTAATGCTGTGAAATACACGGGTGAAGGCGGTAACATAAGCTGTACATTGAACCAATATCCCGGCGAAAAAGAAGGTTGGAGTGTATTAGAGCTTATCATAGCAGACAACGGAATCGGAATGTCAGAAGAATTTCAAAAACATATTTTTGAATCATTTTCACAGGAACGATCTTCGTCAGACAGCGGAATAGAAGGTAGCGGACTTGGCATGGGAATCGTGAAGAAACTGGTGGATTTAATGAATGGCAAGATCACAGTTCAGAGCAAACCGGGAGCAGGTTCTACTTTTACAATCACGCTTCCATTAAAAATAGCAAATGCGGAAGAAAGGAATCCGAAACATGCAGACGGTCAGTTGAATATCAAAAAACTGGAAGGAAAAAGGGTTCTTCTGGTAGAAGATAATGACTTGAACGCAGAAATTGCAACGGAACTTTTGACGGAAGAGGGAATCATGATAGAAAGAGCGGAGAACGGCGTTGCATGTATTGATATGTTTAACAAAGCAAAGCAAAATTACTACAGTCTGATTCTGATGGATATTCAGATGCCGATTATGAACGGATATGAAGCATCCAGGAGAATTCGAGAACTGAAAGACGGTAACAAATCGCAGATTCCAATTGTTGCAATGACAGCAAATGCGTTTGAAGAAGATAAGAAGATGGCTTTGGCAAGTGGCATGAATGATCATGTTGCAAAACCAATAGATATGAATGTATTATTGCCGACTATTATGAAATATATGTAAAGGAAGAAAGAAGGACACTGATTTTGCAGTCAGTGTTCTTCTTACATATCAGTCGACTAAAGAACAACATTTTATAGTTATACATTATCTCGTTGAGAAGGGTAAATCTGTGAACTTTGTTCACTAAGCAGAGCAGTGAAATTTTGACGAATGATATTTAAAGTCTTTTGCTTTTTCAGTAATTCTTGTAATCAATAAGAAGATTATTCAAGAAAAACAGGGAAAAGATAAGCCGGAGAGAGGAGCTGATTTTGGTGTGAGATAATTGAAAAAGGAATGGAAGTTACTGTTTTGGTAGCTTTCATTCCTTTTTTGACGTGAGAGAAGAGTTATTTTTGATTAAAAGATCAAGAAAATTTAAATCCACGAATAGCCCCTTTACTAAACTGGAAATATCCTCCATGATCTTCAATTGAAGAAAAACAAGAGGATATTTCCAATCTATTATTTCTTCCCAAAAACAACCCTACTAAACATCTTCCCATCAACTTTCGCATAATATGCCAGTTTCGCATATCCCAGTACATATCCAATACAATGCGCCCGTGGAAATACATACCGGTAATTTTTCGCAACATTCTTTATTCCTTCAGGAATCTCTAGCTGCATCCATTCTTCATCATGCTTTACGGACACTGCATATCCTTTTCGAATACACTCAAAAGCTTCATAGGCTTTAACACAGTCAACTCCATTTTCAATCATATAATCATAAAAATCTTCCCGCGTGAAACATGGATATATTTTAAAGTCATTTGTTGTGGTCATTTCAATAAATTTATCAACATCAAAATAACCCTGCTGCCCATTTTGCCATCTAAAAGTGCTGTGAATACCTGATTCTAAAGCCACCATATCCCGATACGTTTTCGGTTTTACTTTCTGAAAGAGCATTTGTAAATCTTTACTCGGAACTGCTGTGTTGCATATATTGCTCCAGGTAATCTCTCTTAATTCTTTATTCCCAATTTCATTCGCGTAAATGCCAGTTTGTCTCTGTAACTCAGTTAATTCATCCAAAATTTCTACAGTTAATAATCGAACAGGTTTGATTGCATGTTCCTGCAATTCCAAAATCCCTCCAGTAATACAAATATCTCCGTTTTCCAGATAAGAAATCAAATCTGTATAATCCTGAATTGTATTTCCGGAAGGCAAGACAGCATAACCAACCAAATCAACACCAATCATTCTTTCATCAAACTGTGTTGAATTAAACTGAAACATTCCCCATCGCACAACTTCCTGATCCGGATATATTTTTTCTAAAGTTCTTCGTGCAAATGCCAGAAATTCAGAATTTACGTTATATTCAAACGAAATAGATTTTTTACCATCTATTCCCCATACACTTTCCAGAGACAGATTATATCCATCTGCCCACATTTCCGTATTACAACAAGGACATTTTCTGGATGGAAGATCAATGCCAAATAAATGCGTATCTACTTTTTCATAATATCCACATTCGGTACAATAATAATGTGCTGAAAGAGGATTGAACGAATGATTTCCGAGAAGAAGTTCCGCGCATATTTATAAGTGTATTGCTTTTTTTTGCCGCTTCTGACAGACAGCGGAAAATCTCAAAATCATCGATATGGTCTGAGTTTTCTAAAAACGTAAGCTCTTGTAAATAACGTTTCTGGATAGTTTCTGGCACTTCATTTGGATATTTTTCTACAAGTTTTTCCTGGCTGAATTTTTTTACATTTTCAAATGCATTTTGAATAACTGGTAATTTCATAAGCGACCTCCAATTTATTTTTAAGATGTGGTCAGTATAACAAATCTGAAATACCTTTTATATTCCAATAGCTGTACCAAAAATAGCACAGCTATTAGTTGTTTTGAACAGAGAAAAAAGTTATAATATAGAAAAGGCAATCGGAGTGTACAATTATGATAGCACCAAAAGCAACCATTTTATGTTTATATGAGATTCTGAAAAAGTATACCGATGAATCCCATATTCTGTCAGCCGAAAAAATTCGTGAAAAATTAAAATCGATTTACGATGTTGACATGGAGCGAAGAGCAATCTATCGAAATATAGAAGCATTACGCAGTATGGGAATTGAAATCGCAGGATATCAGGATAACCAGGAAGGATATTTCCTAATTGACCGTGAATTTGAGCTTTCAGAGATAAGACTTTTATGTAATGCAGTTGCTGCTTCTGATATGATAAAAGAATCTTCCAGCAAAATAATTATAAAAAAACTTCTTGAATCACAAAGTATTTTTCAAAGCAGAATGCTACAAAAAACTGTTTTCGTAAAATCAGAAAAGAAGATTCTAAGCAAACAGCTTTTTTATAACATCGATGCTTTAAATGTTGCAATCAATCAAGGATGTAAAGTAAGTGCAAAACTGCTGAAATATGGAGTTAATCAGGAATTAGAAGAAGTCATAGATAGCAATATTATTATTAGTCCATACGTTACTATTTGGGCTGAAGGGAATTACTATATTCTTGGAAAGAGGGAATATTCTGAAGAATTAGAACATTTTCGAATTGATCATTTGAAGGATATCACAATACTGGAAAGAGGAATTGACATGATCTTCGGCGGTTTAAATCCTAGTCAGTATGCCGAAAAAAAGATTTTTCAAAAAGATGAATCAAAAGCATCCTATGAAATAGAATGTGCTTTCGAATTATGGCAGGAAATTGCGGAAACCTTCGGGAAGAATGCAACCGTATTAAAAAAGGATAAAGAAAATATTACAGTAAAAATTAATACAATACCATCCGTTATACATTCATGGGTAATGACTCACATCAATCAATGTGAAATTATTGGGCCTAAAAGTTTCCGGGACAAAATCCAAAATGAAATTATGGATGCGTATAGAAAATATTGTATGTAGTCCTGATATGTATAAAAATATACTTGATTAGTTTTCGAAAATACTTGATAATAGTACAACAATATGTTTTAGATCAGTAGATGAAATTTAAGCATTAATTATAGAATGAGGTGACCAAATGGAAATAAAAGAAGTACAATCCATTCTTACAATTGGTGAAACTGTAGCGGTTGAATTTAAACGCTGTGGAAATGGAATTGAAAATGATACCTATGAGACAGTTTGCTCATTTCTGAACAGATTTGGCGGAGACCTTTTCATGGGAATATTAGATGATGGGACTGTAGTAGGAATACCAGAAAAAGCAGCTCCTGATATGGTAAAAAACTTTATTAAGGTTATTAGTAATCCTACATTGTTCTCACCAACGATATATTTGGTACCGGAAATTATAAAATATGATGAAAGTCATACGATCATTCATGTTCATATTCCGCCTAGTGCAGAGGTTCACAGCTTCAAAAAAGTCATCTATGACCGTGTGGATGATGCGGATGTAAAAATAACATCTACCAGTGCAATTGCACAGATGTATATTCGTAAGCAGAATATTTTTACAGAAAAGAAAATCTATCCTTATGCAAAAATGGAAGATTTAAGATTAGATCTGCTGCCAAAGATTCGTATTATGGCGCAGAATCATGCAGGTGGTCAGCATCCCTGGACAACTATGGATGATCAGGAACTTTTGAAAAGCGCAGGATTATATGGTCGAGATATCGTCACCGGAGAAGAAGGCTTCAATTTAGCAGCAATTATGCTGTTAGGAAAAGACGATGTAATTTTAAATGTTGCACCAACGTATGTGACAGACGCTCTTGTACGGAAAGTCAATGTAGATCGTTACGATGATCGGGAAATTATTAAGACAAACCTAATTGAAAGTTATAGCCAGCTCCTTGATTTTGGAAGAAAAAACTTGCCAGACAAGTTCTTCCTTGAAGATACCGTAAACAAAAGTCTCCGGAATACAATTGTCAGAGAAATAATCAGTAATACGTTGATGCACCGTGAATTTACAAGCAGTTATACAGCAAAGTTTGTGATTGAGAAAGATCGAATGTATGTGGAAAATGCGAATCGTGCAACAAAGGAAGGTTTCATCACAGTAGATAATCTGGAACCAAATCCAAAAAATCCTCTTATAGCATCGTTTTTCAGGAATACCGGTTATGCTGACCAGCTTGGATCTGGTGTAAGAAAATTATTCAAATACAGCAAATATTATTCAGGGAAAGATCCTTTGTTTGTGGAAGACGATGTATTCCGGATTATTGTTCCATTGGATGATGCATATTCATTTGATTATGGAATAGAAGCTGGAAGCAGTAAAGTAATTGAAAGTAATAATGCCGATAAAATGCCGATAAATGCCGATAAAATGCCGATAAATGCCGGTAAAACGCTGGTAAATAGTTTGTCGGCACAGCAAAATTCAATTATTCAATTTGCGAAAGAGACAGGATCGATTAAATCTCGGCAAGTAGAAGAATTACTTGGAGTAAAGCAACGTCGAGCAAGAAGAATTCTTGGAGAACTGGTCAATATGGGAATTTTGGAACGACAAGGTGCATATAAAAGCACTGTATATGTTTTGAAAAATTAAAAAAGGCACCTGCTTATCATTACTATAAAAGTAAAATCATCAAACACTAACCTAAAGGAGCACACCAACCCATGCCATTACAAATCGTCAGAAATGATATCACCAAAATGCCCGTAGACGCCATCGTCAATGCCGCAAATTCCTCCTTGCTCGGCGGCGGTGGAGTGGATGGCTGCATTCACCGTGCAGCAGGGCCCAAGCTTTTAGCGGAATGCCGCACATTAGGCGGCTGTCAGGCCGGAGATGCAAAGATTACAAACGCCTATGATCTGCCTTGCAATTATGTCATTCACGCAGTAGGTCCTATTTGGAGAGGCGGACAGTTTCATGAGCGGGAGCTGCTTACTTCCTGCTATGAAAATTCCTTAGCACTTGCAAAAGAAAAACATTGTGAAACCATAGCATTTCCACTGATTTCTTCCGGAATTTACGGCTATCCGAAAGCTCAGGCGCTGAAGGTTGCAATCGACGCAATCAGCGCATTTCTTATGGAAAATGATATGACGGTATACATCGTCATTTTTGATAAAGCAGCCTATCGGATCAGCAGCAAACTGTTTTCTGATATTGCATCTTATATCGATGATCATTATGTAGAAACACACATTAACAAAACATCCGAAGTAATGAGGCGCCAGAAGCAGTTCTGGGAAATGGATCTCTGTGAAAGCATATCTTTACCAGAGCCATCAAATGTACCGTTAAGTAAGGCTGCAACTTTGGAAGATGCCTTGCAGCAAATGGATGAAAGCTTTTCTGAAATGCTGCTTCGGAAGATTGATGAAAGTGGAATGACCGATTCTCAGTGTTATAAGAAAGCCAATATTGACCGGAAATTATTTTCCAAGATTAAAAATGACAAGTACTACAAACCATCCAAACCGACCGTTCTTGCATTTGCGCTGGCACTTGAACTTCCGCTTCCGGAAATTCAGGATATGCTGATGAAAGCAGGATTTGCCCTGTCTCATTCCAGCAAATTTGACGTAATCGTTGAATATTTTATCTTAAAGCAAAATTATAATATTTACGAAATCAATGAAGCACTATTTGCCTTTGACCAAAGCCTGATTGGAGGCTAAGAAGAAAATAATTTTGCACACAGCGTTGTTCACCTGATATGATTCTGTAGAAATTTTCTGATCCATAAAAAAGTGTCGCTTTTCATGCGACCATTTCCCCTGAAAATGGCAGTATCCTATAGTTACAAGCAAAATAAACCATTACTTAGGAGGAAATTTAGTATGAGAAAAAATCTGACAGAAGTTGTATTTATTTTAGATCGCAGCGGATCCATGAGCGGACTGGAAAAGGACACCATAGGCGGCTTCAATTCTATGATTGAAAAGCAGAAAAGAGAGGCAGGGCAGGCGCTGATTTCTACCGTACTTTTTAACAATAACAGTAAAGTCCTTTATGACAGAGTAGAGGTGCAGAAGATTCCCTCTATGACAGAAGACGATTATTCTGTGTACGGCTGTACGGCTCTCCTGGATGCGATCGGCGGTGCTATCCATCACATTGGAAATGTCCACAAATATGCGCGCACGGAAGATGTACCAGAGCATACCGTTTTTATCATCATGACTGATGGAATGGAAAATGCAAGCCACATTTATCGCATTGAAAAAGTAAAGCAGATGATCGAACGACAAAAAGAAAAATATGGATGGGAATTTCTCTTTCTTGGCGCAAATATTGATGCGATTGAAACAGCCAGTCATTTTGGAATTGACGCAGATAAAGCTGCCAATTATCAATGTGACTGCGAAGGAACTGCATTGAATTATGAAGTATTAAATGATGCCATATCTGCTGTTCGGTGCAATGCAGCGCTTGATTCTAGTTGGAAAAAACGGATTGATAAAGATTACAAAAAACGCGGACAACATAGCCGCGTAGATTGATGAAACACACAAAGAGCAGAGGATGAACTTTCCAAAGTTCTTTCCCTGCTCTTTCCATTCATTTATTCCATCACTTCCCCGATCACCTTCATCATCTCATCCACCCGGAACGGTTTCATAATAAACCCATCCATCCCGGCATCCAGCGCATGTTTCCGGTCTTCCTCAAATGCATTTGCAGTCATGGCAATGATTGGAATCTGTGCCTTCTTCACATCTGCAAGCTGACGGATTTTCTGTGTCGCTTCGTATCCATTCATCCGTGGCATCTGTACATCCATCAGGATAAACTGATATGTGCCTGCTTCCTTATCTTGAATTTCTTCCACACAGGCGCATCCATCCGGAACCCAGTTCACAAGAATTCCTTTATTTTTCAAAACTTCCATGGCAATTTCTGCATTTAATTCATTATCTTCCACTAAAAGTACATGCATTCCGTCAAGACCTATTTTGTATTCCTTTGCTTTATCTGATTGATGAAGCTGATTTTCCGTTGCAATCCGAAGGGGAAGTGAAATCTGTATTTTGGTTCCCTGACCGGAATTACTTTGGATTATCACATCACCATGCATCAGATCTACCAGTTTCTTCACAATCGCAAGTCCAAGCCCTGTTCCTTCAGTCTTGCTCGACCTATATCGAACAGGAGCAGGAAGCTTCCATCAGGCGTGAACTGCCGAATTATGAATTCAAGAACATCGAGCGCATGACGTATCAGACTGCCATGCATCGAGCGCAAAAGGGAAACCTTGATATCCATGCCGATACGGTTATTTTCGATGAGTTCCATCATACGGGGGCACCGCAGTGGTCCCGTGGTGTTGAAGGGGTCATCGAATGCAATCCCGACGCCAATTTGATCGGGTTGAGCGCGACTTCGATTCGATACAGCGATAGTGGTCGAGATATGTCCGATGAACTTTTTGATGGTCATATCGCCTCATATATGTCGTTGACGGATTGCTGGGTTCTCGGCATCCTGCCTGTCCCGACGTATGTAACCGCCGGGTACAGCATCAACGGATACATTGAAGACCTCGGTGAGCGCATCGCAAAGGAAGAGAGTGCAGGCAGGCGGGCAGAGTTGCTGGCTGATTTTAACGAGCTGAGAGATTGCGCGAGCAGGGCAGCGAACCTTCCGGCCATTTTTCAAAAGTACTTTGAGGGAATAGAGAAAGTGATTGTTTTTTGCCCGAATGTCTTCGAGCTGAATGAAATCGAGAAGATGTGCCCGCGGTGGTTTTCCCGAGTAAACGGTAACGTTCATACCTATGTTGTCCATAGCTCGAATCCCTTCGGGACGAGTGAATACGATGGATTCAAAGAGGACGATGATGAGACCGCAATCAAGCTTTTGCTTTGCGTCAACCAGCTTAACGAGGGGGTTCACATCAAGGGCGTGGATGCCGTCATTATGGTACGGCGTACCTCGTCGCCGACGATTTTCTATCAGCAGCTTGGGCGTGCATTGACCGCCGCAGGCAACTTCGAACCGCTGGTTATCGATCTAGTCGATAATTTCGAGATGATCGGAATTGAGCAGATCGTAAGCATGATGTCGGAAAGCTACGCCCGGCTATCTGGAGAAAATGATCCGGAAGAACTCATTCCGCCTTCAGCTTTCAAGGTCATCGATCATGAGAAGGACGCAAGGCATTTGGCAAAAAACCTTGAACGACGGCTCGCATTAAGATCCGAGAAACTGACAATTGATGAGAAGATAGCGCTGTGGAAGGGGCTTTAGCAGATGACTGACGGGAAAAAGGACCAGCTCAAACGGAAAAAGACTCTGGAATATGAGCTTCGCCGCCTTTATCGCGCGGGAGAGCTGACCGAGCAGCAGATTGCCGAATTGAAGGAAGCCGAGTTTCCATTCGATACTCCTGTTCGCAGAACGGCAAAATCGGTTGTTCGGATCGACGATGGCAAGAAGTGGCCGAGCTGTAGTGCAGCGGAAAAAGAGCTTGGGATCACCCAGGGCTGGATGTCGGATGTGTGCAATATGGCCCAGAACGGCAAATGGGTCGCGATCAAAAATCAGTTCTATTGTTTTGAGTCGATGTATTCGCCGGATATGGATCTGACAGAGATTCGAGGGCTTGCCGGATGGATCGTCATATTGGAAACGGGGGAGATGTTCCCGACTACGGGCGCAGCGGCAAAGGCTGCCGGCACAAGCAGGTCGGTAGTTCTAGACCATGTGAAAAACAAGGTCAAGCCTCAGAATAAGAGGTTTTCGTATGTGAGGGATTGGGACGGGAAAGTAGGAAGACTTGTAGATTTGAATGTGCAGATGATTTGTCTTGAGACGGACACCATCTATCACAGTTATGACGAGATCTGTGCTGCAATATGGTCCGGTGGATATGACTGGGCAACGCGAAAAGAGATTGTTCAGAAGGTCGGAGATGCCATACGGCATGGATGCCCTGCCTTTGATATGCATTGGGCAAACGGTGAGAACCTTGAAGAGAGAAAAGAAGCCTACATGGAGGAGAAAAGGCTGTGCGCTCGTCCGGTTATCGAGTTGACAACGATGCGCGAGTACGCAGATGTGCACGACGCACTGAAATTCGGCTCACGTTATGTCGACTGGAAGAAGATCGTTGCAATCTGTGATGCGAAGGGCGAGCCGACCAGCGAGACGACTTGCTGGAGGGGTGAACGATGGTTTTGGAAGGATGATTGGAATAAAAATATCAAACTGAAGTCCGGCGAGCGTATTAAGGACATGCAGCCGGTGATTTGCTATGAGCGGGGGAGGTGCGATTATTCGGTTCTTGAGCTAACGAGGCGGTACGGATTCGACCATAAGTCTTTGCTGAATTCAGGCAAGGAGGGAATCGTCTTTGACGGTCTGACTTGGAGGCTTTTACGATACGACTTGGATTTCAAGAAAAGGCTCAAGGAAACGCCTTTAATCTGTCGAGAAACCGGAAAGACGTTTGATACATTCTCCGATCTGCTGGATTGGCTGAAGAGAGAGCATGAATGTTGCGCAAACGATGGCGATCTTCAGTGGGCGATCGAGGTCGGTCGTGAGTACAGGGGTTTTCACTTCGAATACATGGTTCCACCTTCCGTATCAGGAGAACGTTAATTGTGTTTTGTCTCAACATTAAGTCTCAACATACACCTGCTCGGTATTTCTCTTTCTGTATCCTATTGACGGTCTTGCTGGTGACTTTGAGCATTCGCTCCCTACAAGGAGAATTGTTCATAACCGATGCGCAGTATATGGTTGCCGCCGGCCGTTGGATTATAGCCAACGGTCATCTGCCGACAACCGATCCGTTATCGATCCATTCGGAATTGACCTATATCTGCCAGCAATATCCTATCTGCATATTAGTTGCAGTTCTCTACGACACTTTTGGAGAGATGTCGGTTCGGCTGTTTTTTGCACTGTTGGACATGGTGGCGGTTCTCTTCATTTGGTACCAAACTTTTCCAAAAGCTGGAAACCGCATTCTTCACCGTGCTGTTTCATGCGTATTCGGAGCGGTAATCGTTTATAGCCTTCGGTCGACACCGCGTGCGCTCGATATCCTGTGCCTGGCTGTTTCCTGGGAGTTGATGGAGAAATACATTGAAAGCCGCGATATTAGATTTCTGTTTGGTTTTCCATTCCTAGGGATTTTTATAGCCAATCTGCACGGTGCGCTTTGGCCCTGCGCGATCATGTTGCCGCTTGCCGCTTTATTAGATAGTAAGCTGGATTCGAATGCGCGGGCCGCATTGGCTGTGACGATCTTACTTACGATCGCTTCCGCAATGTTGAATCCATACGGATTAGACGTGCTGTCGCTTCCGTTTAAGACAATAGGCACGTCGGATGTCGCCACGGTTGCCGTGCCGGAACTGAAACCGATGTTCTCCATCGTTCCGGTTGAGGCAGTGATACTCATTGTTATCTCGGTCATGCCGGTGATCTTCCATGCCAAGTGCTTGGGATTTAAAAAGACGGTATTTTCGTTCGAGACGATGATGATCTCAGGACTGCTCTTTCTATCCCTGATGACATGGCGAAACGAACTTTTGCTGCTTGGCATATTGATGATCGTCTACAGCACGTGGTGCTGGAAGCTTGAGCCAAAATGCAAGGTGAGCTCGAAGATGTTAAGCAGGATAGTCTTATTTTCAATCTCTGTGGTTGCACTTGAGTTTGGAGCGGTTCTGTTTTATAGCACGCTGTCTGCGACCGATCAAAAGTCCATCTCGCTTGAAAGGGCGTTTCAGGCAATGAGAGAGGATGGCGCCGTATCGGGGACGGCAGTCTTGACGGACATCGACCCAGGATGCCGAGCGGAGCTAAACGGGTTCAAGCCGTATCTTGATACCAGAATTGAGGTGTTCAATGGGCAGAACGGGCAGAAGAATGTGCTTGCCGAGGCAGGAAAGGCGCTTTCTTCTGGAAGCCTATCGGCTATTTGCGATGACTATGGAATGGATTACGCTGTACTGAATTACGGCATCAATGATGTCGGTATTCAAGATTTGAAGGAATCGGGATTCAAGCCAGTCTATAGCGACAATCTGACTGTCTGTTTAAAAAGAAGCACTGTCTAGGAAATCTATCAGCGACCACGGGGAGCGGATCATAGGTGCCGTCAGGCACCGCATGAATAGCGCATTGCCATACGTCCTGCAAGTCGACTCGCCGTCGACTCGCAGGACGACTTGATAGCGCTTCGTAGATTACATGATGCAATATGTTAGTATTATGGTATAATATAAAAAGGGAGAATTCCCTAAATATCGAATTGAAAAGAAGAGGCAGGACTTTATGAATTCAGATAGACAATACGATCGCACTATGGAATTGTGGCGCAGTTACAGTATCGCTACGTCGCTTGAGTTGGCAGCGCACCTGGAAAATTTTGCAATATTATTCTCTTACAACTCAGGGAAAATCGAGAATAGAGAAATCACTTACCATGATACGCACGAGATTTTTAAGAATGGCCGTGTATGCGGTTACACAGGAGACCTGCGGACGCTTTACGAGATTAAAAATCTGAAAGACGCAAGTGAGCTGATGTACCGATGGTTCGACGAGCGTAAACCTATCTCGCTCGATTCCATTCGGGAGATGCAGTTTGAACTGACAAAAGGCACTTACGACGAGCGGCGTTGGGAACTTGGGGAAAGACCGGGGAAATTCAAGAAAAACGATTTATGGGGAGTCGGCATGCACGATGTTGCCGCTCCTGTAGATGAGATCGAGAACGACCTTCAACAGGACCTTGATGAGGTTTCCGAGTTTGGAGATAAAAATCCGCTGGTGGCAGCTGCATTTTGGCACGCGAGGTTTGAGGGCGTTCATGCTTTTGCAGATGGGAACGGCAGGACTGGCAGGGCGATGATGAATTACTATCTGCTGTTGCACAACCATCCGCCGATCGTAATCTTTGATGAAGACCGGAAAGATTATTATGCGGCGCTGGACGGTTTCGACATGACGGGCGATCTGAAACCGCTGATTGGTTTTTTGCGTCGGGAGACATGTAAGACATGGGAGAGTGCAGTGCAGAGGGAAGATCGGTCCCATCAGATGTCGCTCAAAGAGAAGAGAGATACTGTGAGTAGAAGAGTCAGTCTAAATGAGATAAATCATGACTTTGATGTTCGGTAGGCGCAGTAAATTGAGAAGAAAGGCGGATAGGCAATTCCGCTATCGGTGGAAAATTAAATAGAAGAATGACGACGCATTACGCCAACTGAAAATAGGTGGAAGGAGTATAAACAGCTCTTTCTGCCTATTTTTCTTTAAAAAAATCGTCATTTTCACGCGTAATACTGAAGTGTTGTGGTATCTTAGTATCAGTCAATAACCAAGAGGAGAAAGGACCTCGAACATGTCTATCAACCGCGTCAACATTTCCGGTCATCTTACGCGCGATCCGGAGCTTCGTATGACTCCGAAGGGGACGCAGGTTCTCTCTTTCGGTATTGCCGTCAACGATCGCCGACTCAATCGCGAGACCAACCAGTGGGAGGACTATCCGAATTTCGTCGAGTGCACCATGTTCGGCACGCGTGCCGAGGCCGTGGGCCGTATCGTTCGAAAGGGTATGAAGGTCAGCATTGACGGCAAGCTTCGCTTTAACCAGTGGGAGACGAAGGACGGTCAGAAGCGTTCTCGCCTTACCGTCGTCGTAGATACAATCGACTTCATGAGCCAGGGTAACCAGTCTCAGAATGCTTCCGCTAACAGGCCGGCGGCACAGACTCAGCAGACGCCTGTTGTTCCGGATGTTCCCGCAGTGATGGACGTCTACGATGAGGATATCCCATTCTAATCCTTTGCATTGCGCGTAAATAACGCGTAATAGATAAAGGAGAGAGGGTGGCGAAAGGAAAAACTTGCAACCGACGCAAGAACAAAAAGGAAAGCGCCGCCACCCTCTCATCACATCGATTATACCAACTTCAAGTTAATTAGACAGGTTTATTGCTGAATGATTGGGCAATAGGATTGTTTTGTGAATACAAGTACTATGTTGTCATCATAGTATACGCATGTTGGTATTATCGTATTGTGGAAGGAGGGATCAACCTGTGAACCAGCTGAAAGAAGATCTGATTTGGATCGCTCTAGGTATTCCGGGAATGGTGTTGATTGGCCTTGTGCTACATAGTCTCGTTCATTTCGAAACGGGCGTTCTTGTTATCACCTCAATGATTCTCGGAACGCTTTTAATGGTATTTTGTGCAGCTTTGTGCAAGGCGGCACATGATGGCGAGTTACTTTCAGAGATGGAAAAGGCTGCAACGAAATCAAATTTTGATCTTGATGAGAAAGGAAAGTTGGGAGAGGAAAATGAAGACGATTGCGATTTGTAATCACAAGGGAGGTGTCGGCAAGACCGCACGCCTGATATTCCTCACGCGACATTCCGGGCCTATATCCTTGCGGGACGATCACACGGCCGTTCTTTTCCTCTAGCATACCGGAGGTAAACAGGGTCGCTTCGCGCAGGAGGTTCTTTTCCGCGAGATTGCGGAAGGTGGTTACCCGTGCGAAATTATCCATCGCTTTCTGAACGGGCTTCTCCAGGGATCCAAGGCACTCGAGAATATACTTCGCGGAGGGATCCGGGTCTTTTAGGTCAAATTCCACATCCGAGAAATACTTGCCGGTCTCTACGCCCTCATGGAAGTCCCTGATCGAGTCGATTCCGTCTTCCCCGATGAGGTTCGTGAGTTTTGAATAATTCTTTTCGACTGCTTCCGCGTAGCCGGGATGCTGTGGATCGGTTGTCAGTCGCAGCCCATCATACGCGTCGATGATGTTCATTACGACAGATGTTTTATCTGCTTCAACGGGCAGATAAGTGTATTTGAAATGTTCCGCGTTGCCCGCATAGGAGAGCTTTACATCGAATGCAGGCCCTTTTTCGGAATCTTCGATAGTAATATCCAGATCGAGGTTCTTATAGACCTGGAGCGGATGGGGCATCTTCACGTAAGCCAGCAGTTCCGGCACCAGGCTGCTCTTTGGATAGTTCCCTTCCGACAGCCATGCGATAAGTGACGGCATCTCACCTTTGAGTTTACCGATCAGCCTTTGCGTCGTTTCAGGCGAGAACGGATCGTCCGTTTCGTTCCATTCAGCCAGCGCATTGTGGATGGCGGCGTTCTGGATATGGTTATCGGCCATCTGAGCCACATCGATCAGTACGTTTCCATCGTTGTTCAAGACATTTACCAGGCCAAGCGTGTTCATTTCTTAATTCTCCTTTTCAATGGTTTTACTGCGAATCGCGGTTGTCGTCGTCATATCTGAGAGTGATGTTGCGCGGTTTATCCCTATCTTGCGCGAGCCTATTTCGCCTGCTGTCCGCGATCTTGGTATGCATGGTACGGTTAAGGGAGTTATGTCCCCTTTCACGGTCGGACAGCTTCGGATTTATTTCCGCTTTCATCTTGCAAATATAGGATGAAGGTATTATAATATCCTTTGAAAGAGCTGCAAGCGCCGGAGGGAATCGTGTCCCACCATAGCGGGGTAGCTCTTTTTCCATTTGTTCATATTTCTCAGAATCGATATACAGGATCTTTTTCTCGTTTGCCGCACGGGCAAGATATGAAGTGAAGTTGTCGCGTCCGTAAAGGCTGGCTATCACGTTGCTGCAGCCGTTATCGTTCGTCTTGGTTCCATATCCGTTTGGGAAAAAGTAGGCGATGACCGGGACGCCGTCAGGGTCGTACATATCGAGTACGGCGGCGACGCCTTTGCCCTCAAACGACCTACCGTTTACCGTATAGTTCGGCTGGTCGAAAACGACTACTGGCTCTTCGAGCTTTTCCGGAAGCGATTTGATCTGCTCGATGGTAAGCCCATGTTGATGGCTGTCCGCCTCTTTTGGGGCGATTGCATTCCTGAGATGTCTTTGCGTATAGATGAAGGGCAGGTTGTCGAATCCGGCTCTCCTGAATACATACGGTGTGTTGGGCCGGGGTTCCAGAACGGCGTGCGGTGACAGCATGCCGCTCAGGCTTGCATCGACATCGTAACCGAAATCCAGATATTCCGAACACTGTATCCCATATTGCCTGATTGCCTTGACGTCCATTTCAGGCAATTCGTCTCCTCTGAGCAAAGCGGAGAGGATCGAGTCGTTGATCGTTCTTTCTGCTTTCGGGCGCTGGATCGAGGACTCGTATTCGCGAATCGTCCGCGCAGCGTTAAGCGTATAGCCATCCATATCGTTCCTCCCCTCGCTGGCAAGTTCTACTTTTCCTGCACGTCCAGCGCAGCCGCATCGTTTTCACGATCGTCATTCACGCGGACGGCCTGCTTCGCTTTTGCGTCCTTCACATCCGAAAGTCCACGGTGGGAGTCGGCCTTGATGCTTTTATATTCCGCACCGATTTGGTCCCAGACGATTTCATCGAGATCGGACTGTCCACCGGACTCCCAGATGTTTTCACATGCGTTATCGCGGATCTGGATAGCTTCGTCGATCGTGATATCGGGATATTGCCTCAGTACGGATTCCGGGCTTACGGAGATAAATACATCATCTGTCGGTGTCGCGAGGACGTCGACGCGTTCCCCGATCGCAGCGAGCATCTTTTTCATGTCGTCCGATGACAGGTCGCGGAAATACTCGGCCGCGCAATCGAGAAAGAATTCCTTCATCTGGTCGAAATCATCGAGGTCCGGCACGCAGAGATCCGGATCATCGAACGGGATTTTCTTATAATCGTCCATGTTTGTTCTCCTTTGCTTATTTTGAAAGGTGCTGAGGAACTTCCGCATGCTCATGCTGGCTGTTCAAGGCACTTGCCGCGCGTCCGATATCTACAGATCGGCCGAGCGGGCTTCGCCGGGACCGTTCCGCCTTGTCGAACCACTGGTTGACGGTCATGCGCGTGAACTGGGTGGTGGTACCGGCTCGTGCGCAGAGTTTTGCGGAACTCTGGAGCCGGTGAAGAATCGGCTCCGTGACGGCAAACGGGCGGCCTTGGGGGTTGAGGTCCCAGCAGTCTTTCGGAAGCCCCTCTGAACCGCTCTCAATCGGTTTGGCGTTCATGATAGCGTCTTCGGTAAGCTCAAGGTTCTCCACGCACCAGTTATGGTCGTCGACGCATTTCTGTGCGGCAAGGCAGGCGAGGGTGTCGGGAAGCGAGTCATGCGGGGCGCTCGTCCAGTTGTAGCCGAGACGTTCGGCTGCCATGGAGAGCGGCTGGTATCTATGTCCCGTATTTGAGTTTCCGAAGGCATTCATGAATTCTTGCATGGTGTCGATGATTACAGCATCGGGATTGATGGCGGCACCGGCGGCCTTCAGGAAGCCGAGATCGAAGGCAACGTTGTAGCCCACGATCTCGTCGGCGATATGGTCGAGGATGCGGCAGATTTGTTCCATATAGGCATCGATGGTGGTCAGGTGTTCCACGTCTTCCGGGGAAATGTGGTTCACTGCCTGGGCTTCCGGCCACTCTTTCTTATGTTTTGGCTTGAACCTCTCATCGAAGAGAAGCCGTCCGTTGGCATCTACGATAGTGAGCGACAGGATCTCGTCGCCCTCCTCGGGATGCAGACCGGTGGTCTCCGTATCAAGGTAGACGCGGTTAGGATTGTTGCTGCTCATGGTTACTTTACCTCCTTGTCTTTTGCAACATCGTTCCTGTCGACGTTTCGATCCGCATCGAGGCGCCCCGACGACTCTCTTGCATTGCAAGTTTTTTCGGAAACGCTCTTGTTTTTAGACGGTTCCTTTTTACAGGTGTCAACATAGTGCCCGGCGCCCACACCGGTGATGACGAAGTCTTCCCCGTTGTCTTCTCTGCCGATCATGTCCACGAGTTCATTCTGGGTATAGCCGGAGAACGTAACGCTATCGTCGATGACAAGACCGCAGGTGTCCTCGAAACTGAAATTCGTCTCGATAATCTCAGATGGGTCATCCTTCCAGTACATCTGGACAGGCATGATGAATACGCTGATTTTATTTGGTACCTTGTAGTCCTTAATCGCGTACTCCGGAAACGCATCGAGGACGGCATCGAGTTTCTGCGAATCCTCGAAGGTCTTGCCGGCGAGAAGGCCATACTGTTTACCGGAAATATCGACGATGGTCTCGGTGGCGTTCGTCTCGATACCGGAGAGCTCGATCTTCGGAACGAGCGCGAAGTTATAGCCTACCTTCACGGCGACCAGCTTATAGTCGTCGGGGGTATTCGCATCCATGAATTCTTGCGTGTTGCGCATCTGGGAGATCACATCGGCGTCAAACGTGAATGCCGGATAGGAGCAGAAACCGGAATGGGAGACGATGCCTTCCACGGTTCCGAGTTCATAGATGGCCTCGATGATTGCCGGGTTGTACAGGTTGTTCATGTCGAGGAAAACAGTCCTGTCGTTCTGACATGGATTGTTTAGGTTGACGGAGATATCTGCCCAGCGCTCTCCGAAATTATCGCTTTCCGGCGTGACGTCGTAAGCGCCGACATAGAGGCTGCCGTTATCGAGATAGCTGTCGCAGACGAGCTCGAGCTTATATTTCTCCCCGAAGTTTTCCACATCGAGCGTGACTCCGCGCTTCATGAAATCGGGATCGTTCCAGACGATCTCTCCGTTAGAGTCGATAAGCTCAGGATACTGTTCGCGCACGTTCATGATTTCCTGTTCATCCAGGTAATCCGGACCTGCCTGTGTCATGTAGCACTCGGCGTAATCATCGTCGACAGACGACATCGCCATGCGGTCGATCCAGCCGAACTCATCCTTATGTTCGATGATCTCCTTGGTCGATACACCATTCTGCAAGGCCATGAAGGTTGAGCGTTCCCGGTCAGAAGGAAGGGTATCGCACCAACGTTCTTCTGAAACGTAGCCTGGGGAATCCAGGTGGTATACGTTGCCGAATGGTACGGCATAATCGCGGACATGGCCCTCGAGGATATCTTCCTTCTCCGCATACCAGCTTTCCAGCTCGTCTGCTGTCTTGATGTCTTTGTATTCCATAATCGGCTATTCCCTTTCCATATTCTTGCCATTGGGGATTTCCGTGTTTGGGCTGTCGAGATGAGCGGCACTTAAGGCACATGCATCGCGCTTGGCTTCTAGACCGCTCTTTGCTGGTTCCTGTTTCTCATCGCGAGTCGACGTGACGCTGACGGAACCGCTGAAAGGGTCGCTGAAGGCACTGACATCTTGGGGGCTGTGGTACATTCCGCGCAGACCCTCCTTGGTCTCAGGGCCGCTGTAGTCATCCATGGCGATCCAGATACGGTTCATCGGGATTTCAAATGGTTTATCGAGGTCGACCATCATATAACCCGCGCCGTAGACGGGATCGTGGATACCGATATACGGTTCGTATGTTCCCGGGGAGACGATAAAAGCATGACCGGTATCGACTGTGTGTCCGCTCATATAGCGTGAGTCCATGCATGCCACGGCATCGAGGAAGACGGAAGAGGGGACTTTAGCCATAAGGGAAATAGTCGTCTCGTTTACCGCCAATGCCTCGAAAAGCTCGTCTCGCATGGTGCGTTCGAATTTAGTGGTCGGATAGTTCACCAGTTTCTCGACGGCGGTGCCCTGCGATGCGCACAGCTCATCGATGATTGTCGTACCGATATCCGCCGGACGTTCGTAAGCCACGTAGCTGGGCACTTTGCCATAATCTAAATTGTTCTCTGCGTCCTCGATAACCTCGAGGTTTTCTTCGCGCCAGTCGCATACGCTCTGGATCAGCCTGTATCCGTCCATGCTGTCGACCTTCTCAGTCAGAATGAGCGTCATATCGAACTGCATGGCATCGATCATCTGGTCGCATTGGAATCCATACTGGATATTGAATCTCTCGGAGACGTCTGCGTTCAGCGCATTGGAATCCAACTCATACTCTCCGGGCACGAGGACCCCGCGGGCAAGGCCGGCAGATTCGATATATCCGGCAAATTTATTGAAGATTTCCGCGCACTGGGAGGAAAGGGCATCCAGATAGGCCCAGGATGTAGACAGCTCGTTGTCAAGTGCCATAGAGAGTGCCGACTTGAGGTCGGCCGGCATTACCTGTCCGTTCTTGATTTTCTCCTCGTCGATATATCCGCTCGCCCAGTCGAGGTCGCGGTCACCGAGGAATCCGGCGACGATATGCTTGCAGTAATCCTCGTCCTCGTATGTCATATACGGATCGAGGAGGAGTGGCTTGCGCTCCATGATATTCTTCTTATCGTTTTTCGGATTGATTGTCGACCAGTCAAGCGCCTCGCTTAGCATATCGGCAGCTTTCTCTTCGCCGAACAGATCGACGACGTCATTGTAGGTACTGATTTTCGTCTTGATTTCACTCATATCGGTTCTCCTTTACCGGGTGATTTCATCCTGTCCGCAAACGGGCGCATTACCGCCGATGTGCGCAAGCGACTCGATACAGGACGCCTTTTTGGCAGCGAGGCCGGCTTGGTCGGGAAGGACGCTCTTGCGGCGCTCGGCGATATCGATGTCGGCGTTTGCACGGATGGTTTCAGATGCCTTGTCGCAAGTGGAATCTTTCGGCAGGGCATCGATTGCAATGGCGAGGGCGATCAGGTAATTCATGTCATGTTCATTGACCACCTCGCGGAATACCTGGTAAGGCAGGGAGGCTACCGTTCCGGGCATATTCTCGGCAAGTACATATCCGTCGGCGGTGTCTTCAAATTCGGGATGCATGGTGGAAGAGGAGATGCCCCATCCGCCGAGAACATCGCGTTCCCAGACCTCTGCGATGATATTCCACCCGCGGTCGTTGGCTGGATCGTCGATAGCGCGGCAGTAGAGGAATTTCGGCTGCATGTTCGGTTCTTTGACGATCCATGCGTAGGCATGGTGCACGATATCGTTGGCTGCGGCAGGGCAGAAGTAGTTCTGGAAGCGATCAGGGGTCTTCTTCGTTCCGGTTTGCATGTTACCCTCCGTTCCGGCGGCGTGTTTTGTAAGATTCTACCACTTTGGCTGCGTTTCGCCTATATATCGATGACGGATACGGTATGTCATCTGCAAAAGGTATCGTGTAGAAGGGCACGGGGGCTCACCGAAGTGGCGAGTCCCCGTGTTTGTGCCGTCTATCTGTCCCGTAATGGCGAATCAGGTGCGTCCTGGTCATGGTTCAGATTCCTTGCCGCATCCGTGGCCGCTGCATGGCGTTCCGTGAGTCCCCGCGGATTGTGGGTTTGCACGAGGTCGTCCTTATGCAGGCGGACATCGCATTCCTTGACATATTTGAGAAACGTCGGATGCGTGATACCGAGCTTCGTCGCGGCGGATCTTGCCGAGATGTCTCCGTTCTTATACTCGCTGTAGAGACGGTCGAATCCCTTGGGAAGGGGTTTCAATCCCCTTCCTCGGGTATCCTGTGCATTCGTGATCTTGTTCACATGATAGGAGAATGCCTGTTGGCTCAAGCCGGCGATCTCGGCGGCCTGGGCTTGGCTTAGGTCCCAGTTCTGATATCTGCCGAAGGCCTCGCGGAACCGTAAATCATATCCGTCCAGGGGATCGCTAAGTGACTCTTTCAGCTCCGTCTCGATATCGGCAGGCATATCGATAAGCTCACCGGTCTCATCACGTGAGAGGGCGACGATATTGCCGAAAATGAGAGAAAAGGGCTTACCGTCGTTTGTTCCGACGATGAGGCTCTTTTCAGATAGGAAGCCCGAGTCATCCATGAAGGCATCGGGGTTGATGGCGCGGTTTGGCAGCAAACTGTCTGCACCAGCGGCATTCACATAGATATCCACATCGGCGAACGTGGCACCGAGTTCGTCATATTCGCCCTGGACTGCCTCACGGATGTCTCGATATGGTCTGTCCCTGTCGGCGAGAAAGGCCTGTGCCTCCCCACCGACAGGGAAGATCAGGCCTATGACTTTATTGGATTCCATCGTTTCACCGCCTTGTTTCTTTAAAACGATTCATAGAGCTCTGGTTAATGACCGATTGGATACTCGCGGTCGATTGGACGCGAATTGCCGATATCGCTACCGCTGTCGTCATGGTTGTCCTCGTCCCGGCTGAGTACTAGCGAACTCTCCCTGGCTTCTGTAGCGACTTCGGCGAGAGACTTCGTAGATTTCTCATGCTTGTCGCCGGCGGCGTGCTCATTCTGAAGCTGATATCGATCCGGTTCGATGCCGTACTTAATATGAATATACTCTTTGTAACCGGTGGACGGGTCCGCAAAGGTCTCTTTCAGCTTGTCGATCGTCTCCTGAGGAAGGCTTGCGATTTCGCCTTCCTCGTCGACACCGAAGCTTCGTCGCATAGATGGCGCGATTGGGTTGGCTGCCGTTGAATAGGCCTTCATCATTGACCCACAGGTCAACTCCATTACCGAGAACTCTCAATACTTCAACGTTGCCGTTGACGAGGTCCTGCAGTTCGGCCAGCGAGTTATTCTTATCGATCCAAACCTCGAACGGCTTCGATCCGACGGGGATTAAAAGGCCGTGGGCTTGCATTTCGTTCATACGGGGTACCTCCTTGCGTCTTGATGCTTGGTAAGATTCTACCATTCGATACCGGAAAAGGGCACCTCGGTCGGGTGCCCTGTTTTTTCTTTCAAATTCGCAAGCGCTTGCGAATTTTATCTAGTTCACGGTCACCGTTTCATCCCAAGCGTCTTTGATCACTTTCGCATCGTAGTGGTACCACGGATGGCCAGTTGACTTCTTGTGGCCTTCGATATCATCAGTGATATCCGCCCCGCATGTGTCGCAGATCGCGATCCTAATCGTCTCGGCAGGATGATGGATAGTCATCGTGGTTGTCGGCGTTGAAGTAGAAGAGGGCTGTCCGTTGCCAGACGATGGAGCGGAAGCACCACGATTCATATCGGCAGAAGAATTTTCTGCCTGATTGTTCTGATTTTGCCCGTCAGAAGAAGCGTCCTGGTTTTGCGAAGCCCCGTCTGCCGGAGTCGCTTCGGCATTATCTTCAGACTCACCGCTCTTGGCAGTCTTATCGACATGTTTGGCTAAAAAAGCGAAAGCTGACACCTTTTTCCCGTCACCTTTGACGGTGAAACTGGTGCTTTTTGCTGGTTTATCATAACCGTCCGGTGCCGACTCAACGGTCAGCAAATACTTGCCTTTCGGCAGAGTACAGATCTTGACTTCGTCGTTGACTGCAACGGAAATATCTTTGACAACAATCTTTCCGTTCTTACCCTTTTCGGAAACCGAAACGGATATAACACATGACCGAAACCGAGCCCTTGATGATAATCGTGATCAAATCGAATATCATGCTCTGAACCCATATACCAATTACCGCTCCAAAACTTTCTTTACAAGAATCAGCTATTGTGACAGTTTTTAATTCATCAACGGTCGACTGATTGATCTTACCAATCATTTCGTTAAATAGATCATATGCTCCAGCGCAGATCTTCAATGAGTTTTTGAGAAGCCAAATGAAGATCGTCGCATAGATAATTAAAAAGACAATGTCTTTAATTGCTGGTAAGGTAGCTGTTCCATCAATACGCTGTGATATTTTTATCAATTGTATCAACATCACAAGGCTTAGGATGGAAGCTGCTGTTGGCATGACGACTGACTTATTAACAAAGCTAACCGTGCTGTAAAAGGTGCCTGTTTTCTTGCCCAGAAGATTATTGAATGATTTTCCAAGAATCGATTTTGTAGAAGTAGTCTTGATATTTTGAAGACCATCATTGAAAAAGAACTCAGCTCCTTCAGCAAAACGATCGGTAATCCATCCACCTGGATCCGAAGCAAAGTCAACAACGCCGCCAATGATTGGGATATTTTTGACCCAATCGGAGTCGTCATCTGCAAGGGCTACTTTCGGAGCAACCAAAACAGCAACCAGAGGTAGAACAAGGAGAAAAAGTACTATTTTTTTATTTTTAAACATAAAATTCCTCCTTTACATCAGTTCACATTGTTTTGTGCTCAGATGGTAAACCACAGTAATCCCCGTAAGCTGTTGGTCTTCCGTGTCTTTCAGGGAAAAATCAACCCTATATTCGTTAGCGTTGAAGTCGGCCGTAAGGATACCGTTGCACTCGGCTTCGACCGCGGTCGGATAATAGAGAGCACATTGCTCGCGTAGAAAATCTTCAATGATGCTTCTCGAATCGCCAAGCAAAGCAGACATATCTTCACTAATGCCGTCGATATCAAAAGTACCAGCGGCTTGAGTTCTTACATATTCCTCGTTCGTGCCGCTGTTTTTCACATCAATAGACATCTTGAAATATGTACCGTCATCGTTTTTATCGACGGTCAATACTCTGGTTTTATCATCGTCTGATTCATAGGCGCAATTGTACCTAGTGAGATTTTTCATCTCACCGACATCGACCTTTTCAGTTGAAAGGCCTTTGATGACAAAGGGCTTTTCAACTTTAGATGGATCAGCTTCCGGATCAGCGATAATGATTGACGAGTCTGTGAAATATAGCGTTCTTCCGGTGCCGCTGTAAGTTGCCCAGACATTAGAGGACAGCAAGGCAGAAAATTGCGCTGTTGCATCATCATATTCATCGATGGTTTTCTGTTGATCTTTTTTCAGTTTTACTGAGCTGTTTTTGATCTGTTTTTCTTTTTCCTTTTTTTTCGCCTGTTGTTCTTGCTGTTCCTGAACTTTCATCGTAGACGTATAAGAACTGACACCGATGGAAACGACGCAGAAAATAGCGATTAGGATTGCAAGGATTTTCACGATTCCCTTATGGTCTGTTATTAAAAACCAGATGTCTCGCATGCTTTTATTCCTTTCCTTTTATTTAGATAGATCGACGCCGCCGAGCCATCCCCATTTACATCCAGTACCCTTTCCATAAAAACCGACAAATTCTTGAAGGCTCTTGATGGTAATAGCCCCCTCGTTGCTGATGACCTTATTATCGCCGATATAGATTCCGACATGCCCATAAAGACGACCCGCCTCGCCTGTTCCAGGATGTGACACGTCAGCGATGATCATTCCAACTTTTAAATCCCGAACGTTAGTGCTGGTGCAGTAAGCGCGGCACATATCACAAGCGTTTCCCCCAAAGTAACCGATACCGGCGCTCTGGAAGACGTTCGTGACCCAGGCAGCACACCATCCCTGTCCTGGGGACTTAGTTGTATTGGCGGCATTAACTACGTCTTTTTGCCTTCTGGTGGCTTTCTTTAAATCCTGACCGTTTCCGTCAATTCCGTTAGTTCCATTACTGGTTCCCAGTGCATCGTAGATACGCTGAGCCTGCGCCAAACGATTCGCGTCGGCCGCTTCGCTTTCTCCGCAGCGCTCAAACTGGCTTCTGAAAAGATAGACACATTGTTTGAGATCGGACTGGGCACAAAAAACCTTATACTTTGCTTTATTCCATCCCGAACACGATTCGGCGAATTCTTCCCAGAACCAGTCAAGTTGAACGGAAAGGTCGGACATATCTTTGCCTTTTTCCTTGGCAAGGTTTTCCAGACCAGTCTTTCGTCCACCAAGCCACTGGCAGATTCCATAGGCCCCGGATGAACTGTTCAAGGCAGTAGGGTGACAGCCCGACTCTTGGAACATATTTCCCATGATTGCAGCTATATGGGTGCGATCGACACCCTTGTCGATAAGGTATTGCGCTATCGTGGCCTCGTCACCAGTCAAAGAGCCCACGGATGCATTTTCGCCTTTACTTCCACCAGAAATAGTGCAAATGACGGCGATTATGATGATCACTGGAATAATAAGCACACCTATGGCGCCGAACAAGGCACCCAAAATTGCGCCAATGCCATTTGCTGCCATGCGTACGCTCCAGTATGCATAAGAAAGAACGTTCTTTGCTGTATTGATGATTCCACCGCCGGTGGAAACAGATTGGTACGCGGCTGAACGCATATACCGATACATCTGCTGGTTGAACTTGTTGCCGGCGCCGGCGGTGAATCGTTTTCTCGAAAGGGCTTTAATTCGCGCGGTTGAGCGTTTTAGCATCTTCCAAGATTTACGGGTATTGCTGACTGCGCCTTTTGTAGAACTGACAGCCGCTTTGCTTAATCCTTTTGCTTCTTGATAAAGGTTGTCCACATCCTCAAGTTCGGAATCCTTGATGGCGGCACGCTTTGCGGCTCGAAATCCTTCTTTGGCAGCTTTTTTCGTACCCTTCGCCAGATTACTTCCGGAACGTGATTTTGTTCCGGAAAGATCGATATCCTCGCCGTTAAGCCCTGCTTTAAAAGCCTTAGCCGTTGTTTTTGCCGTGTCAACGGTGTCTTTCACAAGGTCAGAACCGACACGCGCGGCACCTACAGATCCTTTTATAGCCGATTTACCAGTTTGATACATCTTGTCGACATCACCGAGTTCAGTGCCGCCGATGACCATGTTTTTGGCAATTGCAGTGGCGGAGCCGACAAGACCGGTGTTGACTGCATTCGTTGTTTCGGTACCAACAAGAGAGCTTTGTCCAGCTCCTCTTGCAGAATCACCTGTGACGAAATCGTCTGCTCTCATCTTGTCAGCTCCTTTCCTTTTCAGCTAATTTTATTCAAGGCGGGATTTTTCGCGTGCTGCAAATTCCTGCATGCGCTTCTTGTCGGCAGCCTCATTCGGGTTCGTCGAGAAGAGGTCATAGAGCACGTTACCGGACGGGAATTTACCGCGAATCGGAACACGCGCACCGCCGGCGATAAGCAAACCGTCGCCCGGCTCGACAGATTCGTCGATGAACTCCTCCTCCTGTTCGGAAAGACCGAGCAGGCGTACCCATTCGGCACGATCGAGCGGAGACTGTTTAAGCAGGAGCAGGAAGTCGGAATTCAGGACAAGATTTTGAGCAGCTTTGTTCTTCAACATTGCCACGGCGTTCTGACTTATACCTGTCAGCAAAAGTCCGAATTTACGACCCTCGTTCGAGAAGCGCGAGAAGTAGTTCAGTACCGTAGGGTAGGCGAAGAGCGACTGCATCTCCTCGACATACAGCCATGTACGTACTCCGCGTTTCGCATTGAAGTACATACGATTACGAACTGCCTCGCAGACGTTGATTAGACCGAAGACGAGCATCGAGTCCGGCAAGTCCTTCAAATTGAAATCCACGATACGAGACTTGAAGTCGACGTTGCTCTGATGGTTAAAGAAGGACTGGGCACCTGTGACAAAACGCTCGTAACGCAGCGCGATGGTCTTTGCCTCAGGCTCAGGCTGTTCAAGCAGCTTGTTGTAGAAGTCTTCAAGGAGGGGCGGCTGTTCGCCGCGTTGACGCGCGTCGAAGAAAGCCTCCTGTACGCAACGCGTGATGATCGACTGGTCTTCCTCACCGAGATCACGGCCTGCTTCGGCGGCCGAAGCGCCGGCTTGGGCAAGCATGGCATCGATCTTGAAGGCAAGCTGGGCATCCGGGCTGAGGCTTTCGACGGAAACGGTATCGAACGGATTCAGATAGGTATCCGAATCGACTGCAAAGTTGTAAGTCACGCCGCCGTAGCGACTTGAGATACCCGTATATTCGCCGGCACGGTCGATGATATAGATTTCATCTGTCGGGTTGCTGAGAATCGTACCGGTCATCTCGGTCTTTACGGCCATGCCCTTGCCGCTACCGGTCTTGCCGCAAACAAAACCCATCGGTGATGCGAGGAGCTTGCGGTTACAGAAAATCAGGTTAGAAGAGTGCTTGTTCTGACCGTAATAGTTGCCGCCCTTATCATCCAGTTCCATTGTTGCGAACGGCATGAGGATGGAGACTTCGGCAGTTGTGGACATACGGGAGATCTCGCAGTGGTTGTGACCTAACGGCAAGATAGAGTTGAAACCTTGCCGCTGTCGGTATTCATAGGTGCTGACCTCGATGGAGTTTTGGCGGGCGGCGGAGATGATGGAAAGCACCTGGTTATCCAGTTGCTTCTTAGTCGGTGCGTATGTATAGAAAAGTCCCGTGAAAACATAAAGACGTTGGTTTTTGTTCTGAAGGTTATCGATGACGTCTTCAGTTTCCTCTTTAGAGTACTTGAGCTCCTGCGGAAGGATTGAAAAGTCATAGCCTTTCTGAACTGCCGAGCGCTGTTCCTCGATGATTTCCTTATCGATCCAAGCCAAACGCTGTCGCGTGAAAGCGACGGCAGCCGCTTTATCCATAGGTTGTGCGAACCAAGTGACATTAAGCGGAATCGGGAGTTCGGTGATATCGGAAAGCGCTTGATCGGTTAGTTCCGAACCAAGCTTCTTGATAACAAGAACCTGTCCCCACATATCACCCGTCTTGAAGCAGTCGGCAAGACCTTCCGGCTTGAAATCAAGTGTCATCGGTGCGATACAATCCTTTGTCGTCTGCACCATCCTAGCGGAGATATCCCGTCGATAATCGAAGTTAAATGGCTTGAGTGGGTTGAGCTGACTATTCAGAAGTGCCAGTCGTTCCGCACCATCGAGAACATGGCTCTTTGAACCGATAGATGTGAGAATCTGCGAGATCTGATTTTCAATACGGGCGAGTTTCGGAACGGCATCGTCCACCGTGGGGGCGGAAACCGAAAAGGTGATATACATCTTACGCCGGATGTTCGAAACACCCTGCCGCATCTTCTCATTTAAGATCTCATTGAAGACGGCGGCATCGTTTGCGGCGTTTACATTCAGTTGGCTGCTCGGATTGAAGAACTTGCGATGCCCAATCTGTTCCTTGAGCAGCGGTGTGTTGATGATATTGAATTGAACAAGCGTGTCCGCGCCAAACTGGTCGTAGAGACGGCAGATCGACGTAAATACAGCTTTCTGAGCATCCTCGCGAACAGAATGGTAAGAAGTGTCCTCGAAACAGATGCAGGAGGAGAACATTCCCTCCTCGACCTCGCATATGCCGTCTTCATACATGCGATTGTACCCGATGAATGAAGTGACGTCTTTTGCGGTTTTGCGCCTGTAGCGAGCAAATTCATTCTTTTTCGAGAGTTCCTTATCGCGGTCTTTTAGCTGCTTCTGAATGGACTTATTGCTCTTTGCATTCGCCTTGAGTTTGGCATTCGACTCCTTTTGGAGTTTTTTCATTTCCTTAGCCCGGGCTTTTCTTTCTTTACGGGAAAGCTTTTTCCGAGGCTGCTTATCGAACACATCGCTGGCAATACCGCTCAGTGCATCCATATCGACATCGGAGGAATCTTCGACATCGTAGGTGTGTGGATAGTTTGTCGAAGTAGCGAACTGTCCATAATCAATAGGAGTCTGTTCTGGTTCCATCTCAGGTACAGCGTATGCAGTCTGAGGATCGGCTTGATAGGGATTCGCAGTTTGTTGGAGTTGCACGGCCTGTTGGGCAGATGTGGTCACCGGAACGTTGCTTTCATAATCCTTGCGGGCGGCAGCAATCAGTTCGGTTGCCGTGGCGGCGTCGATTTCGCCAGCGGCAACCTTAGCCATGATAAAATTGATTGTATCGTTAATAGATGACTCGACCTGCCCTTGGGTTGTAGGCTTCGAGCCCGTTTGTTCCATCAAGGAACTTTCTGGTTGATTTGTCATAAAGCTTTCCTTTCCTGCTTTGCGTGATCTCATCCGGCGTTTTCACGAACCCGCTCTTAAACATTGACGGTTTGTAAAAAAGTCGATTATCGGAGAGCTGGTGCTGTAGCCAAAGGAGAGCAAATTGCTCGAATGGCAGCCCGTGAGGCTTCCAAAAGCCACAGCACCAACAGGGCAGTGAAACCGCATAGATGAACTCCAGGTGATCGGTCGGGTCGATCTTCAAAACGAGATTCATATAGACGGCGACAGAGATGGAAAGCCCTAATGCGACAGTGATTGAAATAAGGGTACGGCCGGTAAGCTTACCGATGACTTTCGGTTGATATTCGGCGATATCCTTATGAATTGCAACGCTAAGCATCGGGCATTTCCTCCTTTAGCCGGCGAAACTGGTGTCCAGGCTGCCGAGAAAAACGGAGGCTGCGATGACGATACCTCCGCCGACGATCATGGCGATGGCGCCGGCGAGCTGGCCGCCACCGCCTTGCATACCGTCTTTAATTGTCATACCGAGATTGACAAGACCGAAAACGATGAGGACGCCGCCGAGAAAGGTGACACCTCCGGAGATTTTGGTCATGATTTGAGAGAGCATACGCTAAATTCCTTTCTTTAAATATTCTTAGATTTCATGAGCTTAATGCCCGGTGTAGCCATAGAGCGCCATTGCTGCCGCGACTGTAAAACCAGCTGCGATCATTGCAATGGCTTTAACGATTTCAGGCTGGCGCCTTCCACCGCTTGCCAACGAGATGCCGAGATAGATTAGGCCGGCAATGCCAAAAGCAGTACCGGCGAAACCTATCGGCTGGGCAAAAATCCTTATAAGTTTATCCACCCATTCAATTCCTTTCCTTTTTCCCGTGTCGGTTGCACTGGTTCAGTGTATACCAAACGCGTGAGTTATGACGCGTAGGTAGCGTCTTTTGTCCTAATTTCGTCCATGTATTCCAGGATATCGAATGGCTCATCATACAGACAGCGGTTTTTGACCTGACCCGGCTTGTTTCGACCGGGGTCGAGATAGATGTAGTTAGGGTGTTGCTCGACCGGGTATTTCAAATCTTTAAGCGGATTTGTACCGGCGATGAGCAGGATTGCCTCGCGGCGATTCATCTTGCCGATCTCAGCGGCGTCGATCAAGTCGCGACCTTGGATCTGAATGTTTTTCGAGCTTGAACCGGACTGTCCGCGCGTCTCGCCGAAGGTTTTCTGATTGATCGTCTGCTTGCCGATCATCTCGGAGATTTCCTTGTTGGTGGAATTCGACTTGCCGCCAAGGAAGAGAGTGGTATCGCAACAATCGATAATCGTTTTTGCCTTTTTATCGTAGCGGCTTTCTAGCTGTGCAACAGACTGGAGAATGATCGAGATACCGATGTTTCGGGAACGGGTGACGGCGATGGTCTGTTCGATATCGGGAATCGTGCCGATATTTGCAAACTCGTCGAAGATGAAATTGACCATGGTCGGCAACTTGCCGTTGTATTTCTCGAGTGCACGGCGGCAGAGAATATCAATCGACTGCCACATCATGATTGCGTGCAGGAACGAGAAGGTTTTGTCAGTATCCGACATGATGGCGAAGACAGCGGTACGTTGTCCGGGATCTCCCATCTCGTCAAGATTCATCTCATCGTATTTCAACAGTTCGCGCACCTGCTCGATTCGCATCGGGGCCATGCGCACGTTGCAACTGATGATGATGGACTTCAGCGTCTTGCCGGCAGCTACTTTGAACATCTTATAGTTTGCCAATGCGAAATCCTGATCGGACGTCAATCCGCCTTCACGTGCAGGAGACAGTCCGTCATTGTTACGCTCCATGAGGCTTGACTGCCAAGTGAACTCGTCGGTCGTGTTCTCGCTGATTGCCATTCGGTCTGATTCCGCGTCTGCATAGGAGCTTGAGGTCGACGGGCCTTGGTAGAACGGATTTCTTTCGTAAACTTTGCCCGTCTCGATCTCATCGAAGATCATGTCGAGCGGAGATTTGAAATTCTCATCGTTTTCCTTGGCTTCTGCCATGGAAAGAAGCGTCAATAATCCGTCCAACGAGTAATCTTCCGGTGGGAACCAGTCTCTCAACAAGGCGATGAGCGCGGTATAGAGCAGACGTTCTGAATTCTCCCAGAACGGATCTCCACCGGACTGTTTGTCTCCGTTGGTATTCGAGATCAGGCAGTTGACAAAGGAAAGAATGTCTGCGTCTGTCTTAACATATTTAAGCGGGTTGTAATGCATCGATTTATTGAATTCGATGGTGTTGAACACTTTAATGCGGTAACCGTTGTCCCTGAAAAGATATCCGCACTCTGGAAGGGATGTTCCTTTCGGATCGGTCAGAAAGTAGCTTGCATTAAGCTGCATGAGATTAGGTTTTACATAGTTACGGGTCTTGCCAGAGCCGGAACCGCCGATAACCATGACATTGAGGTTTCGGTCATGTTCGAGGTCGAACTTCGGTTTTTTCAGGGCAAGACCATAATTTTTCGTGAAGAGAAGATTGTTGGACGGATCCGTTTGATCCTTGAAGGCGACTCCTTCTTTAAGGGTGCCCCATTTCGCAGACCCGGCTTCCTCTCCATAGCGATAGTTACCGGCATACATGAATGTGTAGAGCCAGACGATAAGAACCGTAATGGCGAGTCCGATTGCATACAGCATGGGAACAGATGCCATTGAGATAGCGGCAGGCGCCGCGACGATCGAATTGACCGTCGCGAGCGCCCCGTCGGTAATCTCCATGGTGTTGAAATCAAAGACTTGTCCGAACCGATTGCCGAAGTAGAAGGCAAGAACGGTCAACATTAGAACTACCACGACCTGAATTGGGCCCGGAGTTTTCGATTTATTGGACGCCAAGGAGCACCACCTTACCTAGCTTTGTTCTCGGAGCCATGCGCGTCACCATGATCCTGACTGTCGTGGGCACGTGAATGTTCATGATTGCGCTGGTCTGTGCTCTTAATGATTTCTTCCTGTTTTTGCTTCAACGGTTTCGACATTTTCTGACCTTTGAAAGCCTCGCTGTTACGGGAGAATTTCGGATCGAGGTTGTCGGCGCGGACCTGCTTGTGATGCTGGTTGGCATCCGTGAATAGAAGCTCTCCATCATTGGCGAACTGCACGGCGATGCCGCGCAAATTGCACTGAAGAGCGAAATTATTGAGATTCGGTTGACCATTTGCATCACGAGATGCCTCGAAGGCATTTCCGACTTTCGCGGAAAGATCCTCCTTCCAGGATTCGACCTGTTTGGTGTGAGAATCTGGATCCATTCCATCGTGACTGCGAATTGCTTCCGCTCGATTTGAGATTTCATCGGAATCGAGCATTTTTACGGCATCCGCATGGTTTTCGAGCACTTCGCTCGCCTTGTCCTGAGAAGGATACTTACCAAGCTGCATAAGCTCATTTTCACCGATGATGCCCTTATCTTTGAGCATGTCCAGCTGTGCTCGTTGTTCTGGTGTCGCGTAATTCTTCAGGTCGGGCTGGATTGCCATAGTGTCGTGGCCTTTTGCTTCAAGAGCAATCTGCAATTCGCCGATTGACGGGTTTTCCGAAAAGTCTTTCTTGATTTCATCAATCGAAACACCCTCATCGGCTGCCAGAACGGTAGCTGTGAGATCAATCTGTTCGGGCGTTGCGGGATAGTCAGACCAACCTCGGGCATCGGCTTGCCTTTCCTGGTCTTGTCCGTGCTCCTGAGATTGCTCTTTTTCAGGGGTATCGTTTTCGTGCTCGATTTTTTTACCGAGCTCTTGTTCAACCATCTTGGAAAAGGCCAGGATTTTTGCAACATCGGAAGTGCTGAACAGAAGATTGTTATCTTCATGCATCGCATCCATGCCCATTTGCTTCATTGTGTCCGCAAAGAGCTTTGCAACAGCCGGATCATTAAGGTCAAGTTGACCATAATCTTTTCCATTACGCGACAGGCGTCCGAATGTGCCATCATAGACTTTCTTGAAGATTCCTCCGACGAAGTCTTTCATTCGACCAAGGATACCTCGCCTTTGCGTTTTGGTGCCATAGCGGAGGTCTTGCTGCTTATTACGCATGAGCTCTTCAAGCAACCGCAAGAAAGTCGCGACGACTTTCATTTGTGAGGAGAATGCTTCCTCTCCCAAATCTGCCATTATCAATCATCCCTTCTGGATGCCTTTTGCATCCTACGGTACTAACACGCAATGATTATGCGATCTGCAAACCATACGTCAGGAAATTCATATTACAGCCGTGAATCAATATCTTGATCCGAAATGGAATTTCGGTCATCAGCAGCACGGTCATCCTCGATGGAGCGCCGATTGAATTCATATCCCGATTCGATTTCAGGTGTCGATGGATCGAGGTCCATTCCATCGTGCGACTTAAAGCGAGCATCTAGCTCCCTGAAACGATTAGTAGCCACGACAGCATCAGCAAGAGTTCTCTGATTGCGTGTGGCGGAATCTTGAACCATTTCACGGCTTGTCATTTTTGTCTCCTTTCTATTTAATGTTCGTCGAGATCACCGTCGTCAAGTACTTGACATGGACGGTCGAAAACGCGACCACGCTCATCTGCCTTATATTGTGCATCAAGACTGTCTTTAAGTGACGTGACCTTATCCGTAAGTCGATCAGACCTGTATTGTTCCAGATCATCAAGACTTTCCACCGGCATTGCGGTGTCAACATTCTTGAAGTTCCCGTTCTCCTTGAGAATGGCAACGCGTGCATCGAGATCGTCGTTTCCGCTCGCAATCATGTTGTCTCGAAAATCTCTGTCGAGAGGGCGTTCCCAAAGCCTTGAATCGCCCATGATGACGGACTGCACGTTGAATTCTGTCGGTGCGATACCCTGCGCTTTGAGCTTTTCCCTGATATCCTCCTTGACCCATCTGACGCTGGCGTCCGCGATGATCTCAGGGTCGGCAGCCTCATGGGCGCATCCGAGATCGTTGAAGTATTTTCCGTATGACCACGAGGCCGTCGCGCGGTCATAGTCTGTAGCCACACAAAACGGCTGCGCGTTGCCCGGCTGGAAGAGAAGTGCCGTGCCGTCTTGGAACTGCTCGAGGACGATGTTGCCCTTTGTATCGATAGCGCCTAGGGCATTCATCTTTTTTTTCTGCTGGTAATTGCTGCTCATAGGATTTCTCCTTTCTTTGGTAGGGTCTTGGAAAATCTTTTGTAAGATTCTACCACTTCGCATCTTGCACGGTCGGGGAAACGTGGCAATTTTCCGTTCCCCCGTGTTTTCAGATCGTTTAAACTGTCGCGACCGCTGATGCGCAATGGGTTTCGTAATACTCGTTGGCCCGTTCCGTTGCCTTGCTCCACTCCTCCTTGAGGTGGCTTGCGGTCTCCACGTCAGACGTCATGCAGGCATGTCCCCAGAGTGACCGTGCCTTCGAAACGGCTGCCTCAAGGTCCCTGAAGGTCGGATCGGTCGCGGCAAGTGTCAGCCGATCGTTCTTTGCCTCCGTTGCGGCCCTGAGACCCGAATCTTGACCATTTGTAGCCTTGGTGGCTGTCGTTGTTCGAATTACTGGTTTCTTGGCGAAATACGCGAAACCATCGCTTTTGACGAACCAATCTGACAGTTGCTTCGCAAACCTCGGTGAAGGGTTATTCTGCCGATAGGCTTCCGCATAGTCGATATAGGCCTTTTCGATGGTGGCGGGAGAGTATCCTTCCCCGAGTCTCTTGGCATACTGTTTTGCTGCCTCGTTCCGAACGGCTCCCCTTACCGTCTTGATGGACAAGGAACAGAGACGGTTGAAAGCCTCGAATTCAGAATTTGAGAGGGTATATCCATCAGCGACCGTAGGGAGCGGATCATAGGTGCCGTCAGGCACCGCATCTAACGCGTCCCGTCTATTCGCATCGCGATCCGACTCGCCGTCATCTCGTTGAGTCGGATCAGTCATTCCCTCGATGACTTTCCAGTCGCTTGGACCTTCATCATCGGAAGGATGGGCGGCGGATCTATCTATTGATACTTTTGGATTGATATTAGTATCTATATATAGCTTGTCGCCAGATTGAAGACAACCCTCGTCTTCAGATTGGAGACATGGCTTCAGATTGGAGCCCCTGTTTTGAGCCTTGGCTTCAGATTGACGACAAGGCTCGTTACCTGCTGATTGCTGAAGACACTCAGACTCAGAATCCCCCTTATGACTCACCATGTCCTCGTTATGGAGATTCGCCACCAAGCTGCTCTTGATTTCATTGCGTCGGTTTGCAATCTCGTCGATTTCCGTCTTGATGGCGATCGGGTTCTGTGGCAGCGTGTAGACAGTCCTTAACCCCGCAGAGGTCGCCGTGGTCTCGATCGAGATGAAGCCCCATGAGACCAGTTCCTTGCGGATCTTGTAGAAACGGTTCTTGCTGATATCAAGCTCTTCGAGAATGCGGGAAGTTGATGGGAAAGCCGTGTCCCCCGCGCCGGCAAATGAGCTCAGGTATCCGTAGAGTGCCTTCGCCTCGATGGATAGGCCCTTTGATCTCATCACGAGCTGCGGCGAGAGTCCATATCCGTGGGAGAGCAGCGCATCGAGCTGCAAAAGGTTGCGCTCATCGATTTCAGTTGCGTTTCCCTGCATTTCCATCATTCCTTTCCTTTTTAAAATTCATCGCTTTGTTGTTATTGTTGATCAGGCGGGTGATCAAAATCTCCTCGGCTTCTGCGGTCGGTACGGGCTCGCCGGGAAAAGAGTACTTTGCGACCCCGCCGCCGGACGTGATCGTATTCTCGACCTCGATGAGTCCAAACGCTTCGAGCTCGTTTCGATATCGATAGAATCGCGTCTTGCTGATGCCGAGTTGCCTGATCATCTGATAGGTCGAAGGCGGTACACCATCATCGAATGAGCAGAGGTATGCGTATAGCATACGTGCCTCGATTGACAGCCTGTTGTCGTGAAGCACGTATGCTATCTGCGGATTCATCATTTTGTGTGGCATATGTAGAACCTCCTTTTAGGTCTTTCGAACTTTCGGAAAGGAGGTTTGGTCCTATCGAGTGTGGTATACTCGAATCAACAGAGCCGCCTTTGAACCTCGTTGAGAGTTCTCAAAGAAGCTCACTTTCCGAAAGAGTCCGTCCGTTCGCCAAAACTTTGGGACTTTTTCAGCTTACCGGGGCCGCAAGGCCCCTTTCGTTTTTCATGGTATCACACTGATTTCGGGTTCGTTGGGTATTTGAGTATCATCAGGCTCTGGTATTTGCAGTAGATACGGTGCTTTCCTCCTTTTTTGATTACTTTCTTGATTACTTTTGATTACCCAGCCCTTTGAACCCTTGATTTACGGGCTTTGTAGAGCAAGCATTGGGATTATAACAAGATAAAAGAAAAACACAACCAGCTTAAACTGCAAAAAGTTTCCTGACTTGCCTAAGAGTTCTTTCATAAACAATGCATCCATTAACACATAAAGCTCTACCATGCCAATAAAGATCATCGTATATTTTTTACTCGGGCTCCATGTAATATAATACCGGATCCTTAAAAAGATGATCGTCAGTATTATCATCATAAATATTGTGTTGCTCAAATAAATACTACTCATTTTCCAGTCCCTTTTTCTTTCGTTTTGTCTCATTATTTCTTTCATTATTGTATACTTTTTCTATGCGTTTCGCAATCCATATGTTATACTATTGAGTAAAGGTATCTCAAGGAGGATTTTACAAATGAAAATAGCAGTAACATACGAAGGCGGATCTATTTTCCAGCACTTCGGAAAGACAGAAACTTTTAAAATGTATGAGGTAGAAGACGGAAAGATCACTTCCATGCAGATTGTTCATGCTGGTGGTGCCGGACACAGTGCGCTTGCAGGATTCCTTTCTGAGCAGAGTGCAAATGTTCTGATCTGTGGCGGTATCGGAGAAGGTGCACAAGAAGCGCTGAAAGAAGCCGGTATCAAAGTTATATCCGGTGCAGCAGGAGAAGTAGATGCGGCAGTGAATGCCTATCTTGCAGGAGAACTGGAATCTGCAGGTACAAATTGTGACCATCACCACGAAGAAGGTCATTCCTGCTGTGGACAGCATGAAGAAACAGCAACAGAAGAAGCTTCTGCTGAAGAAGAACATTCCTGTGGCGGACACTGCAGTGGATGCAGCGGATGTGGTGGCGCACCTGTGCCGGATTTTGAAGGTCCGAATGTCGGAAAGACCTGCCGTACCCATTACAGAGGTACCTTTGATGATGGTACCCAGTTTGATTCTTCCTATGACCGCGGAGAGCCATTGGAATTTGTGTGCGGAGCCGGACAGATGATCCATGGTTACGATAAAGCCGTTGCAACAATGAAAGTAGGACAGACCATCAACATCCATCTGATGCCGGAAGAAGCTTACGGCATGCCGGATCCACGCGCCATTTTTACGCTGGAAATCGCACAGCTTCCCGGATCAGAAGATCTGGAAGTCGGTGCACATGCATATCTGACCAACCAGTACGGACAGCCATTCCCGGTAACCGTAACCGAAAAGACAGAAACCAACATCACATTTGATGCCAACCATGAGATGGCTGGAAAAGAACTGAACTTCCAGATCGAACTGGTAGAAGTAAAATAGTAAATATGAAAAGTGATTTAAGCGCCCCTTTTATTTCGTCATAAAGGAGGCGCTTAAATACTAAGATTATATTTTTGGAAATCGATAATTAGACAACGGAAAGGAGATTTGCCCGTGCTAGATTCAGAATTAAAAACATATCCATGGAATCCAACCGTAAAAAAGAAAGCCCGCCACGTGTTTATGCTGAGATGGTTGATCGTCATCCTGGCTGCCGCTGCAATCTTTTTTCTGACCTATCAGAAACTCACTACCAATGTCTGGGGACTTACGGCTTTCCTTTGCCAGCTTCTTGCCGTTATCGAACTTGCTTTCGGGCTCCAGTTTGTAGAAGCCGGATGGAGCAGAAAAATATCGAGTAGAATGCCACTGGACGAACACTATGAGTATGCGCTTTATATGTATCATATACAATCTGTCCGCGATCTTGCTACGAATAACCGCATGCTACTCCTGATTGCAAGCCTTGAAATCCAGCTTGGGAAATACGATCATGCTACACAGACAATTACACAGATTTCTGTTGGAAAATGCACACCGGTCCAGTTAAAACAGTTGTATTATATGCAGATCTTACTGGCAGCAGAAGTGGGAGATACTGATACAAAAAATCAATTTTTAACCCGTTATACAGGAATTCCTGACACAAACGGTGAATATCCATCTGAAGCAGAACTTACCACCTGGATTGAAGCAGAAGAAATGGACAGACTTATTTCTGCATTAAAAAAATTCACTCCGACAAGAAAAGAGCATATCCTGCGTACTTGTCTGATTACAATCGTTCTGGCATACAGTACCTTTTTCTACGGTGCATGGTATGGTATCAATAAAAGCGCAGGATATGCAATCCGCTATTATTTTGCTGAAATATCCGTCATCTGCGTTTCCGTCACCTTGTCCTGCCTGCTGATCTGGGGCATGATCTGTCTGTATAAAAAGCAAAAAAGTCTCCTTAATAGGAAAGCAGCCAGACGAATAATTGCCGTTTCTTATGCCGCACTGACTCTTTTCTTACTTTCTCTGATTGGTTACAGCTTTTTAATTGTGAGCTTTGGCGTAGAAGGAACGGAAACCGTAACCGGTCAAGATCAGCATTATATTTATCTTTCCGTACAGCCTGATTACGGCATCGCTACACAGTACCGAACTGATAACCTGATTTATATGCAAAAAACGGGTTTGTTTTTGCCGAATACAGACACTTTAACAGAATCCTCTGTACCGGATTCTGACCTGAATGATTCGGAAACACAAGATAGTAGTACCACTGATTCTACCGAAAATTCTCCGGCACAGGAATCCCAGAAGGCTTCACCGCTTCAGGACGAAATGCGTGCTGTGTATCAATATATCCAACAACAGAATCCCCTTCCGGATATGAATTTCACTTACACGGCAAATGCAAAGGGAGAAAATTACGCGATCCTCTCTGAGACAACAGAAGAGAAGGATGGCACAACAGTAAATGTCAATTACTGTCTGTATGATAACGGTTCTAAGTCAGATGAAAATAATAATACTTTCGAAGAATTGGTTCTGGAAAAGGTATATCCGGATGGTGGATATGAGACAGAACTGGTTGATTTCTATCTGGTAAATCCGGAGACTTTGGAAGTTATAGATGAGCAGAAATCAAGCTGGTAATTCTATTTATCCTATTTAAAAAATACTTACCAAATGATAAAATAAAGTAAAGAGCAGAGTCATTCGAAAGTATCTCTGCTCTTTTACTTTATATTTTCTCCTCAAATAATGTCAGAAAATCCTGTAATTCCGCCGGCATCCTGCCTTTCCTCCATGCAAGAAGAATTTCAGTTGTAAGATCAGCTCCAGTAATATCATATGCTTTTAATTTATTAGTGAGCTTCAGCATAGACTCCGGAAGAATCGCAATTCCCAATCCCTTTTCTGCCATCGTCATTGCAGTGCGGGCATCCTCACAGGCAAAATAAATATCACAGACCAGTCCGGCACCCTCAAATGCAGCAAGCATATATTTGCGGTAGCGATGGGAGAGGATTAAGGGTTGTTCGGAAAGTTCCCGCAGACTGATGGATGTATGTCCCTGCAACAGAGGGTGATCAGGAACTGCCATCACAAGCAGCTTCTCCCGGGAAAGAGACTTGGTTTCACAGCCATTTAACACAATTGGTGTGCGGAGTGTAGTCAGATCGATCATTCCATTTTCCAGCTGATCTTTCAGTGTAAATGTAGATCCTTCATGTACATCAAAATGAATTTGAGGATATTTTTTTGCAAAGTAAAGCAGATATTCGGACATCATCGATACAGTGGATGGTGTGATCCCTATGTGCAGGGTAGCTGCCTGACCGGATTTGACAACCTCCTGTTTGGTCAGATCTGCAAGCATCAGAAGATTACCGGCCTGCTCATAAAGCGTCTTTCCGGCATCTGTAAGCGTAATTTTCTTTGTACCTCGCAAAAAGAGTGATACCTGTAATTCTTCCTCCAGCATCTTCATCTGATAGCTCAGCGGTGGCTGGGTCATGTGAAGAACTCTTGCTGCACCGCTGATCGTTCCGGCATCTACGATCGCACGAAAATATTCCAACTGTCTGATTTCCATAAAAATGTAATTCATCTCCTGATTATTTAAAAATGAAAATATATTATCCATATGATTTTTATTGAATTATCATATAAAAACAATAATTTACATATATATTACATCATGTTAGAATTAAAAAGCAAGAAAAATAAAAAGGAATGAATTTACAAATGAAACGAGTCGATTTTGAAAATGGAACGATAACCAGTAATATCCTTGGAGCATCACTCCCGATGCTGGTTGCCCAGATTTTAAGTTTACTTTATAACATTGTAGACCGGATTTATATTGCACGTATCCCGCACATCGGAACTGCAGCACTTGGTGCAGTCGGTCTTTGTTTCCCGGTAATTGTCATCATTACCGCATTCAGCAATCTATTCGGAAGCGGCGGTGCACCATTATTTTCGATTGAGCGCGGCAAAAATGAGCCACAGGAAGCGAAAAAAATTATGAATATTTCTTTTTCCATGGTCTGTATCTGTGCCATTGTACTCATGGTAATTGGCTTTTTATTTGCCCGCCCGATCCTGGTACTGTTTGGTGCCTCAAAAGACGCTCTAATCTATGCATATCCGTACCTGATGCTTTACCTGATCGGAACTCTGCCTTCTATGATTGCAACCGGTATGAACCCGTTTATCAATGCACAGGGATATTCAACCATCGGCATGCTTTCAGTTACCATAGGGGCAGTAACGAACCTGCTGCTTGACCCGTTGTTTATTTTTGTGTTCGGGCTTGGCGTGCGCGGTGCCGCAATTGCAACGGTCATTTCTCAGACACTTTCTGCTGCATTTGTCTTTTTCTTTCTTACAAAGAAAGCAGAACTGAAAGTGAGGCTCCTCAAAAAAAAGGAACTTGCCAACTGTACAGCTTATGCAAAAAATATTGTAAGCCTGGGAACTGCCGGATTTATCATGCAGTTGACAAACAGTCTGGTAACGATTGTCTGCAACAATGTACTTTCCGTCACAGGCGGAGATATCTACATTTCTGTTATGACCATCGTATCCAGTGTCAGACAGCTTGTAGAAACTCCGATTTATGCAATCAACGAAGGAACTTCGCCAATCCTGAGTTACAATTATGGTGCAAGACGCCCATGCCGTGTAAGAAAAGCCGGTGCCATGATGGCACTTATGATTCTCGGATACACAGCTGTGATGTGGAGTATTATCATCATCGCGCCGAAAACCCTGATCGGAATTTTCAGTTCAGATGCTACGTTGATGAAAGATGCAGTTCCTGCCCTGAAGCAGTATTTTGCAGCGTTTATCTGCATGGATATGCAATACATTGGCCAAACGGTCTTTAAATCCCTGAATAAGAAGAAGCAAGCAATCTTTTTCTCACTACTTCGGAAGGTATTTATCGTCGTGCCTCTGACATATCTAATGCCGTATGCCCTGCATATGGGAACAGACGGCGTATTTCTCGCTGAGCCGGTTTCTAACGTCATTGGTGGAGGATTATGCTTCATCACCATGTTACTTACCGTATTGCCGGAATTAAAGCGTATGGAGCGGAAGAATGCGCTCTATGAGACAGGCACGATCTTATAAATGCTTAAACCACTGTCAAGCTGTAGCAAATTTCGTTATACCGAATTATAAATCTACAATATTTCAGGAGAAAATGACAAATGAGCAGTAGAGAAGTAATAGAAAATGTACAAGCAGATCTCTTTGCAATACAGGATCTTTCTTATCGGGATTTTCAGGCAAAACTGATGCCGACAGTCAATAAGGAAACCGTCATCGGTGTGCGGACTCCTTCTTTGCGCGCATACGCAAAAAAATTCGGTAAAACAGACAATGTTTCTGCATTTCTTGAAGTGCTTCCACATAAATATTATGAAGAAAACAACCTTCATGGACTGCTGATTGAACAGATTAAAGACTATCCATCCTGTATTGCCGCACTGGACCGTTTTCTCCCGTATATAGATAACTGGGCAACCTGTGATATGATCGCGCTCCGGACAGTAAAAAATCATCTGGACATATTTATCCAGGAAGTCTGTCGCTGGATAGCATCGGATCACCCTTATATCGTCCGTTTTGGAATTGGAATGCTGATGCGGTATTATCTGGATGAACAGTTTAAACCGGAATATCCCAAAAAGGTAGCCGAAGTTAAATCAGACGAATATTATGTAAACATGATGCGTGCCTGGTATTTTGCTACCGCTCTTGCAAAGCAGTATGACCAGATCATTCCTTATCTGGAAGAGAAAAGGCTGGACACCTGGACACATAATAAGACGATTCAGAAAGCAATTGAAAGCTACCGGATCACGCCGGAACAGAAGATTTATTTAAGGACATTAAGAGTAAAGAAATAATAAGTTTTACCGAGCTTTGACAATTTACGGTTCCCGCAATTTTACCACATTTGCAGCACTACGTCGTCTGTCTTCATCGATTGCAGCGTAGTGCTTTTTCGTTGTATTGACATCTTTGTGCCCCAGAACATCCGCTACCAGGTAAATATCCCCCGTTTCCTTATAAAGGGCAGTACCATAGGTACTTCTGAGCTTATGTGGCGTGATTCTTTTATTTGTAATCTGACTGGCATACTTTTTAACCATATTTTCAACCGCCTGCACACCGATCCGGCGTCTTTGGGTTGATAAAAACAGAGCATTTTCATAGCCAGCAAGGGGCGTTACCGCTTTACGGTATGTCTCCAGATAATTGCGAAGTGCTTTTTCCACCTCTTCACCAAAATAAACAACCATCTGGCTTCCACCTTTTCGTGTCACCATGACCCCATTATTGTTGAAATCCACATCTGACAGGTCCAGTCCAACTAACTCCGATACTCGAATACCTGTTCCAAGTAGAAGAGTAATGATCGCAATATCACGTTCTTTCGTCTTATTATAATAGGAGAGTGCCTGACCGGTTAATTTGGAACCACAGGATTCCACATAATCCAAAAGCTTTGCAACCTCATCGGTATCCAAACGTATGATTGCCTTGTCATGTAACTTCGGCATATCTACAAATAAGGTCGGATTTTTCTGAATTATCTGTCTTTTAAAGAAATAATTATAAAAGCTGCGTAATGCAGACATTTTGCGAAATAAGCCGCGTTCAGAGTTTGTGACCTGTTTGGTTTCTTTGGTATGAACATCTGTAGTATCATAGACCTTCAGATATTCCAGATATTCCTCAATATCAACCGGCTGAATAGCTTCCAGATCCTGTACCTGAAAGTCCTTAATTGAGTGATGTTTATAAACAGGATTTTCTTCAATTAAAAACTGAAAGAACAAACGGATGTCATATGCATACGATATTCGTGTCTTTGGTGATGTGGTTGGTTCAATGGCACGAAAATAATCACGTGCAAAGTCAGGCATGGTGTTTAAAACACCACGAAGACGAATAGTATTATCAATATAAGTTTCTTCCTGGTATGTTTTTGTATCAGATGGCATGATTCTAAGAACCTCCTAAATTCCATAAATTTCCCCGATATAGGTATGATTATAGCATGGTTTCGGAAGATTTGTCTATATCTTTTGGAAAAATCGGTATTTGTCGTATAGATTGGTTATTCAAAATACTGCTGTCCCAAGACAACTTTTTGCCAGGGACAGCTAATTATAATTACTAGCACGGTCTGTTTCCTTTTTCAAATGGATATTCAATCCCCCAGTCTTTTCTAAGTCCATCCATCTGTTCCATGATGCGAATACTTTCTTCATGCGGCATTTCCATACATTCAAGTTTTCCTTCACGGATAGCCTTCATAGAAGCGCGTACTTCATATTCAAACCCAGTGATCTGTTCTGGCATTGTAATTTCCCTTACAAATTCCCGATCCGGTGTATATACTTTTACCGCTGTAATATCATTAATATTTTCCGCAATCAGATACCCCTTGGTCCCATATATCATACCATATTGTTCTGTACCGGTAAGTGCACTACTTTGTATAGAAGCCATCGATCCATTTTTGTATTTCAGAATAATGGAATTCTGTGCATCCACTCCACTGTCAAATTTTACGCAGGAAGAAAGCGTTTCTTCAACATCATCGCCTAAAACCATGCTTGCAAAATTCAGTGGGTAAATACCTACATCTAATAGTGCTCCACCGGCAAGCTTCGGATCGATCAGACGTTCTTTTGTATGCATATCATATCCGAGATTTGCTGAAATCCCCTTTATTTCTCCGATTACACCACTTGCAATAATATCATCGATTATTTTACGGGATGGAAGGTATCTTGTCCAAATTGCCTCCGTAATAAAGACTTCTTTTTCCTTTGCGAGAGCAAATACTTCTTTTGCTCCAACAGCATTTACAGTAAATGGTTTTTCACAAAGTACCGGTTTCCCATGATTGATACAAAGTTTGGCATGTTCTATATGAAACGGATGTGGTGTCGCGATATAAATCAACTCTACTTCTGGATCATTTACCAGTTCTTCGTATGAGCCATATGCCTTTTCAAATCCCCATTCTTTGGCAAATTTCTGCGCTCTGTCAAGATTTCTTGCAGCAATGGCATATGCAGCCGCATCGTCCATACCGTCCAGTGTTTTCGCCATATTTGCTGCAATTCGCCCAGCACCGATAATTCCAACTTTCATCTGTTCCATTTCTTTACACTCCTTTTTTCACATATTATTCTACATGGAAATCCATCCAAATGCATTCGCCACAGAACTGATCAAAATAATCAAAACAAAGATTGGACACAGATATTTAATCATAACAGCAAAAATCTTCTTTCTGCGGAATGCACTTTCTCCATGAATAATCTCTTCTTCTATCTTCTTTACCCCAACAACTCTAGCTACCAAAAGACTTGTCATCAGTGCCGCGATCGGCATCATTACCGAATTAGTCAGGAAATCAAAGAAATCCAGGAACTGCATACCAATAATTTTCACAAATGCAAGTGGTCCATATCCAAGTGAAGATAAACTTCCTAATACTATCATGATCACACCAACAAGCACAGTAGACTTTTTACGACTCCAGCCGATTTCATCTTCAAATGTAGATACTGCACTCTCTGTCAATGCGATTGAGCTTGTCAGCGCAGCAAAAAGAACAAGCAGAAAGAACAGAATTCCAATTGCTGTTCCCAATCCCATATTCTCAAACACCTTTGGTATTGTAATAAACATCAGTGCCGGCCCTGCCTGTAACGTATCCGGATTTCCACCTGAAAACGCAAATACGGCTGGGATGATCATAAGTCCTGCCATAATTGCAATCGCTGTATCAAATACTTCTACATTTCTTGTAGAATCTTCAATCGAAATATCTTTCTTCATATAAGAACCAAATGTGATCAAAATTCCCATAGCGATCGATAGGGAATAAAACATCTGTCCCATAGCAGCTACCACAGACATCCATGAGAAATTCTTTGGATTTGGCACCAGAAAATACTTCACGCCTTCCATTGCACCTGGTCGTGTTACTGAGTAAATGGTAATGATCAGCGAAAGCACGATCAAAATCGGCATCATAAACTTTGAAACACGCTCAATTCCATTCCGAACACCTGCATAAATAATAATCAATGTAATCAGACAGAATATGATAAAACAGATTTCTGTAGAAAATCCATTTGAAATAAACTCTGAAAAATATCCATCTTGAGCCAGACTACTGCTGTTCCCTTTTACATATTCCAAAAGGTACTTGATAACCCATCCTCCAATTACAGAATAATATGGTACAATCAGAACCGGAATAATCGCATTAATCCATCCACCAAAAGAAATCCATTTTGACTTTCCAAAAGATTTGAACGCACCTACCGGACTTTTTCTTGTCATACGGCCAATTGCTGATTCAGCAATTATCATCGTATAACCGAAAGTAAGGGTTTTTCTCTGTTGGTGGCTTTTACAGCTGTCTCCAGGTTGCGGATATCGTTCAGACAGTCGGCCACAATGCGGAGTTTGCGGCCTTCTGTGAACAGAACAAGTGGTGGCTGGA